>CETC01015593.1_pt1 | contig 18313 bp, 32 predicted proteins | sample 326911 | NCBI WGS metagenome assembly CETC01 (sample SAMEA2622694, study PRJEB7988) | marine metagenome | isolation source: saline water (ENVO:00002010), including | reverse complement strand
GACTTGATCGCGGCTTCAAACTCGTTGGCTTGTGTGCCGGTTTCTCCACTAGAAGTGAAGGTTATGCCGCGACTGAATGTTGAAACCTTCGCGCTCATCGGATGAACTCAGTTACCACGATTTGCGATGTCCCACTTGCAGTCATCACCCACACATCGCCTTTGAAGTGATCCACTGTAAGTGTGCCGCCATCGCCCTCCTCAACGCCACTAGCTGGAGGCAGTATGAATGAATAATACTTTGTGCCTGCAATGACTGGCGCCGCGCCAAAGCGAACGTACACCTTGTTTGCGCCTGTGTTTTGAATTGTGAACGAAAGGCGATTGTCATTGGCGGGAATCGGGTTTGATGCGGTTGTCCCGGCGCTTGCGACGCTGTCCAAATTAACACTGCTTGGTGCCTGTCTAACTATTTGTCCCATTGTTCTAGTATGTTTTAAATTTAATCCTGCTTGTCTGACTTTGTTGGCGATATATTTTAATACTCTCTATATCTAAAGCCTCCTTTGCCATATTGTGTTGGACCATGGCCAGGTCCGGTTTTTCATCCAGCAACAACATATCGCCGGCTGCAGCCTTCTCTAACCAAGGCTTAAAAATGTAAGGAATCTCCACCAGGTCCCAATTGGTTTCACCGTTAACCACATAGTCTGCAGATGGTCTTGGATCTCCAGTGGATCCTGCACTGCCTCCGTCATCAGTTCCGTCCCTGGCAACTTTCACATTCCAAAAGTCACCGTTATCGTAAACCTGTTCGCCAACAATATAATCACTACTGGCCAACCAATCGGATCCAGTTAATTCAGGCGCCCTTTTCCGAAACTCAACATAAGGGGTTTCAGGTCCGTCTATCACAACGACTCCCAACGCATGAAGTTGCCAATCGTACTCGATCCAATTGTGTGCCGCCCGTGGATCCTTGTTTAAAATTCTGTATACCTGGCCGATCTCTGTCTTACTCGACTGGGTATGGCTAATGTATTTTATGTCGCCACTGGTGTCGTAAGTCCTGGACTCAACCTGCATAAGTTCAGGCCAATACTCACTCTCCCAGGCTTCGCGTAGCCGGCGCGAAATAAACCCCCTGAACAATGCAAATTCATCATTTGATAAAGAGTCAAAGATCCGTCCTGTTGATTCGGCTGCACCTCTCAACACGTCCTGGAACTTGACGATACGCATTATCCGTAGTTCTTGTGAAACTTAACGCGACGAGGTTCCTCTTTAGTGCCGTAGCCAACCTGGGTTTTTGTCCCCACACTGTTGACCCTGCATTCAGGATGCCTCTTGATGGCCCACTTAATATAATCAGTATCACGGGCGCACTCCCGATCCTTGATATAATTTTTCATGTAGCCATCCATATCAAAACGAGCCACAAGGCGACCCACCCCTGGAATCGCCTTGTGTTCTCGTTGATTGTCTTTGGCAATTGCCTTTTGCCTCGCCTCCGCTTCAACACGCCCCATCATCTCACCAGTACGCAACTCCCGAAGGAGTGCGCGTTGGTGAGACTCTGGAATCGTTCCTAAGTCAAATGGAAGCGTAGTGTCCATTAACTGGCCTTGGCAAATATGGCGCCTAATCCCTTTGGATTCTTCACGCAAAGACCTGCGATCATATCCACGGCAAAACGGCGTCCACCACCTGTGTCAGGAAGTTCCTGCACTTGCGGCAACTGATTGAAACGCAACTCCAACAAGTTCATGTCCAGGATATAACCCGTACCCTTATTGTAGTTGGCAGCGTCAGGATCAATCGTTCCGCCAATTCCGTCACTTGGGAAGTTGTAGTTATTCCACAATGTGGGAACTAACTCCAAAGTGCCAAAATCACCTTCGTACACATCGACGGTACTAATGATTCGCTTGTCCTTCAGGTCAGCGTTGTAGGTGCGAATAGATGAAGCCTGGTTCCCTGCGCTGAACTGTGTCTGAGTGAAGTCCTTGAAACGCTTTTTAAGGTTTGGACCACAAAGCAGTGTCAGGTTTTGAGTCTGACCTGTCTCCTCATAAAGAGACTGCAGAATTCCCTCAACATCTGATTCTGTAACCGCATCAGCGTTTACTTCAGTTCCAGCCCAGGCTGAACCATTGTGTTCGCGACCAAGCGTGTTGGAAGCTGGACACTCAAATCCGGTTCCGTCTAAGCCGGTATCGTTGGTAAGAGTGTTTAAAAACTCACCCAAACCGCGAGTCTTACTTGCTGTTGTTGCAGCATCGCCAACGTTTGCGGCAGCTTTTGCAGAATACCACAAATCATCACCAGAATCTCGCCCAACATTAGCTGAACAAAACCGAACTTCTGCGTCTCGCTTAACCTGCATCAGTTTCTTTTGAACTGCATAAGCATAGTGATCCTTAATGCCGGCCTGGTTCTGCACGTTCTGTGCAAGTTTACCAATCTTAGCCTGGCGCCTGAACCACTGAACACGGTTACTCAAAACGTTGTAACTCCCTTGCGCGTTGTCGTATGACGAAACATCAGTTCCATCAACAACAGCATTGTCGCCAGGGGTTTCCTGAATATCAACGGGCCACTCGAAGAGTGCGTTAATAGGTGCAGACCCTTTTGGCACCATTGCCATGAAGGGGGTTTCCTTGGCGTCAACCATCGTGATTGCGTCAAGAAGATCGCGTTGTGAACCTTTACCAAAGTCCGCAGCGGTGGACTGAATGTCTTTTACGTATAAACCTGCCATCGGTCTAATCTCCTAATATAGTACCCACATAGTCTGTTAGACTACGTTGATCACGATTTGAAAAAAGTTTCCCCCTGGCTGAATCGTACTTTGCTGCTTTACCCTCCTTCGGCGCCGGTGCTGATGTCGGTCTTCCTGGTTCAGGAACAACACCCTTTCGGGGTGTTACACGTTGCTGATCCGCTAGTTCCGCCATATAGCCACGAACGTACCTGGCCAACTCCAACTTGTAGTTTGGTGCGTAGGCTGCCTGGGGACTCTGCGCCAGGACCTGGTTGAAGATTTTCATCTCTTGCGAGTCTCCATTCTTTAACCATGGATATAGTTTTTCAGCTTGCGCGTTAAACTCTTTTGCCTGGGAAAGTTCCTGGGATTTTTGCGGGATCCATTTATTGAGTTTCCTCTCTGAATCCCTGCGAACACCTCGTATAAACTTGGTCATTCGCTCCATGGAGAAGTCGTCGTACCCCTCACCATCCTTCAACTCGACTCCCTGTTTTTTTAGGACTTGTTCAACCTCATCTGGGTTTTCCAGAAGTAGGTCTTCCATGTCTTCAGCAAACTGCAGTCTCGCTTCGGAAAGTTTGGCGTGGTCCTGCAAATCCTTTTCTGTCTTAACGTTTACCAGTGGATTATCTGCTGGCGCGGTTGGCAACTGTTGGGTGTCATCCAACTTGGATTCGAGTTCCTTGACCTTTTCCTCCATCTCATCCCGTTCCTCTTCGGCCAGGCGGAGTTTTTTGGTAAAGCGATCTATCCGCCTCTGAAACCATTCAGGCTGTTCGCCTTCCGGTTCCGGATCGGATTCCGTCTCTGATTCTTCCTGGGAAAGAACTTGTTCGGTTTCGGGCGCCATTTCTTGTTGGTCGGCGTCTTCTACCGCATCACCACTCGGTGACGTCTCCTCGGATCCCTGTTCCTCAAAGTCCTTGGCCAACATCTTGGTCAAGTCCAATTGGTCCATAGGACCTTCTAGTTCTACTAGTCCGGTATCTTTTTCGAGGCTATCCGTTGCCTCTGCTACGTCTTTGTCCATGCTATAACCTGCAAGTAAGGCTTAAACCGGTTCACAAAAAAACCGTGCCTCGAAATGAAGCACGGTAAATGGATCCTTCAACCAGGACCGGATTAGTTGTACACGTTCGGAATAACTATACTTTTTTCGAAGGGTCTTTTCGGTAGTTATTTAAGGTTGATTCAACATCTCTCATCGCTTGCGCGTATCCGGATCGCCATGTCCGGTCGTCCTGTGAGATGCCATCTGTCAAAGCACAATCAATACTGTTGTCAATTGCGGTTTTGATTATTTGGCTAATAGACTGCCAAACAGGGTTTGAATTATCCAGGAATTGCAGTTGCTGCCTTAACTCCTCTTCTGTGTACGGTCTTTCCATTATTGGCTAACAGGTTGCACCCCAAGGCGCCCAATCATCTTGTTTTGTTCCTGGGCCACTGATTGCTGAAGGTTCTTTCCGTAGTTATCCAACAATGCCTGGAACCTTTCGTCTCTCTGCAATTGTTCCTGGTACTTCGGATTACTGCCAACTACCTGCTGCATGAATTGCATCTTCATTGCCGCTGTAGGATCGTTTTCCGTGTAGTTGGCTTCATTACCCAGGGACATCAATGCAATGTCCTTGTTAACGTCGTCAAACGTCTTTTGTGCCGCCCCACGTTGATCCGTCATAATGGATTGTCCCAGGACAGGATCAATCATGCCAACCGCAATAGACATCAGCTTGGCCCGATCAACCGTGCCGGCTGAATCAATTGGCAACAGGCCAATGATCGCTTGCATTTTGCTGGCAACATAATCCTGGTCCAATTCGCGTACATCAAACTTCACGCTAAAATCATAGGCGCCCATTATGTCGGCCTGGCTGGATGGCAAACCCAGGTCAACCCCTGCAATCCTGGCCAGTTCCTGGTCGGATATGTATTCCTGAACCAGGCGAAACATCATGGTAAATGCTTCTGACCAGGTTGTGGTGTAGTTGTCCACCATGGACTGCATCTTGGCCTGGGCGATTACCGGATTGGTGTTGTCGTTCAGTCGCCCAAAATATTGGTCGCACTGTTTCTCAACGTAATCAATAACGTTCAACGCCTCGCCTGGGTTTGTCCTGGGTGGATCCAAAAACTTCACTTCACCTGGACGCATCTCCGGCAATTCGGATCCAGGTTGCAATCTGTAGACCTGGCCCATTCGAGCCGGCACCGTCAGCGGCGGGAACACCATCAGACTGGCACGGTCATACAACATATCCCGTTGGCCTTTAATTTCATTCTGCCAGGTGTGGACTATGTCCGGCACCCCTCGACAGTCAATCAGCTTTCTGGACACGTTCTCGCGCCGGTATGCCACAAATGGATAATGTCCTGACATATGGTCAAGGATTTGTTCCTTGCCAAGTTTGGTTGTCACTTTCGGATTAAATATCGTGCAGTGAACATTAAGAACACCGTCTTCATCTATTTCTTTCCGATAACAATAAACAACCTCATACAGTCCTTCAGTGGCGCCCGTGTGCGTGTCAAAGGTTTCACTTAACGGATCCATGTAAGTTGTCTGGTTCCCGTCATTTACCTTCAGCACCTCCTTGGTCCACTCGGAACTGTACCCGTAAACGTTTTCAAGTTGCTTTAGTTCCCATTCAGAATGCCAGCAACGTCTGAATATGTACCTGGATGATTGCAGATCAATTGTTTCAGGCGGAAAGAAAACCTCCTCGTTCGGTTTTAGCGCAACTATTTGCGGACAGTTTTTTGTGACTATGTCAGTTGGTAATTCGCCCTGACCGTTGTCGCGCAACTGTTTGACAAGTTTCCTGGCTCGGCGCCGTTTGATACCCAACTGCGCTTCCAGGACATCCACTGCAGCCTCTTCGTTGTCCGGATCCGCAACCAGTGCCGGCAACTGGGACAAACCTGTTCCGCCTTCAGCCATTTCGGAAATTGCAACAATCTCCTCCATGGTAACCGTCTCAATGCGCTTGGTTATCTCACGGTCCCATTTGACGTGCAAAATGCCATAACCATATTGCTGACCGTAGTTGGCCAACAGGTTGGCTTCATGCCGCAACTCGTTTCGTAATTTATTATCCCGATAATACCGGAGTAGTGTGGTTGCAGCTTCAGCCTGGCCGGCGTCACTCACTTCTGTTGGACTGGCGCGAAGTACACCCCGTGTGAATGCAGTTGTCAGTATGTCTGAGTTTTCACTGCATATCATGTCGGCCAGGCGAACCCTGGTGTCACTAGCACCGTCCCAGGGAAATACCTGTTCGGTGTCATTCTTCTGATGCTTTTTACCGTCGTAGGATTGTCCAGCCCAAACACTAAACCGAACGTCATCCGCCCTGGTTCGTATGTGGGTAAAATTAATTCCGCCGGCGCGACTGTATTCCTTAATCAGTTCGCCTAAATCTGGTTTTGACATTTTAAGACCTCTTGTTCCAAGTATTCATCTATGGACTTTTTAATAAATTTACGTTTTTGCTTTTGCGGAATTACGACTGCAATCCGCCCTTCATCGACCAGAAAGTCTAAATCTCTTCTAGTCAACCCTGAATATGCTTTCGCTTCAGATAATGTTAATAGCTTTGTCATTAATAGCTTCCTCCACCGCGCTGGACCAAACAGTCCTGGGGCGCGTGTAAATTGTCTTCCATGCAAAGGTAGCGGATACAGTCTATCGGATCCTTGCTGGCACCCTTTTCGCCATCGGATCCGGTCCACTCTCTCATGGAATAAATTAGGTTGGTACAGTTCGCACTTACAAACAGCCTGGGCGAATTGTCGTCAGCCACTGGCATGGTGTTATCGTAGTACAATAAATCATTGATCAGTTGCACCCCACTTTCAATCTTCTGTCCGTTTGCCGGATAGAACAGCATCCCGTCCTCTCCCTCCTCCGACATATTTAATTTTTCCAGGGGAGTCGTCCCGTCCATCAATTTGGTGCTGCCGGCCCTGGGATCTATCAAACGCAAAAAGATAGGTTCACCATCCTCTAACTCTTTTATCAGTGCCTTGTACTGTACAAATGAAATGCCTCCCCCCCCGGATCTTTGTGCCGGCCCTGGGTGTCCATCAGTCTTGGATCCTGGAACCGTCCAGTCTCCCATGGATCTGTCCGGCCACTCACGATAAATGTAAACAATATCACCGGTTACCCTGGCCCATAACATAAACCAGTTCCTGGCGCCGGCGGGATCCACAACCATGAAATTCCTACCCTCAACAGGGATGTCCCCAGGCGAAAGAATATGACCATCTCCAAACCTGGGGAAAGCATTGCCAACAGCCTGGTCCGCCCATCCGTAGGCACGAATCTTAACCTCACCATCATGCAACCCTTTTAGTCGCTTTTTTAATTCGGCATAAGGATTGTACGGATTCCACTTGGTATGAAACCAAATCGCCCAGGCAGCGCCCCTGCGACATCTCATCAAATAAGGCATCTTGCCGGCAGGACCCCCTGGTATATTCGGCCTGTCCGGCAACAACTCACTGTCCCGCCATTCAGTGACCTCACCCCCACTAATCAAGTCCTTTACAGTCAAACTGTACCCCTCGATAGGAGTGAAGCTAACCAACAACTTGCCGGCTCTGGTAACCAACCGATAACGAATTGTTTCCAACAGATCCATAGGGATCAACTCATCCGCCCAGGCTGCATCCAATTCCAACCCCTCAACAGTCCGCCGATCCTGACTGTAATGCATGAACCAAACCTGTGAACCGTTCGGAAGAATAAACGTGTTTTCAGTAAACCCATTCTTCTGAGTGTACGAAACGTTTTCAACCTCCCCTTTAATCTTTCGCTTAAATTCAGCCGGCAGATACTTGTAAACAACTGGTTGCTGATTCTGCAGACTCGACTGGTGCGTCGTATGGAAACAAGCAATACGCGCACCTGGCTTTTCAATTGCCAACTTAACAACCCACTTGGCAGCAAATTCAGTCTTTCCGCTTCTGTTGCCGCCCGAAATCAATAACTCATCATTTTCCTCCAGAATCTTTTCCGCATCATTCCAGTGATCCGGCTCATACCCTCCTCGAAACGGATCCGCCTCCTCCAGGTAAATCTTTTTACCCCTGGCAAGCATTGCATCCCTAAATTCCTTTTCACCTTCCGGAGTCTGACAAGCCAGTTCAGCATCCTCCCTCGTAGGTAACCGATATATTGGATGCGGCTTGTATATGTAAAAATCCAAATTAACTTCCAAAACTATTCTTCCTCTTCTTCCTCTTCCTCTTCTTCCTCTTCTTCGCATTCAACCAAATACCCCATTGATTGAATTGCCATTAAACTGGAATACATTGTCAAAATCCCAATTATTTCTTCATCCCTTAAACAAAACTCTTCATGCAACCTGGCAACGCAATTTTCCAGTTCACGGGTTGCTGCAGCCATTAACCTCTCCCTGTCATCTTCTATTCCCATTTACCCTCCTCCAACAGCATTCCGATCATCCCGTAATTAGCCACATCCTGAAACGTGTCCAACAATGCTTCATGGTTCACATCCTGGTCCCCCTTCATACGCTTCTGCATTATGTTCATCATCCTGGACGCCTTGTCCATTACCCGAACCGCAACCCCCACCTGGCCGGATGCAGATATGTTGCCACTGCCATAATCCCGCTGTTTACTGTCAAACAGTTCCAGGCACTCCATAGCTTTACCAACCATCTCTTTTCCCATGTCCGTCTTGATCTCAAGCGTATCAACAATAATTGAACGCAAATCATCCTTACTTCTTATTGGTTTTAGTTCACTCAAATCTCTTATTCCTTCGCCGCTCATAACTTCCTTTTCCTTTTGCCGGCTTGTGTACCCTTTCCCCCGTGTTCCACTTTACCCTTACTCTGTGCCTCTTTGATACTTTTCGGGATAACCGTTTTTTTCCATCCCAGTCTTTCACCCCTAGCCTCTAAAAATTTATTAGCTTTTTTAGTAAAACTTTCCTGTTCCTTCCTAGTCCATGGCTTACCAAAATCCTCATCCCATCTAACCTGTTCTATTTTCCTGTTCATCACCATTTCCCTGGATACCTCGGACTCTTGCCAACGTGATACATCCTGTCCCCACTTACCACATAGCTAATAATCATCCTGTTCCCTTTACTGTCAGGCCTCCACAACGCCGCATTCCTAACCCTCACCAAATACTTGCCATCCACCTCAACCATCCGGCTGTTCCGAAAATCCCACTTAGTTACCTGACCATCCCGAATCTGTTGGTCCCCAGCCGGCTCAACCAAATCTTCCCCCAACAAATCCCGCCTAACCTTGTCATACCCCTGTTCCGTCAGAATAACCTCTTTGTCATACCTCCAATCCTCTCCCTTAACCAATTTCTCACGCCTATACGCTGTCAGATCCTGCCGACTCAACCCCGTCTCCCCCGACAACACCCTCTCAATCCGTTCTCCCTGGCCCAGTTCCAACATCATTCAATCCCTCCGTAACATCCGTAATCCTCATCCGTACCAAACCCAGCACTGGCCAACGCATCCGCATCCGCTTCCGCATCAGACATAAACTGGTCCGGCTCACTCGGATCTTCCTCAACCTCCTCACTAAACCTTTCCCGCGCCTCCTGCATCGTCATCAATTCAACAAATATCGGCGTGTCCTTACCCACATACGCATTAGCCACATTAAACTCAAAATGGTCCCTGGCCTCGTCCGCCTCCATCCCGTCACGCTTCATAAACAACTCGACACACTTGTCCTCGTCGTACACCGCAACCATGTTGTTCGCTTGCCGGCCTATGCCAACAAACGCCTCATCCAATCCGTCTGCTATTTTCATGCCTCTAAATTAATTCCGGACTGCCGAATGAGCGGGGATCCAACAGTCCGGTGCGACCAGGGAACCAAATAACCTGACCGCTTTGCAGACTGGGCGAACACTATGAAAAACCCAGTTGCAAATTTGTAAAAAAATTCTGTGAGCGATAACCCATAGGGAGAGGCATGGCGCTCCGCAATGCTGACCCCCCCCGCCCCCTGGTCCGAGATGGTGTTTTTGTCGCCGAAAATGTAGCTAAGGATGTAGCTGGACGCATGGTAGGCACTGGTAATCAATGACTTAGGTGTCTTCGCCAGGTGCCAGCTTGGCAATTGGCACATGATTGGCCCTGGGTAAACGGTCCAGGACATCGGCGATGTCGTCCGACTTGACGCTGATATGTTCGACTCTTGTGGTAGGAACGTTGCCGGACAGCAGCATGGACTTTTCTATCGAAACTCCTGCCATAACCGGTAGCGCACGATCACTCACGTCCCCTGACTCAATCTTCTTCAGCATCAGATCTGCAGCAGCTTCGGCCACTCCGCCCAGCTTCGTAGCGAGGCGTTGCTTGGGTGAGGGGATGGCATCCAGGTGCCTGTTTCGCAGGACTGAGACTGTGCTGGGACTCACTCCGTAGGTGTTGGCCAGGTCATTAATGGTTCGGCCCTCTACCAACCCTCTCGCAATATCCTGGTACAACTGCGGATCCAGTTTGCAGCCCACTCCGGTGTCAGGTTGAACTATGTTCGCTGATGTACCGGTCGAGTCTGTCTTGGTCCCGTTCCTGGCGCGATCTACGTCGGGCCGATTCGTTACAGTTGTTGATGTATTGATTGATCCTCGCGGCATCCTTTTCTGCGTCCTCCTTACTGTCGTATACTTCTTTCCATTCAGGCATAGGCCTGTTTCGCTCCATTCTGCGCCCTACGGGACTTTTACACCCCATGGCGACCGAGTACAGTCTGTACTGTCTTCCATCGCTTAGAACGCAAATCTGGGCCAAACTCTTCATATGGGTAGGTCACTCCTCGTAGTTCCGGACCGAATAACTGGTTGTATCCATCTCCAGCACCTTGTTGCCGGCTCGGATCATCCGGTCCGCTATGCGTTGGTCCAGGTTGGTGGCAATCTGTTGCAGGGACAGGTTGCTGGTGATGATGGTCCACTTGCCTAGCCTGGCATTGGCCAGTGTGTTCAGTTTGCTGGTTGTGAACCCGTTTGGATCGTATTCGCCGCCAATGTCGTCCAGGATGACCATGTCGGCCTGTTCCAGGGCGGGGACGAGCCCGTACTCACCGTCACGGATCCGGTCCACTGCCTGGGGCCAATAGATCCATCTCCCATCGCGTCGGACAGTTACGCTATCCTCTGTTTCTCTGTAATCCTGCAAATTCTTTTTCCACTTGTTCCAGATTTTCCTGGCCAGATGGGTCTTGCCGGTCCCTGACCTGCCAACCAGGGATAGCCAGCGTGGCGTGGATCCGGATTGCATCTCCGAATACAATTGACCGGCTGAAGCAACAGCCCGTTCCAGGGCCGGCTCATCAAACGTCTCAAAATCCAGCCATTCAGCCAATGCCGGCGTAAACCGAACCTTTGTTGGCGTTGAGGGTTTGTTCGTTACGTTTTCCATTACCTTGCTTACCACTGTTTCCACATTCATATATTCCTTGATAACTTTGCATAATGGACCAATTGATCGCCGCCACTGCACGGTCAGGACCCCATTCAGACAGTTGCTTCAATAGCTTCTGACTGCCAAGTGGCTTGTAAGCCGGCTTGTTAAGTTCCTTCCGGTGCTGTTTCCACTCCTGCCAGGCTGACTGAAATTCAGTCGTTTGCAGGTTGATCGGCAAGGGCGCCTCCTGTTCCTTAGTATTACTTATTATTAGTTCCTTATCATTCTTAGTATACGAACGGGTTTTCCGGTTACCGGTTTTCCCGGTCGCCGGTTTTTCCGGTAGCCGGGAAACCCGTTTACCGGGGGCCACTTCGTATAAAATCCATTCAGCGCCTTTTCCTGGGATCAGCTTGTATTCAGCCAGGCCGACTGCTTCGAGTTCCTTCAGGCCTGACTGCACTGCTTCGCGCCCATCGCGCCCACGTTGCAGGTCTTTCATGTTCACCTGCCAATCTTCCGGTTTGGACATCAAATAGGCCCAGATTCCCCTGGCCTTGAACGATAGTTCGGGGTTCTCCAATGGTGCTTTTGCCATCATCGCAAATCCAGATTCACGCCTCTTAACTTTTAAAATCATTTGATCAGTTCCTTGTTCAGGTCAGACTGTTCCAACATCCAAACGGGACCGTAGCCCAGGTCGCCCAGGCTGGACTTGGCAAACATCTGTTTCTTGGTTGCATACCCCATGTACTCAAATCGGCGCCCGTTACCAATTATCAGTGCGTACAAATCGGCTGGGTTAGATTCCGTTGCATATTTAACCAGCAACAGTCCTCGTTTGATCTGGGTTGTTTTAATGTCAATCGTCTTACCTCCGATCATCACGTCCCAGGGCCGAGACTCGCTTGATTTCGGTAGGTAACAATTATGGATCTTGCAGAACGCAATCTCACCGGCAAACCCGTCAATGATCTTGGACTGATCCTTTGTGACAGCCTGGTCAACAACTGATGTTGCAGATTGCCTACCAATGTCCCTGGCGTAGTTGTACGCCTCGTTCATTTCCAGGTCGTTCAGGTACGTTACCCTTGATCCACTGGGCTGTAATTCCGATCCCAACACCATAACGAATGCAGGTTTAAAAATTGATGGTATCCGTTTTCCTGTTCCTCTTCTGACCACAACTTATCCACCACGATAATGTCGTCTTCAGATTCAGCTTTTGTGTTAATCGCAACACTGATGCACCTAACCGGTTTGCCTATGCATTCAGCGTATGCGGCAAGCTGCAGGATCCACTTGTTGTAGAATTTGGGTTTATATCCCTTCTTCAGCTTCTTAAATTTTTGTGTCTTCCAGTCAATCAACGTCAAACCATGTTCAACGTGATCAATCAGCGCGTCGGCCCGTCCGGCGTAACCAACCAGGTTGTCCACCAGTGTTTTTTCGCACCACTTGACACTCTTCACGTTTTCCACAACCCAGGCGTGAACTGCCTCGGTCATTAAATTCTTTTCCCAAGTGCCGTTGCGTAGGATTGCCTCGCACTGGTCATGTACCTGGGTGCCTAAATTGGCAGCGTCTTTTCCGGCGCGTTTTGACTCCGCGACAATCTGTTTTGCCAGGACGTTCAAGTCCTCGCTTTTTTCAGATTCCGGCATGGTCAACGCCGCCATAACCAATTCTGATTGCTTCCAGGCCTCCAAGCCTGGTGCAGCCAGGAGTGAGGTCACTGTCGTCACTGACGGCAGCAACTTCTCACTCCTGGCCTCCCTTAACGTGGAACCGTAAGCACTGGATCCATCCGGCCTGTACCAATGGGTAGGCTGTTCGGTTGCCACAATCATCGACTATTTCGGCTTGCTTGTTCCAGGTTGAACGTACCCCTCACGATCCTTCACTCGAACATAATGTCCGGATGAGGTTAGCTTGGGGTCCTTACCCTTCAGCACTGTTTCTATCTGTCCAATAGTTTTTAGCGCATTAGTCCGATCATCGGTGATCTGTTTGTTTTTGACCAACAACTGTGCCGGCATAGTCAGCAACTCTTCCATATCCCAACCAATGTTGGGGTCCAGTTCCTCCGCTGACCATGGCCGACCTCTCCATCCTTCCAAGTGCTTGGAAAGATTAGATTTTGGGTGCTGCGACAAAGTGTATTTTTTGCCGATTGTTTTGGGGCGCCCAGAAATATCCTCACCGTCAAACCCTTCGGATCCGTCCGGCATCAAGTCGTCTGTTTCAAAAACAACTCTAATCTTCTGAACCGTTTTAGTGTCGCCCTCATACGTTTCCGTTACCCAGCCCAGGTACTCAACGTCAACGCAGACAGCGTTATGCATACCCTCCGAAACTGGTTCGAAGGCTTTCTTTTGATCACTTTCTAATGATACTTCTCCTATTCTTATACTCATTATTATTACTTGTCTTTTTCTAGCGGGATTGATTCCCGTAAAATTTCCATAAAATCATCCATTGGCAGTATTGCGTACCAGGGCCAATTGTTTTGGCGCCAGGCCACTACTGGGATCTGTCCGTTTGCGTCCTTATGCGCCTGGTCAATCGCAGCTTGTAACCGTAATTTTTCCGTGCGCTTAACTTCAAAGTGAATCCCTGGAACATTGTGAATAATGTCTGGCGCCTCCTGGCCTGACGCATCTCTGCCGGCGTTTTGACAGCCTCGTATTGCCTCGTAGCCATGGCCGCGCAGGAACGAACTAAATTCGCGTTCACCCCTGGCGCCCTTGTCCTTCGAGTTCATTTAATTAAATCAACAACACTGGATTCAGGGATCCGAACAATGCCGGCAATTTTTGCAGCCTTTAGCTTTCCGGACCTGCGCCAACGGTCAACCGTTCGCAACCTAACCGATAACAGGCTGGCTACTTGTCTCCGTGTTAGAAAATTCGCTTTCACACTTTTTGTAAAAATCATTCCAGTCTTCCCTCCAATCCGGATACAACGAGATCATTAAATCTAACTGATTAATTCCGTGCCATACCGTGCCATGATCTTTTTTGAAAACCCTGCCTATGTTTTGCAATCCCCATCCATTGACCCTGGCAAACTTAAAAACAAACCACCTTGCAAATACGATGTCCTGTTGTTTTTGTTTGGACCACAGCGTCTCTTTGTCCACTTGGAAAAAATCTGCGGCCAACTCAACGGTCTTCTCGAATTTGCGCCGGACTCGCGGCGACATAGGGTATTGTTTTCTGTATTTCTTCATTATTTGGTTTTCCTTTAAAGCCTCCGAACGCACCAACAACGATTGTTCCGAGGCAAAGCGCAACCCACAAAATATGTACTGTATGTACATACCAGGGTACATTTGGGTATTGGTAATTATGTTTCATTATCTTTTAGGCAATTCAGATATTAACCGCCGAATTACAGCAGTTTTCGTAATTGATCTTTTTTGGCAGTATCGTTCCAGGCGCTCTAACTCTTTAATAGGCAACCTGAAATTAACAAGCCTCCTTGTGGCTTTTTCCATGCGGGGACAGACAGTACATACATTATGGCATTGCTGTAAAGAAAAATTATTTATTGCGCCTTGACTATGTCTTTACAAAAGGGGATTTTCCCTTTTGCTGACGTGGATAATAAGACTAGAAAAAATTTTAGATTTACTGCTGAAACCAATGAACTAATTGACACTGCCGCACAGGCAACAGGCCTCACTCAAACAGATCTCATTGAAATGTTGGTCAATGATTTTATGCCTGACGTCGTTAAGAACCTCAGTGACCGCAAGGTTGCCGCTATGAAACTCGCTCTCAAGGAATACCAAAAGCGAGTAAATAAACAGTAATTCTTCTTCTTTCCTCATCGGATTAATTTTTGACAGGGACATGGGACTTTTGTGGTCCCATAAAGCAATTATTGGTTAACTGGCAAAATTTTAAGAAATGAAAAATTGTTGTACAGATAAATATGTAAATATTTTTTATTGACATACTGGATGTACAGTGTACCTTGGGGGCGGCAAGTGAACCAATTGCCGTTAATAACATGAACATGATTATATCATATGTCCCTGAAAAGCATGAGGGACGAGAAAACAAGGAACACGCAGCATATGTGTATCACGTCCGCTTAAAGGACGGATTCAACAACATGAACTCTGGCGAGTATTTTGCCGGACTTCAGGCGGAAATTGTCGACGCTTTCGGCAATGTGATTAAGCACAAACGATTCCGCTGGGATCGCATTATCTCAATCGTTCCAGGCAGCAAGGTAGCAGCATGAAGCGCTTGACGACATTTAAGGACGGTAAAGAAATTCAGATTCCAGTTTATGTGAAACTGAAGTCTGTTAATCGCCGGCCTGGATCTGGCACCTACTTCGCTCGTAAGGTGATTGCCGGCAAACCGGCATTTATTACGGCGCTGCCGGAACACGACCACAAACAGGCCTGGGAGTTTATCAATCGTGAGGTACACGAAAGGATGAACTGCACCGGAGTAAAGGTGCTGTCCCAGCGTTCCGGTTGGCCTTTGTTGGCGGATCTATGTGAGATCTATTTAAACGGCACCATGGCCCAGTGTAACGGCGCCAAACTGTCAACCAGGCAGATTAACGTGGCGGCACTGAAAAAATGCTGCGAACATCTGGGAGACTTCAGTAAGTTGCGGGTTGATAAATTGACCAAGCAGGTCTTGTGGGACTTTCAGGAAAGATCCGTTGGCGACATGAAGCCTGGCCGCATCCGCAATCAAAAGGCCGGCGGATGTAATTCCTACATCAAAAAGGTTCGCGGGATGTTCGGCAAGCGTGTTCGCGCAGATTTCTGGGAAGAAAAAGGCATTGAATTGCCGCCCAATATTTACAAATTAAACGAAGTTAAACTACTCGATGCGGGTTCAACCAAATACGTTCCCCCAACAGCCGAGGAGGAGGCTAAGTGGTTTAAGGACATCAGTGAGTTAAAGGTTAAATACCCAGATTCATATGCCGCTTTTATCATGGCTTACGGCGCCGGCTTCAGGGCCAACGAGTGCCGCCATGCACGTTGGGACTGGCTAAAAGAAGTTAACGGATCCTGGTTCCTGCACGTTACCATTGGTGACGACTACGCGCCTAAGTTCAACAAGGAACGTACTGTTCCGATCAGCGACCATGTCGTCCAGGAATTGATTGATACCAAGCAAGCCAAGCGCCCGTCGCACAACCGTATCGCGTTTGAGACGGACTACATCATTCAGCGGGGGCGCCAGTACCAGGCCTTTCGCAAAGTGTCCACCTGGTTCAAGGCCAGAGGCTGGCAGGACAACAGGGTTCTGCACCTGTTCCGAAAACATTTTGGCAGTCAGGTAGTTACCCAAACCGGATCCATTTACGACGCGCAGACGTTGCTGGGCCATGCATCGTACCAGACAACTGAACTGTACTACACGGCGCCCCTGGAGACGCCTAATTTCAACGTGGCATTGCCAAAGGGGGTACTCGCATAATGTACACTGTAGAGATCATTAGCCAATCAACCAGTTATGTCGTCAACGTCATGTTTGGCGGCGTAGCTGGGACGGGGGGACTTTACCGGTCCCTGGCTAAAGCGAGAAAAGAGGCCAAGCGCCTGGCTGAATTGTACCAGGCAGAAATTATAGAACGATGACAGTACCATTATTAATAGAAGCACTTGAGGATATGCACATACAGTCAATTGAATTAATTGACCTGTTCAATGAGTTCGCAAAAAAACCGTTTAACACTCATACAGATGAATTTGGTTATGATTATGTAAAAACGGACGAGGATAAAGTAACTGAATTAAAATCCGCCCAGGAAAAGTTTTTACGTGCGTTTGAAGTTCATCGGATGCTTTTGGACAAGTTTTATAGGATAGATAAACTTTCGGAATATAACATGATAACAGATAACCATAACGAAGCAGAATAATGTTAAACACACAAATATTAGATCAAATACTAAAAATGGAAAATAACCCAATATCGAAGAACCAGGACATGACGCGCCTGGTCAACTTTCGACTGCGAAAAAATGACCTAGACGTATTGGATAAATGGTGCCAAAAGCATCACTGGTCACGAACCAAGGGTCTTGAAGTTATAATTAAACTTTTACCTAATTACGATGACAATAACAACACAGAGTGATGCCAGGCGCCTGTTGGTGGACGACAAAATCGTTCGCGCCTATTCCTACACCAACTTGATGAACGGACTTCAGATGTTTGCCATGTTTGAAGATCCGAAGCACGACGACACCGACGTGAGTCCATTTGTGGTAGGGCGCCGGCTGTTAAAGGACGGTAAAAAATATACCGACGAGGGATTGCGTTTTTACTTTGCCAACGAACCAAGGAGTATTGAATTTGATTAAGACATTCATTATCGACACGCCTGTTGCCAAGATCCGGACCAAGTCTTTCGCTAACACCAAGGAACTTGCTGTTGGCCTGGAAGAGGCCTTGAACGGGTTTTTCACAACTGCCGGTAGGTTTGATACCGGCGACTTATTACTGGTCGCTGATAACGGCGCCAACGAGCCGGAATTACGCAACCAGATGTTTACAGTGCCGCATTATCCTGAACCATTATTTGGCAGGGGAGTGATTGTTGGTGTTGGCGAGATGGGACAAGAGGTTGACGCTATGTCAGATGAGGACTGGCTAATTTGGAACGTGAAAATGGTTGAAGAGTTCAACCCAGATTTAGGCGTCCTGGTATCAACTCCGTTCGCCCAGCACCCCAGGCCTGAAACCAGGTGGGTGTTAAATTGAATTTTGGTTAGTACGTGGGCGCAGGGGGCTGGCAAAAATAACATACATGATACTCTGATCGTCTTGGAAATACACAGGTTGCAAGCACGGGTAAAGGGTTTAACCCACAAGTCCAGCATATGGCCCAACGCCTCTGCAATCGCCAAAAAATTGTTTGAGTTGTTTGGCTATTAAGATGCCAGGGGGTTTTTCTTAGTTTACCCCTGCAACCGCTCAAACACAGTGAGTGCTGTTGCGCGACAGGAAAGTCGGATTCGACGGGATCCGGCTTTTTTGTTTATCTGAGCCACTAAGTGAGCCACTTCTTTTAAAATGGCTCAGATAGGGGTTCAGATAAATGCAAAAAGAGACAAAAATGACACAGCAAAAAGCAACCTAAATCATTAAGCCGCAACAGGATAGAGATATTTAAAATACAATTGTCGCTTGCAATTCTGGACACT
>CETC01005380.1_pt1 | contig 18388 bp, 34 predicted proteins | sample 326911 | NCBI WGS metagenome assembly CETC01 (sample SAMEA2622694, study PRJEB7988) | marine metagenome | isolation source: saline water (ENVO:00002010), including | reverse complement strand
TTTCTCAATCCTTACTATTGCGCTATCTCCTATAGCTATCATATTTTGTATTTAAAACGCTAATGATAATTTTTCATAATATACTGGGTCTATCTTTTTAATTTCTAGTAACAATATCTTTTTTTCTTTATCTGCCTTTTTGAGTTCAGCGGGTGTACTGTCTACACCCGTGTTACACTCAATAGAGGTCATTTTTTCTAACCTCATATCTATTTGATTTTTTATTTGCATGTTGGTATAATACTTCCCGTAGTTCTCTCTTAATTCTTTACGTGTAGTTTTATTTTCCTGCATACAATGTTTCTCTTTTATAATGCACCATCTTATTAGACTTTGCATTGTATAAAGTAAGTTTTCCGTTATCTATAGTTACATGCCAATCTCCTCCTAATGCTTTGTCGCTGTATCTTAGAATATCATTATCTATAGTATAGGTACCCTCTGTGTAGTCTGGGTAATTTATATTATACAACTGCCTTTCCCATTCACGGTTTTTATAGTAATCATCATACGTACCGTTCTCATAAAATATTTTGTAAGACTCTCTGTTAATACCTAATTGTGACTGACAATATTTAGTATACATATTACCTGGTTCGGTAAAAGAACACTCGTCAATCATAATCCACTTTCCTACTAACTCATTGTTAGCGTAACTGATGTTTGCAATAAATAATAATGCGATAAATAAATTTTTCATAGTAAATAAATTTTAATTAAAAATCTCTGTCTATTGCAAGTTTAGATATTAATTTAGAAAAAAACAAATCAGAAATAAAAAAAGGGCTCCGCAGAACCCTTTTTACCCGTGCACAACACCATATGTTTGGTATAAATAATATAAAACAAAAATAAAAAAAATTTTAGAAAAATAAAAAAATAGTGTAATGATGTGTAGTTTGCTTTATGTGGCGCAATGTCCGTCGCGTTTCGCAAATGACAAACCGCAAAGCAAAAAGGGGGTATATGACAAAACAAAAAAGCCAAACCAAAACAAAGTAAATAATTATACATAAAACCAAAGTAAAAACGCGCAAAGCAAACAAACTAAACCGATTTCAAATTAATAAACTATTAATATTTATTCTTTTTTTTACGATTGTCTCTCTTTCTGTGCGTGTTGCATAGCACAAAACGATTTTTTTATTCTGGGTAAAAATACAAACACACCGCAAAAACGTAGCTCTTATTGTGTTTTATAGGCTTTGAGAGTTGCTCTCATTGTATAAGAGTTCTTATATATGTTTATCGTGTTACCTGTTACCTGTTGACATTCGTAGCCGTTAGGCTTTCTTATATAGTTCTATATGGTCTCTATCTATACACATTATTAACCAACTTTGCGAGGCTGACCTAAAAAAGACTTAAAATATTCATATTAACGGTTAATAATTATTATTTTTTTATTATGTAAAACCTCACTAATTTAACTAATTACCCACGTTTTTAGGGTTTTTAATCTTCTTGTAATTATTTACTATTGACAAAATGCCTATAATATATTATCTTTGTATTATGATTAACACACATATAAATACGTGCAACATCATAGCCAACGCAAAAAGCAAAGGCGATAATTTTAAATTAAACACAAATAACATGAATAAAATAGCAAATAAAGACTCTAGGTATTACGTTGACAAGAAAATAGAATTTCAAGGCTCAAACTTGAGCGGAGAAATTAAAAGCGATAATAACGGGCAAATATATATAGTCAAATCATACGGATATTATCCATTATTTATATACTCATTTAGAACGTCTAAATGGTACGAAACTGTAGACTCTTATAGTGTTTCTACAGCCAAACAAATGGGCCAAAGTAGACCGACGGAAAAAACCAAAGTTTTACCTCATAAATGTTTAGAGGATATAATGAAAAAAACGATTAATGAGATTAAATATTGGGACGGAAAGAAAGAGCAAGAAGAAAGAGTTTATAACAAAGTAAATAATAGATTCAAAGAGTTAGCAAAGGAAGATGAGCCTATAAATATTATTGACGATAAAGGCACGTATTCAATACCTAAAGTTGATAAAATGTTTAATACAAGCAAAGAAAGTTCTTTAGTTGGTATTAAAAAAATGAGTAAATCAAGGGTAAAATTCAAACCAATTAAAAAACGTAGCTAAGCTGACGAGTTCTTAAATAGACGAAACTAGCAAGATATTATTCTTGCTAGTCCTTAGCAATATTGCAAGAAAATAAACACAAATATAAAAACTATGAAATACTACATAAATTTTAAATATGAAAATTACGACATTGAGACTATTGAAGAAACAAATAGTTATAAGGATGCTAAATATTTACTTCAAGAGTATCAAATGAACGGGGGAAATTATTGGATAAGTAAAAAAGCAACTAAAGAATATTACAAAAACTAAACACACAAAACTATGAATAAAACACACAAAACTATGAATAAATTATGCAACGGAAAAAAACGAGGTATTACCGTAACAAAAGACGGTATTTCTTCAAGTTTCCCATCAATTAGAAAGGCACTAATTGAAACTAAACTAATGAGCAAAGAAAGTTCATTAAACAAATACGAGGCTATCAAAAGGTTTGAGCGTAACGGTTACATTGTTAGCAACGTCCAAAAAACAAAGGAGCAAGTAAGTAAGCCAATTATAAAGGTTAATAAATTTCAAGTAAAAAGAAAAGGCGAGTTTTGTATAGAGACATTAAAAGGAGACGAGACCGATAGAAAAGCACTAGCGGAAAAGCTACTTAAAAAGGTTAAAAGTCCTACAATTAAAAAAGATGGTTTTTATGTTCCAAAAGACACATGGAAAAGGCTAATTATTGATTTATTAGTATTACGTAAAAATGTACTATTGACGGGAGCAAGTGGAACGGGTAAGACCGAATTAGTCCAAAGGTTTGCAAACGCAATTAAATCCTCTATTGAAGTCTATGACATGTCAGCGTTTACCGATGCTACAGCGGGTTTATTTGGCTCGCATCGTATGAAAAGCGGAACAAGTTATTTTGATAAGGCTCATTTCTATAATGCTATACAAAAGGGCGGAGTTATTTTATTGGATGAGATAACGAGAGCGACAAGGGAAACGGGAAACCATTTATTCAGCGTGTTAGACGATAGAAAAGTATTAACAAATCCATATAGCGAGAGCGACGTGGATAATGTTGCTCAAGTAAATAATTCTTGTATGATTATAGCAACAGCAAATGAGGGTTATCAGTATACGGGTACCAAAACACTAGACGAGGCACTTAGGCAAAGATTTGTTAAGATTCATATAGACTATTTACCGTCTAAAATAGAGTCAGATGTATTAGTTAAGAGATGCGGTATATCTCATGATGATGCTACTAAGTTGGTCAAGATTGCGGAAAAGATAAGAGAAAGATGTAAGGATGAGAGTCTAAATAGAGCGACCTCATTACGTGAGTTAATTGATGCGGGAGATTACCTCTCATGTGGCGAGTCTTTTCTTGATGCGGTTGAATGGTCCATTGTTAGCGGTTACCAAGATGACGAGCAAGATGAAATTAGAGATTTAATTAAACAATTTGGCTAGGATGACTTTTAACAACGATACACTATTTAACGATAGGAATAGTTCCTACGTTAAAAAAGGTAAATCATTAATTGATTTCAACGGTCAAAGTGGAGCGGGTTATATTGCGCGTGGAGTTACTCAAGATAGCCTTATGCCTAGAGCATACAAGTTATCAATGTGTAGAATAAATAACTTAGGCGTAGATAAAAAAGCTACGTTAATATTTACAGAAAAAGAAAATTCTACAAACGGAAGAATTATAAATGTAAGTACGGAAGTTCTAGACAATAACGAGATGTCCATTGAGGAACGATTAAATGTCTTATATGGAGAAGTTACCCATGAGTCAGCGCACGTATTATATACACCGTTTGCAAAATTAAAATCTATAGACGAAATACATCACAGCCTACTAAACATATTAGAGGATGAGAGAATAGAGCGAAAAATAGTTGACGATTACGTTGGTTATGCCGATTGCTTAGAAAGTATTAAAGAACATTTCTTTAATAGACTATATAAAAATCCATACGCGGAGATGAAGCCTAGCGATAGTAATATCATATCCAACTTTGTTAACCTAATTTTATTAGTAGTAAGGTATCCAAAAAATGTAGAAAAATATCTAAATCATTTAGAGGATATAGCTTTAGTTGATGACACCGTAGACTATAGAGACTTTTTAACTCAAGCGGTTGAAATTATGAAGCCATATCCAACCACTTATAAAGCGGTCAATGAGGTAGGTATTAAATTACTTGACTTAATTAAAACGTTTTTTTACCAAAAATTAAAAAATGATTTTAGCAGGGAAGCTGGGAAGAGTAAGGCTCTTAACGGAAATAATTCTAATAAGAGTAATAATAAGAGTACTCTTAACGACGATGAGAGTGGCTCCAGTAACAGTACCTCCAGTGCGAGCGAACCTTCCTCCAGTGATAAATTTTGGGACAGTGAAGAAGACACTACAGAAAATTCTATACAAAAAGCCATAGAAAAAGATTTACTTAAAGGAGTGAGGGAAGTAATGCAAAAACGATTAGATGCCTTACGAGGAAAAAGTGAGAAAGTTCAAGATGCAAATGCTAAGAAGATAGAGGAAGAATACGACGAGATAAGAAATAAATGGTTAGATAAAGCGTGGGACGAGATTGGAGCGGGTAGAGAAAAGTCTAAGACTATAAACACAGTACTAAATTCTAGTACCGTAAAGGGCGGGAGTAAACTTCCAAAACATGCAAAACAAATTATTTTATCTAGTTCACTTAACAAGTACGAGGAAAGTAACGAGGAAATGATTGAAAAACTTAAAAATCTTGAGGATGGTACTCATGATTGGAGAGATAGCGATGCGGGTACTTTATGCAGTACTCAAAGCATGGAAGTAGACGAGACAGATATAAATATAGATTCCTACATAAACCAATACAAAGCAATTAAAAGAGAAAACAAGTTTAATATTAAAAGACTTGGTAATGCTTTGCGTGTTCAAATGACCTCTTATAAGGATATAATAAAATCACAGAGAAACGGAAAGTTAGATAAATTAGTAGATGGTTTTATAGGGGATGAACACGTTTATACTAAACAAACAGAGGGTACTAAGGAAAAACTTTCTATATGTTTATTGATAGATGAGAGCGGGTCAATGGGCGGTGTATTAGATGACGGGAAAAGTAAAGTATCAGTAGCACGTAATATTGGTATCATGTTTAATGAGGCTCTTAAAGTTGTAGACGATATAGAGTTATTTATATACGGGTTTGATAGTTCCTATTCGTCAGATAATTTATATATATATAAAGAGCCAACAAACACAAAAAGCGATTATAATATATTAAGGCTTAGACAGAGAAACGGTAACGCCGATTATGTAGCTATTAGAGATTCAGCACAAAAGATTAGAAGTTTCACAAAATCAAAATGCTTATTTATTGTTTTATCAGACGGGTTACCATGCCATCATAACGGTAGTAGTTACGTAATGAAAACAAGTAGCGCGGAAGAAGAAACAAAATTAGCAGTAGATGATATATCTAAGCAAGGCTTTGTCCCAATGCAAATAGGTATAGGCACACACTATGAAACTAACGAGATGTTTAAAGATTGGATACAGTTTCAAAACTATACACAGATGACTACCAACATGGTTAAGTTGATTAGAAAAAGAATAGCTAAAATGTTGACAGTATGAAGAAACCTAAGAAGATTATAATAGATTTAAATAACGAGGGTAACGCAAACGAGATTTTATCCCATGCGTTACGCGTTATGCGTATTAAGTACTCTAATAATATTAGATATGTATTAAAGCCTAGCGGTTTTATTGATAAGCGGTCAGAGGTTGAAACCTTAAGTGATTTCTTTAAGGTAAGCGATTACTATTGGCTAGTAGGATGCGTTGAGTTATTTCTTGGAGATTACATTTCTTTTATAGATGGTAAACTAGAATATAGAGATTTAATACAAACGCAAAAACAACAGATTAAAAAAACAAAAATTTATAAACAATTAAAACAATGAAAACAATTAAAACTATGAAAGTAAAAATTCAACAACGTAGCGTCTATCATAAATTTGCAGAGGTAGAGATAGAGATAGACAAAAAAGACTACGAAGATTATATTAAGTATTACACCAAAGATGGTAAAGAATATCATGATTTATATGACTATCTATTAGACAATGAACAGTTGTATAATGATAAAATAGATAAAGCAATTAGTGAAGCAGATTATACCTTTGGAAGTGGGGCAGATGATTATGATGGTATGGATGATAATTCAGATAGTGAATGGAGATATGATTGTGAAGACTTAAAAATAGGGGGACACCTATAAAACATTAATTAAATAAACAATTAAAACTATGAGTAAAACAAATAAAAAAGAGGTAGGCTCTCAAGGAGAGCAAGCCTCTATAGAACAATTAGAACAGTTATTCAAGGCTTGGGGTCAAGAATACAAACGTGAGTATAACAAACTTAAGAAAGGGGGTAAAAATGGGCGGGTTTAAAGAGCAATACGCAAAATGGATACTAACAGATTGTAAAGAGCCAATGAAAGAAATAGAGTTTCTTGCACAGTTTTTGCCTAAAGAAGAAAAAGAGGCTTTAATAAATTCGGATAGATTAATTGATGATATGAGAGATTTAGAATTTAACGATTTCAGCCATCAATATGATTTTATGTTTAAGGGTATGAAAGAAATGATTTTAGCTATTGATACTATAAAAAAATCAAACAGCAAAGGCGACTATTATATTCTTAGAAAAGACATGTATGACACCTTAAAAAAATGTGTTGTAAAATTTGGAAAGATAGAAGAAGAATTAAGGCAAAAGAGCGATATAGAAAAACAAGGCTATACGTTTGTTAAGATGCCTAATAATCCTCTATCTATTGCAGAGGAAACATTGTTATTAGACGGAAAGGGGGTTGATGATGAGTAGTTATAATCATAAAGATTTTATTATGGATAGAATTTATGAAACTTTATCCCATAAATACAACTACCACAAAAAGGGCAAAAGAAAATATTTGCGAAATATTAAAAAACAAATGGTAGAAGCTATAAAGGATATAGATGAAATAATAAAAAAATTCAATACAATAAAAGAGTAATTAAATAATGTTATATTTGTATCTAATTATTTGTGTTTAGTTTTGGTTTCTAAAACCAATAATTACAAAGAGAGGCTTTGAAGAGCCTCTTTTTTTTTGATACCATCATACCAACTAAGATGAGTTAGTCTCTTAGAACGCATTTATGGAGTTCGTTTTTAGGCAAAGCAAAAGATTTTAGGGAAATATTAGAAGTTTTTGTTTTTTTTTACTCAGGAATGTGGGAAGCAAAATTACGTACTGGGTCTCAGGACACAGAGTAAAAACTATACTCTTATCATTATGAGAGTCTCACAATAAAACTCTTATTGTAATAAGAGTACAGTTAAATTTACTATCATCATGTTGGAAAAGGCTAGGAAATTTCTAACGATTTGGGTTTTTCGTTTTCAGCAAAAGGGATTCCAATAATTAAAAGTCCTTTATCCATTTTAGCAACAGATTGAGATAAATTAAATCTAGTAGAGATTTTATACTCATGCTTAAAGCCTCTTCTTGTAATGTTGCGACAATAATATTTAGCAGAGGCGGTATCTTGTTTTTGTTTTGTTTCAGACGAAATACAGATTACATCTCCATTAATATTTATGTCTATGTCTTTTTTTTCAAGACCGACACAAGCGATTTCCAATTTCATACCCTCGTCATTTTCGTATATATCTATAGGGTAATGGATTTTGTTATTTAAAGCGGGGACATAATCATTTGTCATGCCACCAAAAGCGTCTTTGAATAAAATATCAAAGGCGGAGTTTATTTTGTGATTTTCTAATAAAGTCATATTTAAAAAATTTATGCTACTTATAAAGTTAGCGTTATACATATTAGGACATTTAGTTCCTATTATTACATTATTACAAAAATCATACCAAGTAAATTTGCTGAAGCACCCTGGCAGTGTGTTGTCATGTTTTTGTTACTCTTATCGGCAACATTGTCATTGAGAGTATGCTCTTATGTGATAAGAGTGTCATGAAACAGTTTTTATATAGCTGCTCACCGCGCCGCGCTGCACAAGTTGCAATTCCAACATTACCACAAAAATTTTGTTTTCATATTAAAATCTTTTAATTTTGTTATGTTTTATTTTAATTATTAAAAAAAGAGAGGAGGGGTTAGGTTTGCACATTGTATTTCTTTCATAGATGCGCGACAAAAAAATACCTAATCCTTTATCCTCTCTAAAACAAAAAATATGAGATACATAACGTTTAATGAAAAATCAATAGAAGAGTTAGACAAAGCATACATTAAGGCGGTAGTTGAGGAGAGAGAGTCTTTTGTGTATAGGGATAGTAAACTACTTACTAAATATGCTAAGTATTTATTAGACTATTTAAAGTCTACTAATTATAAAGAAAACATGAGCAAGGACAACTAAATTGTGTCATAAAACCCTAACTTTTTTAGTTCTTTTAAGTCAGACTTGCATTAGAGGGTTTAGTAAAGTCTGGGTCTTTGCTCCAATATAAACTACTAAATATATGGAAACATTATTAACTATGAGCAAGCAGTATTCACAACATGAATACGCACAAAACAAGATTCTAAAGCGTTCAGAGAATACTATGGTTACTTACAAAAGATACCATAACCAAATTGCTAAAATGATAGATAGCATAGGCGACTTTAAGATTAGCAGATACGACCTTAACAAAAACATAAAACATGAATTAAAATATGTGCATTATGCGGATGCTGTTAAGAAGTATTTACTAAGTTTTTCTAATAAGTCAGCAGTTAACTATATGAGGTATATAAAATCTGTATTAAAATATGCAGATGAGAGTGGTATTAAGTGTTCTTATAAGCACTTTAACATGGTGGAATTAGACAACCCTGTCAAGACAATTCCTACCAACATATATAAAAAACTAAACAAGTTGGCTTTAGACGAAGCAAAAGACAACGATGGCGCGTTGCTTTATTTGTTATTAAGTATAACGGGAGCAAGGATAAAAGACATAGAAGGAATAACTAACGATAATTTTACTACAAGTTCTATACACTATTGTCCTAGCAAAACTAATAGTGCATGTATTACTGTGCCTATAAGTAGAACAGTATCAAGGCTTTTAACAAGAAAAATAGAAGAGAACAAAAAAGATTCTTTAATGAGTAAAGAACAATCTAAAAAAGTTTTTCCTAGACATGATAGAAACTCTTTGTATTATGTTTTTAAGAAATGGATAAATAGTCTAAATATCAAAGGCGAGGTAGTTAAAGATAAGGTTTCCGCAGATGGAACAAGGTCGCATGAGGTTATAGACATTAAAGATTTTATTAGACCACATAAAGTACGTAGCACTTTTATATCTGAAATGCTTATGAATGGTGTAGATGAGGCTACAGTTAAATCTTTTAGCGGTCATTCTAAAAATAGCGTTGCATTTAATTCATATGTAGCAGTCAATGAAAAGCATAGGCGACAGAAACATGCTGATTTCATGAAAAAAATTTTTTAATTTGAATTTTTTTTGCTTTCTTTGTGTAGATAGTCTTAGACTATTAGTATTCATAATACTTGGTTTATTTTAAATAGATACAAAATGTGGGGAAATTCTGTTAACGTAGGTTTGTTTGGAAGCACAGTTAATGGCTTTTCTTCGCACTTTGTTCATTACCCAAACAAAAAACAAGAAGATTACTTGAAAGACAAACTTGGAGAAAAGTATGAGAAAGTTTATAAAAAATAATTTTTTACTAATATTATTAGTATCTTTATTAGTAGGGATAGTAGAGGCTCTGTTTAAAATCTTAAATGAGAGCGAAACAAAAATTTCATACGATAAGAGTAAAGAACTGGAACGTAAATCTGGACATAGACAAAATGTCAAACAGAACAAGTCTAGCAAGTTTCTCTTCGTTTAAACTATACATGAAGAAAAACTATCCAGAAATAATAGAAAAACACAGGCTTAAATCTAAGCTGATAAAATCAAAAGGTAAATTAAAAATACTAAAAATTGTAGCATGGGATAGTGTCCTAGAGCAAGCAATAGATAAAGAACTTTTAACTAAATTTTTAAATAATGACAGAAGGCGAATTAAAGAATGAATTATATACACAGGCGGGCTTAGTCCGTGAAGATATTTATGATGACCCTAGAGGTTTTAAAATCATAAAGAGAAATGGTATTGAAAAAATACAAGCACACTACGGTGTAGTTGTTAGCTATGATTTAAAAGAAGAGATTATATGGCAAGGAGATAGGGTTATGCAATTTATCAAAGTTAAAGCTACGGGCAAATTAGGTAACAGAACAATAGAAACATACGGAGAAGCTAGTCCTATGAATTGTGTAAACAAATATCCTATAGCTACCGCAGAAAAAAGAGCGTTATCAAGAGCAGTATTAAAACTTACAGGCTTATATAAGTACGGTTATTTTGGGCAAGACGAAATATTAGATGAGAAAGACGAAAACAAGTTGGTTAAAAATTTAAAAAATGTCCTCCCAAAAACAAATGTTCAAAGAAATATGGGAAACAAGAAAGCGTAATTGCTTTGTTTGTAAAAAATATTTAGGAAATGAAGCAAAAACTTTTTACTTTGCTCATGTATTGTCAAAGGGAGCATACCCAAAATATAAGTTATTATCTGATAACATTGTGTTATTGTGTAGAGACCATCACTACCAATATGACTTTCAAGGCACAAAGGGTGATGCAATGTTTGATGAGTTAAACAAGAAAAAACAAAAACTAAAGAGGTTATACTATGGAAAAGATTAAGATAGAAGCTAACGATACAAACTATACCATAGTAAAATACGGAGACCTTACAAATTACGAAGACAGACTTAAGTGGTTACAAATAAGAGACACTAACGATACAGCAATAGGCGGGAGTGATATGGGTGTGATTATGGGCGTTAATCCATACGTTAGTAAACCACAGTTGTTTGACCAAAAATTAGGTTTAACAGACAGTCCAGACCTAAGCACAAACTGGTCAGTATACTTTGGTGTGATGTACGAGGAGAGCGTTAAGTCTTTAGCGCAATATTACGATTTTGAAAACCCAGCTAACACAATAGAAAACACATACAAAGACAATAAGCAAAGAAAGATATTTGATTTTAATTATACAATATGGAATGACAAGTATCCGTGGTTAGTTGCAAATCCAGATGGTGTTTGTTTTAATAAAGATTGCACGTGGGATACCATAAATCCATTGATAGAAAAGTTTCGTCAGCTACCACAAAACATAGAGGCGGTAGTAGAGTGTAAAACAATTAGCGGACAACAGCATAATATGTGGGAAAACGGAATACCACATGGTTACATATTACAATGTTTACATTATTGTACCGTGTTTACTCCTGTAAACGAAGATATATATGCAGAATTATATTCACAGGTAGATTTAAAAAAGATAGAGGGTGTTAAGATATATTTAGATGTAGAATTGATAGAACAAATTATTACAGAAAGTTATCACTTCCATAAATTATTAGAACAAGGTAAGGATATAATGAAAAACGCTAGCAACGATACCCAAATGAAAAAAGGTTTGGATAAAATTAGACCAGACGTTGATGATAGTGATAATTGCGCAAAGCATTACAATAAAAATTATTTAGAAAAAATTGACCCTGCAAATAAAATGGTAGGCGACATGGATTTTTTAAAGTTAGTAGAACAATACGATTCTTATAAAAAAGAAATAAAACCAATAGACAAAGAATTGAAATTAGTACAAAATAAGATTAGACAATTTATGCAAAAGGAAGGAGTAAGGACAGTAGAGTTGCCAGACGAAAAAGGAAAGGTTTCTTTTAATAGAAGATTGTATGTAAACTACAAGAATGGACGATAAAATAAATGAAAAAATTGAGGCGGGCAAGCATTTAAGGTGGTTGTATTTAGAACAAGCTATCAGAAAAAACTTTGTTTTAAATCCAGAAAAGGACAAAACTTGGGTAGCTAGCAAAATAGTAGAGGGTGTAAAAACTTTACCAGAAATGGTTATTACTTTTGTGGCTATGGATATGGGATACAGTAAAGAAACTATTATAACTAACTTAGGTGTTAGTGAAAAATATTTAGATGATTTGATAAAAAGAATCACAGTTTGTGTAAATACAAACGAAAAGAAATTCATACGGAAAGTAAGACTCGTGAGAGGTTACTTGAAGTGGAATCATGGAATTAATTTTTAATTTTTTTTTAACTTTTTAATTATATTATATTATGGAAAAAAGCGGAACAAGAATCGCAGTATTTAAAAACGATTCTGACAATGAGAAAGCACCAAACCTTAAGGGTTTTATTGAGGTAGATGGAGTAAAAGTCAAAGACGTAGCTCTTTGGGCAAATAAAAAAGGCAACGGTTATAATGGCACTATATCAGAGCCATATAAATCAGAGGCGGTAGCCCAGAAAGAAGTTGTCCCTGCAACTGTACCAGATGCAAAGGGCGATTTACCTTTTTAGGTAATCTTTTTAGTTTAGTATACATAGGGGGAATGATTAGTTAACTATTTGCCTTACTATTTCCCCCTTTTTTTAAAGATATGAGAACAGACCATTTATTAAATTTATTAGAAATTATACAAGACGACATGAAAAGAAGATGCGAGCAGTCGTTTTATGAAGAACATAGAGACGAGTGGTCAAAGCATCATGATAAAATAAGAAATGTTATAAATAGCATGCAAAACGGATTGAAATGAAAGAAAGGGATTTTAAAGGAGTTTGGATACCAAAAGATATATGGTTAAGCAAAGAGCTAACTTTAAGAGAAAAGGTGTTGCTTGTAGAAATAGACAGTTTATATAAAAACGGAAGTTGCTTTGCAACCAATAAATATTTTGCTGAATTTTTTGATATTTCTAGGACAAGAATTAGTGAGGTTATAAGTAGTTTAATCAGTAAAGGTTTTCTCAAAGCAGAATACACAAAGGCGGGAAGAAGAACACTTATACCCTATTCAGAAAAAGTTGAAACCCCCCATAAAGAAAAGTTGAAACCCCCTTCAACAAAAGTTGAAACCGTACTTAACAATACAAATATAAGTACAGATATAAATAATGTTCTTTTTGAAGAATGGTGGAAAACATACCCAATAAAAAAGAATAAAAAGAAATCATTACTCGCTTTTAACAACCTCGCCAGAAGAAATAAAAATGAGTTGCAAAAAATGTTGGACGACGATTTGCAGGCTAGATACAAAGACACAGAAAAGAAATATATTCCATTAGCATCAACATACATAAACGGTGAGAGGTGGAACGACGAAACTGAAACAACTAAAACAAATACTTATGACACAAAACAAAGACACCTCTACACTTGATGTAGAGCACAGAATACTTGGGGTTCTGATAGACGACAAATCTAAACAAGGCACAATATTATCAAGAGTAGAAGCGCATCATTTTAATGACGATACAACAAGATTAATTTTTAAGAAGATATTAGAGTTAAAGAAAAGAAAAATAGACATAGATACATTTTCTGTGTCTAACGCACTTAAAAATAAATTAAGCACTTACGATATACTAAATATAACAAACAAGGCTGACCACACAACCAACATAGAAAGTGTAATATTAGCTTTAATACAAAACTGGTCTTTTAATGAACTTACTAAAACGATGTTTTATCTAAACGAATCTATAAACGAAGACGATAGCGACCCCTTTAATATTATTGACCAAATAAAAAAACAGATACAAAACATAGAAACAAACATGTCTAATCAAGAAGTTACACAAAACATAAGTAAAGATATTGTTGATTATTTAGATATGAAAGAAGAGGCTGTGGGGGTGCCAACAGGGTATTCTAGATTAGATTTTTTAACAAGAGGATGGATGAAAGGTTGTATGATTGTGCTAGCGGCTAGACCTGGTATGGGTAAGACAGATTTTGCTATTAATTTAGCTATAAACGGAGCTAACCATAAAAAGAAGTGTTTGTTTTTGTCTTTAGAAATGTCAAGAGAAGAACTTACAAAAAGAATTATCTCTACTAATTTAGACGTAAGCAAGAGAAAAGTAAATACCATGAAACTAGACGACAAAGAAAAATCTGACTTGTTAAAAAACATGGGGCATATTACAGATAAAATATACGTAGACGACAAACCTATAGTGAATATGTCTGTGATACATAACAAAATTGTAACTCTCAAAAGAAATAAGAGTATAGATTTAGTCATAATTGACTACCTGCAGTTAATCTCAGAAAAGTCTGGAAACTCTAAATACGAGCAAATTACAAACATTTCGCGTGGTCTAAAGCTTGCAGCAAAAGATGCACACATACCAATTATTGTACTCTCACAACTCTCAAGAGTCGTTGAGAGTAGAAATTCTACCGTACCTAAACTCTCAGATTTGCGTGACTCTGGGGCGATAGAACAAGACGCTGACCAAGTATTGTTTTTATACAGACCATCTTATTATGGAATAGACCAGAATGATAAAGGCGACGATATATCTAATTTATGCGAAGTGCATCTTGCAAAAAACAGACACGGAGAAATAAATTATATATCTTTGGACTACGACCCTAGCGTGGGTATATTTAAAGATTGGGAATACCCTAAAACATACGAAGAAAAAAAGCTGTTATGAAAATATCTTGGGAGGGAAAACATGTTAGTTTAAATGTTTTATACTCTCAAGTACATTGGTCAAAAAGAAAAAAGCAAAGAGATGAGTGGCATGATTTTTTTTATAAAAATCTGTTGTCGTATAAAAAACCTAAAAAAAAAACATATAAAATACTGATGAAATATAATAGTCGTTTAGACGTAAGCAACACTATTATAATGATTAAATATTTAGAGGATGTTATCGTTAAAAAACTTAAGTGGTATAAAGACGATAGTATAAAATACTGTAAAGGAATATCTATTGTTCCAGATGAAAGGATGAAGAAAAAATCTTATATGATTAAAATATATTAATTTTGTTTTTCTCTAGCGTTTCTAGACAAATCTATATACATTTTTAAATTTGGCACTTCGTCAACAACTTTTTGAAAATTTTTAGCTCCCATACCATATCCTTTATGGTTTACTAAATTGTTTATCATTTGGTCTGTGCTATTGTTAAACATACGGGTCCCGTCTCTTTTTATTGCCTTAGCTAAATCTTTATCAATACCAAGTTTATCTATGGCTTTAGCAACATCAAGCATCATATTTTTTCCTCCGTAATTAACAGAAGAACCCCCCATACGCTTATCAGCTCTAACAGAAATATCACTACTCAAACTACCTAAACCTTCAAGAATTTTACCTCTAGTTGATGTAAGTATATTTTGTTGTTCTTTTTCTGATAAATTCATAAAATCTCCATAATCCATGCGGCTTGTTCTATCAGAATCTTTTAAATATTGTGATGCGGTAGCTGCTATAAGTCTATTTCTTGTTGCTTCTGGTAATCTTCTTATGTCATCACGCGTTGCGCTACCCATATTAAAATCACGCGCCGCAACTCTACCTAAAGCAGGCATTCTTAATGCAGTGTCTCCTTCTCCTGATACGTAATCTGATACAAATTGCATAGGGTCAAACTCATTCATCACCATTCTTCCTAAATTTCTATCGTAATAAGGCACAGCAAAAGTTGGTGTGCTTCTTGCGGCAAACAATTCTGAAAGGTTCATAGTACCCTTATTTACTGGCGGGTCGTTATTAACTAAATTTGGTCCGTTACTCATGTTTTTCTACTTCTATTTATACTTTGGTTTTCAAAACCAACAATTCTACCATTTTTATGTGAGGCATCTAATCCATCTCCATTACCATACGTGCCTCTTCTTCTATTATATCTATTCAAGCGAGCTCTGTATCTTTTCATCTTTTTAGACGATTGAAACAGTTTATACTCTCTTTTATAATTTCTTTTAGCTCCCACAACTTATACACTCTTCGTCTTCTAAATTGCAAGAGGGTTCTTTTTCAACAAATTTGTTTCTTTGACTTTCATCTAAAAAACAAACGCAGTCGCACTCCTCCAAATTTTCATCACAACAACACTTCCTCATTACGCACTAGCTATAAAAACCTCTACATCTACAACAGCTGTATCTGCTTTTGCGCTTACAAGAGTAATACTAGCTTCACTACCTAGTGTTATAGCCCCAGCAGCAGCATCTACAGAAGCGTTATGACCGTGTAATAAAAACGATTCTCCCGCTCCTACTTTATAAGTAAACTCGTCATTACTTGCGTTTTTTATAATTAAAGAAACGTAATTTGTAGCATCTAAATTTGATATTCTAACATACTTAATGTTGTCGTCATCAAACGTATTTCCAGCTACATTAGTATCGTGTGCTTCATATAAATTAACTTCTGATGTTGGGACAGATATAATTCTTTTAAGTGTATCGTTAATACCAGATATAGATTGCGTAACTGTACCACCCTGTTCTGTGTTGTTAAGGGTTAAAGCTTCTGTTACCGTTACTGTTAGTGTTGCCATAATTACAAATTTAAATATTATATTTTTAACTTATGTGTTTGTGGGGTCATACCTTAATTGACTCTACAATCTCTCTAATTTTATCCCATATCTGCATTTCTAAAATTAATCTGTCTGGTATTTGAGCTTCTTCTATAGCTCTAGCTACCTCTACTAACTCAGATAGTAAATTAGTTTTTGTTTCTATATCAATGGTTTCTTTGACCTTTGTCATTAATAATACCCTCGCATTTTTTTGCTGTTGCTACCAAACTTAAGTTTAGGTATAGGTTTAGTTCCTATAACACCTTTAACTTTATCAGACTTACCTGTTATAGCTGTATATTTAGCTATAGCTGGACTGTTGTTTCCGTAGCCTAGTTTTTTCTTTTTCATACTTCTTAATTTACTAAAATCAGATGCCTCTATTTTTTTAGGGTTACCCGATAATCTTGCTATTTTTAATTGTTTTTCACTTAACATTATTTTCCTACTTTTTTCATTGCTATATTATGTGATTGTTTAAAGGTTGCTCCGCCTCGCATTGCAGTTACCATGCTACGTATGTGCTTAACAGTATGATGCTTAGAATGTTTTTTTAAAACATTTTGCTGTTTTTTAGTTAAAGCGTCTACGTTGATACCTTTTACTTTCATTTTTTAGCAAACTTTTCTACACCAGCAATACCAAAGCTACCAAGAGAAACCCATACAAACGAATTGTATATAATTTCATTTATAACAAGGTCTTTCCCAAAGAAGCCTGTTGCTAAATCAAATATAGCAAATACTACCATAACACTAAACGATATGAAGCCCACTATTGCTTTCTCGTTATAATCATTTTCATCTTTAAAAATACTCCACATAATTAATTAATTTATTTACACATTATTTATTTATTATACGCTGACCCTTTTCGTATGAGCGACCTCCAAAAAATGCTCCTACGGTAGTTATTAGAGTTAATTGTAATAAATCTACCCACTTTTCAGCTACTTCAAACTGTATAGAGCCACTGTCTATAAAAACCAAAAGAACTGTACTTACTATTAAAAATATTAACACTAAAGGTCTTACACTTCTTGTTAACCAGTTACCGTGTTCTAAGTCTGCCTTCCAACGTTCTGTAACGTTCTTTTGCATTTCTGCCTCAGCGTTAATAAAAAGAGTTTCCATTTCCTTTTTGAATTTTCTTTTTTCATCTCCTGTAGTAATAAATTTGTCAGCAACATTTCCTAATTTTTCTACTATTCCGCCTGCGGCATTACCAAATATTTTTCCTAAAATTTTAGACATTATATAAATTTTTTCCAGTTGTTCTTAAATACCTCATAGCTATCAAACAACGTGTAAGTAAAAGAGTTACCATGTCCGTTCTCTATTTGTTTCTCACATAAAGATATTAATAAATTAAAATCATCTATGCTTCTGAAGACTTGACACCCTGCGGAGTACTTTCCAATAAACTGTAAAAGCTTCCATTTGCTTGCTCTGTGTATGTTTGTTTTCAAAACAGCCTCAAAAACATTTTCTTTGTTTTCTGCTAAATTAAAATCTAAAACATCATCTTGATTATTGTCTCTAACGTATTGCATAGGTCTAACTTGCTCTAAAGCTTTATATCCACCGCTAGCCCAAGTTCTTCCATGTATTCCTAGTTTATAAGCTCCTCTGTATTGACCCTTTACCATAATGGCTGTACCGTTTTTATTTAAAGGATTTCTTAACCAGTGTATTCCAGGGTCAGTAGTTGCTGACCACAAGTGTACATGTGGTTGATTACTATCATCAAGATACATAA
>CETC01002720.1_pt1 | contig 18492 bp, 18 predicted proteins | sample 326911 | NCBI WGS metagenome assembly CETC01 (sample SAMEA2622694, study PRJEB7988) | marine metagenome | isolation source: saline water (ENVO:00002010), including | reverse complement strand
ACCGGACGACCATCTACTAACGTTGACCAACCCTCAGCATTACCTAAGTTCTCTAAAGAAGTTAAGTAATCGTCATAAATTTCTCTACTTACATAGATACCCTTATCTCTATTTTCAACAGCTTGTAAAGCAGCCGGAGCTTGTGTCCATAAGCTTCTAAGAGCAGTAATTGCGTCTCCTGTTGTGAAAGCTCCAGAGTTTGGGATAGTTACTTTATTTCCGTCAACAGTTGCGTCAGCTTGTAAAAGCTTCCACCAACCATCTGTTGGATTATAACAAGCAGCACTTGCACCAGCTTCAGCTGTATCACCCCACCAAGCTAATTTAGTAATATCATTACCGATTGATTGTCTAACATTAGCTAAGATCGTATCCATTAAAGCTGTTCCTGTAAGATCGAATACATTAACTCCATTTTTAAAACTCTCCTCTATATAAGTTCCAAAAAACGCGTCTTGACATTCTGAAACCGCTACTCTTAATCTACCAGCTTCGATTACTTTATCATTTACATGGAAGCTTCCACTCTCATCACCTCCACAACCTGTATATTTTGCAACTATACACGATAACGCGTCAGCTGTATAAAGGTTCATTTTGTGTTTAACATTCGGTATTACTCTAAATTGAAAGATATCACTATCTCTAAAAATCGGTTCTAAGAATAACTCAGAAAATTGCGCTCCCGAATAAGCTGCTCCGATATTACTTGTTGCTACATTTGCCATTTTTCTTGATTTTTATTATTATTGATTATTAATTATTAAGCTCTTTTTTTGATACTATTAGCCATTGCATTAAAGAAAGCCATATTAACGTCTACAGCTTTATTTTCTACGATTGCTGGATCATTCTCTTTAGTTAAAGAAGTTCCCTCAGCTTTAATTTTATTGATTTCTTTATTTAAGTTCTCAACTTCATTATTAGCTGTTTCTAACTCTCCTTTAGCTTGATTTAACTCCTCCTCTTTCATTCCTAATTGCTCCTCGATTTTGTGAACTGCGTCCTCTAAGTTCTCTACTCGATCTTTCATCTCCTCATAAGTTTTAGCCCAATCGGTTTCCTCAGCTTCGCTTTCATCTCCCTCATGCCCTTCCTCATGGTCGTTCTTAATTGGTTCATTAACAATTAAAGATTTGATTTTCTCTAAAAGAGTTTTAGTGTTTTCCTCCTTTAGCTCAGTGTTTTCTACTTTTGCCATTTTTTCAGTTTTTAAATTACTATTATTAATTATTTGATTTACTTTATCCTCAGTTATATTCTTAAATTTACCAAGATCATAACTATTTTCCACTTTTACAGCTTTGGTTATTTCATTAGCAAAACCACTATCTATAGTTTCATTTGCATTAAACCAAGTTTCTACATTCATTAAACCTATTAAAGTTTCTACATCTTGCTCAGATTTTGAAGCATATATATTAGCTATCTCATCTCTGATCTTATCTAAAATATCAGCTGTTTTTCTAAGCTCACTTGCGTCACCTCCAGCCATAGTAAAAGGGTTATGGATCATAAATAAAGAGTTCTCAGCCATTTCTATAGTATCTCCAGCCATTGCAATAACTGAAGCTATAGAAGCAGCTATCCCCTCTACTTTTGTCGTTACTTTCTTTTTATGATTTTTTAAAGCATTATAAATAGCCATTCCATCGAAAACAGAACCTCCTAAAGAATTTATATGGATATTAAGATTTTTGTCTTTTAAATCTTTTAACTCCTCAATAAATTTTTGAGCGTTAACATCATAACCTCCTACCTCACTATATATAAATATATCAGCACTTTCTACTGAATTGTTTTTTATATCGTACCAATTTTGCATAGATATTCTTTTATCAACTGCAAAAATAATTTAGGTAATATTTTTAATATCGAAAAAAAAGGAATTTAATTTATTTTAGATAGCCACTGGTTATAAACCTCAGTAACTATACGGGCTACCATTATAGGTGGAACGGACATGCCCATAACATATTTATGCCCTGTTTTTAAAAAGTTATAATCTTTAGGGAAGCTACTTGCTTTTAATAATTCTGATTTATTCAATCTCCTATAGATATCAGGGTGGAAATCTCCACTACTACCAGCTATTATAGTAGAGCAAACCATATCCCAGCTTAACCTCCTCTCTTGAAAAAAATATCCTTTAGGGTGGGCTTCTCTTAGAAACCTCCCTCTTTTTACTGCATTATATAGCTTATAAGTTTCAGCTGTTGTTGGAGCTTCTGTTTTATCGTTCTCATCTACGATCTCTTTATATAAGATCGGTTTATCTTTAAACTCTAAATCTAATTTAGGCAAAACATCAAATAAATTCATTTGAGTTAAAAAAGGGGTAGCTAAATCTTTTCTTATACAAATAAAAAAAACTCTTTCTCTCCTTTGGGGAACTCCCATATATTGACTATCTAATAACCAGTGTTGGCAATAATAACCAGCTTTATCAAAGTCCTCATATATTCTCTTTACATATTCTTTAGCATTACCTAATAATAATCCTTTAACATTTTCAGCTATAACTACTTTAGGTTGTAGCTTCCAAGCTAACTCTATAAAATCAAAAAACAAACTATCTAAAACCTGTTCAGCTTGTCCCTCTCTAAATTTTTTCTTTTTACCCCAATCTCTTTCTCTTGCCCCAGCAAAGCTAAAGCTTGAACATGGAGGAGAGCCATCTAATATATCTAAGTTATATAACTCTTTAGGATATTCGTCTCTACAAACAAAATCTTGTATAGGTTCAATAAAGGCATGTTTAGGATTATGATTAGTTTTATATATCTCAGCCATTTTAGGATCAATCTCATTTATTCCAATAACATCAAATCCAGCTAATTTATAGCCCATTGTTGAGCCACCCCCACAAGCAAAGCAACTAAATACTTTACCTTTATCTTTAGTGAAATTAGCTTCTTTTAAAGTCCAATCATAATTAAACATAGTTTTAGTTTTTTGGTTTACACTATGCAAACATAAAAAAAAATTATGATAAACGAAAGAAAGTTTTAAAGAGTATGCTTAAAAGTATATACTCTTTTACCTTTTTTAATATTAGCTTCTTTAGAAAATTTAGATCGGTATTTATAAACAATTCCCTGAACTTGTCTATCTGAGAGATTATATTTAATAGATAAATCCATAAAGGTGTGAGTAACATGCCCACCATTTTTAACTAAGAATTTATCAAAATCTTTTAATATTAAATAGTTTCTTAATCTTGTAGGTTCTATTAATCCTTTTTCGGATAAGTGATAAATAACATCTTTAGGGGTTGCAAACTCTCCAAAGCGAGTAGTAACCTCTACCCATACTAACTCTTTAAAATCCTCTATAAATTTTATGGAGTTGGGTTTAGCCATTCGTTTTGAATTTTGAACATCTGAGTAATTATTTTAGTAGCACAACCTCCACAACCAAAAATATTATCCGGAACATCAGGATCAATATATCGTCTAAAATATATTAGTAGTTCCATTGCGTCGCTTCGGTTATACATATACCTCCCTCTTGCGTCCTTTCTTATTCTATTTAAAATAATATCAACATCATTTCTATCATCAATAGAAAATCGTTCAGCTAATCTTTTTTCGTGCATGTTTCCAATAGTTTTTTTTACAAACTTAATATCAAACTTTGTAATAGGCAACACCATATTAAAATAATTTTAAACAATTAAAAGTTAATTTTACCATTTTCCGACTGGACATTTACCTCCCCAATCTTTACTCATTTTGGTTTTAGCTTTTAAATTGCATTTACAAATTGAACAGCTATCTGCATTAAAAATAGCTAAAAATTTATTACTTCTATGTTCGCAATTTTTACAAATATTTAACCTTTTTTGTTGTGTTTCTTTAGTTTCTGTTATTTTCATTTTAAGCTTGTTTTTAAGCCGTTTAAGGAACTTTACCCTATTTGGCTTATCCTAATACTAAAAATTTCTTTTATTACGATACGATTAAATCCCTTGATAAGAAAAATAAAAGTTTTTTTTATATAATAAATATTATGTTAAATTATTTTTTCTTAATAAATTCCAAAATAATGTTAATTTTTTCTTTCAATTCTTGCATATTTTCTGCGTTCTTTTCGTGGTGTTTTGAGAACGTGTTTTTAACTTCGTGAATAGAAAAAAAGAAAAATTTATATAAGGCATATAAAGCTCCAATTAACAAAACCAAAGGCAAACCATAACCCTCTATTAATTTTAAAACCTCCTCCATTATTATTTTTTCTTACAATTTTTAATATCACAATACCCAAAACAAACTTTGTTAAAAGTTATTAAACCTATAAATTTACATATTAATTTTATCATCTTTTTATATTTTTTAATTATTAAAATGAAGCTTGAGCTTCTATATTTTCTACGGATTTCTGGCTATCGGTTACATCAGCTTCAACCATTACTACCTGTTGCTCGGCTTGATTAGTTAAAGCATTACTCATAGCTAAACTCTGATCTTGTAATATATCAGTAGCAAAAGTCATACCTCCATCTGCAAACTTTCTACCTCCTCCAGCTACATTCATAGCTGAAAGCTGAGGACGAAACATTGCAGTAGATCGTTTATTAATAACAGCTTCTCCTCCCTCTAACTCTACTACTCTACCTCCTACTCTAAACTTTTCTCCTCCCTGAGCATGAGATCGCCCGTGAACCATTCCACCATCTGCAAAAGTTTCTCCCTCAATACCTCCTACTTCAGCTGTTGGGGGTTGTTGTGCATTAATAGTAGCTATTTGCATACTTGTTAAACCAATCATAGCAGCCGTTAATATACTTTTTAAGATAGTATCTGCAATAACATTACCTGTCCCAGATGAACTCCAAATCTGCATAATAGCCATAGCTCCAGCCATAACCGCCTGAGCTTTTAAAAACTTTTGATTTTTATCAAACATAGCTATTTTTTCTGCTAATATTTTCTCATCATGTTTTTTCTCTATATCCTCAATCTTATCTGTTCTTTGCTCCTCAGTCATAACTTGGAACTCAGCTGATTTTTTAAAGTTATCAATCTCAGTTTGTTTATCTTGCTCCATAGTTTGTATCCGAGCTTCTGATTGTGCGTTTTGTAATTCATTATAACCAGCCATTAAATCCATAACAGCTCCTAAAGTAGTAGAGATACTATCAATCATATCAGCTCCGGTAAAACCCTCTCCTCCTGCTCCGTCCTCTCCTCCGGTTCCAAATAGATTACTATTTAACCAACCTGACGGGCGTTTCTCACTATTCTCATCACTCAATTTATTTAACTCAGCATTAAATCCAGCTATCTCGTTTTTCAATCTATTTATATTATTTACCTGCTCATCGGTTGAGTCAGTTGAACTTTGAGCAACTAATAGAGCCATTTCTAATTGAGCTTCAGCTACTTTAATAGCTTGCTCTATTCTCTCTTTAGCTATATCTGCTTCAGCTTTCTCTAACTTTTCTAAAGCTGTTAATTGTTTCTGATCTAAAACTATTTTCTCTTGTAGGGTTTCTATTTGTTTTTCTAAACCGGTAGTATTCTCTTTATTTTTATCATCGTTTTTCTTTATAATATCAGCTACTTTAGTATCTACTACAGCTAACTTATCTTTAGCTGTTATTAATTCAGTAGTAGCTTTCCCTACATCTCCATTAGTAGCTATAGCTTCTTTAAGATTTTTAGTAGCCGTTGAAACTGCGTCTTGTAATTTTTCGTAAGCTGTTCTTGTATCCTTTACTTTAGTATCCTGATTTGTAAGAGCTTCGGTTAAAGTATTACTCTCATCTGTAGCTTCTTTTAAAATTTTAACTACTTGCTCTTTTATATCAAGTACCTTTTGCTCACTTTCATTAAGTTGAGCATTTAGTAATATCTCATTAGTAACATTTTGATTATGTTCAGCAGCCGTATCATCATACATACCTACAGCTTCCATTGTTTTATCTAAGGTTTCGTCCCAATTATTAGCTACATATTCTAAAGCATTTGCATTCTCTAATAACTGCCCTGTTTGTTGATCCCAAACATTACCTATTATAATCCCCTCATCACTTATCTCATTTTGAACCCCTAATATTTTTAGTTGTAATTTTAACTGTTCTTGTTGTCCTGTTTTAATAGTATCTTGGATTTGCCTTTGCTCTATTAATAAATCTTTTACTTTCTCTTTAGCTGCTGACATTAATATCTCTGCTTCCATAGCTTTAGCTATATCCTCATAAGCTTGCTCTAACTCTCCAGCTAATCTCTTTTCGTCTTGCATATTTGAGATCGTAGTAGGGTGGATATCATTTAAGGCATTAAGAGCTTTATTTCGTTCTTTTAAACTTTTAGTATGATCTCCAATTACACTAATTAAACTTTGAACTTCAGCTAATTGAGTAGCTAAATTATTATTAGCTTGTTGATCTATTTCATTAAATCTATCTCTTTGATTGTTTAAGCTTTCTAACTCATCTCCGGCTTCATCTGCTCCATCACTAAATTGACTAAATAAAGTTACAGCTGTAGCAAGTCCAGCTACTAATAAACCTATAGGATTAGCTTTTACAACGGTATTAAAAGCCGTCATAGCGGTTTTAGCTAAGTTTATAAAACCTGTAGTAGTAACTGTTGAAGTTCCTAATAGCTTAATAGCTAATTGAGAAGCTAAAACTCTTGTTTTATTAACGGCAAGTACTGCACTATAACCGGCAAATCCGGCTGTTACTGAAAGTATAACCGGAACTAAACTTCTCATAACTCCTAAAAACTCTTGGAATACATATAGAAGCATATTTATGATTGGTTCTAAACCATCTACTAACTCAATTACTAACCCCTCAGCTGCCGATTTAGTTGCGTCAATATTACCCTTTAAACTATCTCTCATCGCGTCAGCAAATTTCTTTGTTAATCCCTGACTTTCTTTCATTACTTTATTAAGCTCTCCTAATTGTTTACTACCCTTTAACATAGAAGCAAAAGCAGTTACACTTCTTTTATCAGTTATCTCTAACATTCCAGCAACATCTATACCTTTTCTATCTAACTCTTGCATAGCTGGGATTAACTCCTCAACTGAGGTTATATTTCTACCTAAAGCCGTAGCTAAATCTCCGGTAGGATCAGCTAATTTTAAAAACATATTTCTTAGAGCCGTCCCAGCAGTTGAAGCTTCCATACCTGTATTAGCTAAAAGTCCTAATATTGAAGTAGTGTCCTCTAAGGTAAAGCCCATAGTAGAAGCAACTGAAGCTACTTTAGGCATAGCTGTTGCAAACTTAGATAAATCTAAAGCTGTATTACTAAAAGCTGAAGCCATTACATCAGTAACCCGAGAAGCTTCTGAAGCGTCTAAGTTAAAACCTCTTAAAGTAACCCCTACCTGTTCAGCTGTTACATTTAACTCCTCTCCAAAAGCAAAAGATAAATCTAAAACTGAGCTTGTCATATTATCAATTTGACTTGCGTCAAAACCTAATTTAGCTAACTCTATTTGGAGATTAGCTACCTCTCCAGCCGTAAAGGCAGTTGTAGCTCCTAACTCTTTAGCTTGATCCTCTAACTTCTGCATTTCTTGAGCTGAAGCTCCCGATATTACCCCAACTTGTTTTATAGCAAATTGAAAATCTGAGAAAGTACCTATAACTCTTTCTAAACCTTTAAAAGCCATAATAGCAGCTCCAATTTGTAGAGCCATTCCTTTTATAGCTCCTCCATAGTTCCCAACATTTCTCTGTTGTCTACCCATAGCTTCGTCCATCTTTTTAAGCTGAGTAGTATTATCTCTAATTTTTTTACTAAGAGCTTCAAATTCTTTTTTGTTTTTACCCATTGGATCAGCTAACTTTCTAAGTTGAACAGAGAGGGCGGCATTTTGTTTAGTAAGATCGTTGTAGCTTTTACCCTGAGCAGCTAAAGCTGAGTTCATTTTAATAGTATCCGTCTTAGCTTTATTCATTTCTTTTCTCATAGCTTTTAATCTTGTTTCTTGAGTTAAGATTTGAGCATTGAGTTTCTTAGTATCTCCCTCTCCTGTTTTCTGTTCAGCTTTTAATTGTTTAAGCTCCTCAGTAGTTTTATCTATCTCCTCTTTTAGAGCTGTCATTTGGGAAGTCCCGTCTACTTTTATATTTAAAATCGTTTCTAAACTTGTTGACATAATCTATTGACTTTTTAAAATTTTTCTTACATTAATATCTCCTAAGAAATCAAGCTCACTATAGACAACAAAATAATTACCTGAAGCGTCTTGAGCCATAATTTCTCCACCTCCTCCCTCTAAAACATTACCTTGTCCATCTATAGCTAAAGAGGTGTTTCCATGTTGAACGAATTGAATTGGGTGAGGGTTAATAGTTCCCGATCCATAACCTACATAAACGGTATTACTTTTTAAATTACTTAAGTTATTACCTACTGCGAGAGTTCCCGTATTTTGTTGAACTTTATTATTAAAACCATAATTAGACGATCTTTGTGCGTTCATATGCTTAACAGTAGTTCTACCATCTCCACAGGGTAAGCCCTGAGTTGAATATCCTTGAGCAACATTAGCTTGAAATCTATCACCTATATTATTATTAGGATTAAAATTGGTAGCAACTCCAATAGCTGTATTCATATTATTATTGTTTCTTGTATTACCTCCAACACTACCTAAAGCTCCAAAATTATTATCAGCTACTAACCTCCCTTGTCCCCAAGCAAAATCTCTCGTAGTAGAAACAATATTACTTCTGAAATCTCTACGCCCCCCACCACTATGTTTAATAGCTGTAGCTGGGATATATTGATATAATTCAACAGTAGTTAATAGGTTTTTACCGGGCTTATAATCTACGATCCTATTTATTATCCAATAAGTATCGTTAGTTCCTGTTTTAAGATAAACTAATTTTCTTAAATCTAACTGAGCTATATCATTAGTAGTAAGATAAAACTTAGCTTTTTTTAATCTTGGACGTTGTAACATATTCTCTATTGAACGTTCCCAGAATACCTGATATAATCCTTGACAAAATGGATAAGTTGCTGGAGGGATTGGGGTAGGTTCTACTCTATTTGCTTCTATATCATTATAAGGTAAAGTAGGATAATAACTAACACCTCCAACACTTAAAGGAGGGAAAAATTGCTCGTCCTCATCATAGAACATCATAGCAGCTGGATAGTTTTTTCTTAGGATCGGACTTGGGACAGGGTTATCATCACTCCATCTCCATTCATTAGTAGTAGTTGGACCGTCCTCTTTATTACACGGGATTAATCCAGCCCATAGTAAAATACGAGGAGCAAAATCAGTTACTTTATCAGGGAAGTTAAAACTATCAGTAATATTCCAAATGTTATTATATTCACTTTGTATAACCGGTATAAATGGACTTTTACCCTGATTAGTTCCTATTGTTTTATCTCTAAACATATAAGTAGGAGCAAAAAGATTTGTCCCGATCTTACTCTCCTCATCTTTATATAAAGTACCTAAATCCATCGCATAGCTATATAAACTACAAACTTGTCCTGTTAAATTGTTTCTCTCCTCAACAAAACCATCTGCACCGTCCTCCTCATAAGTGAAACATAAATCTCTATTAAGGGCGTCATAAATAAATTTAGAAGTTTGTTTTTTATCAAAGGTTAATTTATCAGTCCAATCTACAGCTTGATTTCTCTCTAAAAAGAAGTCATCTCTTGGCTCTACATATACTACCTTATTCTCCTCATCAGATAACCAATAAAGATTAAATAATCCTGTTAATCCATTAACAAAATCTAACTGAGCCATATCACACGGTAAAAGAGTTGATAAACTAATATCTGTTATAGTAGTAGTAGTTACAGCTGAAGTTAAACCTCCCTCAAAACGCCCCTCACTTATTCTATATTTACATTGAATATATCCGGTAATTCCTAAACCTCCGAACCCGTGTTCAGTATGAAACTCCTCGTTAACCTCCATATAATAATAGAACCTATCATCAGTATTTGGAACGTCTACTATAACATTAGCAAAAGACAAAGGGAAAAATACATTATCAGGATCAGGTGGTAGTGGACTATGAACAGGGTGGAAGTATCCATTATAATACCAATTACCTCCATAAAATACTGAAGTTTGCATAGAGATATCTAACTCAATCATTTCAGTATAATTCTCGTTAGCATGAACCCAAGCTAAGTAAATAGCTCCTGTATAATAACTTCCCCCAACGTCCCAGCCCGGTCCATAAGCTGGATCATCGTACCAATAGCCATCATTTAGATAATAAAACCCTCCTCCATATATGCCCGGAAATCCCCAGTCACAGTCATAAGGTTCAGGTTCATTATCTACTACATAATCATTATCCATCTCTAAAGTAAAATCACCTGAGAAAGTATGCTCATCAGCAGTAGTACACTCAAAGACAGCTACATTATTTAAAGTATAATCGTGAGTATCTGCATAAGTAGGTAGATTAGGGCAATAACCTGAAGCCCATTCCCAAATCTCTCCCCACTCATGCCCCCAAATATTTTTTATAGGTGGACAACCTAAAACATTATCTAATCTATTCATTGATTGTCCAAAAGCTAAATGATTACCGAACCCTCCATGCCTACCCCAATACCAACCTGATACTGTTCTATTACCAGCCGATAAATCCGTTCCACCAAAAGCTCCTATTAAATTCCATTTCCATTTATCATTATTACAAGAATTTATTTCTATACTTTGAGACGACCAATTAGAGTTATTATTAGGAGCTACCCAATTTATATCAGTATATAATAAAGCTCCGTCAAATCTGTTTCCAATAGAGGGATCGCGATAATCAATAGGTATTTTCCATTCAGAAGCCGCCGGTCCAGCTATCTCTCCATTAAACGCGTCATCAACTTGGCTAACTATAGTTTGCTCCCAAACATCGTCCTCAGTAGGAAAAACAGTTATTAATCTTTTAAACCAATCACTATCAAAAAAATTAGAAACCAAAGTATAACCCTGAACTATAAACATTTGATAAACTAAATTTCTTATCCAAAAAGCTGGAATAAGATCGGTATAATGAACCTGATTATTAACTAACCATTTACCTCTATTTAATAAAGGATATACAATATGAGTTCCAGCTCCTGATCTAAGATGGTCCGAGCTATCATATTCCCAAGTATCTTGAACACTAAGATAAGTTCGTTGAGCTGTAGCTGGATAATCTGAAAACATATCTCCAACAGTAAAATCTAAATCACAAACATTCAAGCCGTCTAAAGACGTAACCCATTCAAAGTTTTCTCCAAAAACTATGCACTCATATTCTAAAGGTTTAGTATCAATAACAGTAGCTTTAATTCTAAATTGTCCCTCCATTATTAACTGACTATTAGAATATATTTTAGCTGCCTTATCTGAGACAAAATCTATTGCGTCATAAAATCCATCTGCAAATATATTTTCTAAGATTTTATTATTATGAGCTGTAGCCGGTATCTTAAAAGTTTTGCTATAACTCCCTTTACTTTTAGTAATATCCATTACGTCCTTTATACTATAAGTAATAGCTAAAGGAAAATCTTTATTAGAACTAATATCTAACTCTCCTAACATTGTCCAATCCGGAGTTGTAGTAGTATCGAATATTTGAAATTGTATATTTGGGTTTTGGCTTGCCATAGTTTTTATTTATTGTTTCTAACGTCTTGGTAAATATTCTTTATTTGCAAAGTAATAGCTAAACTTAACTCTTGCTGTACTCTCACTTGTTTTATATACATTAATACTCTTAGCAAGTATTACTATAGGCATATAAGTATTACATTTACTATTATCTCTCCAATCCTCGTTTTTTTCTAAATCATTATATGAGATCGTATTAATACTATACATTGGGTTAGTTAGCTCCATTCTTACATAGGTTTCAACACTTTCCCCAATACAAGATATATATTTAGCTTCTAATATATCCATCTCTTGAGTAGTAACTTCATAGATAGTTTGTGTATCAGTTTGGTAATATGCGTCTCCAACATCTCTAAACGAACCACTTGGATTTCTTTTATTATAAAGCTTATTATTAAATTTCTTTTTTTCTTTTAATAATCCGGTAGAGCTACACATATCCCAAGCTCCAACTTTATTTCTCCACATAAACCTCTGATAAGAGTTTCTCGTACCCCCACTAATTTTATCGTTTTGTCTTGTGAAAGCTGCTGGACCGGAGGAGGTATGCCCATCTCCATCTGTATATCTACAAGCTGGATTAATAGTAAATTTAACGTTAATACTTGATCTTGTATTACCCCCAATCCCATCACATACTGCATTATGAATATAATAATGAGTTACATTATTAAAAGCTGCCCCCATTGCGTTCCCCTCATTTGCATTTGGAGTTAAGGCAGCTAATAAAGTTCTCCAACCTACATCAACTGTTACATAGCCAGAGTTAGAGGAGGTATTATAATAAGTGTGAGTATGAGTATTAAGAAGCTGAGTTCCTGATCCTATATTTCCATAAGTTCTAATTACTAAGTAAGTAGCTTCAGTTACCTCACAACAACCCCCTGAGTCATCTAAAGCTCCATTAATAAAACTTAAAGGGAACTGCTCCTCTTTAGTTATATTAAAATGATACTCTGGCTCTTTCTCAGTAGCTTCTCCAAAATCTGGTATTCTCCATTGATAAGGGGCGTCCGTCATCCAAAGAAACATATTACCTTGTGACCATAAACCAGCAAAGCCACAAATATAAGCATGATTAAAAACTTGTAAACTATAACTACCGGGATCGCGATATCCTAACCTACTAAATTCCATAGCTGCTGCTCCTAAGTGAACTACAAACGCATTACTTGTTTGTCTATCGGGATCAAGCTCTATTAATCCACTTGATACGTCTTTATATTCTCTTTGAAACTCTACCCTAACAGTCCAATCCGATTTCTCATTCCATTTAGTTTCACTTATTGTATTATAAGTACCATCATAACATTTATAACCTCTACCTAACCAATTAATATCGTTAATATCTCCTTGAGGTAAACCAGCTACTAAATCTGATATATCGATCTCATATTGAGTAGTTGAATATAACATATTAGCCATTCTCATTTTACCTCCCCATTCTACATAACTACTACCGTCCCAATAAAAAACTTGAGCTATTACATTAACAGTATTTGCAGTAGCTTCAGTAACCCTAAAATTAATAGGTAGAAGTGAGCTAATTATTTTCATATTGCCGGGCTGTGAATTGATTACAGGAAAAGCCATATCTTAATTTTTATTTTATATTATTATCTCCATTTGATTTGGTAGTAAAGAAACTAAACTTACGATCTCACTTTGAAAAGCTTCAGCCATTTCTCTACACTTATTATCTCTTTCTATTTGCGTCTTTCTTACAAAACCTAATTTATTTTTGTCCATTGGATTACCTCTACCCCAACCTCCTTTAGCTGTTTGTTTAGTTGCAATAGCAAAAGCTATAGCTTTAACAGTTTCATTATCTGAAGCTATCCCTTTAATCTTTATCCATCTCATTAATCCCTCTATATATGCGTTAGCTTGTTGTCCTGTTCTCTTTCTCGCGTCATAAGGAATATTAGCTCCCTCAGTTCCAAACTCTACATACTTCCAATAGTTTAATCCTTTGATTTGGATATCATAAGCGTAATTACCAAGATCGGTTATTTCATTAGTAAAAGAATTTATTAAAGCTCCACTTGCTTCACGTTTAAGCTCTATTAGTTTTAATCCTAATATAGCTTGAATATCTACAGCTTTCTCTTTTAATAAACTTATATCCATTATTGTATTAATCCTAAACAGTATCTATAATACTGCATATTAAACCTTATATCTAATTTTTGTATTTGGTCATTACTTCCCTGATCTCTCCTACTAATACTAACTGATCCTGATCCCATAACTACTCTTGATCCTAAAGTATTTAAAACATTTTGTAACCATATATAAAAACAATCCTCCATACGATCCCACTCACTATTAACAACCGAGAAATTTCTACCTCCTGTATTATTACCATAGCCGTAAATCTGTAAAGTAAAAGTAGTAGTAGTATCTACTCTATTACCCTCATATTCAGGGATTGCACTTGTAGAGGTAGGATAATTTAAAACCATTAAGGGTAGAACTTTATTATGAATATCGTCTACCTCTTGAGGATATCCATAATGAAACATATTAAAATCTCCATCTGCAATACAAGAGAACGAAGTCCATTGAGTTTGCATTGTCTGAACTATCTCAGTTAAAAGTGTAGTAGTAGGCATATCTTATTTTTTTAATTTGCTATTATTCATACTTGCTTTAATTCTTTGCTCTTGATCCATTCCATCTCTAACGGCTGACTCATATTCATTCTTAGCTGTTTTCCAACTAAGATAAGAAAATACTTCATATAGATTAGTATTCATAACACTATCTATTGCATTATAAGGAGCTTTAGTAAATACCTTATCGGTAGCTACATCATATAAAGTATTTAACCAACCTAACCCCTCCATTATATGCCAATTTTCTGTTGCATGCCTGTTAGAGTTTCTGTTTCCAGCTTTAAATACGACTCCGAACTTTTCTTTAATATGTTCATTTGTTTGCTCAAAAAAAAAACGAACTTCCAAGCTATATCCATAGGTAAATTAGCAAATAATCTTGTTTTCTTTTGGATTACCTCCTCAGTATTTTCTACCCCGTCTTGCTTACATAATATAGCCATCTGTTCAGCAAAAGCTCCAAATCTATTATTTTCTATTTTCGCGTTAGCTACAGCTACCTGTTCACTTTCTATATAATCTCCAAAAGTTGTATCTCTCATATAAGCTAAAGGAAAGTTATATTTAATTCCTTTAAACTCAAAGAAATCTCTTTCTCCCTCTTTCATAGAGTAATCAATTTTAGTTTGCAGTAACTCAGTCATCATTCCTATCATATTCTCAGCTTGCTTCATATTAATACTTTTTACTATAGTCATATCTAAACCTGTAAGATATCTTAATATTTCTGTATTAATTCTAACATTATTATATTTTTTTTGTTTCTCAAACTCCTCTAAATCTTTACCTACTAAAGATTGTGCCGGTTCGTCTAACTTATAACTTTCTAATATAGATATGATCTTACTATATTGAGCTATTGTTATTTCACTCCAGCAATTAGGGATATTACACTTAATCTCGTTTTCTCCCTCTCCTATTACTAAGTTTATCATTTCGTTTAGTTTTATTGGTTATTAATTCTATTACCTCATCAGTAATTTCATTTTCTATTATATGCTCATCTAACATCTCATCAAGAGCCATTATTGTTTGTTGCATTTCATTAACTAAATCATCAGTTAATATATCTAACTTATCATCATTCCTACCATTCTTTAAAGATAGTGAAAATCCTATAGCTCCAAATAACATAAAGTTAGGAAACATAAAAACCCACTCAGAAAGAGTTAGGTTGTTAGTTCCGTTATCATGCTCTATATCTCGAGCTAAAAAGTTATGTAAAGCTGTAGCTTTATATCTTAAAGGTTTAAAGTTCCTAAACATATTATAACTATAGTTCTCAGTTGATTCATATATAAAACGATCTATACACTTATTGAACTGAGATAATATCTTGCTATGCCTTTTATTTATAGTAGTAATTTCCATAATTTGCAATATTAGTTATTTAATTATTTACACTCTCGCAATTTTTAGATTATCCAAAATATAATACTTTGGTTTTGTTAAAGTTAAAGTACGATCTCATTATCAACGCGTCAGCTATATCCGGTGATCTACCTAATAAACTTTTAATTTTATCTTTAGGAGTTATAGCTAACTTACTATCTTTATCTATATCATATTGTTTAACCATTTCAAATTCAGCTATTATAGATTGCTTTATCTCACTACTATCAGTATTAATATAAACTAAACCTTTATTAACTTGACTTGCAAAATCATAATAACACTGGCTTTTAAGATTTCTATAGTTCTCTCCTTTTAAAGCTTTACTATTATTAACAAAGGATTTCACTCCCTTAATAAAATCAGGGATAGCTCCTCCAACTCCATCACTATCTACAACTATATTACTTCTACTGATCTTATAAGTTTCTGCATAACCTTTAACATTCTCAGCTAACTCACTTAAACTATTCTTATCATAAGTTATTATCCTTATACATCTCCAACCGTCCCAAACACATATAACCGATTTATCCCTACCAAATCTGGCTACGTCTACACTCATAAACTTATCTCCTGTTTTTACATAGCTATTAGTAAATATATCATTTAGTTTATCTACTGAAAATAGATTACTCTCATCATCAGAATAAGTCCAATCTCCATAAAGTAAACGTTTCTTATTTACCATATCTAAACTCTCTAACTGATCTATATAGTGTTTAGATATATGAGGATTATCTGTAACTAAAGATTGGATAAAGTATTTCTTACTATCTAAAGTTCCATTTATATAAGGTTTATAGAAAGTAGTATATAACCAAGCTTTGGAGGGATTGCAAGTTAATAACATACGAGGGATTAAGTTATTCTCATCTAACTTATACCTGATCCTACTTTGTAAAATATTATATGCAGTAGGAGTTATCTCTGAAGCTTCGTCTATGAAACAGCCAGTACACTCAAGCGATCCGAGAGCGTCAAACTGGGGATCAGAGGGCATAGCAAATAAATCTTTAAGTAAGATCGTAGATTTAGTTTGGTGGAATAGGATTATAGATTTCTGTTCATTATAAGTAAAATCTACTTGGGCTTTTAATCCCTGTATCTTTAGAACTTCAAATAGAGATTGGAGGGTAGTTTCTTTTAGTGTCTTTAAACGAGATCGCCCAATAACCCAACGAGTATTTGGATACTTTAAACACATCTTAGCAATCCAATAACAACCTAAGATTGATTTACCTCCTCCAGCTGCTCCTCCATAAAGTAAAGTATTATAATTAGAGTTCTCTAATATATCAATTGCTTGAGTTTGTTTTATTGATAGCTCCATTAGTTTCTTTATAGGTTTTGGTTTCGTTCCATACTATAGGAGTTCCATCTTGTCCGGTTAGCTCTTGTCTTTCTACATAACCTCGTTTCTTTCCTTTGGTTTTTAAAAAGAATATAATTGCAGTAGAATTGCCGTCTTTTATTAGCTTCCATAACTCAGCTTCACAAACATCAATAGCCATATTCTCTATATCGTCTACTTGCTTTTTAAATTCACTATCAGTATCATAGTATCTATAGAAAGTAGATCGAGCTACTCCTGAGAAGTGACAAGCTAAAGTAACATTACCCATATTATTTTCTAAAGCTTTAATTAGGGTTTCTTTATTTAAAGTAGTTCTCTTTTGCTCCTTTTTTTTAGGGTGTCCCATTTTGTATTATTTTTAAACAAATATATATAAAGTTAAATTATCTTTTATATTAGCTATATTATCTTTATTAACATTTAGAAGTTGAAACCTCCTAAGCTTGAGATCGGTATGTTAAGAGCTTCTATTATTGCAAATTCAAATATCTTACTATCATTATCATAACCTATTACATCTCCCCAATTTTCTTTTAATAATTCCCAAGCGTCGTAAGTATCCTGATCTACTTTAATTGTTATAACCTTATCATATTTAGTTGCATTAGTTTTTATTTTATCTACTTGATCTAAGTGTTCTTGTAATCCTTTATACTTAGATAAATCTATATTAGTTTCTTTATAAGGCATATTCCTATTGAGATCGTAATAATATTTAGAGTGTTTAGTCATTGTAAATATAATAAAAAAAGAGAGAGGGAACTACCCCTCCCTCTACCAAAAAACTATTTGTCATAAGCTAATCAGAACTTCACTTAAAACAATAGAAACAACTACAAAGATAAGTAGTTGCTATTTTTTTTCTTTCGCATTAATTGGAACTACTTTAGATTTACCTAACTCTTTATCCATTACAAGTTTATGTTTCTCAGGATCAAATCCAGCTCTTTTACTTGCTCTTGTAGGTTGGTTAGGATCAGCTTTAGTAGGATCAACATCAGTATTTACTTTGTTACTATTTAAAGTGTCTTGAGTTCGTTTCATTTGCATTTGTCTCTCTTTCATTTTCTCAATCATTTTTTCTAATCTCTTTAGCTCAAGTTCTATAAAGATAACTCCTAAGCTCTCCTCTCCATAATCTCTAATAAAATTATCTCTCATAGTATAACAGCCCTTTTTTTGTTCGTCATCTCTACAGCTCCATATAGCTTCACATATTTTTAAACAGGCGTCTTTTGCGTTTGGTTTTTCACTATTCATTGTTTTATATTTAATTATTATTAAGTTGTTTCATTTTTTGATTGTAATAAGCTTCAGTTATTACTTGAGGTTTACCCTTTAGCAAAGTATTTTGTAAAAGTGTATTAGCTTTTTGTATAGCTTCTTTTTTATCATAAGCCATTATATGAAAGCTATCAACGTCCCAATCTCCATATTGAGTTATCCAGCCATAGTACATACAGACATACTTTTTTAATTTTTGTTTTAACATATCTC
>CETC01022367.1_pt1 | contig 18537 bp, 16 predicted proteins | sample 326911 | NCBI WGS metagenome assembly CETC01 (sample SAMEA2622694, study PRJEB7988) | marine metagenome | isolation source: saline water (ENVO:00002010), including | reverse complement strand
TGAAGGTTTTCTATGTATGTGTTCATGTTACCCCCTGAATACGCCAATTAATATCGCTGCAAAGTAAGTTCCTGTGTCTGTTCCTGTTGCGTTGGTTTCCATCAACTGACAGTAGTTATACCCAGTCTCAACCGCACCGCTGCCACCTGTCTCGCATACAAAACTTGTCGAATCAAACCTAGAGCCGCTTCCCGTGTTGGTCGCATCATGAACAAGCAGTGCGGCAGTTGGGTTTGCTGTGGTGCTATTGAAGGTTCCGCCTACATAGGCCCACTTTAGTTGAGCATGCACGCTCATTAGAACAGGTTCTTTTATTCCAAGCACAAACGCTAATCGCCCTGAGCCAAGCGTTGTGTCGCTGTTGTATGTACGCCAAGTGTGTGTTGCGTAAGTGTGAGATCCACTGACGTTACAGCTCATTTCCCTAGACACTTTATTGTAGTAATTCCAAACGTATCTAGTCCCTGCGCTATCGGCACACTGGCCGGTTGTGCCGGTGATTCTTATAGTCCCTATATATCTGCGTGTTGCAGCTCCGTTTTTTGTGTACACACCATCTTGGAGCGCTATGGCGGTAGCCCTAGTGGTGTCATCTGTCCAAGCTACAGACTCAAGGGTTATCGTTCCACTGTTGTCATAAATAAATACATCGTAGTTGGTGTCGGCTGTATAGCCGCTCAACGAAAGACTTCGTTCAGTGAAAGAGTGCAAGCCCCAGTTACTACCGTCATACAAAGCAATTTGATTGCCTTTATACGGTGTGAAGTATAGTGTTGTCTTAGCAGATTGGCTCGTAGTAGATATAGGCACACCACTTTCTAGCGTTAGCCTTCCATCGACAGTGCCTACAAGTATTCCTCCTATCCTGCTATCGTCGCCTTCACAGAAAGTCCCTGAAGTGGTCCCGAAAGATCCGACTGTTAAGACCCCCGAAGTTGTGGTGATAATAGGTAGCCCTGAAGTTGAACCGATTGCACCAGCATTGCTAATATTGCCATGGGTGTGAGAAGTCGGAGTGCGAGCATCACTAAGACGACTGTCATTACCTTCGCAAAAAGTTCCTGAAGTTGTGCTAAATGATCCAGTTGTCAAAACCCCAGAAGAAGTGGTAATGATGGGCAAACCTGAAGATGAGCCTATTGCTCCAGCATTAGTGATGTTGCCGTGAGTATGCGATGTTGGGGTACGCGCGTCACTGAGACGGCTATCATTTCCAATACAAACTGTGCTAGAGGTAGTTCCTGTTGGTATTCTTGCGATAGCAAATGTTCCCGATGTCACATCTGCGGCAGCATGAGTATGCGATGTTGGCGTGCGAGCATCACTTAAACGGCTATCATCGCCTTCACAAAAAGTATTAGCACCCGTTCCAAACGACCCGACAGTCAAGACTCCCGATGTCGTAGTTATAACCGGAAGATTTGTTGTCGATCCTATCGCACCTGCGTTCGTAAGATTTCCATGCGTATGTGACGTTGGAGTGCGTGAGTCACTCAGCCGACTGTCATTCCCCTCACAGAAAGTACTAGCAGAAGTTCCAAAAGATCCTACATCCAGAACGCCAGAGGATGTAGTGATAATTGGTAGATTAGCTGCCGAGCCTATCGCACCTGCATTTGTTATGTTTCCATGCGTGTGTGAGGTTGGCGTTCTTGCATCGCTAAGGCGACTGTCGTTACCGATACAAACGGTACTAGAAGTAGTTCCCGTAGGAATGCGGAGTATGTCTAGCGTGCCAGAGACTATATCCGAAGCAGCGTGCGTATGGGACGTTGGCGTTCTTGCGTCACTCAATCTGCTGTCATCACCTTCACAGAAGGTGTTGGAGCCGGTTCCAAAAGATCCAGTTGTTAACACTCCAGAAGTAGTTGTAATAATGGGTAGATCGGATGCAGACCCTATTTTTCCATCATTAGTGATGTTGCCATGCGCGTGAGATGTTGGAGTTCTGGAGTCACTTAGGCGTGAGTCATTTCCCTCACAGAAAGTGCTAGCACCTGTCCCAAAAGAACCAACGTCAATTACCCCGGAAGCTGTTGTAATAAGAGGAAGATTTGCAGTGGAGCCTATTGCTCCAGCATTCGTAATATTTCCGTGAGTGTGCGATGTGGGGATTCTAGCATCACTTAGACGAGAGTCATTGCCTTCGCAGAATGTGTTAGCACTTGTCCCAAAAGAGCTAACGTCTATAACTCCTGCGGATGTTGTTATCAGCGGAAGATTAGCCGTAGATCCAATTGCGCCTACATTAGTAATGTTACCGTGCGAATGACTTCCCCCGCCACCAGCATTATCGGCAGCTGGCGCCCAAGCTGATCCGTTCCACTTAATCACCTCTCCGCTAGACGCACTAGATTGATCTAACTCGGATAGGGGGTGAGTGTGAGACGTTGGGGTCCGAGAATCACTAAGTCTTGAATCATTGCCTTCACAGAAGGTGTTAGCCGCAGTGCCAAAAGACCCAGCAATAATTACACCATCTGTCGTTGTAATCAACGGTATGTTGGCAGTAGACCCCACCTTACCGTCATTTGTAATGTTTCCATGGGAATGACCGTCCAGCGCGTCCAGCGAAGTCTTAGCACTGGAATCATCCCACCATGCGGCTATAGCCTGGAATACACGTTCAGCAGTAAAGGCTCTTCTTGTAGTTGCTGTTCCTGTCTCAGCTTCCACCTGACTGATAGTATCAGCAGACCATTCCCTAGAATCCGACAATCGAACATCGGTTGTTTCTACATAAACCTCCGACGAGCCTTCTGGATTCCAGTACTCCAAGGAGTTCCACTCGGTCTGCCCATCACCAATTTTGACTTTCTTGGTATCAGTTTCTAGCCCCCATTCTCCCATGAGTAGGGTTGGGTTTAAGTTTGTCCAAGTGTCGGCATCTCCTCGCCTGATTTGTATTTTTTGCTTTCGCCAGTTTCCGGGGTTACTCATCTCCATCCTCCAAGCGATTTTCCCAGAATTGTTTTGCTTTCGGTGCTGGACGAGAAAACATCAGCAAACCATCTTTCCTTGTATAACAAGCAGGATTCTCGTTCTCTAGCCTCGGAAATAACAATTCTCTTGTTGTGTATTGACGCCGCTTTCTATGGCCATGCCATTTGTGAATAGCTTTGGTTGGGCGACAGGCTCGCACCGTAAGGTTTAGCGATAATGCGTTTTCTCGGTACTCCTCGTAAAGGGGACAACGGATATTAAGCATTTTCTTTTCAGCCCTGTATTGACGCATGCGCTGGCCTTCTTTTGTTCTATCGAAAGAAGACCAAAAAGCAGAGTCGCCACCGCCCGGAAGCATATACTGGTAAATGCCCCCTAAGCGTTCAAACGCATCCCGGTGAATGCCTATGCCAAAACCAGGATGATACTTAGCAAGGTCCAATGGCTGACCATCTTCAATTGCACTTGCGCAGTTAGGCCTTTGCTGAAACAGGTCGCCACTCTTGTCAAGCCAGCGAGAAACATGGAAGGGCTGGCATACATCTGCATCTTCCATCACATCTTTAAATATATCCAGCCAGTTGCCTGTGAGACGAATGTCTGTATCTAAGAAAAGAAACACATCACAGTCAGGTAGTAGTTGCGTGCCAAGGTTCCAAAGGTTTTCTTTGTAGAAGATGTAGTCGCAGTTAGGGTAAACAATGCTTCTACATTTCTTTGGAATTGGCTGTGGCGCTTGGCCCGGCAGAGTAGCCTGGGCAACTGAGATAGGAAGGTTATACCTTAGCAACCAATCAATGGTCCCAGCAAAATGCTTCCGTGGGAGAGAATAGTTCTGAGGACTAAAAAAGCATACAACAATACCGATGTTCACGTCTACGACCCCCGTAAGTTCCTAAGACTTTTTCTTACGAGGGTTGTATCCGTGCTTTTTAATGATTTCAGATCTAAGTTCTTTTTCAGAAGCCTTCTTATTTGTTTTCCTTGCTCTCCTCAACTCCCTCTTCATGATCTTCTCGTTCATGACAGGGCGCTTTGGAGGCGGTGCATCTCCCGGATCGTAGTTGACAGCACCCGACACATGCAGCCTTCTCTTGATCGCAACCTTCTCTATATCGTCCCGGCTGGACACCCACGCTTCGGGATCTTTCCAGCCTCGTTTGTCCGCGATGCCTCCGCAATAATACTTTCCGGAGATATTTATTCCTGCTTCTCTTGCTTCTTTCGATAGCCACTTAGCAGACTCCAAAGGCATTTCGTCCAACTGCTGGTTGTTGCATCTTCCTTGCATGAAGTTTCTGTCTGTTCCTTGTGTTGCAGGAGGGCTTGCGAGTGCAACCATCTCCGCAAACCGAGCAGATGAACCGGCTTCAATTGCCTTCTTGTACGTTTTGACGGCCTCATACCCAGCCTCTTGTATGTTAAGAGGTATATCCATAACACATTATCCTTCTTGTGGAGGAGGTTCTTCAGGGGGTGCTTCGGGTGGTGCTTCTCCTTCTACTGGCGGTTGCGGAGGAGGAGGCGGTGGTGGTGGCGGAACCATGTATCCGCTGACATCCATTTGATTCAACTGACCCCATGCATTCATCATGGCGTTGAATAACTGTGGCTGGCCAGCCTGAAGCATTCCTTGGGCGACCGGCATCATGATCTGCATGAACTGATTCATGTTCTCTGTCTTAGTTGCTAGGTTTGGCTTTCTAGCAGATCCGGCCTCAATGCGATATGAGTACTCTCGTATAATCTCTTCTGGACCTTCACCCTGTACGTTGAGCTGCCACGCATGCGCTGCCATTGGCCCAAGCACAGGAGCAACGTCTTGTGGGTAGATTAACCATCTCGCAAGAAGAGCTTCTTTGCGGGCTACTTCTGAAAGTGAGTCTTCTAGCGTATTTGCATAATCATCAGGACGAACACTTATCTGTTCGGCTTTTACTTGCGCTTCAGCAGCAGATCTAAATTGACTTCTGGTCATACCATAAATCAACTCAGTCAAACCGACACGCCGATCAAACAGATTAGTTACCTCGGCAATAATCTGATACATATCCTGCGTGACACCAGGCTGCTGGAATACAGATATAACGTCATTAACGCTGCGTCCAATAGCCTCGGAAATCTCAACGATCTTAAATCCATTCTCAGCTCTTTCAAGGATCTTGGATTTGAGGTCTGGGTCAGCGGCTTTCGCTACGCCAATCATTGTCTGTGAGCTAGTCGCAATTCTTTGCGCTAAGAAAGACATTGCCCAATTAATAAAACGAAGTTCACCAATGCCGGGACGTATCAATGAGATAGGCCAAGAATAACCGGGCTTTCCGTGCCAAGCTAAAATAGTGCATGGCCACCCATCGGCTTCTGCCCAGAATGGAATTGGCCATTGAGCTGCCATAAAGAAGTTGCGCGGCATGCCTGTCTGGTCAACAGGTTCTTGTAGGAGTCTCGGAGGAAGATTAAGTGGAAAGTCCACTCCTTGCGCTACAACTATATAGCAGTTCGCTCCAAGTGCGTCGAACTTTCCTCGCAAGTCTTTATCAGCATCCTTTAGACGGTCGCCAAAACCTGTCTTAGAGTAAATCTCCCAGTAACAAATCAAATCATTTGTTTTGCCATTTCGTCTGCGAGTTTCATATCCTCTTTCAGCATCATCGGCCCGAGATGCATAGGATTCAATATGTCCTTTGAGATCTTCTCGCTGCAAGCCAAACTTTGCAGCAACCTCATCAATTGGTTGCGTGCGTTTCCGTGCCATCCAACGTATGTCTTGAAATTCATCGGCGTCGGGATCCCACAGCAAGTTGTCTATAGAGTCATAGAAAGATCCGGCGAGTTTGGTCTGTGCGCCGGGAGGAGCATACAACTCATGCCACCAAACACCAGCACCCTTAATGAAAGCCTCTTCAACAACTTTTCGGGAATGCTGCTTAAGGTTAAGTTCGTTGGGGGTGTAATTTAAGTAGGATTCAAGAAGCTGGGCAACAACCTTTCTCTTTTCCCACATCATCTGCTGCTGTTGCATCCCCTGCTGGTATTGCATCATACCAGGGTCAGGCATCATCACAGGTTGACCGTCCGGGCCAATGACCGGCTGGCCATCTGGACCCATCTGAGGCACAGGTTGCTGTGGCTGTATACCAAGTAGAGCAGGGCCAACAATTGGATACTCCTTTGGAGTCACAGTCCTTTGGGGGTTTCTATGATGTATGACTGCACTAAACAGACGAACGGCTTCCCACACGCGGTTTACGCAAATACGGAAGGCTGGTGGGTCCATGCCTTTGTTGTATCCACGCTCTCCGCGTGCCACCACGTCCTTCCACATAACATCCGGGTCAGAAGCATAAAAGCCCATGGCTTCATCAGCATCTAACTGAAAGGGTTTCTTGTGCTTCTCGGCTTGCTTAATGCATTCAAGCCAACGGCGGACAATCGGGCGAAGTGGGTTCTGTTCTTCCATTTAATGCTCCTACTTGTTATTGCCCAGACTTGCCCTTTTTAGTGCCTAAAGCAGCAACTTTCTTCTCAAGAGCAGCAATTCTCTCAGATAAGAGCGCCTCTTTGGTTGCAGGACGAGCCTTCCAGAAGCCGTAGTCTTTCCACGCAGGGAAGTCTAAAACGCCCGGATCGTCGTAGTGATGCACCGAAAATCGGTCAGTACCACCACCATTAGGAGTTAAAACCCAAAGGGTTAGAGTTCGACTCGCCACATCTGTCACCCAAGCTAACTCTGGGTTGGCATCGGCATGTCGGTAATAGTAGACCTGATCTCCAAGTGTAGCTTCAGGCATAATGTAGGCTTCGGTTGTTGCAGTCATTTGTTCATCGCTCCTTTGGGTGCTAGGTAAATCGCTCCATCTGTCTGTTTCTGTTCACGCTTTCGCTTTCCTTCCAGATACTTTACCCACCATGGTTCAGGACCATAACTTTTTGGCGGCGGATGATATCTGGGTTCATAGGCGCAGAGATATTCTAATGTCTGGCAGGCATGCACGTCTCCCCTAGTTTGTGGTGCGTCCGTAACAAATACTTGCCCATTTACCGTAGTTGTTTTCTTTCGGTATCTTTTTAGCTCTCTTTTGAGGTTTGGGCATGCCCCCTCCAAGAACTTTAGCTTTGTTGTGCCGTCACCCTGTATATGTAGCATCTGCCGTACCAATGCCGTTCTGGCAGGTATGTCATCAGATCCCGGTATAAACCCAAAACCACTTAAGCGAGCTTTTAGGTTCCGCTTCTTTAATTCCTCGGTATACAGCTCATGAGGCAGTCGGCCAGAACCCAAGTCACGCAAAAGACCCCCATGCATATCCATTATGGCAGCGTAAATAGGCTGCTCCTTTACCTTGGCTTCATACTGCTCACCCCATATCAGGGCGTTACAGTTGCGTATATACAGTTCGTCGTATATCAAAATAAACTTTTCGTCTGGAGGCACAGCCGCAAACAAGGTTGCCATAACGGCATGCCCAGGGTCAATCGAAGCATACCGAGTCCACGTTGGCGGAACCTGACCTGCTGGTAAATCTGACCGAGGCATAAGATGTACTGACAAATTAAAGGTTGGGTACATAAGCGTGGATTCAGTTGTAAACTCACCCTCAGACCGCATCCGAAGCTCGTCTTGGCCTAGGGCTGACCATCGCTCAATGTTTTTCCTTTTCTCTTTGTCATCAATGTGAGCGTTGTCCAGAAATCGCAAAACAAACTTAGTGATGATTGAGTTCTGGTTATTGTTCTCAATATCTCTTTCCGCTCGTTCGCACAGACCAAGCAATGCGTCATTCTTACTCCACGGCATTGCAGACCAAACAAACCGGCCTTTCCTATCCGAAAGACGAGCTTGCATTTCACCCACCCACCTCTCGTTGTTTATATCCTCATCAATGTGAACGAGATCAGCCTGGAAACCCTGGGGAGGCTCACCCTCACTGGAAAAGCAGTAGATTGTCCAGCCGTTAATAAGTTCGCATTTGCTTAAATACCCTGCGTTTTTTTGGGTCCACGCCATATCTTTTATCAGACGTGTGGGGATCAAGGGAGGAGCAGGCTTTGCTTCCTTGCGCCTCTTGTGATCGGTCTTTGGACGATATGCCCTCCATTCCTTTGTTTTCTTGTCTCGTATCATTTTAAAAGCGCCAGCCTTAAACAGCATCGGATAAACAACCATTCCAATGTGCTGCCAGTTCTTGCCAATGATTACTAAGTTACCACCCTCTTTAGGGTATTTGTCGTAGGGGTCGGACCCCGTTGCAGCGCGAGCGTCTTCAACAAATGAGCAGGCAGATTTACCTGACCTATTACCACCGATGACTAGGCGCTCAGAACTCATGCAAGCATGAAACTCTTCCTGTTTCTCCATGGGCTCATAGAGACGCAGCGCCTCCACTCGGCGAGAAGCTAGCTCTGCCTGTGCGTCCTTTAGCTGGCTGATTGCATGGGCCGAAAGCCCCACATCAGCTTCCCCTTCAGGTTTCGCTATTACTGGCGGTGGTATCTTCGGGTGTTTCTTCATCTTCGCACAGCACGCTCAACGCATTAATGTTTTCAGCAAAAGGAAGGACGGGATGTCCGTTTAGCAGTTGGTTCTTCATTAACATTACCTGACGCTTTACACCGTCTGGGATAGGATCGGCAATCTCATTACAGTTGCGGTCTTCATAGTGCGAACAAAAACAGTCTGCGTATACAAAGACTAGGCCGTTGTCACTTGGTGGATTTAGGTGACACGTCCCCTGACCCCTTGTCGTTGTCATGTGATCCGGAAGTTTTTCCATCTTGAACCACTGGCAGTTTTTGCATTTCATCTTTCTTCTCCTTAAGTCGGTATGAAAGCGCCGCCTCTAACACCTGCTTCCTTATCTCGGCCTCTAACTCCTCGTCTGTCATTAGGTCATAAGGCTTCTTCGCACCACCCATTGCGGTGTTGTTTTGGACAAGACGCATAACGCCATCCAGCATCTTTGTACGAAACGCACCGCCAACAGGTGCATCGTAATACTGCTTCATGAAGGCATTAGCATAACCCCGCACACCACCAAAATACTCCATCAATATCTCAAGCAACTCAGAGGAGTGAGGGATGTTCGCACCACCAACGCGGGAGGCTGCAACAAAATAGTCCACAGCACCCTTCTCAATTTCCTCTAGCTTCTTTTCTTTCTTTAGCTTTCGCTCGTTTCGTATCTTCTTATTACGACATCTACGGCAGCGAGCGTGAAATCCGTCCTTGGATTTATGGAAGTATGTTTCGTTTGCAGGGTATTCGACCCCACACTCTAGGCATCTCTTGCTACTTTGCTGAGACAAGTTTCTTCACGCTAAATGAGGAATTAAGGTCAACGAGCTTAACATCTGGATCATACCCAGATTCCCAAGAGTCCTTAAGTTTTGTAGCTACGCATTCCGGTGTTATGTAAACAGGCTTGCCTACACACAGCGGCTTCCAGTGTCCAGCCCAAGCACTCCAGTTGCAGTACACTGGGTTGTAACCCAACTTCTGTGTACCAACCAAAGAAAGATCTCTTGTCTGAGTTACGTCTTCAGTTGAAGCCTTATCTGAAGCGTAGATGTTTTTCCATTCGTAGTAGAACCACGGATTGTCGGACTGCTTCTTTGGCTCAGTCAAATCAAAGCAGCGCATGTCATACATGATAAGACCTGTTGGAAGTGCTGCGCATTCCTGTATCCCCGACAGACGAGACGCAGTATGTCGATCAAACATCTCTAACTGAAAGTCTGGGTTAGGATTATTGCTTCTCTGGTTCTGCCACCGGAACACATATACAACTTCCTTTGGTGGAGGGCCACAGTATGGAGCACCTACGCAAGCTGGGCCTTTTTCATAATGCTCAGCCAAGAACTCAAAAGAGGATGAGAAGAAAGGATCGGCATCTGGCTCTATGCCTGCATACAAGTCAGGCTTCATGTCAGAGTCAATCATCAACAGGAAGTCTACTTTATACTCCCGAGCCATAAGGACAGCCCGATTGCGAGTCATCGTTATAGGTGTATCTGATAAATTCCAGATCCGCACGTTCTCTATGTTTGGATTCTTTGATGCTTCATTGACCGTTGGAACCATCCATTCTCGGATGTCGGGATGCTCGCTCGCAATTCCTCCATTGCCACCATACGAAAAAGTGCAAATGCCAACTGAGAAAGACTGTTTCATTTTTACCTCAATGGTTCGGGGGAATAGTTTGCGTGATTATATCACCTTGCAAGACGTGGTATAGCCGACTTTTGGCAATATCACAGGAATGGCCTAGAGAGCCTAGACTTGTCGCTAAATGCAGCAAGCGAGGTAGGATGGGCATTGTACTGAAGCTCAGGGTAGATTACGGGGATTAACTACTAAACTGGCATTATCTTTCTAGGTCACGGAAGTTTGGGCGACCACTTCTGTTGAACAATCCAAGCAATGGGTTTGTCCAACCACCCTCAACCATTTCGCCAGCTTGATTCCAAAGATCAAGATAATTTCTATTAATGTTTGGGATTTCCGGCGCTTGCCCTGGTCCATATACTCCAGCAATACGTGCAAGTTTCGCTTCCTCTTGCTGCTGCCTTGCGATAAAGGCATCTCGCTGGTTTATCATAGCCTGTGGTGTAGTCACATTGCCAAACGGATCAATTGCACGCGCGCTATCCATGAACGATTGATAGCTCTGATTGTATGCCTCACTTGGGTCAGGCATTGAGGGGAGAAGGTTAAGGTTTTGTGGAAGCATATTCTGTCTGCGACCAATCTCTTGCTGAACAACAAAAGGATCATTCTTAGGATAAGGCATAGGCTCCGGTTGTTGTGGAGGAGCTGGCAAAAAAGGCCTAACGCCATCTAAAGGGCTAGTAGCGCTTGGCGGCGAAGGTTGCCCAGGGAAGGCATATCCTGGCATCGATCCACTAGGAGGACTAGGGGCTCTCGGTGGCGAGGGACGACCCGGATATCCCATGTTTGGTGAGGGTTCGGCCTTATGCCATACGTCATGAGCTGGCTGAAAAGGATTAGCGTCGTAATCCGCTTTCATCTTGAGAAGCCTCTCTCTGGCTTTCGCATTCTGCGGATGATCCCACGTCCCTAATTCTTTTAGCTCATCAATCCTGACTTGCGGATCATTCTTTCTTACATGACCAGGGGGAGGGGCGGGGGTTCTTGGTGGCGCAAAACGACCAGGACCACCTGGAAAGAACATTCCGCCAGGACCAAATGGATCTTGATCTGGGTGTTGTCCAATAGCAGGTGGGCGAGTTGTATTGCCTGGATTAGGTCTAGTTGGCCTAGGACGATAATAGTCTGGGTCTTGTTGTATAGTTGGCCTTAGCCTCCGTGTATCTTTCGACTGACTCCTGTCCGGCTTTGGCCCCGGCCCCACCCAAGGACGATCCACAAAACCATAGTCAGTGTACTGCTGAGTTTTGGGCTGCGCAGGAGAAGGACGATAGGCAGACATGTCCACCCCACCAGAAGGAGCAGAAGGCAAAGGCCCAGACTGATTCCCCTGTTGCTTGCTACCAGCAGAAGGAGAGTACTGACTGTAATTACCTTTGTTTGTTTGCGGCTGGGATTTACTCTCATTCATTCCTTGTCCGAATGAATAATCCCCCATGCCACCGAATACATTTGTCTTGCCACTAATTCTATTTGTCTTTGAAGGAGTCATCGTACCGTAATTTAGTTTTTTGCCAAAAGCCATTACTGGTCCTCCTGTGGCGCAGATCTATTGTCTGTTCCGACTCCTAAATCATAAAACATTCTTAGGCGCTGCATATCATCGTATGCATCGGCAGCGCGAACTGCTTCAATCAGTTCTCGGATATAATCAAGATTTTGTATTGCTGGTTGTGTCATTAGAGAAAACGCCGCCAGCTAGTTTCCCAACTGGCGGCGCCCCCCGATGCCCGCGAAGGGCTTAAATTATCGCTTGGTATCGACGACAGCCAATACTGCGTCTCCAGTTGTGGCGCCAGTGCTGCAAGCACGCCCAATAACACCGAGGCCAGCATCGCCAGCTACAGTTGTTGCGTTACTTACAGAACTTGGACCAACTCGGCCAGCGGTAGTTGCACCAGCGGTAGCAGCCGTTACGCAGGCGAGTCGATCACCTACAGCAATGTCTGTACCAGAAAGAGCAGCCGCTACTTCCGTTGGACCTGAAACTGTCACCCAGAAAACATCATTGGCAGCAATGCCGTCAGCTGAAGCATGCTCGTCTACAACGCCAACAAACTCATCGTTTGCAATGCGTGCGTAGCCAGCAGTTTCAGAAAACAGGTCAGCACCAGCAGAACTTACATCAAACTTAGCAACACGCTTTGGAAGGAGTACCCCGCCAGATGTGTTACGAACAGCGATGCAAGTCTTCAGGCGGTTACTACGAATAACGCCCGTGCTAGGATTTACGTCTGGGAAATGCTTTACAGCACCAACCCAGTTGCCGCCATCACTGGCCGATGTAACGCCTAGCGTCTGGCCAAGTGCAAACGGTGGATCAGAAAGCAGACTCATGTTAATTCACCTCTCTTAGATTAGGCCAAGGCCGTGAGTTTGAAGAAATTACGTGGAGACTTGAACTTCAAGTTACCAAGAGTAGAAACCACGTACCGATATTGCTGGGTTTGCTCATCGTAGAACGGACCCTCAGAAACCATCAACTGGTTTTCCATGCAGAGTAGTTCCATGTTACCGATGGCCAATCCGTATCCTGTGTCAGCAGGAACAGAATTTTCCCCGGAGATTTCAACTCCGTCCAGCTCAAATACGTCTGTGAAGCCATAGCTACGAAGGCCATTTTGTCGGCTCACAATAACTCGCTCCTTGGAATCCAATGTATTCAAGAAGTCAATAAACAGACGACGATCAAGAAGAACCATGTCGATCTGATCTTCTTGGCTGTCGTTGCGACGAGTCTGGTGAATAGCTTCACGCACAGCCTTTGTGCAGTTAGCAGCCCACGTTGTGCCACCGAAGTAGTTTGACGTGGTGTTAACAATCACAGGACTATAGAAATCAAACTCTGGATCGGCTTCGCCGTTTGGCCAAACGCCTGACTTCTGTGATCCGCCATAAGCACCAAGCACAGTCGAAAGACCAGCGTAAGTGTCATTAGGATAACCGAATGGGTCATCAGCATTAGCTGTACGAGCTACGCCAGTGGTCTTATTGATCGTCTGGGTGCATCCCATGAAACTTTCGATTCCGTGGAACCGAAGCTCATTACCAGCAGCCTCACCATCAATAACCCATTCTTTTGCAAGATACTGCTCCATGCTAGTCAAAAGGCGGCTTGCCATTTTTCCAGCTACATTAACAAGAGCTTGTGCGGAGCGATTCTCCAGCATTTCCTTCTTGTAAATTGCGTCCGTGACTTGCGCGCCACGGTACTCAAGCTCTGCGTTTTTCCAGAGATTCTGACGAGCGAAGCTACGTGGTGTTTCACCATTATTTCCGCTCGGAGTATGATTTCGATACTGGAGTTCCCAGTCAAAACCTCTCCCTGACATATTAGTTCTAATGTTTCCAGCACCTTCAAGCGCTGCAAACGTCTTATATTTGCGAAGACTAGCGATCTCTTCTTCCCGAAGATGATTCACAATAGTCGTCGCAATACTTCTGGCCCAATCGGTACTGCTTGCCATTAGATCACTCCATCAGTTACGAGTTGGCTTTTCAGCCGGTCCTCAAAGCTCATCCGCTGGCGCGGCGCCTGCGGCTCTGTCGTTCCTGCACTTCTATTAGGAGTGCGCGTTGCACGCTCCCTCAAAAACTGCATGTTTGATTGTTCAACGGGGTCAGCCGGTGGGGCTGGTGGTTGCTCAGCAACCTGCTCTTGCGGAGGTGCTTGCTGTGCTTGCTGAGCTTGCTGCTGCTGTTCAGCGTTTTGCTGATATCGCATGTTCAACAAATCTCGTTGCAGCATTCCTGTGGCATACGACCAGCGAGACTGCGGGTCTTGAATGCCCATCTGAGCAGCTTGCGATATGTATTGCTGTATAGCTTGCCCTTCAGGAGTCACATTCCCCTGCTGGTCATAAAGCCAATCAGCATTCTGCTGCTCCAACTCAGAAACATAGTTTTGAGCAGAATAATTTCCAAGATGCTGGCTAACCATTTCTTGGGCCTTCTGCTGTGCAACCTGCTCAACAAAAGGCTTTAGTGTATTTTCCGGATCTGTAACAAGTTTGCGGGCGAAGTCCGCAGTATATGCTTGGTACTCCCGTAAAGCCGTTTGAGCTTCATACGGGGCGTCCGGAGAAATAATTTCTTTACCCGACTCTGGATCGCGGACGATATAGGACTTATATGTATCCTTTATCGCCGGAGGGTTCCACCAAGAAGGTGTTTCTGGTTGCTTAGGGGCAGCGGCTTCAGCTTGTGCTTTTTGCCACTCTTGGAATTGCTGTTGGTTTTTCAGATACTCCTGGGCATAAGGAACGATCTGTTGGTACTGCTGTAGTTGACGCTGAGATTCCGCATAACCCTGTTTGGCGTTATACAAATCTTGAGCAATAGCTACGTCGTCAGCTTCACTATATTCTGGGAGGTGTCGAAACGCCTCCCATGGCGTTTGTACTGGAGATTCTTGTTGTTGCGGCACGCCGCTATCGGCCACAGGCGCTTCCTGCACTTGTGGCTCTGACTCTTGAACCTCGTTCTGTACTTCTTCTTCTGCCATATCTATATATCCTCCTCGCGGGAAATTGGGGGTCTAGGAGGTTATTGCACGGCATTATCAAAATCCGTTACAGATTTTGGCGTGCAGGACAATGAGGGGAAGCCTAAAAGCTACCACCCTCCTCCGGTCGGTTCCTCTTCAGGAATGATTGCATCTGCGGATTTCATTAATAAATCCATAAGGACATCAGGACCACCACCAACCAAAAGATCAGGTCCAAGTTGAGAAACAAACTCCTTCGTTACTTTAGGCGATCTTTTAACTAGATTGACACCCGCCTTAAGCCAGCGCTTTGGATACCATGGGTCAGTCGCAGTATCTAGCAAGCCACCCCAAGCAGTCCTGGGTAATCCTTCGGGAACACCTGACCTATCAAGAAAATCTGTGCCGTAAGGCATTTTCTCACGCCTTTTATTCTCAAATCTGTCGTTGATCTCTTGAACACGTTGCAGTCGATCTATTGTGTAGTCTGGGTTCTCATTACCAAGAGTGAAGATTCTGTTTTGTTCATCATCCCAGTAAGATCCGGTTGCGCCGGGGTATCCAAAGATATTCCTTTTGGCATCTCCGTAACCACCCAATGTCAGCGTGTTGACGTTATACTCAAGATTGTCGATAGCATCTGGATACATGCCAGGCGCTATTGCATTCCCTAGAACTTCGCCAGCAGAGTATACACTTGCAGGCAAAGCATCAACATAAACAGCAGCCCGATTAAGAACCCTCAGAGGCCCATGATCCCACATTGGCTCTGTTGTTGAATCAACTCTCTTCAAGCGCTCCTGTGTGTCGGGTTCTTCGTTTCCGCTTTGGATAAGACTCCTGAGATACGCTGACTCCCTAGCATCCTGCTCTCTGCGTTCTGGAGTTTTTTTTACTCGGAACCAAAGATTTAAAGGATCGGACTCAGTTGGCCTGTTTAATCCATCATGCCTTTGAGGGGGAGGGTAGTTTTTGTAATTCTCTACATCCTCATCAGACAGAGACTTGGCGGCTGCGTGAGCCTGGGCAATGCCCCAATTCTTTTTTGCGGAATTTATTAGATCACGTATGTCCGGCATAGCTATCGCATCCTTTGATCAAATGGCAGTTTGCTGTATTTTCTCTTTCGCTCTTCAATAAGCTCCTTCAACTCCTTCATGTCCGAGACATCTTTGTCTTCTTCTGACTTTTTCTTTTTATCTGCATCACGCCTGTATGTCATGTAAGCAATTTCTTCTGATATTGGATCAGACTTTTTTTTGTACGGACCAAGCCATTTGCTTTGTCCATAACCAGGCATACCGGCTTTTGATTTTGTTGAATAGTCTGAGTAAGACCCTGCATCCATCAGCCCCACTAAAGCGCCTTTTGTTTTATCGCCAGTACTTGCTGGCCGAAACTTACGGAACGACCGAGGCGACCCGCGACCACCGCCACGCAGAGAAGCCAACACATCAAGCCCACCTAGAGCAGGATAATCGTAACCAGACCAATAAGAAACAGTATCTCGGATAGAGGGCGGAGATGGCATTGCTCCATATGTAATCTGCTCGCCCTCGGCGTCAGGTGATTCTCGCCCCTGGAGGTTTAGTTCAGCTAAACGGCGCACCTCTTCTTCGGTGGCTGTGCCGCTGTTAAACTTCTCAGTCAGTATCCTGCGCAGTTCACGGAATTGTTGATTGTTATCCATTTGTTGCTAGCTTATCTTTTTTATCTGAGATTAATTGGTTTCTTTCAATCCAAAGACGCACCGCCTTATCACTCTGCGCCTTAGAAAATTCCGAAGTACTATCTTTGTCAGTAAGTATCAATTCTTCGTCGTAGTAGTATTCCCATGGCTTCCATTTCATCCGGAAGCTCTCAATGCCAATATGATCCACGCCTTTGATAGTATATGTGTACTTGTAGTAGTAGAACTCTTCCGCTAAGAAGGCATCGTCTACAATACGAAAGTCTTCCTTCCCTCCATTCAGCATACCTGCCTGCAACTGAGCGATAGCCCGTAGAGCAGGGTAAGCATCATCAAAGTACACCCTGTGGAAATGATGCCTATAGCTTTTATGAAGAACAAACAGCTTCATGCCGCAGTAACATGGCTGATAAATAAAATAGGCGCAGAAAAGAACCGCAAGAACAAATACCGGATAGAAGGCAGTTCTGGCTACTATTCGAAACACATTAACAGCCATAACTCACTCGCCTTCAGTTACAAACAGTTCGAACGATTCCTCTTCAGGGGTGTCGTCAATGTCAAACGCCCAAGGCCACAACCACATGATTACTGAATCTGCCTGCCAGTTCGGGCGTCCCGGTACTCAAAATGAGTAGATCTGCCCTGTGGTCCTACCTTCTTGATCTTATGCTTAGTAAGTTTCCCGTCTGCGACCAGTTGATCCATCAATAAACTTCGGTCGGCATCTGCCTTCATCCGAACTAAGTCTCGCTCCTTGTCCGCGTCAATACGTGCCCGCAGCGTTGCGCCTTCTTGCCTAGCTCTCTCCTTTTGAGCTTCAGCCGCTAAACGCCTAAGAGTCATCTGGTGACTGCCAAACTTATTGATTTGATCCCAACGCCTGTCATCAGCATCCTGTAAACTTTTTTGACCAGCGTTAAATAAGCCAAACATATTCATCGCTCCACCACCTCCTGTTTTCTTGGGTCGCATTGCTCTCTTCATCGTTGACGCATTCGCCATCTGAACCCGCTTCAGCTTCTTATTTTCTTTTTCGTCCTCTTCTATTTCCTCTTTGGTCCAGAGTGGATCAATCCTTCCGGAAGGGCGACCAAACAACTCCTCAAGTTTTTGTTCATTGAAGGTGCTCATAGCTGTCTCTCGGCGTAAACACTAACTTGCCTACTTATTATTGCTCTTCTTCTTCCATCTTCGTACAGCAGATTTTACAAACTGCCGACCAATAGACCGTAAGAAAGGGATCTTACGTGACTTAGCATGCTTCTCCATAACATCAATAATCTCGTCCATGTGGTCCAAAGACTCTGCTCCCCACTTGTTCATCTTCCTAGCCATAGCATTGCAACTGCAATTAGCGCTGGACTTAATCCCGAACTTAGCAAGCAAGGCCTTTAACTCAGTCCCCGGACCTGGCCCCATAGGGAACTCTTTGAATTTTTTGAATCGTTTCATTGATAGGCCACCACTCATGTTGGGGGAAACACATTCTACTTCGACGGTCTGTCCATTCTCCGTGATAGTATCAGAGGGGTTTTCGGTTTCGCACTCACACTCAGCATAGTCACTTCCCGAATGATCCGAACACGTTTGGGTTTTCGTCCAAGTGCCTGTACCAGCTCCAGTAAAACCAGATGCCGTAAACACACACTTGGCGTCTAAGCAATCACACTGAACATCAGTCTCAGATAGTGTTGTTCCATCATAGCACGTCATGTCTTCATGCCACGCAATGACTTTATGTAGTTCAACCGGCCCCGTAGTAAGGCAATCAGCACATTCGGCTTCAGTTACGCCCTCATAGCAACTAACACCGCCGGGATCATCCGGATCAAAGTTACTTGCGTACAGCGCCCACTTTGTGTCTTCATATGGACCAGTGTCGCAAATACCACCGTCTACATCCTCTTCGCAACGACATCCACAGTAATAAGGATTAGAAGCAAGAGCAGCAAGTGCTGCCAGACAATCGGACTCCGTGGCATAGCAATTAGAAAAATTGCAATCATCAACTGCATCGTATACACAGCAAGCCCCCGTAGGAGGAACACATGGGTCAGCTTGGCAGACCCCATCGCAGCAGTACTCCCCTGCATCGCAGCAGTCACGGCTTTCACCCGATCCGCAACAGCACTTTCCCTCAGTTGTAGCACCAGTGGAGCCAGAACATTCTTTATTACCACAGCAACAAGTACAACACTCAGCCATATAATCTCCTGTAAGATAAATGGCCACCAAGCCGCCACATGG
>CETC01043476.1_pt1 | contig 18612 bp, 14 predicted proteins | sample 326911 | NCBI WGS metagenome assembly CETC01 (sample SAMEA2622694, study PRJEB7988) | marine metagenome | isolation source: saline water (ENVO:00002010), including | reverse complement strand
AGGCCTTCCTTAAATGATTCAAAGGCGTCGGCGACAAAATCAAAAACAAAGACTGGATCTCCACCTCCTTCGTTCATGTTTACAAGCTTTGCCCTTATTGGCTCAAGGGGGGCGCCGTATTCATTTTTTGTTAAAAAAGAAAACTCGTCTTTATTATACCACATATCAGCGGCGTTTTCTAAACTCTTGGCAAGATTTAAAGATTCATACCTAATTAGCCAAGCTATTTCAGTGCCAAAATCGCCGGGGGGTGTGTATGCCTCAACCCTATAATCATAAAACCCTACCCCAGAAGACAAAAACTTCTGAATTGCAGATATCGAAGTCGGGTATTCTTTCAGCGGGTAAATCCGGGTGAAGATTTCTCTCTTGAAGGTGCCTCTTGGGTAATTAAGTTCATTTACCAACTTTTTATATCGAAGTCTTCCTTCGTATGTGACCTTAGATGAAGAATCGTTTGAAGCTTTAGAAACACTTTCAAACTTTTCGACATATTCGTTTCTTAATACCCGCTGCTCTTTTCTTTGATCAATCGGAGGAATTTTATTAAAGTAGCGCTTCGCTGCGGCGATTTTTTCATTTGAGTATTTATCAACTTTATTTGCCATCATATTCCCTTAAATAGCTGCCGCCTCTGCTACTTGCGGGCCGGCTGACCCTGCTGCTGCTGGTGGCGTGGTTCCGCTGGCCACGCTTGTACCCACTTTGTTTATTTTGTCATCTAGTTTCTTCTCTGTTACTACGGTGATCCCGTAGTGTTTAGATATTTCTGGTCTTTCAAGCAACCTTGCAACATATTCTGAAGCAGATACTCTAATATAAACAGAGGGTATTCCCTTCTTTTCTTTTGTCGTTTTTGTTTTTTGTTGCTTTTTAGTGATCTCTTTACAAATTTCTTCAGTTGTACCGCAGTTAGTTTTTTTCTTTGAAGCCTGAATTTCACCCTTTTGAAAAGCATATGGTGCAAGATTCATTCCCGAAATTGAGGTGGTGTAGCTACCACCCTTAATTCTATCAACTAAAGTGTTTATCTGATAATAACCTATCACGCCCAACTCATCTTCCTCAGCACTTATTTTGAATTGTCTGCTTGGCAGGGCAAAGAACCCATTTAACAAAAACAGATTGGTACCAAACAATGTTACATCAGCGCTGTAAATCATTTTTAATATTGGTTGACCATGATCTTTGTCTTGGTTAAACACCAAAGCGCTTCTAAGTTTTTGCATATCATTGTGCCGCAAAGTGATTTCCTGCACCAAGCCCCGGTCTTCACTAACAAAAAGATGTATTAAACCGTCCTTATGATCTTCCCTTCTTTTAAATTTCCTTTTATCTAAATCTTTAACTGATAGGATGCTCGACATCAATGCCGGGGTTTCGACTGCTTGCGCTGGCGTTGGATATAATCTATAAAAAAGAACCGGCAGCTTTATACTTTTTGGACTTGGGTTTTCATTAAATTTTATAGCCAGCTTGTTTAAAAACATTTCAACCCTATCGGAGTCAGCACTTTGTAAATTTTTCTGAATTGCCGTTGCTGCCTTGGTGACATATTTTTCATCAATGTGGTAAGTGTCACGGATTATTGATCCAAAATTAGATTTATCCATACCGGTGGAAGAATGACCATAAAGCACCTCTGGTACCAAATCTGTCATTATAGCTTTCATAAACCCGCCAAATGAAATATCAAAATTGTTTTTTAAAATTAAATGTCGGTATAACCAAGATTGAAACACATTGACTTCTACTAAAAGATCGCCAATATTAGCCCAATAGTTTTTACCAAAAGACCGACCGACAGTGTTTCCTAAAAGAACATAAGGGGGAACAAAACAAGCACCGTCATAAAAATCATACAAGGCAGATATCAAAGCCCTTAAAGGAAAAAAGCCGAAGTGGCCAATATTGGATAAGGGGTGTTTATTCATGTTCGGAAAATAAAACATTGTATCCGATAACTTTTTAACGGCTTCTTGAACTTTTTTGTCCAAGTCTGCAACGCTAGTTTTTTTGGATTTTTTTATTTGTGATAGTAAAAACTCTTCACCCGTTTTAGTTTTATATTTAGAGGCCTCTGCTTTTTCTATAAGCGATGTGGTGTCCTCTACTGATATCTTGTGTGAGAAAGAGTCGGTTGTATCTATACTATATGTATCGCCGGTCTCAATTTTTATTCTATCTAAAAATAAATTTACGCCCGGTATTTTAGCCCTTTCTCTTATTTTAGATGTGTAAGTTCTTTTTGTTTTACGACCTCGACGGCGGATGACCTTCTTTTTTAAATCAGAGCGGTCTGATGATTTGTATCTAAGATAAAATAGATTTTTATCATCTGACATTTTTCGAAGTAACAAATCCTGAAAACTCTTTGAAACTTCTGCTTTTATTCTAAAATATTTTTTAGATAACTCTTTTTTGACTTCCTCTTCTTGTTGTATTTTTTCTTTTTTACAAGATGTTATCTTTGCATCAATTTGCTTTCTTAAATTGTTTAATTCCTCTAGTTGTTTTTTTAGAGGATCCTTAGTTGGGTCTTTTGTGCATATTTTGTTAATTAAGTTTTTATTTGAGATCTGTACAACGGTGGTGCTTTCATGCTCAGTGTCTTTTGCAAACTCTGGAGACCCGATATACCTTACCGACAGGGATAACTTTCCACTTTCTTCTAGGCTTATGTTGTGACTTAAATACTGTAATGGCAGTATTTTCTTTTCTTCTTTAATAAACTTATCAATAAACTTTTCCTGCTTAGGGCTTAGTAACTCTTTTAAGGCGGCTTTTTTAACATTCCATCCGTATTCTAACATTATTTGTTCAAAATATTTGAAATGTTTTTTATTGGGGCAGCCTTTACCGCTTTTGGGGGAAAAGCAACTTTCGGTGTTTTTTGGCTTCGGGCCGGGATTTAAATTATTTCTTATTAAATCTAAATATGAAGCCTCGCCTTGATGTGTTCTAGCTAGTCCATTAGCCAACATATCAAAACTAGAGAAAACAAAATTAATGTCAATATAGTAATCGTTTGCAACAAGAAATCTATGATAATTTCTTTTAACAGTAACGTCCTCAATACCGGCTGCTGTGTCTAAACCAAAATTTTTGTCTGTTTTAGAATTAATTAAATTTATATCATGAACATTCTCTCCAAATATAAATTCACTTTGCTTCCACGCTTTTGAGTTTACATCTTTATATTTCTTATATAACCTTATTTGAGGTGTAAACAACGACATTTGGGCTGGTGTTAAACTTAAAATAAAATCAATATAATCTGAGTCTCTCACTATCTTAGTTTCTTTAGTTTCTCTTGTTCTACTTTCTTTTGATTTTAATAATATCTCTGTCTCAAATTTATTTCCAAAGCTTGACGCTATTGAAAATATTTTTGGATTTATTTTACCAGAGTAAAGATAATCTGCCAAAGTTCTGTTAATACCAGAGTCTTTAAAAGATGGATCTCTCGCTTGAGACAATAGCATGTCTGTGAGGAAACCCTGCGGGTTTAAATTGGTTGGCAAAAATATTCTTGGATCTACCATTAAAAAATGTCCATTGATTCTAAAGCATCTTCTAGCGACAAGGGAATTGAAACAACTTCACCTAGCTTATAATGTTGTTCTGTGGGCTTTTTATTAAATCTGGCAATTACCCACCAATATTTTGGATCACCATAATATTTGTTTGCCAGTTTGTATAAGCGGTCACCTTGTGACCAAACATGAAAGCCAAAAGTAAAATTTTGGAAATCTGATTTCTCAGGATACCCAAGCTGCGTAGTTTCTAGATGCTGTATTGTTTCTCTTTTTTCATATCTGTTAGAAAAAGCCTTTTTATAATCTTTATCAGAGTTTGTTATTACCGCTGTTTTTACATATCTTTTTGACATTGTTTATACTCACTTATAAAAATTTATCCACCCAATATATCAAGGTCGATGTTTGCGCCGATGGCTGATAAGGCATCGGTGACACCCTCTTCTAAAGAATAAGAATTCTTATAAGGGAACTTAGAACTGCGACCAGCCCATTTTTCTTTTTCGTTCTTCACTGTATAACCCAGAGGCTGCTCGTGCAAGGGCTGAAATCCTATGCTTAGAGTTACAGTTTTAGTAAACAAATTTGGTTGTGAAATTATACCCGATTCCATAAAAAATCCATTGTTTACATCATGCGTTACATTAAAACTTGTTATATACCCAAGTAAACCAATTCCATCGGCGTTTGTAATTATGTTAGCAAACTTAATTCTTAACAGGGGCGATTTAGATAAAATTCTATTTTTCTGGCCCGTGACTTGATTTTTTTGACCAACTTCCTCGTAGGTGGGATATAAATTTTTAATTAGTTCATTTATTTTCTTATTTTTAATGTTTGCATCACTACTATCGTAAGAAGGTAAAGTTAGAGAAAAGCTCATTGTTCTTCTTGTGTTATCGTAAATTGAGATAGGGTCGGTCCTACCATACGCATTTGACTGGTTGAAAGTAACATTATAGTTGTCCGATAGGCTCGTAAGAAAACAAGGTAGGGCAAGGGCTGAATCTCTGCCGACAAACGAAAATATTATATTGGCAAAAGGGAAAGCATTTCGAACGTCCACTTCGCCGGGTGCGCTCGTCCTAAGTCCAGCGTCAGTGCTCATGTAATTAGCCGCTGTAGATTTTACGTTACTCCAAATACCATCAATAATTCCTGCCATAATTCCCCCATTAATCTAATAGTTTTTTAGATAATCTCCTACTTTGTTTAATAAACTCATCATTTAAAGTGACCGCACCTTGAACTAGGCCGCCGAGCGCTCTATTAACATTTGTTACTTTATCTAGGTTCTGGCCGTATAATGTATTTAATTTCTCAACGTTCTCGGCAATGCCGGCAATATCTGTGCCGGCGGCTGCAGTGCCTCTTAGAGTTGCACGTCCAAGCGCAGCCTCTCTAGCTGCTCGGAGTGCTCTTTGACGGTCTGCTGCTAATTGTCTGCGTGCAGCAGCCTCAAATTGGCCCTGTGTCACTCCAGTGGGCAATCCACCCCCTGCAAGGGCGGCATCAATACCGCCAGCGGCTGCGCCGCCTCTGGCTAATCTTGCAACAGCGGTAGCAGATAATCCCAGACCCTCTCCAACTTGGGACAAAATTAATCTTCTAGATTTTCTATTCATGTTTTGTAGCTGTGGAAGAAGCTCTTTCGTTTTTTCAGACAAAATCTGTTGCTGTTCTTCTTGTGTGGCAAATGCAAAGCTTGTCGCATTAAAACTAATTCCGAACTGTCTGAAAACCGCTGCTAGCTGACCACCGGCCTGTTGGGCACCTTCAATTGTGTCAAAGCGATCTAACATGCCCTTAAGCTGCCCAACAGCTAAACCGGTGCGCTGTGACGCCAATTGAAACCTTAAAAACTTAGATAACGTTTCTTGAGAAGATAGGCCTTCTGCAAAAGTATCAAGACTTTGTTTGGCACCGGTAAATACTTTTTTAAAGTCCATACCAGTTTGATCTGAAAAGGCGGCTATCCTTCTAGAAAACAAGTTAAAATCAGATGGGCTTTGTTTAAAAAGTATTCTCAGGTCTGTAAATGCATCTGTTGACTCTTTTGTGCTGACCCTAAATCGATTCAATTGAGTAATCGTTGGTGATAACTGTTCAAAAGTATTTTGTAAAGCAGGCCCTAAAACAACTGACAACGAATCATTTAAACGTAACAGTGCCTCAGCCGAGTCCGCAGTTGTGCCGCCAAATTGAGCAACGGCAGTCTGAGTTCGTATTATCGATTCTGTAAACGAATTTGCCTTACCTATTCCTTGATCAAAAGCGCCGACAAATTGTAGTGTACCAGCCCTAAGTTTAACAAGGTTGTCTGTAAAAGCTATGACAGTCTTGGTAAACCCCTCAAGGCCACCAGTAAAATCTTTAACTGACTTATATGCGTCTGTAAATCCAGAGCCAAGTGAATCAACGCCTTTGCCCAAAAGAGATATATTATCATATGCAGTTAAGGCAGGGGCCTCTAAAGCGGATAAAGCAACTTTTGCTGCCGCTCCAGCAATATTCATGCTGTTTAAAGCATCGGTGGTGTCTCCCACCGTTTTATTTAGAGCGCCAACTTCTGCCGTTGTTTTTTTAATGTCTGCCATGTATTAATTAGAATCAGAGCCTGCTTTTTTCATCATTCTCCATTTTACGCTTCACATAATCTACTGTCTTATTTATTATCCATCTTCTAAGGGCGACTGGAATTGAGTACAATTCCAAAAAATTCCACCCATGATCTACTTTCATATAAAAAATAGTCTCATATACATCATTAATATATTCACTCGTCAAACCGAAAAAAGTCGGGGCCAACTGGCAGACCTCCCCGAATGACGTAAGAACAATTTTCACATTCGTGTTTCAATTCATATGAAACGTCAGGTATTAGTTTTTGATAAACATCTTGTATTTTTTTAGAATCCCTTAGTGGCATTGTGGTAATAAAATTATTGATAGGGAATATATCACTTGATTTATTAACACTTGTTATTATTTGTCTGTATCTTTCTAACAATAATTCTTCGGGTAACCCATGCTTTACTTTTTGTTGAATTCTTTTTTCTATTTGTTTTTCATCTAAACCAGTTAATATCTTCATCGTAACATTTGCTTTAGAAACTGGCAATTCAACTTCAACTTCACCACGATCATTAAAGATCAATTCGGGATCAGGGGTTTTTATCCCCACTTCGTCGAGATCGATGTTTGTTTCTTGTTTATTTTGACAATTCGGGCAAACAACATCTACAACGTAGTGTTGGCCATATGCATTTTTCCGAGCATTCACTATAATTGCACTTTTATCGCCAGATAACAGTGTAGAGGCATCTATATTATCAAGAGTTATACTCTCAATCAATCTTTCAAAAGTAATTCCTCTTTTAATATAAGAGGGGGTCATTAAAATATCCTCCTCTTTTGCTGTCATATAACGCACTTCAACTTCTTCTTTATTGTGCCAAGGGTGGTTTTCAGGATAAAATCTTCCCTGAGATGGTAATTCCACTATATCGGTTGGAACACGGTAAACAAACCCGCTTTGTGGGGCTTGGTTCATAGATGGCATGTTCGGGGCCATCATTCTTTCATCATTTCTCATTTTTCACCTATTTGTGTTTGTTATCTTGCTGGTATAGTCGGGGGCGGGGCAGCACCTTTATAATCATAAGTTGCCCAATCATATTGTAAAGTAATGCGCATGGTGGTTAATAGCTCGCCATCGTAGCTATATTGTGACGGTGCCATTGCAACAACCATTGCATTTCTTAGTTCCCATTCCTCAACTGTATCTCCATCTGGGTTTATAGCTCTTATTTTAACAGGTCCGAGAGATTGTGTTAAATCTCTTTTTGATAAATCTTTAATGAAAGTATTTTGATGGATTGGACCCATTAAATCACTTGGTTGTTCGTATGCAGTTTTTAACAATTTATCCATATATAAGCCTGCAACTGAATTCACTGCGTCTAGGGAAAATATTTCAACCAATGTAAACGAAACATTGGCCCACTTTAAAGTTGTTGGATAATTAAATTCCCAATTTAAAAGCTTATATGAATTGGTATTAATTGTGTAGGATGGGCGCTCAACGTCTTTAACGTATGCGGCATCGATGCCTTGTAAGCTTAAAATAAAACGATATTGCTGCTGCAAGTCGTTGTAGATATGCTCTCTGGATATATTATTCTGTTCAGGATAGCCTATCCTTGGCGTAATACCTCTGGTTAAAGAAGAAAATAATGACATACTACAATAAATAGATTATTGTTTTATTTTTAATTAGCATCAAGAAGATCTTGGTTTATTTCAACTTGAGCGTAATCATATACGAGTGTTACCGAAATGTTCAACAAGTCTTCACTGTCGTATGATAAATCACCATACTGAATCTGTGAAATCCAAGTGTTTTTTAAAGTCCAACGCTCGGCAATTTGTCCATCCGCATTAATAACCTTAATGGAGATCTCACCCAAACTATTAACAAACTTTCGTTTTGCAAACGTAAGACGGTAATTATTTGGATCTTCAGTCCACTGGTTTGGTCTTTTATAACCAGCATTCTCTAACACTCTCAAGAACTCCCCGGCGACGTCTACATTGATGGGGTCAACAAGAGTTATTGTTAAGTCGTTATAGCTTAACCGGCCGGGGAATTTAAACTGGTGCCCTAAGTAATTGTGAGTTCCGCCTTTGGAAACTGTATACTGTGGACGGCCAGATGTTTTAATTACCCAAGCTGGAATTTCACCGATGCTCATTAAAAATTTAAATTTTCTTTTCGGTTCAATACTTGGGCCTGCCCAAGGTGGTAGTGGATTTCCTGCCATACTCTTTTATCTCCTTTTAGTCCTCAAAAGATGCTCCAGTGTTAGTAATTACAAAGTCTACTGCGATAAACTCAATGGCTCTTGCTGGTTGCAAGAACACTTTAGCATACAAGATATTTTGATCAATAAGATCTGGAGTTGTAGTTGTTTCATCTAAAATCAACTTGTAGGCTGTCAAACCAAATCGAGCTTGAACGTCTTGTAGGAATGGTTCGGCTCGACCAATAAACCTGTCCCACGTTTCTTGCACATTTGGCTCAAAGAGAAGATCGTTTGAAATAGCCGAGATACCTCTCTTTACATGCAATAGCAATCTGCGCACATTAATTCTGTCCAACGCACTGCGGGTTTGTTGCAATGTCTTCTGACCAAAGATTACGATACCTTCATTTGGAAATGAAGCAATCGGGTTAATGTTAGCGTCATAAAGATCATCACGATCACCAGAAGTTAGCTTGTGAGTTACAGCAATAACTGGCAAACCAGCAACGCCGCTGGAGAGTCCACCTCGGTTAAAGCCAGCCGGGGCAAACCACGGTGCTTTAACTCTGTCTGTGTAAGACATGGCACCCAATGCTGGGATGCTTGGGGGAACATATACGCTGCTGCCCTTTAAAGTATCACGGATCTGGACCCATGGGTAGTAAGCGCAGCCGTAGCTACTATTAATTGACCTGTCCTCTAGAGTGCTTACAACCGTTCTTGGCTGAGAAGCAACAGTCGGCTTAACGTTGCCCAATGAGCCTTCATGGGCAGCGGTAAATCCGTTGTCATCCAAATCAATGATGGCTAATGCATCAGATCTCGCCTCAATTGTTTCTAACAAGTGGCTAGTCAAACCCTTTGCCGTAATAGCTGGCATTGTTGCAATGTTATATAAAACAAACTCAGGATCTTTAATTGAATCAATAACTTCTTTTACAGAGTTATATGCATAATTTGTCAATTCATCACCGGAACCTAAAGCATTTGTCCCAAACGGGTCTTTATGTTTGATATTTGTGCCGTCTGTGCCGCCGACTAAAGGCATGGTGAAAGAGTTGACGGGCGATTCTCCCGCAGTTGTTGGCTTGAGTAAGTAAGAAGAACCACTCAATGCAGTGACCGACTGGCCGCTAGCTCTTGAACCACTCAAGTAAGTGTAAGAGCCGCTGGCTGGCGTGTATATAATATCATCCAACGAGAAGATGTAAGAGAATTCTGTAATGTTAGAAGTCGCTGCATCCACCTCAGTACCTTTGGCAAGCGGTCGGGCAAAGTCAAATACCGACTCGTTGAAAGTGGTTGATGTGTCTGACTTACCAAACCATGCACCCCAGAAGGCCTGACCGTTGTTAGATAGCCCATCTTGACTAGATGATAGTCTTAAGCGTTGGTGCGGGAACTTAAACATTAGCGATGCAGAAGCGATCTGTGACGCTGGTAATACAATCTTATTCTCATTACTATCAGTAACTGAACTTCTGCCTTGAATTATTGAAGCATTGGCTGCGACGGGTTCAGATGAAAGGCTCTTATCGATGCTGGCCTTTTCGTAGATTGCATCTTTATATTTAATTGGACCATAATAACCAAATGGTAAATCATTTGAATCTGGTGCGGAAATAACTGTTGGGTTAATATCCACCCTTATAAATTTAGATTTATTTGGGTAATCTCCCTTTTCTACCAATCGTCTCTTTGTAGAATCAAATTCTAAGTATGAATCACCAATCTTTCTTCCAATAAAGTTATCGGAATCTGGATTTAAATTACAATTATTAAATCTTTCCATAAGAGTAATTGATTTGTCTTTATCTTTAATATCACGAACCAAAACATCAAATTTTGCATATGGGTCCGAGCTTAAAGTCGATTCACGAATATTAGTTACTGAAACTTTTAAATTTCTATGTGCCCATTCGCCATGGTCAAGAGCAATAAATCTAAACAATTTCTTTTTTGTGGTCGGGGCATAGCTGCTGGTTTCCCCAGTATCTCTGGTGATAACCCATCCGGTTCGTGGATCCTGTTTAGCCACTCTTCTGTCTGCGTGTTCATATGCAGTTGTATGAGCGTTATCCGTAGACAATGCCATGACAATGCCCATATAGCTTGCGTCGGTATTGTGGGTGCCGTCAGCTTGGCCACCAGTTGCTTGCAAGTTGCTAGCAAAATCATTTTCATAAGTTTCACCCAGCCAGTATAATTCTAAATCATCTGTTGGGGTTGTGTTGCTGTCAACCTTTGTTGGGTCAACATTGAACACCTTTCTAGCATAATTTGCACTAGCTTCAGTTAAGTTAAATTTAATTGTTTTTGTTGCAGACCCGCCATTCATAATGGCCAACTTGAAATTTCCACTTGAATCTGAACCAACGAACTTGCCAAGGACGCCAGTTTCAGTGGTGCCATCTAAGCCAGTGCCAGAAAGGCCAACATGGGCTGTGTCACCATACCAAACGGCTGCAAGCGAGCCGGTTGCAGTAATTGTTGTTTCACCTGCCGACGCTGATAATGCGTTCGGGAACAAGAACAAGCCAAAAGCACCGCCAGCGCTGGCTGCTTCGTCGGTTCCGCCTGAAAAGGCCGAAGCGAATGATGCGGTAGTGCTTGTGAAGGTCATTGCCTTTGGGCTTGGTGGAGCGCCGCCGGGGCGGGTTCCAGTGCTTATTGTTGTGTTGCCGACCGTACCCTTAACAGTTTGGAATAACTTATACCCGCCATGATTACTTGCATATGGCGAATCAAGAGATGCTGATATACCAAACGATTGACTGTTAATCGCAGTTACAAGCTGCTGCGCCATGTGTCTTGCGCCACTGGCGCTGTGTGAACCTGTTTTAAGCGCAACGGTCACGAGTGGCGTGTGGGTAGAACCAGATGTAAAAACACCGTTTAGAGAGTTGGGTGCGGTTCCCGACATATCAAATATAAGCTTTTCCCCAAGAGCGTCTATTAGCGTGATTGTGCCATAACTCTCTGGGATAAACGAAGCTGTGTTAACAAATTCGCCACCAAAGGCTGATGCGGTGGTATACGCAGTATACGATATGTCACTTATAATATTGCTTGTTTTCCAACCTGCGACACCAGTTGTTTTATTAGCGTGTTCTTTGCCCATTAAACGCACAACTGTGCAAGTCGGGCTATTTTTTAACCATGCTTGTGCTGCATAAGAAGCATATGTGGGGGCGGAGAAGTTTCCATATCTCCAAGGGTCTGCTGCGTCTCCGCCGGGGTGAGGCTCACTAAAGATTGAAACAAATTCCTCAAACGAATCAACGGTCACGGGGCGCATACCCGGACCACTTACGGTGCGGCCAATAATAATTGGGCCTTCCGCCGCTGGTTCCCGTGGAAGTTGTGAGTTGTCAATCTCATTGAGAAACACACCGGGAGAGATAAACTTAAACTTCTTTGCTGTCATTATGTAGAATCTCCTAATAGCACTTTATACTATTGTAATTAGTGTTTTACGATTCAAAAGGAAGGCTATTCTACAAAAGTGCCATCGCCATATTCGTTAACATCGCCGACCAGCACTCTTTCTCTTGGGAATCTAATTTTAACCTGATTTTGTCTTTTTAAAACCTTTGGCCCTTTTTGGTTATCTCCTTTATCAAGAACATAGCCTTTTACTTTTATTGTTAAAGAAGTTTCATACTTCTTTTCTTCAGAGCCGAGTGATGAAATATTATTTGTAGCTGCATAATTTTCTTGTATAAATGCTTCGTATTTGTGCCCTTGATTATTAATAATGAAATATCCCGGCCTTTCTCTTGTAAAGGGTAAAAGAATGTCGTTCATTTGTTGTTGATAATCAGTTCTAATGTTAATTGTATAATTTACATCATAAAAAATTGGTAAAGGAACATATGATGATTCATATACAACTCTCTGGTTTGCAGGGGTAGGAAAGGCCTCTTGTTTGTTTAACCTTAGAGAAGTGGCGTTTGCAAAATTTCTTGTTTTACCTTGAACAATTTTTCTTTTAAGATAATATCTTGGCGTTTTTGAATCTCGATTTGGCTGTAATATCGCAGGTATGGGACGTTCCGATCCGGCTAATTTAGATACATTTGTTCTCTCAACTGAAATAAGAGGGAACACTAAAGCTTCAGATTCGTTGTCTCTAATTTCTTTTATATTTTTTATTTGGTGCGCACGTTCTGCAGTTAACCAAATAATGTTTACTTTTTTAAACCCGCTGTTCGTATCAACGTGAATGTCCAACTCTTCATTTAACCAATTATATAACGCAACATCTATTGTTTCAAAGCTTGAGGGGGCTAAAGTGTAAGTAACGGAGGTGTCTATATATTTGTTATAGTAAGATAAAAAATGCTGGTGATTTTTACAAGGCATGTATTTGCCGTTTGACATTTTATGGGCACCTTTGCACCTCAACTTGGCTGCAACGCTTCGGGCGGCCGTATAAGTGTCATATTGCCAATTTTTATAAGAATTAACCGCCATTGAACCTTCCTTCCCTTGCAGTTAAACACACTGCTGAAATTTCATATCTTGTATCAATCTGACCAAATAATTGTTTTGGTTCATCTAATTCAACAATTTCATAGTGAATATCGCCATATAAAATAAAATCGCCAACACGGACGTACAAATCTTGATCTTCTGTTAATCTTCTTTTGTGAAAATGAACAGTTAATTTAGCTCTTCTATCCACGCCGAATTTGCCGGCCTCTGTTTTAATACCGTTCCATTCAACTAACGCATGTACCCTTACTGGTGATAAAAAGTTCTTCTCAATGGCTTCGCCATAGACTGGATGGAAGTTAGTATGTTCTAAGCTTATAGGGTAGTAAATTACCGTTTGACCAACAACTCTTTCAGCTATTTCGTCCGTTACTTGCTTAGTTAAATTTTTCTCTTTCTCCCCTAAAAATAGCGGAGGTGGAGGATTATCTGGTCTAGACCATTCGTTACTCGCCATTTATATCACCCCACATAAATTGGATAAGGTACCTTGCTTAAAGCTTTTGTAACATTTTCTGTTGTAGTTGCGTCCCTCTCGGCCAGTTTAGCATAAGTAAGTTCATCTAAAACCTTCTTTAACTCTTCACGCAAACCTTCTTTTTCCGTTTTTGCTTGGTCTAACAAGGCGGCATGATTTAAAGTGACTGATTCGCCGGGGATTGGTACGGTAGAAAACTTACCTCTAATCTGGCCCAATGTCTCTTTTGAAAGCGCAAGAGCGTATCTTCTAATCCATTGTTTACCAATAGCGTTTATGTTAGCATACGGGATATTCTCATAGGGGAGAGTGTTCATGTTGTTAACGCCTTCAGCGCCATGAACTCTATCGCTATATTCTTTCCATGCGTCTTTTTTAACAGTGAATTCAACCCAATATTTATTTGGAAATGAACCCTCTGGTGTTGGCATAATGCGCAGTTTATTATTTTTTATTTCATAAGAATATTGTGATGATCTTGTTTTAAGAGAATCCTCAAACATTATTGCCTGCAGTTTGTTTTGCCAAGTGGGGATTACTTCAAAAGTTGAATCATCGGTATACTGACCATAGCTTAACATGTTACCAATTACATTTAGCCCACCATAATAACCAAAAAATCGCCACATTGATCTAGGGGTTTTATAATACACTCTCCTTATTTGTATTTTTTTATTCCCAACGCTGTCGCCAGTATCCAACGTTAAATCACCGGCTGCTACAGAACTTGATATAATTGTTTGCAAATCATAATCTTGTTTAGTTGAAGTTGGCGTAAAACTAGCCGAGTAAACGCTCAGATCGCCTCCTAAGCCCGTTTCAGTAATTAAACCATCACCAACCCGCTTAGAATATTCAAACGTGTAGTGGGGGTATCTAAGGCCGATATTAGAGCCACTTAAGCTATGCCCTTCAAGTATTTGTCCGTCCTGATCAAATGAGGCTGTTGTGTTACCAAGCAAATCCCCTAAAGAATTCTTTGCCTGATGTATGTTTATTATATAAGAGTATTCTAATACAGCTTCTTCATAGGCAGCATAAATATTCCCGGCTGTCAATTCAATATCTAAGACGTCACCGCCTAATTTTTTAAATGTATATGAGACCTGATCTACAGCGCCGCTGACAAAGGCGGGCGTTGAATATATTGCATAAGGTAAGGACGACACTACATCGTCGCTCGCCCCTGTTGAGGGCAAGATAGATTTACTTACATTACTGGTTGGCGTCAATGTTGGTATAGCTGCATTGGACATTCATAAGTCTCCTTTCTTTATAAATAGTTTTAAATATGAGACTAGGAATGTTACTTATCTACCTTATTGTTTTTAGAACTTACATTAGTTGCTTTTTTTACCACTTTTTGTTTTTTAATAACTGGTTTTTTAGTAAAAGGCTTCTTTGGCGCTGGCGCTTTTTTGACTGGGCTTTTCGGCTTAGGGGCTGGCTTTGTTTTAGAAACAACATCAAGCTCTGGTTTTGCTGGCGCTGTGTTGGTGCCGGCCTTCTTAACCGCTTCTACGGCTTTAGGAGCTTCTTTAACTTCCTGCATTGTTTTTTCTATTTTAACAGACTCTTCTTTCGTTACCACGCCGTCTTCAAGAGCCTCTTCTAATACATCTTGCACCTTGGGATGTAAATTTAAAAATGCTGGATGTTGACCGTGCTTTCTGCCAAACCTTTGTGGATACGCTCTCATTTTTCTTTTTTTACCCATAATAAACTCCTATTATTTAAATAAATAGGTATGAAATAAACAAAAATCTATACCCAATTAGAGACACAAACTTAAACACAAAAGGAAACCCCCTGTTCCGAAGAACAGGGGGTTTGATTTGATAAGGCTAATTTTATTTATTATTTTTTATCAGGTACCAAAAACAGCATTGCCGACTGCGGCGCCTACAACGCAGCCTGTAAAGTACCACACTGATCCATCACAAACGCACTCAACCCAAGTTCCAATTGAAGTATCATTTGATGAACCAATGGTTAGTTTATGGTGAGAGCCAGCAGTTTCAGTAGCAACTGCGCCATCGGTGGCGTGGACAGTGTACTCTACAACAGTTCCTGCAAAGTCGCCGTTGACGCCCTCAGAACTCTGAATTACAACAGTGGCACTATTGTCGCTCATCGCCGTCTTCCAAATAAATTTGAAGTATGCACCGTCCTGCTTTGCTGGAAGGGTGATTTCCAATGCTGACGCCGCATTGTGATCAATGAGATAAGTCTCACCAGTCTCTGCTGACTGAATTATTTTACTGGCACTAATAGTCTCTACTCTATGGCGGCTGGCAACTCTTGCCGCTCTTGCAATTTTACTCATTTTGTTTTTTCTCCTTGTTTATAAAGGCTTTGCCTTATCAATTGGTTCCAAAATAAATAGTCTACAAAAAAAGAAAACTCCCACCCAATCTTCCCTAGATTGGAGTTAACCCTTGCAATGTTGGCTAAATTTATAACACTAAAAGAGAAAACCCCGCTAACCAAAGATTAGCGGGGCTTCCCTTCAATCTAAAAGATTGTTAGCGGTTATCCACCGGCTTCGCCGAGGAGACCACGACAAATAACTAGACCGTACATATCTGGACGGACCATTTTCTTGCCGTAGCGGGTCATGACGCCCTTACGGGGCACGAAGTCCTCGACACCAAAGATGGTGGGAGTGACCTGTAGCGGGACGTAAGGAGCGTAAACAAAACCGCTCTCTAAGAAGCTTGAGCCTTTGCGACCAACCAACACGACATTGCGTGGGAAGTATGGATCGACGTAAACGTCAAACTTTTTGCTCAAGGAGCCAGCCTTTTGGGCACCGATGGAGCCAGCGCCGTCCTGATCAACAGTAACGCTAGCACGGAAGCCTGCAGTGAACTCCAAGATTGAAGCAACTTCTGGTGAGCAAACAACAAAGTTTGCGCCGCCACGAAGCGTCTTCTTGTGGATACGAGCAGAAACATCATTGATGGTTTCAATTAAAGTCTCGTACCACTCGCTAACCGTACCGGTGAAGTCAGGCGAAGCAGAAGTTGCGCCAACTTCAACACCCGTTTCACGGTTAACAAATAGACCGGGTGAACGTGACCAGTAAAGAGTACCAGCCGTTGCACCCTTGATGAGATCGCCAAGAATCTCACGATCAATCTCTAGAGCAATCTGCTCAGAGAGGATCGAGGTTAACTCAACTTCAGCGTCCAAGTTGTGGTAAGCGTTGAGGTCTTGAGCCAATTCTGGCGACCACTTAGCTTTCAACTTCTTGGTAACTGCAGTAACGGAAACGCTCTCAACCTTGATGTCGATCTCGGGAATACCGTCTTCATCAGTGTTTGAGTTTGCTTCCAAGTGCCACGTTCCTGCGGTTGTGATTGCACCGGGAGTACCCGAGGCTGCAAACGCATCCTTTCTTGGGAATTGGAAAGTAGCAGTAGCTGCAATGTTGTTGTCTGAGCTGGACCCACCGACAGAGTAGAAACTAATGTACTGCTGCTTGGTGCCTGCAATAATGTTACCATCCGAGTTACGGACACCCTTCTCAGTCAATCGACGGAGAACAGTTAAGTCGCCACCACCGTCACTTAGTGGAGTCGTATCATCATTGGTTAAGTTGCACATTGGAAGAGCATCTAAGTTAACCAAGTCCATGTTTGCTTGTGAAAGCCTGACTGGATGACAAGCCACCTTGTTAGTTGACGTGTCAGCGAGAAGATCAGGGTCAAAACGAAGAGCCTTCTTTTGAGCTTCCGTTAAAGAACCAATGGCTACTGGGGTGGCCAAAATGCCGCCAGTTGCGTCTTTGTCACCACACTCATTATCACTAAAGGATAAAATGGCCGTGTTTTCGGCGTCACCAAGAGCAACTGAGCCAGTTGGTGAAGCGTAAGCATTGGCCAAGTTGTACATACCGCCGCCGGTTTCTTTTACATCATTTACACCGCCCGTGATTTGAGCAGCAACAATGCCACCACCGTATACGGAATCGCCGGAAGTATCGTCAGCAGGGTCCGCTCCTTGGTGAAGATTCTTATGGAAAGTCGTTTGAAAATCCAAGAAGAAAATGAGACCACTTGGTAGGGCCATTGGTTGAACACTTACGATGTCGTTAGCCAAGAGGCTACCGAATACACGACGGACAATTGGAAAGGCGACGGCTGCGAAGCCTTCGACATCACCATTGGCCATGGTGCTAGCTTCACGAAGAAGCTCTTTTGCTTGGTTCTCTAAGAGAACACTAAGCGTATTTTTTTGATTATCGTTGCTGATTCCTTCTAAAAGACCGGTCTTTTCCCACTTTGTGAGTAGAGCAGCACCTTCCTTCTGAAGATCACGAGCAACAATGTTTTCTGTTAATCTTTCGACTATGTTTGACATTGTTTTAATCCTCCTTATGATGTTTAATGCCTGCAAGAATTTTCATTCTTTCAGAAAAACTGTTTACTTTTGTCTCGTTTAAATCTTTTTTATCTTCACGAGCTTTAAGTAAAATCGAAGTTGAAGAATGCTCACTAACTACCTCGCTAAGTGATTCCGGTTTTCTATTATTAGAAGAACCCACGCCGCTTTGAAGAGTCTCGTAAATCATCTTCGCTCTGTGTGCGCTATCAGCGCTATTAATAGACTCGACAATTTTATTTTTTTGTCGCTCATTTAAGGAGACGTCCATTGCTACTTTGTTTATATAAAGTAATTTTGCATTTAATGTTTGTGCTTCATTAAATTTAGTTTTTAATAAATCAACGGTTTCTTTTAACTCTTTGTTCTTTTTAGAATGAGTGTTTACCTTTTCAACCAATTGATTATTTTTGTTCTTTAGTTCTTTGTTTTCTTTCTTAAGTTCTTTGGCTTCCATTTCTAGCTTTTCGTTATGGCGCTCAAACATAGCCGCAAGCTCGTCGGTCAGATGTTGTTCGGCACGCAAGCCGTCAGGGCTATTAAGCCAGCCGGATTTTTGTTCTTTATGAGGAAATCGAACAGCTTCGGAGATACTTTCATCATTTAAAGCCTCTTTAATTGCTGCTTCTAAGTCTTCTTCGTTAATTTCTATTTCTTCGTCTTCGGTTGTGAGATCTTTTATATCATCCTCAAGCGCTTCTAATTCGACTTCTTCTTTAAAGATAGTTCCTTTAGGATCCTTCAATGCACCAGCGAGTGCTTTGTCGAGTTTTTCAAGTTCCTTCTTTTGCTTTGGAGAAAGCTTTTTTTCAAGTTCCTTCTTTTGCTTTGGAGAAAGCTTTGGTTTGTCTTTCTTGTCGTCTTCTTCAAGTGCTTCTTCTTTCTCTTCCATTTCCATCTCATCATC
>CETC01000354.1_pt1 | contig 18700 bp, 21 predicted proteins | sample 326911 | NCBI WGS metagenome assembly CETC01 (sample SAMEA2622694, study PRJEB7988) | marine metagenome | isolation source: saline water (ENVO:00002010), including | reverse complement strand
ATAGCTATGGCAGTCCTGAGAAGTTAGCCTAAGTTTATTCCAGGAACCTATAACGAGCTTTCACTGGATTTCTAGACCAGTCATTTACTGTTTATAGGCACTACCATAGAATGAGAAAAAAGCTTATAATGCTTCAATTAGTATCTCACCTATAATAAATATCAAATCACAGGAGAAAACAATGGAATTATATAAAATATATACAGAGAACAATAAACTTAAACTAATATATTCTAAAAGTCTTGCCATGCAACTTATGTCTGAGATGAATATAGGTGAAAAGTTTTACTTTGATGTATCAGAAGAAAGAGCTAGGCAATGGTGTAAAATATATCAACGTAAACAATGGCATAATTATCGTGATATACCTAATTATATTCTTAATAACAAAAAATATTCTAATGTTAATCCTAATAATGTTAAAAGAAGGCTTCATGTAGTATTTAAAGTAAAAAGAGAAGGTGCTTTAAGATGTATACAAAAAGTAAAATCTGATTGGGTGTATACTGATAAAAAGTTTGCTTCTCAATATAAAGGCAGCGAATTAATTACTCCAATATCAGAAGCTGAATTTAGTGTTAGAACGCATAATTGTCTTTTAAATGCTGGGTTTAAATATCTTGAAGAGATTATGGATGTTCCTGATACTAGATTATTAAAGTATAAAAATATGGGACGTAAATCTGTAAAGGAAATAAGAGAAAAATTAAATGAATACAGGCAAATTAAGGAGACTAAATAATGAGTAATAATAAAACTTGGTATACAGGGATAGCAGACAGTGAAGGTATCGAGTCTTTTACACCTCTTGAAGAATTAAGCTCTCAAGATAGAGCTATAATGAGTATAAGAGCCGCTGCTAATCCACAGAGATTTGCTGTAGTGTATAAAGCAGAGCTAGATGATGAAACTGCTACTAATGTAAAGAGATGGTTGGTTGAAGGTAATTGGATTAATGGATTAAAAGCATTAGGTAATGGTATTCAAAATAATAATCTAGAATCAAAAGCTACTAATAGGAAATATTGGAATCTACTAACTAAACATTTTAATACTTTAAATAAAATAACAAAGGAGCAAGAATAAAATGAGCAAAATAAGTGTACAACAAAGAAAGTATTTCGTTGAGAGAATACAAAACTCTATCAATGAAAAGATTGAGATGTTAAAACAATCTAATGCAGCAGAAGTGCAGAATATATCTGAAGCAGCATATAATAAATACCTTAAACATCTTAAAGTTTATAAGGACTTAAAGGAATTTGAAAAGCTTGATGTAAAACATAAAAAGCTTCAAGCTAAGTTAGTTCAAGTATATGAAGCAGTTAAAAGGAGTCAAGTTGGTAAAAGAAATAGAAATGATTATAGCTATGACCATAATTATCCTCATCTATATAATAATTCAGATGCTGTGTCAATCAATGAAGGATACAGATACCTTTGTAATAAAACAGCTGCTAAGAATGAAGATGAAACAGAAGCAGGTAAGCTTATTAAAAAGCTTGAAGCTAAGAAAAGAGCTGCAATTGATGAATTACATGGTGTAAATGAGCTTGAAGGATTAAAACTAACTGTAAATAATATTCTTAAAGGAGCTGATGTTCCTTTGTTAGGAGAATAAGATGGACACAGTATATGAAGTATTGTTTGTTATAAATGACCTTCTTGATATAATAATAAAGTGTGTGGCCTTAATGGCCATGCACTGTTATATCATATTCACTAAAATAAAGGGAGATGATTACAGATGAAAAAAGATTATACTAAAATGTGGAATAAAACAGCTAATGATTTATTGCTAGGCAAGAAAATTATCAAAGTAGAGTATATGGGAAATGAAGAAGCTAAAAATGCTATGTGGGATAATAGACCTGTAAGAATAATACTTGATGATGGTACTAATATACTGCCCATGGCTGACGATGAAGGAAATAATGGTGGTGCCTTATGGCTAGGCAATAGAGACTTAGATACTTGTTTGCCTGTGTTGAGAGGAGATGATTAATGATTACTGAAAATGAAATTAAGAATCAACTAGCTATTGCACAAACAAAAAAAGAAAACGAAGATTGGTATGATGAGCTTGATAAATGGGCATTATTTGGATATATTCATGCACTATTATATGTACTTGGAAAGCTAACTCCTAAGTTTAAAAAGGAGGATATATAATGGTATGTATAGAATGTAATTATAAAGTTTGCATCTGTAAACCTATCTCTAGTAAATATTATCAATGGTGGAAGGAGGAAAAAGAAAGAATGAATGAAGAATATGATAATTGGAAAGAAGTTCCTGAAGAAGAGTTGTGGGAAGATGGTGAGTTAAGTAAAGATGAAGTTATAGATAAAATTCACTATCATGTCTTAGAACAAGGAGACTGGATACTTCTAAGAAGGAGGGATAAAGGTGAGTAGAATAAAAGATGCTTTATGGGATTGGCTTGAAGAATGTGGTTATGAACTAGGATATGATTGGGATAACTATCCTGATATAAGTCAATTAAAAGATATTAAACTAAATCAAATAACAGCAAAGGAGTATTATGGACAAGAAAATAAGTAAACAAGAAAGAGTTTTAACACACTTGCAAACACATGGTAGTATAACACCACTTGAAGCTTTAGAGAAATATGGAAGCTTTAGGTTAGGAGCTTTAATATTTAATCTTCGTAAAGAAGGTCATGATATTGAAACTAATATAGTCCCTAAGAAGGGTTACGCTAAGTATACATATAATGTAAGTAAGTAATATTTCTTTTATTATTCTTAAAGTTATTGTAAATTTAACACTTACTAAAAATCAAATAAAAAGGAAATAATAACGTATGAAAACACTATATGTTGACCTAGAAAATGGGTATAAATCCCTAGGAAGCAGAGATAGTATTAAACAAATGTTTGGATATAGTCCACTTGAATTTAATACATTTTCTGATTTCTCATCATTTATAGGACAACTATGGACTCGTGAAAGAGTGCAATCAGTTGTTGATATAGATGGTGTTAAAGTAAATCAAACAGCTATCAAAGTTGTTCCTAAAGATAATCATAAAGTACAATGCATGGTTATTGATACAGCAAGTGAGATGGCTAAAAAGTACGCAAGAGAGTTAAAAGGCTCTCAAGATGCGTTAAAACTACAACAATGGGGTAAGCTAAAAGATAAATTAGATAGTTTCTTTGCTTTTACTAACTCTATACCATGTAGTTTAATAGTTAATTGTCATTCTAAAGCAGAGCAAGACAATGAGAATGGTGTATTGCGAATGATGCCATATATTGAAGGTTCTACTAAGGTAGATGTCGGTAAATGGTTTGACTTTGTACTATATACTAAAGTTAAAAAGAATAAAAAAGGTGAAAGAGAGTATGTTTGGGTAACAGCACGTGACGAACACTATTGTCATGCAAAAGATAGAAGTCAAATGCTAGAACCTGAAATGCCTCAAGACTATCAGACTATTCTAAATGTAATTAAGGAAAAAGGCTGGGATTCAGCAAAGATTCTTATTATAGGAGAACCTGGTAGTGGCAAAACACTTAGTTGTAAAACATTAATTAATAATAAAACACAAGGAGAAAAGTAATGGCAATTACTGTAAAAGAAAGTTCAGGAACATCCTTCGGTGAAGGTTGGAAAAATGTAACTATAAGTGAAGCTAAACGTGGAGATTATAATGGCTCTGGTTATGTTGACTTATGGTTTGAAGACTATCCAGAAACTCTTAAATGTAGAGTCTGGGAAGCAAGAGGACAAGATGGAGAAGAGTTTAGCGTATCTAACATGATTCGCAGCTGTAATCCTGATGTTCTTGAAGAACATGAGTCAGAAGATGGAAGTAAAATAGCATCTTTAGATGATAGTCCAGCTTCATTAAAAGGTAAGAAACTTCAAGTATTATTCTATAAAAATGCTAATGGATATGCAGAAGTAGCTCAGAAAGTAGCTCCTGCTGTACCATTTGAAAATGCAGTAGATAAATATACTGAAGATAGAATCGAAAATATAAAGCAAGCAGCTGAGAAATACATTGCTGGTAGGACACAAAAGCCTGCTGACAGTACAGCTACTGCTGACCCTTTCTAAATAACTAACCTATAAATGGGGACAATAACTGGTCCTGTAAGTCCTGAAACAGAGGAATGAAGGCAAAGGAATATGTGAGTCCCCATTATAACCCCAAGGAGAAATAATATGATAAGAGAATTTGCTTTTAGCTATTCTGATAGACATCATTTCTATGATTCATCTAAGAAATCATCATTTGAGAATACAGCTAAAGATACATTTATTTCTTTGTATGGTTATGATAGCTATGCAATTAAATTCTTTAATGGAACTAAATCATTATCAGGTTTTGATGGTAAGATATATATGCCTAAAGAATTTTTGCTTGATGTAGATGGCGGTACAGTTGAAAATGCTAAAGCTAAAACAATTGAATTGCTAAAATTACTTAAATCCTTAGAAGTACCATATAATATTTATTTTAGTGGAAGAGGATTTCATGTAGGGATACCTGACACTTCATTTAAATGGGAGCCTTGTCAAAATCTACATCTTAAGGTTAAAGATGAACTTACTAAGAAAGGTATATATAACTATGCAGACCCTTCCGTTACAGATAAAACTAGAATCATTAGATTGAATAATACTTTAAATACTAAATCCAGATTATGGAAAATATATTTAGATGAAAATGAATTAAACAATCTATCTGGCTTAGAAATACAAGCATTAGCATCTAAATCAAGACAAGATAAATTGCCTCAAGATTTAGTTGCAGTTAATCCAGTATTTGATGTTCTTGTTCGTAATACTAAGAAAGAAACTGTAATGTATAAAACTGAAGTAGGTATGAATCCTGACCCAGTTAATCATCCATGTATATCTTCTATGTTACAAGGAACTTCATTTGGCAATAGACATGCAGTAGCATTGCGTATTGCTGCGTGGTTAAGATGGAGATACCCTGAACATACAGTTAGATTAATAATGGAAGATTGGAGGAAAAGAGTAAGTAGTGATGACCATCCTTTCAATGAATCAGAAATGAGTAGGTTAGTTACTGATTGCTATAAAGGTCATGGTGGTAGTGGATATAGATATGGATGCATGGATACAGTAATGGATAGTTTCTGTAAATCTACATGCAAGATATATAAAGCTAAGAAATCTACTAGTCTTATGTCTGCAGAGCAAATGGAAAATGCTTTAGTCAATTTCTATAGGAGTGATTTAAAACCTATAAATGTAGGAGAACATTATGGTTTAGATTTCCCTATATATCCAGGTGAACTTGTTGTAGTACAAGCTCCTCCTAAATCAATGAAGACTATGCTGATACAAAACTGGGTTAATAATCTAAAGAAACCTACTTATTTCTTAGAAATGGAAATGAGTGCTAGACAAATATGGCAAAGGTTTATCCAAATTGAAAAGGGATGGACTGAAGATGAAATCAGACAATACTATGCAACTAACATGCAGGGTATAAGCGATTCATTTAAATGGCTGTATGTAGATTATGCACCTTGTATGGCTCTTGAGCTTGAGAAGAAAATCAATATGCTTCCAATAAAACCAGAGGTAGTAGTTATAGACCATATGGGATTAATGCAATCAAAGCATAAAGACTTAAATCTTAAGATGGAAGAAATAGCACAAGCATTAACTGAAGTTGCTATAAGAAATAATATTGTAGTATTTGCTATTTGCGAAATAACTAAAACTGCAATGACAGAAGGTATGAACATTGCATCTGTTAGAGGTTCGTTTAGAATAGCATATAATGCAAGTAAAATATTATCTATTTCAGCCAGGAAAGGACCTGGAGGTAATATCACTCATTTAATAGTTGATACAACTGCTAATAGAGAGAAAGAACAATTCAATGTTACTTTAAAAGTAGATAATTTAAAAATGACAACATAAAAAGAAAGGAATCGTTATGTATCCGTACAGTGAAATAAGAAAAGTCCCTCTTGATTATGAGGGCATCACATCCTCAGCTTTTGCTGTCCAAAGAAAAGATATAAATCCTAAAGGACATAGTAAATGGGTAGAATGTGGTGTAGTAGGACAGAAATATTTATTAATACCTAACAAAGATGTAAAGGAAATGGCTGATAATATAGCTCAAGATTGTAATGCAGAGTTTGCTCCAGCTAAAGAGTTCTTTGATGGAAGAAGATATTTCTATGGATTAGTATCACAAACTCATACTGTTGAAATTGAAGAAGGCGATGATGTAGCATTAGGTCTTGGCTTTTGGAATAGTTATGATGGCAGCACTGCATTAAAAATGAGAATGTTTCTAATGCGTTTAGTATGTACTAATGGTATGATGACTAATGACCACTTCAATTCATATAGGTTTAAACATGACCATACAAGTGAAGGTTATGAAGATGAAATGATGCAAGTGGTTGACATAATAAATGGTTGTGGTGATAGTGTAGAGAAAATTGCTAGGAACTTTAGAGCTATGACAAATCTAGAAATGGATTTAGATGCACTAAAAATAGCTAGAAAATCTATACCTGCATTACCTACAACGACATGGGGTAAAATAACAGATAGGTATCTTGAAGGATATGTTAATGATGATGATAATTCTGCATTAACTAAGAATACTATGTGGGATTTCTATAATGCATGTACTGATGTACTATGGCATGAAAAGAAACCAACTGTTGCTTCATTCCAACACAATGCTTATGTGACGGATAATCTGCTTTCTATAGCAGCATAAGAAAAACGAAACGATAGAGGCTGGGGAGAAATCCCTGGCCTCTTTTTTTTAAATAATATTAGGATTAATGGTTTTAACTTATATAATTTAGCTAGATGAATGAGTTGCTTAAATTGTAAATATAAAAAAGATAATAAATGTTATTGGTTTAAATACATTAAAAATGAAGAGCCTAAAATTATACCAGATAAAATTATTAACGAAGGATGCAAGCAATATTGTGACCATCCATTATTATTAGAGATAATTAAAATATTCAGGAGAAATAAATGACGTTTAAAAAAGGTGGGTTCTTAGATAACCCTGAGAATATAAAAAAAGCTCATGAAGCTAGACGTAAATTACTAAAGAGAAAGCCTAGGACTGCTAAAGAACACGAAGAATGGCGTAAAAACCAAAGAAAAAAGTTTAAGCTATGGTAGTATGGGGTATAGTAATTAAAGCCTATATAGCTATTATTTTACTCAATGAAATAGATGAACAATGGAATATTAATAACCCCAGGCCATATCCTAAATCTAAATACAATAGACTTCAATGGGAAAAAGAAGATTTCTATACATTTAAAGTTAATGGAGAATGGGTGTTAAGAAAAGCTAGAAAAACTGATAGTAAATTAAAACGAAAAGTACGTAATAAGTATTGGGAGAAGAGAAATGCCAAAGGATAAAAAGATGACATACAACCAATTGTTAAATTATATGGGTTCTGTTGAAAATAAATATGACCACGCTATTAATACTATAGGGCAAACTTTAGCTGATTTTATTGAATTTCAAAATAAAAAAGAAGAGTTCATGGAGTGGTTAAAAGAAGTTAAATATAAGGATACTCAAAATGCTATGCAAAAGATGCGAGAAGAAGATAAGGCAAAAAAAGATAAACCAAAGATTCACAGAATTTAATAATTGGAAGAAGTTTATGGAAACAACATTCACACGTATATTAAACAAGGAGAAATAATGTCGGGAACAAAGAAAAAAACCACCAAGAAATCTGCAACTAAAGAAACTAAGCACAAATCTATAGTGTCTAATGAGGAAAGTATAATGACTCGATTAGAAGTTGTAGAGAAAATGTTAGTACACACAAGAGATGAGTTTAAAGAAATAAAACTTATTATTAATCGATTAAAAGACAGGATGGGATTATGAGCTACATTTCCAAGAAATTTATCAGAAGTAGATTTAAAGATAAGGATGTTCAGATAAATGAAGAAGCTATTCAAGAATTAGATATTATGCTAAGAAGAATAGTTGAACTAGTATCTTATAATGCTTTTGATAGAAGAATAAAAAGGGTTACTAAAGAAAAGTTACCACAAATACTAGGCAAGTTTAATGAAAGCCTCGTCTAGTAAAGCTAAAGGAAGAAGGCTTCAAAACTTTGTAAGAGATAAATTACTATCTTGCTTTCCCTTTCTTGAGCAGGATGATATAAAGGCAGCTATCATGGGAGAGTCTGGTGAGGATATCAAACTCTCTCCTGCTGCGAGAAAAGTAATTCCTTATAGTTTTGAATGTAAAAATCAAGAAAGATTAAATCTATGGTCTTCATTAGAGCAAGCAGAATCTAATGCAGATGATAGGATTCCTGTTCTAATATTTAAAAGAAATAGAAGTAAAACATACGTTGCTATTGAAGTAGATAGCTTCTTAAATTTAATCCAACCAGAAAAGGAGAAGAGCAAAAATGAGCAGTAATGAACGAAAAGAGCTTATTTCTATGTGTAAAGGTATGATATTAGACAATGAATTAAGCAGTGTAATAGAGCAAATGGATGATATTAATATTATAGATGATGAGCCTAAGATGTTTTTAAGTGTCTATAAGTTAATTAAGATGAGAAAGAAATTTAACAATTGTGCACAAGCATGATGGAATTACTATTTTCTTTTGTAGTAATAATATTCGGATGGATGCTAATTAAATTTATATTTAATCCCGATTAAGAGCTTCAACTAACGCAACTTTAAACCCTAAGAAATCTGTAATTGGAAAAGCTGGATTAGCCATATTTATTAATTCAACTGCTCTCCAAGCTGCAGTTCTTCCATCTCCAGCAATACCAGAATATATTCCTAATAAAGTATCTAAGGCAAACCTAGGTGCAAATCCTATCATAGGTACTCTACTCATATAATGTTGAAGAGTTCTTTCAACTTCTTCATCATCATCGTATCCTCCCATCATAGCCATTATAGTTAAATTAATAGGTGCTAAATATAAAGCAAGTAAATCAGAAGACATTCCTCTAGCTACTGTCTTAGCAACACCTAGTTGTTTTGATAATCTGTATGGAACTGATAATCCTCCTAGTAATAAAATATCAACCATTCCAACTAAAATTGTTTGTGAAATTACAAAATTTCTAATAGTAGCTGCTTCTGGATTTAACTTTCTAAGTTTTAAAGCATTTTTTGGATTCAATATGTCTTTCCACAACTTCATTAAAGCTTTTACATTATCTACTCTAGTATCTAAAGGACCTAACTCCCCTTTTAAATTCTCTAAACTTTTATATGCATTTTTACCTTCATTAAGTATCCTTTTATCTCCACCAAATTTTTGTTGCGACCAGTAAACAAACTTACCCATCTGATTACCAATTGCTCCCATATTAAATTCACCAACGTCAGAAGTTGATAGCCCATAATTTGAAAGCTTAGAGAACCATCTACCATATTCAATAGCTAAAGATTCTTCTTGTGCATTAAATTCATTTAAAGGTTTTCTAGGTATAATTCCTAAATCTTGAGCATGTTCTACACCTATCATAAATGCAACAGACCTAATAAATGTCTCTGTTTTACCCATAGTTATACCATATGCCTTTTTTAAATTAGGCCAAGCTGTATATGTACTTGCTACAACATTATATAAATTAGCTTTAGACATTTTCATATCTATCCCTAGCATTTTCATTGATACTCCACTAAGATGTCTTGAAAATTGATATTCTTTATTAATAGCAAAATTGGCAAACTTAGACATTAAATCTCTATTTCTCTGTTCTTTTAGTTTTGACATTCTTTTTTTAGCTCTGCCTTCACTAATAACAGTAATCCCTTCATGAATTAAATTCCATGCCCTTGAATCATTTAATGCACGAGAAATTAATTCTTCCATTTCTTTCTTGTATTTAGGCTCACCTTTTCTATTCTTATTTACTTTCTTCCAATAAACTAACATTGCTCCTAATATTTTATGTGAAGTGGCAGCTTCTAATTGGGTATCAGCAATATCATTTACCATAGTTTCACTAAAGAAATCATTAAAGTCAATTACTCCAGAACGAGATATTAAATCCATCATAGGGTCATTATTTTTCATACTTAAATATCTCATTGTATGTCTATGGGTAAGCCTAATCCCGAAAAGATTAGCATGTTGAGTTATTGCTGTCATATTCTTTAACGAAGTAATAGCTCCACCTAAGTATCTTCCTGTAATAAAAGAACCTATTGTTTGAGAGACATGCTGCACTTTTTCAGCTTTAACAGGACCAAATCTAGTTACATTATCAGCAGAATATTTAATAGGTCCTAAAGTTCCATAAGTAGATGTTTTATTAAAAGGAACACTATAATAATTCATCATATATTCAAATATTTCTTCATTGATATTCCCATCTTTATCCTGTATCATTCCCACAGATTCTATTAGCTGTGCTGTAAGAAGGTTTCTTTCTATAGCAGTCATTCCTGTCTTAAGGTAGTCATTATAGACACCTGCATCCATTCTCATATTCATAGGATTAAATGCATTAGTAATTCTTTTTAAATGTTTTTGGTCTGCTGTAACAGGGACTAAGTCTCCTCCTTCAACATTCATACCATAATCATCTCTATTGTCACGTATAATTTCCATTCTTCTTATAGCCGATTCTGTAGAGTTAATATCTTTTCTAAGTGCAGAATGAGCACTCATCCCTTTATAAGCTTTACCTTTATAAAAATGGTCAAATTTAGATATTTTATCAGTATCAGACTTCTTAATTGACTTATCCCAATTCTCTTTAGTCTCTTTAAGATTTTTAAGATTGTTTCTTAATTCTGCCAATGCATTATCATACATCATATTAAACTTATCTTTATTGTAAATAATAGGGAAGTGATTCTTCTTAAAGCTAGTATCATCAGTTTGATATTGGAAAAAATCTAAACTTGTGAAGCCATCAAATGATTTCATATATCTATCATATAATTTTTTTTGGTTGGAATTTAAAGTACCAATTGCAGTTTTGCCTACTTTAGATTTTGGATTAAAGAACATTGCTTTTATTTGGTCTTGACTTAATTTAGGAAATTGCTTGGAATAAGCTTCTAATAACTTATCTACAGATTTATCAAATTCTTTTTGGAAGTATTTAAAAACTTCATTATCTATTTTTCTAGCTCTTTCAATTAAAGCTTCAAGTTTATCTATAGCTTCAGAAGGTAATGGTAAATTATATTCTCCATCAAATGCAGTTTCTATAGGTTCAAAATTCTGAAATTCAAATTTAGCACTACCATCTTGTCCAGGAGCATCATAAAATTCTACCTTATCGTCTTTATCTTTCTTAGTATTGTAATTTGTAGCTATAAAGAATTTTTTTTCAGTACCAATAACCTTACCGTCTTCATTTTTAATTTCAACATCTCTAATCTCAACCCATCCTGTCATTATCTGATGAAATAATTCCTGTATGGCTATATCATTATGCCTATATCCTGCTTGATAAGGAATATGAGTATCTCGAATAAGAACACTACCATCTTCTTTTAAACCCGCATATTCATTAACAATTTTCTGTAGTTCTTCAACTATAGTTGCCATTCCTTCATAAAACTTACTTTTGACTACAGGCTTTCCAGATGTATCTTTAGTAACCCAACTTTCTTTACGACCTTTTGCAAATAAATTAATTCTATTTTGAACAGCTTCATAGTAGCTTCTCATAGCATTAGCAAATTTATATAAAGCTCCTGTATTCTCTCGCTTACCTAGCTCTTGTGGAGTATATAAACTTTTCTTAAAACTTCTTACTATACGAACGATAATGTTTCCTTTGCTCCCAAAGATACCATGGTTTTCATCAGAATCATTAAATTGAGTTAATACAGCTATCATATTTTTTAAAGTAGATAGAGGATAGTCACGAAGTCTTTTATATTTTCCTATTAAACCCTTATTTAATAAGTAGTCTTTTAAAATAATTTTACCTACTGGATTTGTTCTTAACAATGCTTTTATTTCTATTGAGTGAAGTTCTCGTTCATTTACTTCACCATATATATCAGAATAAGCTTGTCTAACAACATCAGTTTCTATTATATCCCCAGTATTTATACCCTTAGATTCTAATTCAAGTTCAATCTTAGATATTATTTCTTCTTCAAGTTCATCGCTGGGGAATAAATTTTCAACACTATTATCTAAATTATCAGAAACTTCTTTATGAGTTTCGTCTAAAACTTTATTAGTATTTTTTGTTATATCACATTTATCGCTCATCTACATACCCTTTTAACAATTTCATTTAAAGTAGTATTAGTACCCCATTTATGTTTTTCTCTAAATAAATTTTGATTAGTAGCTTTATCCTTATTAGTCAAAGCTTCATTGTAATATTTAAAGTACTTTTCTAAAACTTTTTCATGTAAAGTTTGATATTCTTTTTTGCTACGACTAGCAGCAGGGAAACCAGCTCTACCTGCATATACTTGCTGCGAATATTGCTTCAAAAATACAAAAGTGGCAGCTACTTTAGCAACTTCTGATAATTCTTTATATTGAGGGTCCCATTTTTCTTTAAATTCAATAAAAGTATCATTCCTATCCATAGTACTTAAACTCATAGTTTTATATTTTTTAATCCTAGAGAAGAAATCAGATGTCATATCTTCACCATAACTTCTACCCTTTTCAGCTTCAGATTTAATAAATTCATTTTTATCTAAAAGCTCTGTTTTATCTTTATTCCATGCAGATTCAAATAACTTGTCATACTCATTGACCAATCTATCTAAAGATTCTTTGTGTGCGTTAGCATGAACAACACTTAAGATTTTTATAGGACTACCATCTTCAGATTGTACAAATCCATCTTTTTCATTTAACATTAAATATTCTTTATACATTTTATATGGTACAAGAGCTACTCTTTCTATTGGAGAAATAGAGCTAGGTTTAAATGATATGTCTACTATCCCTCCATCTCTTCCTTGCTCAAGATTAAGAAGGTATCTTTTCCTATCTTTTATATATTCAGTATAAGCTCTACTTTCTTCTATTTGGTCTGAAAGGTTTATTTTTGAAAACTGACCATCCTGAGTTACCCCCTGACCTCTTCTAATTAGACCAGGTTTTTTATGCATATCTATTAAAGGCTTCATTTTTATAACATCAAATTCAGTAGCTGACTTTCCATTTTTATCTTTAAACAAATTAGCAAACATCTTCATTTGAGAATAATTCCATTGTCCTAAAAGCATAAATTCTGAATTATCTACAGCTGCCTGAAGTATAATTCTTAAATAATCTTTAACTTTTATATCTACATAATGCTTCTTCTTTCCTTTGCTATCTATATAAGAAACATACCATCTAAAAGTTTCATTAGGTTTTCTTAAAGTAAATGTAGTGTTTTCATAAGAGTCTGTATTGTAAATAGTAACTGACTCTAATGCATCTTGCAACTGTCCATAGATTGATTGAATATTTGTTATTTCACCAATAGCTTTTTTGCCCTGAGATAATGCATCCATAATACGTATTCTGTCAGCAATGCTAGACATTTTGCCACCCTGAAAGCTATTATTAACATATCTATTTAAGTCTATACCTTTAACTTCTTTATTAATTTTTTCGAAAGCTTTTTTAAATGGAGCTTCCATACCTTTAGGTAACAATTCAACTTGAACATGGTCACCATCATAATCACCTTCTAATTTAGCAAAAGTATCTGTTGCATTTAATTCTATTAATGACTTCTTAGTATGCAATCTTTTAACTCTAGCTAATATAACACCTCCAGCGTGTGGTACAGGGAATCTTGTTATAAATACATTAACCTCATTATCCTTAAGCCAGGCATTGATTTCATGTATATCTTTTTTTCTATCAAAATCAGAAAGAGGTTTTCCCATTGCATTTGCGTATGCTTGCCATATCATAGTAGAATTTTGAGTTGCTAATGAAACTTCATTTTCTTTTAAATCCCCTCTAAAATTAGGAGACATATCATATCTAGAACCTTCTTGGTAAGAAGATTGTATAGCAGGGATTGCAAGTTTGTTCATCATTAAGCTATTTAAAATAGGTTCTAATGACTGATGCCTTCCAGCACCTAATTTAGCTAGCTCTAATATAGTAGGTAAATAACCTTCATTATCATTTTTTTCTAAATATGCTAAGAAGTCTTCAATCATTTTAGGAGACATATCTCCTTTAAAGTTATTATATAACTTTGCATAATTATCTTCTATTTCAGGTAATATATGTTCTCTAAATGCATTTATAACTTCAGGGTCAAATATATGATTATACCATTGCATACCATGTTTAGCATTTTTAGCAATTGTATTTTCAATCTTACTTACTCCAATAGTTTTCCCAGGCATTTCAACTACATCTTCAGCTAACTCTCCATTTGATATTTTAATCTCATCTGAGGTAGATAACATATCTACATACTCACCATTTTTATCTTTTCCGTAATAAATAATATTGCCTTTATTATCTACTTCTACTAATAACTTTTCACCAGCCTTACCATAATTTTTATATATTTTTACCCCAGGGTCAACTGCAAATTGCTGATGCTTCATCATTAATACATCATCACCTTGCTTATTATAGATAAAAGTTTTAGCCTTATGGGAATCTGAACTAAATCCAAAAAATGTTTTAAACTTCTTAAACATATCTCTTGAAGTTAAAGTAGCACCGTCACCTATATACTTACTTTTAACTCCAGGCATTGAATTGTTTCTCATTTTGGTTTCAAAAGTTTCTTCACCTTCAGTATAAACCCATGATAAATTATCTTCCATTGGATTCAATCTTGCTAATTTATAATTAGGCATTTCCTTAGAATAAGAAATACTACTAGTTGGAATAGGCAATCTTTTTAAAGTAGTAGTTAATTTTTCAGATGCATATTTAGGCCATACACCTTTTAAAGCTTCATGCACTGCAATATTAGCAGCTATTTCTTTTTGAGACAACCAATTACCATCTTCATTTTTAGTATAATTCTCAACATCTTTTTTACCTACATACTTCTTCTGACTTACCCAATAATCTAAAATAGATTTTTTAGTCTTAGCTATTTCTCTATGAGAATCTGTTATACTTGCAAAATAAACTTGAGGCTTATCTCCTCTGGTAGATATTAATGCAAGGTTATGTTGGTCTAATACTCCTCTTAAAGCTTGAAATTCATCTGTTGTTAAAAAACTTCCTCTTGATAAATATCCATATATATTTTCTTGGACTCCATCTTCAATTGTTTCGCCAATTTTTCTCTTAGTTTTAAAATCACCTTCTGATAAAACATTAAATAAACCAGCTCCACCTAATACCTCAAGAAGATTAATTTTTTCCCACTGAGAATTAGATGTGTCTGTAAGTGGGTCTTTATCTTTCTTTAATTCAAACCTATCTACTACAGGACCAGTAACATTAGCTCCAGATAAATCCATTCTTAATATATAATGGTCTCTAAAATTATTACCCGTATTGCTATTAGTAGGGATAGAACTATTGAATTTATTATATTCTTGAACTAAGAAATCTTTTTGATATTCTGCCATTAAATCGTATTTAGTAACATCACCTAGCTTTAATTTATTAACTACTACATTTGCAAACGATAAAAAGGAATCAACTAATATTGGTTTTCCATCGCTATCTAATTCATTCCAACCTTCAACATACTCACCTCTTGCAAACTTAGCCATTTGTGCATATTGTGGATGAGTAATAGTAGTATTAAAAATAGCCAGAAAAACTCTTTCATTAATACTAACGGATTGATGACTAGTATCTAAATTACTCTGAGATAAATTATCTAAACCATCTCTTATGCTATCATATAAATCTGTAACTATATCTTCGTATTTTGTATCTTCAAGCCAATAAAAATTAGAATCTCTTTTCTCTCCTTTGACTCTATCTTTTAATAATTTGCTTCCCTTAAATTCCTTATGAAACCATTCATTGAAATCTTTATGCATATCAATAGGCATTAAATCAAGCATTTGTTTTTGAAATAATAAGGGGTCTGGAATTGCTTTTCTACCACCTATTCTTTTAACCATTTTTGTATACGTAGTTAAAGCAGTTCTAAATAATTTATTTTTTGCAGCATCTACACCTCTAGCTTGAGCTATTTGATATTTAACTAGATTAATAATATTTTCTCTATATTCATTTAAGTCTTTAGGAGTATCACCAAGTTTAATTTGATAACCTTCTTTAGTTATAATATCAGAAAGTTCTTCTATGGTAGTATCTAAACTTAAATCATTAGATGTGATGCGAGAAGCCCATGCTACACCAAACAATTTTTCTCTAACCCAGTTTACAAATCTATTAACTACCTTAACTATAGGATTAGAATATGAACGATATTTACCTGATGCAACTCTTCCGATTGACTCAGCTATAACCTCTATCTTAAATAAATCAGAATCAGGTTCATAACCTCTACCCTTAACTGTTTTTATAATATCTTTACCATAACTACTCTTTACTACTTGGTCATATAAATTGTTAAATAAGTCAGAGTTATTTGCATAAATTTCATCTATAAGTGGGTGTGATATTTCATGAAAGGGGGTATCCATACCAGCTTTATCAGGATTCAAGGTAATGGTTTTAGTATTTGGGTCGTATTCACCAGCCGATTCTAGCTTAGAATCTAATTTAATCTTGATTTTAGAGCCATCTGCGAAGGTTATCTTATTAGTAAGGGTACGTACTATCCTCTTTAATTTCCTCTCTTTAATGACCTGTTCTGTAGATTTAGTTTGTTTCTTAGGAGCTTCCTTCTTTTCATATTTTTTAATAAGCTTATCTAATTTTTCTTTATCTTCAAATGCTTCTTCAGGAAGTACTGAAGGTTCTTCTTTTGATAAAACATCTATCATTTGTTCCTTAGACATTTTATTTATTTCTTCATTAGTTATTTTTCCTCTTGCTTGTAGCATACCCTTTAAATCTTCTCGGCTTCTTTTAGGCAAACCAGCTACCATTTTATCATGTAATCTTTTTCTTTCAGCTAATATAGCAGGATGAACACCTTCTTCAGCAGGACCTTCATCCTTAGTTTTAGCTGCAAGCTCTTGTTCTTTTAAACCTTCCTCATCTATTAAAGATTTTAATTCTCTTTCCTGCCTTTTTAATGAATCTAGTTTATCAGTTGCTATCTGAGCTTTATCAGTTAAATTCCCTTCTTTATCTCTAAATTCATTCTTAGGAATACTATCTACTTCTTTTTGTGCAATTTGAATATCTTCTTGAACTTTATTTAATTTATCAGCATAAATACTTTCTTTGCTAGGGTAAAAGGTATCTGCTTGTTCATCTTCTTTTTGTAACTCTTCCTGAAGAATATCTTTTCTAGATTTCTGCTCTTCTTGTATTGATTCTATTTGAACTTGGTCAATCTTACTAGGAGAATCTATTGCTTGTAACCTTTCTAATTCACTAGCAAGTTCTTGGTCAGTAGCTTCTGAAGGTCTAAAAGTTAAACCAGATATAAGTTCAGGAGCATCTTCTTGCGTTTCTTCTTTATCGAAAGCTTCTAATTGTTCTTGAGTAAAATCTATATCTTCTTGTTCTGTAACTTCTTCAGTGATAGTTTCATCGAAATCTAATATACTTTGAAAGTCTTCTAAAATATCTTGAGTGAAGTTTGCATCTTCATCCATATCACTTTCAACCCAAGATTCTATATTTTCTAATACTTCTTCTGGAGTTATACCAGCTTTATCAAGAACCTCTTTTCCTCTTTTCTCAATAATCTTTTTGATGAAATTAGGATTTTCATATGTTTGTTCAGATAGATTTTCTTCATTATTTTGATGTATATCTAATTCTTCTTCAGACATATTTGCAACTCTACCAAATGCACCTTTAATTGCAACAACTTCAGAATCTATTGTATCTGTACCTTCGATATTAATAGGAACTTCAACATTAGAACCTTCCTGTTCTAACTCAGTACGAACTTCTTTCTGTGCAGGGTCATTATAAATAGTGTTTAAACGATTAACACTAGTCTCCATCTTTTTCTTTATTTTATTAGCATAAGAAAGAGTATCTAAAACTACCTCATCAACAACCTTACCATCTTTATTAGTAACAAATACTCTAAACTTACCATCATCAGTTTTTTCAACATCTACTGCAGCTTCTACTTTACCATAATTCTTTCTTAATTCTTCAGCATTCCATTGATTTTGGACATCAATTTCTAAATCAGCAGCTGCTTCTAATGCATATTTCTTTTTATCAAAATTAAATTGAACGTTTTCACCTAACTCATTAGCAGTTAAATCAGTAACAGTATCTTTATATCTTAAAGCTAAACCCCATGTCCCATCTTCTTGTTTTTTAGCAAAAATCCTACTTTTATCAGCATAGAATTTCCTAGCTGCAAAGTTTGATAAGTTCTCGCTTAAACCACTTGCATTGAAAGTTCCATGTGCTGATAAGGATAGTGCTCCTCCAGACAATCCACCTATAATAGCAGATTCTTTTAAGACTCCTGAATCAAAACCTTCCATAAATTCATCTTTATAACCTATAAAAGGAGCTGTTTCTGCAGCTACTTGTGCTAAATATTGTGCTGATTCAGTTATTGATTCTGCAGCTATGTCTCCAGTAATTCCCTTCCAAGCATCTACATTAAATAATCTATTTAAAAACTTGGGAGAATAAGGCTTACG
>CETC01070097.1_pt1 | contig 18717 bp, 42 predicted proteins | sample 326911 | NCBI WGS metagenome assembly CETC01 (sample SAMEA2622694, study PRJEB7988) | marine metagenome | isolation source: saline water (ENVO:00002010), including | reverse complement strand
CCTCCAATGAGTACATCAAAAACCAGTGGAGTTGCGCCGGGTCGTCGGCGTTCTACCACCAACCCGATAACTCCACTAGCATTAATACATCTTACTAAATCACCGACTTTCAATCACTCTCTCCAAGCTGCTGTAGTCACAGTATGCCAGCCTCTCTTCTCTTTCAAAGTCAACCAACACCGTGCCGTGCTTTGCATAGAATCTTACGATCTTCCCTGTGCCATATTCGGGCTTGCCCGGTAGCTTTACATCATCACCGACTTTCATTCAAAATCCTTTGACTCCTTTAGGAAGGCGATAATTGCTTCCAGAAGCTCTTTTTTTTCTTTCTCGCTCACAGGCAAAACCCCAAACAAACAAAACCATACAGAAGAAGAAACAAGAATGAAGCACCTGCACATTCTTTAATCATCTCCCAATAGTCTCCTTCGTCGATTTTAATGTTTCTGTTGTCTTTCATGTCTCTATGACCTCCAGTCTTCCAAATCTAAGTGTTAATTCTTTGCCGCCATCAATCGTGACGAGCTTTACCCATGGACCGCGAACCGGGATACCGCTCATAGGCTTCATCGGCTCTGCAATCTCCGTGACCAAGCATGGATCACCTGAACGATATAGACCAACCACGGTAGGTCCATCGCTTGTAGATGTGCTCTTGACTCTTACCAAATCCCCTACCTTCATGACACCGCCTCAAACCATGTGTCTGCCAATAGACCAATATACCCACCGCCAAAAAGCTGAACCGTAAGGTTCGCTCCGTTGGGTGAAACTTTAACCACCAAGCCCACCTCACCGATTTGTGATTTGTGCTGAGGGAAAGAGTTTTCCTTGACCCTTACCAACTGTCCTACTTTCGCATCTCTCATGCAATCACCCTCAAATCCCCGCGCTCAAACCAGTTAGTTTTTCCCTGATTGAGCACTTCAATCTTTTGGCGAGCCAAATGGTCCAGCCGCCTCTTATCCATGTCCATGATATGCGGATTGCGATACTCAAGCGGCTCATATGGTCCAAGCCCCGTGATCACCCCAACAATAGCTGGAGTTTCACAGCCCTCTGTCCAAATGATAGACACAAGATCGCCTACCTTCATGTTCATCCATGGTGTGTTCAGGTGTTCGTAGCCTTCCAACTCGTTCATCGTCGCTCCTCCCACTTGCGCCATCCAGCCTTGGTAAAGGCTGCATCACCTGTCTCGTTCTTCTGCTTCTTGTGGGAAGCGAAGATCTCCTCTCCGTTGGAGAGTTTCACGACATACTGAGAGCCGCGCACATGCTCAACGACAAGCGCACCCTCCCATCCTTCTTGAAGCAAGACCTTGCCGACAAGCTCGCGACGCTCACGAGCCCACCGAAGGCGCTCTTCGGGAGTCAGGGTTATAGATTGACGACCACCTTTGTTTCGACGTTGACGACGTTCACGCATTACTTATTCTCCTTCTTCTCGTTTAGTTTTGTCCAGTATTTCTCACACTTCATTTCCATATCGGTTAGGTAGCGATACTCACTAGTGTCATAGTCATATCGGCTTGTCCACTTGTCATCTTCGAGCAACTCCTTCATGGCAGGCTTGGACAGAAGACCGTCCACACGGCGATGACCGATGCTGCCTGACCCCGGACTCACAATCGGGAGGCAGTAAGAACTGTAGTTGTCCCAATTTAGTGCAGCGTGAGTCGTAGGAAGCTGCGGTGCAATAGTCGCTGTCTGCGAAGTCGCTCCAGTGAAACGAACATTCAAGCACCGAGGAGCGTCGTTGTCTAGATTCCAGAGATGAATCTTATCCCAGTCGATGCCAGTGACAACACCGACAACATCCTTGACATAGCTGCCCTTGATGTAAAGCTGGGGGTGGACAACCAGAGCACCGACCTTGATACCCTGCTCTTCAAACACCTTCGCTACCTGCTCTTGGTAGTGGCGATTTGCTTTGCTGAACTGAGCGAGGGCTTCCTTTTTCTTGGGACAAGTCGCTTTGTTGTGACCCTGTTCTCCGCAGAAGCTGCATGTTCGGACCTTGGCACCCTTCTTCTTCTCGAAGTATCTTTTAGCGTAGTAATCATCTGGGTTCTCTTTAATCCGCTTCTCCATATTCTCTTTAAGAGCGGGGCAACCTCGACGATTGTGACCTCTCTCGCCACAGTATCCGCAGTAAACAGTCCCGTTGTAGCTCATCTATTATCTCTCCTCGAAGGGTTCTCTCTCAATCCATGGCCAGTATCGCATAGGTTGAGCCTAAAGTCAAGTATTATTTTAATTTATTTGCACTCGACGCACTCATCAGTGCAGCCATCATGCTCGGTTCGCTTATCGCAATACGGGCAATAGGCAACGTAGTATTCATCGTTACCACCACGATCATCGCAGTAGTCGTCTTCATAGTGACTGTAGTTTGACCAACCCATCATTTCTCCTGTGTCTTGGGTTCTCTGTTACCTTCATCTGCATCATTACATATTTTTTCGCACATGTCAAGACGAAACCACCCTCGTTGCGAAGAAGCCTCGGGATAGATTTCTCGTCCCCAATACACCTTGCCAGCAACATCAACGAAGTCAACATTGATCACGCGACTTTTATATTTTACTAGGAAGGGAGTCATTTCTTCAACACCACCAGTTCATCCGGCATCCACCATTCAGAGCCAGCAACGCCGTTCCATTGAACTTCGTAGCACACTGGTCCAGCCAAATCGTCGTCATCATATTCGGCTCGGTCAACAACAACACCAATTTTATAATTTGGGTGGTGATAGCTATAGCTTGTCTTCTCCGGGTGAGGCTGAACTAGAGCACCAACCGGGATGTCCCAAGGTTTGCTCACGTCTTCACCAACCTTAGCTGCGCTTTATATTCTTGCGTCTCTTCGCGATCACCACGTAGGTGATCCGATGGGCGCTCGTCGAGGTTGATCCAGCGAACCCACACGGAGTCGCCGCCCCAAACCGTGTTAGCTGTGATATAGCCCACTCCGTTTCCGTATTTGTCTCTCACTATATCACCGATATTCACGACAGCACCTCTAGATCGCCCTGCCATTCAATGTCCCAATCGCTATTGCCTTGCCACTGGACCCACCACATCTCTACCACATCTTTGTCATACTCATCACACGGAGCGTTCTGCTCTACGACGATGCCGACCTTACCAACATAAGGTTCATTATGTAGCTGATGGCGCGATGGCTTGATTTGAACTAGGCTTCCTACTTTCATGATACCACCTCCAAGTTGTATTCACTCCATGAAAGCCGCGCACCCGTTACGGGGTAAGAGACTGTCACCAAAAGCTCTTCCTCACGCGGCTCAACCCACCGAGGCTCAACGGCAATGACTACTCCGATGGCACCATTATGCTTGGTCCCTGAGTTAGTTATGACCAGATCTCCCACTTTCATCCTACTACCTCTGCGACTCTTTTGAGCATGTGTTCTGTCATCCAAGTGAGGTCTACAGGGTTCTGTAGGGTGCCTCCCCGCATTGCTGAGTGGGCTAGGACACCTCCAAAGACTTGAAGGTTGAAACTTGTGTAGCCCCCGTCATCAGAGGAGTCTATGATTAGTGCCATTGCACCAGTCTTTTTAAACTCTACCAGATTTCCTACTTTCATCCCTAAACGCGACCGTTAGTAGCGCACTCGATAGGTGCGACAGTGGCAGTAAAAGCTGGGGCGCGGCGAGCGCCATCAGCGGCGACAATCGCGAAAACCAAAACCAGCAGAAACTTCTTCAAGGTAGTAACTCCCTTACCTTCAACTAAACAATAGCACAGATTTAGGGGGTTTGCAAGAAAAAAACGACAATTGTTTTTATTATTTTATATTTATTACATGGGAACACTAGAAATATTGCTAACTATTGCAATCGCCGTGGCACTATTCGCATTCGGAATGGGTCTCGGAGCATGGATGGAGAATGTTCGTCTAACTTCGCTTCACTTAGAAGAGTCATTGTCCGAGCGTATCACGCAAGAATTTAAAATACAAAACGAGTATATACTTGCTGCCACTGAAATGCAAAATGACCAAGAGTCCTCCACACCCGAAGATGAAGAAGACCCTTGGTCAAATTACGTCGGAAGCACCCAGCCGCTACCTATCGTTGATGATCATCAGCGAGATTGACATTGAAGTGCATTTCATCCATAACGATATATTCCGTTTTTTGGACTTGTCCGTCTTCAATCGGTAAATAGCTCTCGATCTCTATCGGCATTTCTCTGTGTGCCGTAGCATCCAGATCGAATCGCTGAATTGTGGGCGATGGTTCAATCTCCAGACACCCGTTAAAGACCAGAACTGCGCCAGCCAAGATGAAAACAGCGAAAGAAACTAACTCAACTTTCCAAGACATAACAACAGCCTCCTAGTTTAAATGGTTGTTTTGTAATGTGTCTAATTATACACATAAAATAGCAAAAGTCAATTCTTTTTAACATTTAATGCAATTAAATCATCAGCGTAATACTTTCGGATATTGCCACTACTCCACGTAACCTCAACTAATGCAGGCACCATCTCAGAATTTATTATTCTTGTGACAACACCAATTGAATCTTCGGCTGCTCCATGGGACTCCATCATGCTGTGATAGTAGCCACCAACCTCTTTTGTTAGCTCGACGAGGTCGCCTTCTTTTATCTCTTTCAACCACAGGACCCTCCGTTGCCTTAGTAAATAGCATGCTGGTCAAGCTATGGCTTTGATTTAATTGCAATATAAGCTCTTATTAGTTCATTTTTTGATATGCTGGGGTTACCCGCCGTGTCATATTTTGGACTGTCTAAGGCGTCCCAATTAATCGCTTTCATAATGTTTTCAACGCCTTCGGTGTTTTCTTTTATATAATAGTGGCTCTTCCAGTCTCTATATTTCTCTGCGTAGTCCTTGTAGACTCTCCCCGCTGCTGCGCCGACTCGGCGAACGCAGAAGTCCGCAGCTTCGTATTGTGCCACCTTCTCTTCTTCCGTGGGGTTCTGGTTTATTTTTATAAAATCAAAATCTGGGTGCTCGGTCATTGTTTTTATCTTTTTTCTTTTCTTTGGCTTCTTTTCCCAAACTTGAAAAACCGTGGGAACCCCGTAAGGCTCGCCAGACGGCACATGAAAAGAATCAAGAGGCAAGATCGTTTGCCTCGTTAGGTGAAAATAACTATCGAGTCGATTAATGATCGTTGGCTTCCGAAATGTTCTCGGCACAATAAAGGCAATCTTGTCGGCAAAGGTTGCCGAATGATTAAAAAACCGAACAGCCAAGGAACTGTTTTTTCCAAAAGGCGGGTTCCCGACAACATAATACTTCTTATTGGCGAGCGGCTTAAAATCAAAAAAATCTTGCCGAATGACCTCGTCATGGGCTGGCTCAAGATCTAAGCCAAGCCTCTTTTCTCTCGGCAACAACTCAAGAAAGGAACCGCTACCTGCGCTCGGCTCCAGCACCACATCACAACCGTCCAAACACAGCCCCTTCAGGCATGCCTCAACAACCGCAGGGTTCGTATAGAACTGATCCAGACCGCTAACCAAAAAGAACCTCTCGGTTCTTTCTAGGAATGCTACACTTGGGGTAGCTCTTAATCAGATCTGAGCCTTTGGCAAATTTCACCCTAACTCTTGGGAAGTCAACAATGTCACAACAAATATAAATTAGCTTTTTAGCTTTTCCATGCGCTTTAACTTCATCAAACTTTCTGCCAGCGCCCATCTGATTCGAGGGCATAAACCTCAACCCGCCCTTTGTAAAATTCTTGGCATCATATTTATTGCCGGATTCATCAACGTGGTCGTGGTCCTTGTTCCCCTCAATCCTAGTAAGCTCTGGGAACCAATGGGGCAGTTGCTCCTCAAGGAAGAAAGAAGCCACCCGTCCGTCTTTGAAGAACTCGTGGATCCTCTTCTGCGGGATGCTTCCGAAGGATACATCCTCAATGCAAAAATTATAAGTCTTGTCAAGTTCGATTTTCATTCTTTCCTCTCTTCACTTTGAGATTTTAATCAAGTCTCTCGTTTCAACTATGGTAGTGCCCGCACTAGTTCCGTCTCGTGTGCGCCATAGGACCCTGACATATTCCCCCTCACTTGATATTTGATGATTCAGGGGGTCTACCGATATCACAACACCGTAGTAAGGTGCTTCTTCAAGCTGCTTCTTCTCGCCATTAGGACCACGAATCGTAGCCCCAGTCCTTTCGACTAGATCTCCTACTTTCATGATACTGCCCTCTTAGCATGAACTATGCGGGTGGTCGGGAAAGCGTCCGGAGCGTATCTGTCGCTCTCCAATTTCACACCTGTCCACCAGTGGATTAGCAAGCGTCCGTTCTTAGGGCTGATGCCGGTAACAGTCCCTAGTGTCCTTTCGTGGACGACGCCATCATGATCGAGAAGCTGAACCAAGTCTCCTTTTACAAACGGTTGTTTCATTGCACCAACTCCACTCCGTTACACTCCCCGCCGAAAGTGCGAGGTGTTCCGTTCAGGGGAGGATAGACGTGACCGCTGTAGGGGTTCTCCACCTCTTCGCCAGCCCACACTTTGCGCTCCACGCGAATCTTGTATCGCTCGCAACCTTCAAGTCGTTCAAAGCCCTCGACGATACCTTCGACATAACACTCGCGGTCGCGGGCGAAATCATAGCTACGAACTCGGTTTCCAACTTTAATCATCTTTACGCTCCTATGTGAGAGGTATCAACCCACCCCTCTTTGAGTAACCACTTTACCAAACCCATCGCAGTCTCGAACATGGGATGTTCCCTGTTTTGAACTGCTAGATTGCGTTGCAGCCAGCGCACGTTAGAGTGAACAGACGTGTCTCGTCGCATCTCTGGCACCTCCATTTGCTCCAGCAGTGTGCCAAGGGCAGACTGCCGTTTGAAGGTCGCTTCAATCAAGTCTTCTCTTTTCATCATCTAGCTTATCCTCCCAGCTACAGTATGATCTTCTCATAAAACTTAACAAATGTCAAGTATTTTCTTCAACACAAGTAACGATTTTGTAATCTTTAAAGAAGTGAACTGTCTGACCCTCAACCGGGACACATGGAGATTGGTCGAGCAAAACGGAAGAGTGTCTTATTTTTCCGTGCTCTTCATATTCAATTAGGGCGACGTTTCCCTCGATCTGATCAACGATCCCAACCAGCAACAGTGTTGCCAAAATAATATCTTTCATGCTATCACCCTAAAGTCGCTTTTGTGAAACTGCTTAACATCTCCAGATGCCAACTTTACGGTAGCAGTTTCGCCTAGCTCGAACTCCGTGCCGTAGAGCTTCATAGGCTGTGACTCGTGGACCGCAAGGACCACGCCAAGACCCATGTCTGTCTTTTGAGGCGGAGTGTGGCACCCTCGGATCTGCAACACATGAACCAAACTTCCTACTCTCACTTGCCACCTCCCGTGCAAAGCTGAACATTTGTTGACTGGACATACCATGTGGTCTTGCCATCAACAGTTGACGGAATATTCCAGTGACATAAATATTGAGTCCTGTGGTCCATGTGCCACACTTGCATGATCACGCCGATGCGCTCTAGACCGGGGACCTGTCTGCTGGGTATGTATTCTACCAAATCACCTACTTTCATCCTACCACCTTAAGCTGATGTTCGTATTCACGTTCTTCAGGGTAATCAGTTCCCCAATAAACTATGGGATCTCCACCGACCAAACCAATCACTACTCCGCAGCGATGATTCCAGTCATTGCCGGGACCGGGATAGAGAAGCGCAACTAGACTACCGACTTTCATTCAAAACCTCCGCGACTTGAGACATGTGAAATGATTTTTCTTTCCCGGCGATATACAACACCGGATTACTGTGCTTATCAAAGCGTACAAGCAAACCAAGCATCCCAGCCAATTCTCCATGACGGCGGGCTGAATCACGAAGCCTTATTAGATCACCTACCTTCATTACCACTCTATCTTTCACTTACCACCCCCAACAAGGATCAACAGCCGCATGTCCCGGCGATTGGAAAAGAAACAAACACTCATGAGACTCAGACCCATCATCAAACACAACATGCGCTCGGGGCAAGCCACCAGCATACGCATCAACATGATAGAGCAGACCAGCACGAGAATCATCACCATGCCGCACCACAAGATCGCCAACAGAGGGGCGAACATATCGAGAGCGGGCAATAAAATCATCAAGACGGGACACTTTCAACTCCTTTGGGTCATCCCCAATCACATGGCCATTAGACCATACTTTTAAGGAGAAGTCAAGGAAATAATATTCTTTTCTCTGCGATCTCAAAGTATTCTTGATCAAGCTCAATACCAATAAAATTTCTGCCTGTGTTCATGCAAGCTACACCTGTTGTGCCGCCACCCATCACAAAATCCAAAACCACTGCGTCCTTGTTGGTGTATGTCTCGATAAGATATTCTACAAGGCGTGTGGGCTTCTGTGTTGGGTGATGGCGTTTTTCACTCTTGTCATAAAACTGATACCAGTCGAGCACACAACCTTTGCCCTTGGAGTTGTGAAACACCTCTCCAAAAGATTCATAGTCTGGCAGATCAGGAAATATACTTTGAAATTTTATCCACTTGTCCTTAGTAGGAGTTTGGGCACACTTATTGTTACCCGTGTAGATACTCCACATGCCTCCACCATTCGTTTTAACACCAAGTAGCTCGTTTATCTGTTTGGAAGAGAGGCGACCATTGTTTGCCTCCAGCAGAAGTTGCCGACAGTGCTCGCGATTCTCTTTTGTCGCGACATAAGCATACTCAGCATTGTTGATGTGTTGCCTGTATTGTTTTGTGCTGCGACCAGCGGAGACTTTCTTTACGTCTTTGTCAAAAGTCAGCAACTCGCGATGTGACAACAGAGAACTAGCGTATAAATGCTTCAAGGTTTGATTGGATGCGAAACTTATGAATCTCCCACCGGGACGAAGAATCCTATGTGACTGCTCTGCTATCTCCTTAAAAAATAAAACAGATTCACCTTCGGATTTTCTGTCCCAATAAGCATTGACCATACCACCGTAAGGCGGATCGATTAAAATTAAATCGACCGACTCGCTTGGTATATCTTTTAATTCCTTGATACAATCACCATGAATGATGTTTGCGCGTGCGTTTGGCATTAACTTTTTCTCCCTTGATTGTGATCATAACAATAAAAACCGATAAAGTCAAGAAGATTCGTTCATGTGCATGATTTTCATTCTTCGGGGTAGCTTTTTAAATAAATGCTCTGCGCGGAGCGCTGCGGACTTTTCCGTATACGTGCCAAGAACCACCATGTCGGACACCGGACGGCGTGTGCGGGTGTATTTCGCACCCTTAGAACCGCTGTTGTGCTCTTGGAGTCTGCGCTTTGGATCTGTCGTAATGCCCGTGTAAAGTGTGCCATCCGAACACTTAACGATGTAGAGATGCCACAATGTCATGAAAATATAATTTTATGTTCCAGTTCTTGGACAGCCCTTCGAGCCCTATTCAGCCTCGCAAGCGCGAACATTCGACGGTTTTTGCTTTCAATTTTATCATCCTTGGGTGCGATTGATGCTTGCCGCTCCAATCTGATGACGCCCTCATTTGCAACGTCAAGAACTGCCTCTAGCAGTTCTAGGTTTGTTTTGACTTCTGTTTTACTCATATCCAGTCTCCTATTTATCTAAATTAACAAAAAATGCAAGCATGGTCCAAGCGAGCGCAGTAAGAATAATCGCACTCTCCCAAATATATTCATTAGTCATCTGACCCTGTCTCCTTTGTCTCTCGCCACACTTCCTTTATCTGGTTTTCTTTTATTTTCTTTGAGCGCCTTAGCACATATCCCGAGGAGGTTTTGAGCGCACAAATGCGTATCCACCTGTGTTTATATCCTTTATGATTCTTTTTAACCTCTGCTACGCGCCATCCCGAATCCCAATAAGTAATATAATCACCAGCCTGAAGGTCCTCGAATGGAACTTGTTCGCAAATCTTTCCGGCGAACTTTTTCTGCTTCAGGCATGACTTGTTTTTACGACGATACCGTCGCATATCAAAGGGCTTCTTTCTTCTTCGGGTTGTCATATTTTCTTTTGAAATAAAAATTCTGTAGTTCGGATTATAAAATTCAAAGTCAATATAAATGCACCCATGGGCAGAGCCCAGACAAAAGCGGTCATCGAGCACAAAGCAGCGATAAGGGCAGCGATCACTTTAGCTGTCCTCGCTGTCGCCTGCAAGCTCCTCCTGCTCTTCACTGAGCACAAAGCTCGAAGGCGGAGCGTGCGCTATCGCCGCAAGATCTGCTGCGGCGGAGTCGTTAACTCCCTGCGATGCGCTGTGGATAAAATTATAAACGTCTTTTAGAATGTAATTAAACCAGCCCTTGGTGGTTGAGTCTTCCAAAGTAGATAAGTCTTTTTCCATGATCGTCTTCAATTTTCTCGCGACCTTTCGCATTGTCTTCTGATCGCTTGTTAGCTTCTTTCTCGTCGTAGGCATCTATATTCTCCTCTGTTGTATCTAGTGCTGTGCGATAAAAACAATGTCCACGCCAGAGTCTTCCGGGGTGGACATCGCCGCAGTAATAGGGTTTTACCGCTTACTCCTCTGTTTTGTTATTATATATACTTTATAAGTTGGGAGCCGTAGTGTAACCGGGGTGGGCGGCAGGGGCTTTGTTCCTCACACAAATGCCCAAAAAGCTAGCTCGTCTTATACTGCTCCTAGCTGGAGCCTGACTGCACCCATTTAAAGAAAAAAACCACTCCTTTTCTTCGCAGCCATGACGTTCTGAACAAGCCTAAGAACGCCTAACATAGTGGTAAACCTGCCTAAAGCCCGTCAAGACGGACTGGCTCCTTTTCCCACCCCGGTTATACTTACTGTGGCTCGTAACAGCGTTCCATGACGACCTCCTTTGTTAGCGGGCGTAAACAATACCGTGAATGGTTGCAGCATCCAAGCCGTTGCCCGCATCGGTGACGTAGCCTCGGATGGCGGTTGGACCCTTCGTGAAGGGAGCGTTCCAACCAGCAGCCTTGAAGATGGCACCGTCTGCTTTGCGGACGAAGCCGTAAACGAACCGCTGACCAGTCTCAGGATTCTCTTTCTTCTCTTTGATTAGTTTCCAGTAGGTGCGACCATTGGGGCTGACAACGACGTGCTCTGGATCGAGCGTCGGAAACTTCTCAGCGTAGTGTTTTGCGACCTTCTCGTTGACCTTCTCAACGAAAGCCTCGAAACGAGCTTCGATCTCTTCGGTAATAGCGCCATGGGGATTTTCAAACTTGACTTTCATCCTAACTCCTTTGTTGGAAACTAACCACTTCTTACATTATGAATATAGCATAGTGGTTAATCTGTGTCAAGTGTTTTTGCAAAGTTTTCTACAATATTTGTCGCTTTTTTCCAGCATTCATCGCAATAAAGATTCACGACTTCTTCCTTCTCTCTAACAATCACTCTAAATGAGTTTACATCATCTCTGTTAGTTTTGTCAAACTTTTTTTCGCAAGTCATGCACTTATCTGGAATTTTATCAAAGAGTCCTAGTTTTTGGTTTAGGTTCTTCTTGCTTTGCTTGAGTGCTGCTTTCGCTTTTTTTCTTCGTATCTTCCGTTTTGCGCTTGTCATTATGAAACCATAGTGTGTTTTTCTTATTTTTAAAGAGAAGCTGGTTAGTATGTAAAAGCTGCTCTACCTTCCCTTCCGGAGTTTCCACCAAGACAAGAATCGTTGGAACCAAAAAATCTTTCGGATCTAGCTCTTTGTCTCCGTAAACATAAAAGGATAAGTCATCCGATGCATTCTCCTTGAGGGTTTTTTCGTCCTTGTTGTTCTCAACATGAGGACTAGCAATTGCCACATTTGAAAGTGCAAAAGCTATACTAAAAATTATACAATATCTTACAATGTTTTTAAACATAAATTTTCTCCTAGTGTATTATAATCTCCCGGCGGCAACGCCCATGGCGAATTCGCTAGGTGTGTATTCATTAAATTCCGAATTAGAAAGTGGCGAATTGTCGCCGAGATGAACGAAATTTTCGTCTTCGCTCATTGGCGAACCAACTTTGTCATTCAGCGCAACCAAAAACTCAATAGCTGCATCTTTACCGGGAAGATCCAAGTCTGTCGCCAATCCCTGATCTCTAATAAAGTCCTCTGCGGTGGACCCAATGAAGTCCTTGTCCGCAAGCTCTAAGCTGTCCGAGTTTAATTGATATTGATTGAACAGTCCCTTGAACTCTGGATCTGAAAAAAGATTGTCCAATTCTGAGGAAATTTCAGTGCGTTGTCCGGAAGTGAGGTTTGCCAAGGTTTGGGTGAAATGATCTTGGACGTTGCCAGAACTCTGAAGTTTTGTTTTGTCTTCTGGTTTCTCTTCTTGTTCGTTTATGAAGTCATCCCATTGTCTATACCACTTATCCATTATTTAATTCCTTCTATCTTTCCCTCAAGCTGACCTATCAGGCGTAAAATTTCGCCGTTCTGTTGTTGGATTTCCTTCATTTCTACTTTGATCTCGGCAACATCTCGTTCAACTCGCTGGTAATCGACCTTTCCGACACTTTGAACCCAAAAAATAATACCGCTGATCGCTGCGACCACGGCAATAATAAACGTCAACCAATCTTTAGCTGCCGCTATTGGACTTGGGGGCGCTTCTGGCACTTGATTTTGGTCCATGCTTGAGTCTCCTTATCTTATCTAGTTTTCTATCTAGTGTTCTATCGAGTTTCATAAGCCTCTCTTTTATTTTAGATTGTTGGCTTCGTATATTTTCTTTCTTGACTTTTCGTTTCTTAGCTTTCTTTTTCTCCGCTTGTTTTTCTACTGGCTTCTCTTTAGCTACTTCTTCTCCCAAAGATGTGAGCGTCGCCGAGCCCTCTGTGCAGAATTGCTGATGAAAGAGTGCGGCTGTCAATATTAGCCCAACGGCGATTGCCAATATTGCTGTAGTAAATCTTACGCATCTCTTTCTAACATTCATTTTGGCATAAACTCCTCATTTACGTGCTTACAGTCGGCACACCTGAAAATCTGAGCAGGAGCTAAGGTTGGCTGAGAAGTAGGTGATAAGACCGCTGGCACCTTTTTCAATAGAAAAACCTGTTCAAAATGTGTGCCACCGCACTCATCGCACTTTACGTCGTCTAAATCTGAAAAATCAATATTCATCTGTCCCTCTCGCTTGATGTTTTGTCATTTTAGGTCTAAGTCCTTTTCTGCCTCTTTGTGCAGTGGACTGAGCTATAGATTCTGGTTCTCCGGGGTATCGTGAGCCAGTTTTGCCTCTTACTGCGCCAGTTACCTGCTCTCCGGGGTCTCCGCCCATAGCCATAATCGCTTTCTTTATTGCGGGGATCTGAGCCCACTTAGTTCCTCTGACCACGAACAGATCTTTTAGAGACTGTCCTCGGGAAAACCCCTTCGGTATTCCTTCCAGTTTTTCAGAGCCCATCGCGCCTATCATCGCTTTCATGCCTGCAACCATGGCTTGTCCTTTGGGGTTCTTGTTGCCCCCGCTAAGGAAGCCAGCTAGGTCTTTTTTAGCCTGAGCAACCATGCCCTTAACTTTAGCAAACGAGGGTAATCCAACCTCTTTCGCTTCTTCGTCAGACACCGTTAAGTCTCCAGCTTTCTTGCCTTTAAAATCAGCTAAAGCGTAGATGTTTGGAATAACTCCGCCGCCCAAGATAGTCACGTAAGGACCACCTGCAACCTTATTTATTTCCTGTGCTTTCTTTTCATAGCCCTTGTCTTGCACGACCGCTTTTTGATAATCTCTATTGATTTTGTCAACACGTTTCGCGCCAACAGAACGACCGCCTTCTTCTCCACGTTCAACATCTCGTGAAACTGAAACTGATGGAGGAACCGTAATCTGGAACACCGCCACGTCGTAGCCCATGTCAACAAGGCGCTGAATCCTCCCAGAGATCTTTGTGACGTTCTCGCCCGTGGTGTCAAACAACAGGGGCGCACCTTTTAATACTAGATTGGTGGTGTGACCCGCATCAGCATTTTGAAGAATATGTCTTGCATTTTGTTGTAGAACCTCTAAATCAGAGGGTTTTTCACCTTTCTCGGGATCGTGACCTGCAAACGTCAAAGGGATATTGTATGCGCGGAACACGTTTTCAACTCTGGCGTCCGTGTTTGATGTGATGAAATCACCGGGAATACCAATTTGACTTCCTAGATAGCTCTTGCCAGCGCCTGCGGGTCCAACAACATAAATGGCTTTGAAGGGATATTTCTCCTTCATAATGCTGCGTTCTTGAATCACTTCTTCTTCGCGTTCAAACATACGCCAGCTTTCAAACAAACGTTCCATACTCATGTGAACTCTTCTCCTTCGGTTAACACAGAATCTACTACTAAATAGTATCTAAAATTCGATTAAATATCTAAACCTGCCAACAAAATGTTTATTTCGCGAATAAATTTTGTGTGGGCGGGCGTCCATCCTTCAAATTCGCTTCCTTCGTGGTCGGGATCTCCATGATAACCATTTTGTGCCCACAATGCAGTATGAACAAGCTCATGCACCAAAGCCGTTGCGGCGATCCTCTTGTATTGATTCTCCCATACCCATATGTAACCGGGCATCAAGGTAAGTCCCCTAGCTGTGCCCTTTATTGGATCACCATTCATGTCGAAAGCTCCGCCGATAATAGGTTTTTTCTTTCTTCCCCATTCTATCATTAAACCATTTAGAGTTTTAAGAACTTTGTCGTTTGGATCTCCGAATTCACGCTTCCATTTTTTATAGAAAACATCAATGGCAAACCCTACGTGTTCTGCGGCAGGAAACCCACAACCTCTCTGGATTTGCCAAGCGCCCTTGAGAGAGCGAATCTTTACCATCTGGGGCGCGTTTTTTTTACGGGGGTCACAATTAAGAGAGGCTTGTTGAATAGAAGGTCTGGCTGTGCTGGAATGATGCTGTTCGCCACTAAAGAAGATGGTGCAAAAGAAGGCTAGAGTGAGAACACTGAACTTCAATCAAGGTGCCCCTCCCTCTTTGCAGATTTCGTCTAGGATTTCCATCAAGCTATTATACATCTCCGTTGGGTTGTTGGTTAGATCATAGTATTTACCGCCACTCAACACTGCAAGCTCATCCCACTCCCAATCCTCGTCAGTCGAAAAGATATAAATTTTTAATTGTGGTGTTCCCTGCGCTGCCTGCATTACATCAAGCATAGCAAGTTTTTGACCCTCGGACGTTTTCAAGTAGGCTTGAGGATCTTCGTCCGTAAAGACAATAATAATTTTATCAGCCTCGCCGCGCCAATCAATATTAAAATCATCATGATGAGGCACAGACTCGGCAATACTATAATGATTCCAGTCAAGGTCAGCGATTGGGATCGGCAAAGAAGCTGAGATGTTTTGAATTGCAAGATAAATTGCGTCGAGCAACATTTCGCTACCCCCGCCCATGTTGCCGCTCAGAGCACTCATAGCTGCCAAGAAATCAGTAAACCCGCTCATGTTGTGATATAATTCAAGAATGTCGTCGCCCCAAGGCTTTCCGGGCTCGTCTCTCGGTCCAAGAATAGCAGCCCACTGCAACACGTCTTCGTCAGAGTAGGTTGCGGCAAATTGGTTCAGAGCAATCATCACCGCATTAATTTCATCAGACATGGAGCCCGACCAATCGACTATAAATAAGATATCAGTGTCTTCAAGCTCGCTGCCGTAATCTGTCACGCCGTCACAATCATTGTCAACGCCATCGCAGATCTCTGGTTGCGGCGTCACCTCATCTTTACAATAGCCGGGAGTGAATAATCCGGTATTATCATTGATGTGTCCCCATGTGCCTGTATCGCAAGTCATTTCGCCCGGAATGCAAATACCCACGCCGATGGTTCCTTCCGGTCCCGTGTAGCAGGCAGCAAAAAGATCTTCATCAATCAGTTGATTGCAGTTATCATCAAAATTATTGCACATCTCTTGCTGAAGGGGCACACCTGCTGTTGGGTCACAAAGAGGGTCAGAGCCGACAGGCTGGGCTAACCAATGACACGGAGCTTTACACTCTGTGGTGACAATCGTCTTACATTCAGGATCAAGACACTCGCATGTCTTAAAGCCCTGCCCGCACACTAACGGAGCCTCTTGGCAGGGAAACAAAGCCCCTACATCCTGAATCGTGCAAACACACTGCAACTCTTCATCGATCTGCCCATCGCAGTCGTTGTCTAGTCCGTCGCAAATCTCATCAAACACTGGCGGTGCGTTGCACGAAACCCAATTGCCATCGACACAGGTTTCATACCCCTCACCACAAGCAGTGCTGCACGGGGAAATCAACTCCTCGTCTATCTCTCCGTCACAGTCATCGTCGATGCCGTTACAAGTCTCTTCAGGCAAAGGACCACACTGCAAACAGGCGTTTAGCTGTCCCTCGTCCACTTCACCGTCGCAGTCGTTGTCGATGCCGTCGCAGACTTCTTCCTCTGGAAGAGGTGCCATACAAATGAAATCGCCAGCAACACAAAGATTGGGACCGGGACCGCAACCCTCGTCGCATTCCCACTCACCTTCATCAACTATACCGTTGCAGTTGTCGTCGATGTTGTTGCAAATCTCTTCAACATCCTCGAAGCCCTCGTCGATCTCTTCGTCGCAGTCGTTGTCAATGCCATCGCAAATCTCAGGCTCACACAACGTCTCACAGTTTGTGTATTGAATTTGACCTTTGTTACAAATTTTGTCTTGAGTTCCGGGGTAGCCGTCTTCAGTGGTGCAAGGTAATTCTGTTTCTATAATTGTCTGGGTGGGATCGCATTGTAGGTATTCTATGCACTCGCCTTCATGGACAACAGTTGGCGGATCATCGCATTGATTGATACAGATCTGTTTCTGCCACACGGAGTTAAGAGGCGGGCAGAAATAATATTGACATTCGACACAAGGGTCGGTCCAGATAGAATAGGTGTCTTCTTCCACCTCCACGTCAGATGCATCGTCTTTAGCATCATCTTGTGTGTCCATCTCGGGGTATTCAATTGTGTCTCCGTGTTCTCCCTGTCCTGCTTGCTCGTCGCCGCACCCCGCCACCGTCATTAGAATTATGACGACTAAGATTGTCCACATCAGGATGCGTCTTATCACTTCATTAAAACCTCCGAAAGAAGAGCGCAGAATTCAAACAGCTTGTCAAGAACTCATGGAGAAATAACCCCTTATATAATAACTATTCGTCAGAATGCATTTTTTCCAGTTTTAATCCCAATCCGCACATGGCTCCCGAGCAAACTGCTAACACGATTGTGTCCGTGCTGTCAAGAGCTAACCCCATCAGGAACAGCAAAACATTCATTGTAATGCCTGCAATCAACATTTCTTTCATGTATGGAATTTTAAACATCGTTTTCCTCCGCTTGTTTCATAATCTGATTATAAACTTTTGTGCGAAACTTTTTTAGAACTTTCGGATTATCTTTGAAAACCTCAGCATAATCAGCCAACACATCGTTGCTTGGGTTACCAATCTCCTCGGCTGCTTTCTGTGGATCGTTATATTGTCTCAACAGCTTCTCAGCCGCTTCGTAAGCAAAGGCATCAATCTCTCCGTGGCGACTGAGGTATATCTCTCGTTCGCTGCCTTTCTGTTCGGGCGGCTTCTTGCCACAAAGTTCTTCGTATCTATCCGGGTCGCCGACTGGAGTTTGTTTTGGATCACACACCATTTCTTTGTAGGCATCCCAGTCAGACAGACCTTTAGATTGTGCCTGCTTCTTCAGTTGGTAGTAGTGGACAAGCTCATGATTGATCGTGGTTGAGATGGTTGCCGCCAATTTGCCAGAATTGAACTCATCAAAATTAAACTCACTGGTGAGTGGTCGAATCTCTAGCCACACTACATGCTTGCCATCGAGTTCTTGGTAGGGTCCGCGATACTGTCCGCGCATCATCCAGTTGTCAGGATACTTTCCATAGGGGTCGTCGGGTCCAAGAGCATATTCTTCGTCGCCTGAAGAAACCTCGAAGTGTAAATCGGGTGCGCCAGCATCTGCGGTTGCTTGATTTAGGCTCCGCTCCAGCGCTTCGGTCGCCGGGGTGCCCATTTGATAGCTAGAATCATCCACCGCGTCAATGTCGTCAACAGAATTTGGTTGCGACCAAAAGTTGGATTGCAAAATCGCCGATTCAAGGCTTGATTTGAGGTTTTTTGGAACCTTTGAAACCTCATTTAAAAAAACTCTCCAGCGCGTCATGTGTTGCATCTTTCTACCTACCCCTACCCTATAGCATACCTGTTTTAAGCATTTTCTGGCTTCCACAATGGCTTGCGGTCCAGAGTCACAATCGGGATGCCTAATCCCTCTGCCGTCGCGAAAACTTTTCCAACTTTTCCAGCCCCTCTTCCACCTTCCTTCACATTTGCTGCGATGACCTGAGCTAATTCTCCTGTCACCACAAGCGCACGAGGACTCCAGTTGTCAACAAGGGCTTCGTTATTAGTTTTCGTCTGGCGTGGATTCCATGTAGAGCGGTCAAGGATGTATGGAATGTTCCTTGCCATCTTCTCCATGTATTCGTTACCCGGCTCAAGCTGGTCGTATCTTGAGAAGTCCTTTGTCACCGAAGGTCTTTTGTTTCTTCCTGATGATTTGTCTCTGTGCTTGACTGCTTCGGGGTCGCCCTCATGAGGTGCGCCGTAGTCACCATAAAATCCAGAGTATAAATTATCTTGATCGTTTGTTGCTAAGGTAATTCTTCCTTTTATCCACAG
>CETC01013302.1_pt1 | contig 18732 bp, 16 predicted proteins | sample 326911 | NCBI WGS metagenome assembly CETC01 (sample SAMEA2622694, study PRJEB7988) | marine metagenome | isolation source: saline water (ENVO:00002010), including | reverse complement strand
TTAGCCGCGGCTTTTACAAAAACTAAGGTCATATTCACCGAGCATGGAAGGTTTTACCCTGATTCAAGTAGTTGGAAAAGAAGGTTATTTAACCCCCTACTTTTGTTACTTACTTCAGATATAACCGCAATATCCGAAGCCACAAAGAGGGCTTTGTATGAATATGAGGGAATCTCACTTAATAAAGTGAAGTTAGTTTATAATGGAATTGCACCCATTAGTTGTTCAGAGCACGAAAGACATGAAGCATTGGAATGTCTAGGACTCTCCGAAAAGCCATTGGTATTCGGTACTATTGCGCGGTTCGACCCTATAAAAAATCACTCAATGATGCTACGTGCGTTTAAAAAAGCATTGTCTCAGATGCCTGGGGCAATTCTTATAATGGTTGGTGATGGAGAGGAAAGAGCCAATGTTGATTTTCTTATTGAGAAACTGCACCTCCAAGACAATGTCCTACTGACTGGATACCAGAGCAACCCTGCCAAATACCTTGCACTAATGGACGTATTTTTACTTTCTTCACTGAGTGAGGGCACATCGATGACGTTGTTAGAAGCAATGAGTATTGGTAAGCCATGTATCGTAACAGACGCTGGAGGGAATGGCGAGATAATCGAGAATGGAGTCAACGGTTTTGTAGTTGAAAATGATAATGCTGAACTTTTTGCTAACGCGATGGTTGATATGTCAAAGACTGACAAGTTGAAAAACTATCAGCTAAACGCTAAAGATAGGTTTGAAAAGCTTTTTTCCATTAACCGTATGTTAAATGAATATAAAAAGATCTGGAAAAAGAGCATTAAATGTTAAACGTCTTACTTTTCATCGGAACTTTCCTAGTCACTATTATTTGGGCTTTCAGTACAAGCCCTGTTTCTGCATTCTTACTTTATCAGGCCGTTTACTTTTTCAATCCCCAAGACAGATGGTGGGGGGAAATGGTTCCAGATCTTCGCTACAGCTTTATAACCGTAGTTCTAATGGCCATTGTATTCGTCCTTAATTACAGAAAATTGACCGTAAACAAGATAGGTAATGTCCCGCAATTTAAGTGGCTGTATGGAATCGTCTTATTGTATGCCCTTGTTACTCCTATAGCTGTTTGGGAGCAGACTCATTCTGAAGCATCCATAAACCTGATCAAGCTGGCGATAATTATGACAATTGCCTACAAGTTGATTAATACCGCAAAGGACTTGGATTGGGCTCTTTGGGGATATGTATTTGGCGCGTGGTATTTGAGCTTTTTATCCTATCAAACAGGCCGCAATAGAGGAGATAGATTAGAGGGTATAGGTATGGTAGACGCACCGGATGCAAATGGTGCGGCTGCAGCTCTAGTACCTAGTCTTGTTATTTGTCTACATTATTTTTGGTCTGCTAAAACTTGGAAACAAAAAGCTATCTTCGTGGTCGCAGGCGCATTTATCGCAAACGCTCTTGTTTTGATCAATAGCCGTGGTGCTTTTTTAGGTGCTGCAGCCAGCGGTCTGTATTTCATTTGGATACTTTTCACATCAAAAGAAATTAATATCAAAAATTTGAAGCTCAAATTACTGGGGATCGTTTTCATTGGAGTGGTAGGCGTTTTTAGTGTTTTAGATGAGGCTGCGGTTCAAAGAATATTATCAATTCAAAACACCGAAATCACTAAAGATAAAGAAAGTGGTACAACAAGATTGATATTTTGGAAAGCCGCGGTTGATATGTCATTCGATTACCCCTTTGGTAAAGGGGCGAGAGCATTTGTCTATTATGGCCCAACATATATTCCATACGACGTTGTTGTATCTAATAGAACTAATGATAAAGAACGGGCTAGGATGAAGGCTACGCACTCTGCATGGTTTGAGGCTCTAACAGATATTGGTTATCCAGGCTTACTCTGTCTTGTGATGATGCTCATTTCTTGCTACCGCACAACAAAAATTGCAGCGACCAGGTTGTTAAAAAACCAAGAATATGATGCTTACTTTAAAGTAATCGCTATACAAGGTGCATTGTTAGGTTTTGTGGTTACGATGACTTTTCTTAACAGGTTCCGCGCTGAGATACTTTACTGGTGTGTGCTTTTTTGTGCTTCCGCGTACAACATCTATGTACTGAAACCTCAAGACAAGAGCGTACCCACGAATGATTAGACAAGCACTTTTCTTTTCATCGTTGTCACAATATATAGTAAAGCTCATAGCCTTCATTTCAGTAATTGTATTTGCTAGGTTACTAACTCCTGAAGAACTAGGAGTTTTCGCGATTGCGAGCTCATTGTCTATGCTTGTTACTGAAATAAGATTATTGGGAACGAGCAATTATCTGGTACGAGAAAAAGAGCTTACTACTGAAACTGTGCAACAAGGCCTTGGACTTACGTTATTGATCTCTTGGAGCTTAGGTTTATTTATAATAATCACGGCCAATTTTGTTTCAGAGTTCTATGGCATAAATGACCTAGCAACTATTTTTAGCATACTAGGGCTGGGTTTTTTCCTAGCCCCATTTATAAGTGTGATTAGCTCACTGCTTTCTCGAGAGTTTAAATACCAAACCCTTATGGTTTCACGCTTAATAACCCAGGTTGTAACTTTTGTTGTTTCGCTTACTTTAGTGCTTTTAGGATACAGCTACTATGGTTTAGCTTGGGGCGTATTAGTTGGCTCAATAGCACAGTTTTTCATTTTGGTTAAAGCAAAACCCGCCATGTTTACTTGGATACCAAAGTTTAATGGACTGCGTAAAATAGTAAAGTTTGGGCTTTTATCTTCTGGCACTAACTTGCTTCAGCGATTTGATGCAACTCTCCCTGATTTGGTGATTGGTAAGTTGGGCACGCCTGTAAATGTGGCTATTTTCTCAAGAGCAGGAGGTCTACTAAGTTTCGTTACACAACTTCTTGTCCTTGGGGTGCGTCCAGTTTCATTGCCTTACCTCTCACAAGTTAAGCGAGACGGCGGCGACCTAAAAGAGGCATACATTAAGGCTACCTTATTGCTTGGCTCAATCACTTGGCCGATATTGTTGGTGGTCGGTTTTGCGAGCTTTCCCGCTATTGTATTTATGTTTGGTGAGCAGTGGATAGACTCCACCCCCCTGGTTTCTATTCTTGTGTATTGGGCTGTCTTACGAGTAATTCATACATTATCACCATCATTATTGATGGCGTCTGAAAATGATACCATTATGTTTATTAAGCAACTCATTGTTTTTATAACTATGCTACTCGGCATGATCTTAGCTTTTCCTTATGGCCTTAAAGCAGTAGCTTGGGCTATGGTTCTTGCTGGTTTAGTAGATTTTATTTTAGCTTCGTGGACCATCAAAAAGGCAATAGGCTTGTCAATATTTACTTTTATTTCGAGCATGTCAAAGAATATTGTTCTCTGTATAGTTTGCAGCCTATTTACTATTTATCTCGATCACTTAATAGATTTCGAAACCACTGAGCCAGGGATATCTATGTTGGTAATAGCCGCCACATTACCCTTTGTGTGGTTAGGAACAGTTTTCGCTACTCACCATCCAATCAAAAGCGAAATTCTTTACATTTACAAAAAACTTAAGAATTTGGGACCTATTAGCAAGTGAAGAACATATTAGTGATAACAGGAGGGTTTCCGACCGCCTCTCAAACATTTGTAACACGAGAAGTTGCCTCTATGTTAGACAAGGGTTTTAATGTGACCGTCCTCTGTAGTAATGAGGGTGACGATATGGGAAAAAATCTTTTTTCCGAACTCGAGTGCCAACGATGTAAAGTTATTTGTGTTGACTTTTTTTCACGTCACTTACCATTTACTAAGGGTATTGCCAGAACCTTTCCGCACTTCCCTAAGCAATATTATGGATACGATTGGACGATTAGAAAGCTAGGCTATTTTAATAAGGTTATTCAAAAGTTAAGCGGAAAACAGTACGATCTTATCCATGCTCACTTTTTAGAGTGGGGGTTCAATGTAGCGCTCCCTCTAAGTAAACTTTTACGAGTTCCATTCACAGTAACTGTTCACGATAGCCATCTTGAAAAGTACCAGAACTCTAGTTTACATGCAGTACAAAAAGAAAGCGTAGGCATAGCCTTAGTTAGTGATAGCTGGAAAACCCTTTGGGTTGAGAAAACAAACAATACACATAAACTTACCACTATTTATAATGGTGTTGAACCTGAAGAATTCAGCATTGCAAAACAAAGTGACGAGCGCCCAATAAAAATTATTTTAGTCTCTAGGCTCACTGAGCGAAAGCGAGTAGCAGACGCGCTGGAGGCTATGGCTGTACTGATAGGTAAAGGTTATACCGTAACTCTCGATGTTCTGGGTGATGGGCCATTGATGGGCCAATTAACAAAAAAACGTGACGATCTAGGCCTCCAAGACATAGTAACCTTCCATGGGTTTTGCCCACATAAGAAGGTAAGAGAAATGATGGCGAGAGCCCACCTTTTTTGGCACTGCAGTGCTTACGAGTCATTTGGCATAGTGATAGTAGAGGCTATGATGTGTGCTCTCCCTGTTGTGGTTGCTAATTCACCCGGAGCTTTCGATGTAACTGCACAGGGCGCTTTTGGTAAGCTCTATGAGCCAAATGACATTAATCATCTAGTTCATTTAACCACTCCACTGTTAACCTCTTCTTCTAAAAGAATTACTGTGGGCACACAATTAAGAGATTATTCTATTGCTAAGTTCAGTTGGTCGCTACATATGAACACAATCTTATCGTTTTGGCGGTTCGCTTTAAAGAAATCGGACTGAAGTGAACCGTGTTAATGACATATAAACAGAGAAGTATTTAGTTAGTAACTGAAGGTTGCAAAATCTTTTTGATATAGCATTTTTAGTTTTGATTTGGCACCTTCACTTACATAGGCCTCTATATCTTTGCTGCTACTGTTGACGACACCTATTCTCTGTTGAATTCCTAGCCTCTCAGCTATTTCTCTGAAGTCGTCGGCCAATCTCTCAAGCTTCAAGACCTTATCGACTTTTAGATTACCTTGCCAACAACATACATACTCAACCTGTGGCTTAAAAATATGATGCTGAATCAAATTATTGTTAACTAAACCATTTATGACGAAATCATCAAAGTCTTTATATTTTTTTATATGCGATGAAATAATCATGTCAGTTTCAGTTTTATTTCCACCATTCAGCATATAGGTATACCCCGACAACGTTCTACTTATCGGATTTCTGACCACCGTAAACTTGAAGTAACTTTTAAATTTCTCGCCACTAGCAGCCTCGTACACCCACCATGGGAGGTGTCTTCGACCAGTAGGTGGCTCACCGAGAGCTATTCTTACTGACGTACCTGCCGCCTTCGGAATGTGAATAAATACAAATTTTTTCTTGTCAGAAATTGGTGTGTACGGGAAAGAATTTCTATATTTTCTAATTTTGTAAGCTCTGAGTAGATTCATAATTTTCTGTAGTTCATAGTCCAAATACCAAACCTTTACTCAACAAAATATGTAAGAACACTAGCTTCGGTGACTGTAATTGGAACGCCTTGCACTATTACAAACTCGAAATTTTTGTAGTCTTCAGTAATCATATCTTTCAAACGTTTGCTCAAGACGTGTGTTTTTGAGAAGCTAATGCTTTCTAACTTCGCCGCGCGACTCTTCAAACTATTTTGAGTAAACTCCTGAGTTTCATGTAAATGCGTATAAACGTAGTCTTTTACTTTTTTTAAATTTTCTCTTATATGATACGCATTATCATTAAACTCGAATTCTGGTTTTATGCTTATACCATAACAACTTTTTAATCCTAGGCTTGCAACTGCACCGACAAACCCAGTCAAAAATTTTCGTCTTCCAGCTATACTAATTGTCATATAGCGCTCCAAGGTGGTTCGCTAAGCGAGCAGCAAGCGCAACTATTGTCAATGTTGGCACTGAATGCCCACCTGTTGGAAATACTGAACTGCCAGCAATAAAAAGATTATCGTTGTCATGCACCTTACAATTTTTGTCAACAACACCGGTCTCAGCGTTATCGCTCATTCTTGTAGTTCCCATATGATGCCAATCACCATAAATTTCATTAGCTAAATCTTCGTCACTTTCAGGTAAAGTAATAACCATTCGCCCCTCATCGGCGACACCAAATTCCCTGGCAGCTAATAAGGCCGTATCTCGGATAGTACGAATATCTATTTCAGTTAATCGCCAATCGAGCGATGCCTTAGGCACTCCGAACTTATCTATCTCACCAGACAAAACAACACGGCTCTCCGAGTTGGGAACTTGCTCGGTCTGAACACTTACTCTGTAAAGCGGAATTGGTCTATCATGTTCAAAATATTTCCAATACAACCCGTCGACTACATCATCTATACCCGTTAATACATTACGTAAATGGAAATGAAATTCAGCAGGGGCTTGTCCATTCAAAATGTTAGTCACAAACTCTTTCGCAGATTTATATCCTGCAGTCCTATGTGATGGGGGTAAATGGTACCTTTTTATCGATACGGATGTATTTCCAATCTTTCGCTTCCTCAAGAGAGATTCAGAAAAAGTAAGATATGCTTTTTTTCGTATTGCGTCCTGCGATGGCTTAGAAATACGCCGCGTGGGTCTGTCATAAATATCATAATAATCTAAGTTTTTTTTGCTGGGAACTAAATGACCTAATGTTATAGACAAATGTTCCATAAAGTATCTGCCCACACAGTCGCTACTGTTTCCTAAGCCAGCTTGATGCTTCCCATTTGAGACAAGCAACAAACGGGCATTTTCAATTCCACCAGCAGCTAGGACGAAGTTATCAGCACGAAAACTGTAAGCCTTTTCTTTAAAGTTTATTACACTAACAGATTCAATTTTATTCGAATTAAAAGATTCGTTTATTCTTAAGACATTTGCGTTTAAGTAGACTGTCACATTTTTACAATCACCAAGCTTATCCCTGTATGCTTCACCGAAACTTAATGCCTTGAAGGAATCAGCGTCTCGAGTTTTGGGAGCATATTGCGTCACAAACAACTTAGCTTCGTCCGAACGCTTAGGTATTTTTGCAACATCATTGCTTTCCAGCGATGCTAAAAACTCTCCCCTATTACCGATTTGGCAATAATCAGCAGCTTTTTCATAGTATTTTACTAATTCCGCCTTAGTAATTGGCCATCCACTATTCGGCACCCATTCTCGAAATTTAAAATCTAATTCTTGTAGTTCTCTACAGTTCCCCCCCCAGTGGTTTGATGTCCCCCCTAAAAAGCGAATCCTAGACGTATCCGCACTGTAATAATCCTTGCCAATGTTGAAACCTTTATATAAATCTTGAGATTCTGTGCTGTATGCAGTTCCACCACCTTCGAGTAGCGCCACCTTTAAATTTGATTTTGAAAGCTCTAGGGCAATCGTTATCCCCGCCACACCGGCTCCAATTATGCATATATCAAAATGGCTGGGTTCAGGAGGGCTTTCATTCAAATCGACAATCATTCCCTAATCCTTTAAGTCACCAAATGTTCTAATCTTTTTGACCATTTCTTCTAATATTGGTGAATCTTCCAACTGAGGATGACTTGGCATATAGTTGCTTCTTCCAATAAAAGTCCCGCCTCCAACAATTGCATTTTTCAACCCCTCGTCAGTGACAGACGACTGCCAATTCGCATTGCTCCAGTCCGGAGGTGCCACTGGAAGCACTCCGGCCGTTGGTCCATCCCCTCTACCTTTAGGGCCGTGACACATTATACAGTTGAATTTATAAACTTTTTCAGCTTCTTGAAAGTGCGTATTATTTTCTCGTTCGGCTACAGTAGGCGCCAATAATATAACACCCACTACATAAACCAGTAATGCAAGAATAGATGCAATAATTCCTATCATGATTTTATTCATCGTAATTACAAAGGTCTCTTGTTGTGTAAACAGGTTTCATACTCAGCCACAAGCTTCTTTGCATACAACGAGGGGTCAGCTATTTCCTCGACCATAGCTCGCGCTGCCCCCCCTAACTTCCAAGCATCCATTTCCAAAGCTTCATTGAGGCATATGAGCAGGCTCGACTCATCACCACTGGGAGTCAGCCAACCGGTCTTACCATGACAAATAGTTTCTGGTAACCCACCAACATCATTGGCTATTGTTGGTTTAAAATAACCGGCAGCTTCTAATGGAACTCTTCCGAGAGGTTCTGCTTTCGATAACATCAAAACACAATCAACTGCTTGATAAAATAAACCCACATTATCTAAAAAACCGATAAAGGTTACATTAGGCGAAATATTAAGGTCTTCCGCTGCCTTCATACACTTTTTAAGATAATCCTGACCGTCTTCAGTAGCATCTCCTGCAATAACTAACTGCCAACCACTATTCAACTTCGACAATGCATGCAGCATCTCAAGCACCCCTTTTACGGGACTAATCTGCCCTATGTAACCAAAAGTGAATGCATTTTTCTTCAACCCCAATGCTTCACTTGATGTGTCTCTTTTTGTTCTAAACTCAACTTCATCAATTTTGGGGGGCAGTGATACTGGATTTATCATGGTGCAATAGCTTTTAAAACGCTTAGATTCGATATTTTTGAGAAACATCGATTCAATATGTCGGCTTATAAATATGGCCTTGTCGACCCTTCTTGGAAGCCACCAATTACTGTGTTTATCGATTGGGTCTCTAAAATGGCAAACTTTTTTAACCCCTACCACTGTAGCAGCCAATGAGACAACTGGATAACTCCACAATTGGTTACTATGGACAATATCAATTCTATACTTACGAAAAATCCTAATCAGACTAAAGTGCTTATGTATGTATGTGGTAAAAGAACTCCACAACGAGCGATATTCAAGCTCCACTGTACAACACCTGACATTGTTTTTTTGAGCCCATTCGATCATAGGCGACAAAGGAGGCACTATAAGTGTCACATCTAATTGCTCTTTGACTGCCAAAATTGTTTGTTGTAATGACCTTTCTGACCCGCTAATAAATGGAGCAAGCGCTGCGTATGCGACTCTTATTTTTTTGTTCTTCACAGTAGCTCTTTGTAAGTATCATTAAGTCTGCAGGCCAAAGTAGGTGCATTAAAGTTTTCAAATACCCTCGACTTATGGCGTATCGCGTAATTCCTATGGTTTTCTAAATTTTCGACCATATCACTTACTAAATCGACCAATCTCCTAAATTCCAAATTTGGGACAATGTACTTATCATCAGAGAGTACTTCTTGTACTGAGCCACCTTCGTACGCAGCTACAGGGAGACCAAAAGCCATAGCCTCACATACACTCATTCCAAATGTTTCTAATTCACTTGTACTGACAAAAAGGTCTATCGAACGGTAAAAAGGTGCCATCTCGTCCAAATTACCTATCATTTCTATTTTGCTTGACAAACCATTCTCTAAAATTAACTTTTCCAGCATTACCACGTACTCAGGGTCAGCGTACTTACCTCCTCCCGCAATAATGCCGTGTACATTGTGCCCAGAATCAAGAATTTCCTTGATAAGGAGGATGAAGTCCTCGATACGCTTCCGCGGCCTTAATGAACTAGCCGTTCCAATTACAACAGTGCTTCCACCTTTACATTTCCATGTAGCCTGGCCTTCGTGGAAAAGGCTTGAGGTTAGCTCATCTAAATCTCTACCGTTTCCAAAAACGTCAACAGCGTGAGACTCTACATTGGCCGGGAGCTCGGCGCGTGAACGCTCAAGCTGGTCATGACTAGTAAATAGCAACTTATCCGGCGTGTAGGGCGTCTTGAATGCCCATTTGGCGTACCCTCCGTTGAGGACGAATCGTACACCAACTACTACTTTTACGCCCGCAGCTTTCGCGGCATGCTTTACCATTGGGTAATAGTCATGCTCATTCATATGTAAGATGTCAATTTTATGTTTTTTGATTAAACGAAACCAAAAAATAAAGTTTGTCATAAACTCTATAGGTCTACTCTTGCTTGGAACAATGAAGTCCTTGTAGTAGCAACATATGCCATTTTTGTGCAGTACGTTTGCCCAAGGTCCTTTGTCTTTGAACACGAAAAAGGGGTTAAGCCCGTTAGGTCTCATCTGCTTGACCACTGCATCTATAACGCAGGTCGTGCTTCTAAGGCTACTGTTCAGCGTAACATACAATACATTCATTCAATTCCAGCTCTCAAATATTCTTATTCGTGTGGCTATTTTTCCGTTTAGCCATTGTATTGACCAAGCAATCTGTTTCACTCACAACATGTAAGTCAGACAAATTTCAAAATTTACTCGATTATTTGCAAAACGCATCGTAATAATAGCTTGAAAGCTTTTGTAAGCGAAGGCAAGCTTTATGCTAACAAAAATCGATAAATTCTCGATAGCTTAAAAAAGTTAAAGAATTCAAGACGAGGAAATAATACTTGAAACCTAATTTTATTATAATTGGTGCAGCTCGCAGTGCTACAACTAGCTTACACAAATACTTGGGCGAACACCCTGACATTTTTTTGAGTGAACCTAAAGAAATAAACTTTTTTTCAAATCAGCGGTTTTACAATAAAGGGCAAGAATGGTACGAATCTCATTTCGCCAAAGCAAAGCACAAAGCCGTGGGAGAGGGTTCTACTAGCTACACGTCAGCCCCCAATATCGATGGAGTGGCAGAGAGAATATTTAATAGTTTGGGACCGCGACTTAAGTTCCTTTATATCGTTAGGGACCCTGTGAAGAGATTACTATCTCATCACACCCACTATATTTCTAGAGGAGATAATATTCCTGAACTTTCAACGGTAATAGAAGAAAAACGCCATAGTATAGTTCATCAAGGAAGATATAATTTTCAGTTAAACAAATATCTAGAGTTTTTTGATAAAAGCCAATTCAAGGTGATTTCTGTAGAGCAACTGAAGCAAGCGCCTCAACAAACTATGAAAGAAATTTATTCATTTTTAGACGTTGATTCAAGTTTCGACATATCAGACCCAACAACCCAACATAACAACAATGATCGTGTAATTAAAAAGAACAAGCGCGGGCAAAAGGTTATTAATTGGTACCACAAGAATTTTGAGCACTTGCCGCAACCTTATGCGTTTCGGAATTTGATAAACAAAGTTGCGGAAATCGGTGGCACTCACTACTCCACTCCAAATATTTCAGAGGCGCATCTAAATGAACTAAAGAGCTTTTACCGTGATGATTTATTAGCTCTGAGAAAAAATTGGGAAATTAATCTCACTTGCGGTGGGGATGCTGTGAAGTGATTAGGACCTTATTAGTTGTTTTCACAATTTCTGCTGGCCTGAGTCTAGCTGCTTTAAATTTTTACGGTTTGACACAATCTCTTAGACCTGAAGGACTTACTGCTGATGTGCTGCGTTTTGAAGAAAACGACCTATTGCTAGACAAAGAAAGTTTCAAGAAGGGCGTTGAACGGAAACATCATGAGAATGACAAAGATTATGCCACAAGGTTAACTGTTCTTATTTCCAATGGAATGGCGCATGTGCATTGGAACGATTATCACCCTGACCTTTTTCATCAAAGAGTCCCTATTTGGGAAAATTATATTCTTTATATCATTGGGCGGTTTAGCGGCAATGAGGAGTTTAAGCGATACCATTTCACAATTGCAGAAAAAAGTATAGAACGTGGAGTGGGGCTTTGCGGTGATGCTTCAATGCTTTTGTCAGAGTTACTTTCTGATGAGGGTATTTCAAACCGCATTATTAGTATGCCCGGTCATGTAATGGTTGAAGCAAATTACGGTGACGCTAAACAATTGCTTGACCCTGATTTCGGTGTACCACTACAGCAAAGCTTCGATTTTTATATAAACAACCTTTCCGAACTAGTTAGAGAGTATGAGAGTTTTGGTTTTTTCAACAATGGTGAACTAATGATTAGAAGAGAAATATCTGAGGGTTCATATACATATTGGGAAGGCACCAGCCATTTCGTAACCAAAAAATACTATTTCGAGAGAATTTCTTATTGGCTAAAGTGGCTATTACCAATTGTTCTTATTGCTCTTGGCCTAATCCTCAGAAAAAAAGGTAAAACTATCCTCTAAACTCTTTGAATGTTTGTATCACCATTTTTCGAAGGCGAACTCCAAATTGAAACGGTAAAAAGACATAGCCCGCTGAAACAGTCAAAAAATATAACAAAAAAAATAGTAGTGTTTCTAACGTGAAAAGTAACATATATTCACCTAGATTAGTTGTGTCCCAACGGTATACAAACGCGAGTACTGCTTTACTTAAGTTAATGGCCGCAAAACTTGCGAAAACTTGGCAAAGAGTAGTTGCGAAAATTCTTAATAGCTCATGGAAGGAGTCCCTCAGCACGATAATCAATATAGTCAATGCGACACCTAACCCAGCGACTCCACGTCCCCAAGCAAAGTTAGCAATATTTTCAGAAGACAGGTAACAAACAATAAGAGTAATTGCTATTAAAAGCAGTGCAATTAAATCTATGATTAAGACAACCTTAACTTTCTCACGCACTATGAAATAATCTTCAATAACAAGCATTAATGGCCAATAGAAAAAAAGCAAAGAAAGGATGGGCAAAATATCGGCAGCTATATTCCAACCATCACCCAACAAAACAAATATCACCTTGTTCGCGAATTCGCTGATGTAAATTAGTAAGGGTATCGTAAACAAAAAAACAACATGGACAGTAAAAGCCAGGTCCTTTTTAAGCTTTATAAGTTCTTTTTTGTTACGCCTAAAAGCAGACAGCAAAGGCTCTAAGGCTGGAGCGAGGAAGAAATGAGCTGGCATCATAGATATTTCACGAGCCATATGATAGTTGCCGAGAAGACTTGGCGCGAAAACTTTCGAAACCAAAATGGTATCTATTTGCGCTCTCACATAACCCACTACATTTTTAATTAACATCCATTTTGAAAAATACCATTGGCGAGATACACCAACTAAAGAGAACGATGGTGGTCGTTTTATTACGTAATAAGATAAGAGGACCGCAATGCAACTAGCAATTAAGTCCGCCACAATGAAAGCCCAAAAGCTCCTAAGATAAAAAGCAAGGACTATAAGTATAGGAAAAACAAGAATTCTTTCAATAAGGGTTAGCCTGAACAATACAGCAAACCGAAGCTGTCTTCTTAATAATACAAAAGAAGGGGACTTTAAGGAGTTCAAAATAAGTATCAAAGAAGAGACAATAAAAGCAGTCTTTAATTCGGGCCGTTCAAAAAATAGCGAGATAAAATGAGAGGCAGAGATGAAACAAAAGCAGCATAAACATTTTAGCGCTAGATTAAGAGTCCAAGCTGAGTTTAAATCCCCCCTACTAACTGACGTTTTTTGAATTATGTATTGCTCAGAAGCTGAATTTGATAGAATATCAAAAAAATAAAGAGTAATACTCACTATAGCTATCAAGCCAAACTCTTCAGGTGCCAACAAGCGCGCTAATACAAGTGTACTTACGACACCAATGACTTTGCTTAAAAGCTTTGCAAAAGCTGAAATAAAAGCGCCGTTTAAAACTTTTACATTTAAATCCACTTTTCAAAAAGCTCTGTTGCTCGCTTTACATGCTTGTCCCAAGAAAACGTCTCTCTAGCAAAGCTGCTAGCCCTATCCCCAACAATATCTAGGTCCGTCTTTTTTAAGATTGGACTTAAATACTTATAAACCGAATCTACGGAATCGCAGTCAATTATGTAGCCTGTCTCTCCTTGAAGCATGGTTTCTGCTGTGCCTCCAGAGTTTCCAGCGACAACCGCCTTTCCGCAACACTGGGCCTCGACGAGTACCATTCCGAATCCTTCAATATCGTTCTCAATTGTCCTGTTAGGCAAAACAAAGAGATCGCACTGTTGATAACAGCGTATCAAATCTTCATCATTTAGATTAGGATATATGTGAACATTGTTATGCAGACCCATCGCATCTATTAATGATTGGAGCTCTCCCAAACATTCTCCCTTGCCAACGACGGCATAGAATAAATTAGGATCATCTTGCAATAACCTTGGCATACACCTGAGTAAATAATCCTGTCCTTTCCGCTTTTGCAATCGTCCAACAGTGAGTACTACTCGTTTACCGCCCCAACCCATTTTCTCTCTGAACTTTCGATCTGTAGCGCTAGGAATAAAGCGCTCGGAATCTACACCAGGATGAAGCACTTGGCACTTATTCCCTTTGTAGAAACTCAGCTCCTCAACTAATCGCTTCGAATTATGACTGTTGCAGATGATAAGGTTTGCGTAAGTGCAAACAGCTTTTACGAGTGCTCGCTGTTCTCTACTTGTAGCAGCTGTTTCAACATCCTCGCCATGAACAAAACAAAAAAAAGGTATTCGTGCTAGTTTGCTAACTATCCAAGCAGTTACCCCTTCATGAAGCACTCGACCACAGTGAATCTCAGTGACTTTGTGTTGTTTGACGGCACGATAAACTAATCTAATCATCCTAAAGTAAAAAAGCATGCCCGTAATACTCTTTACTCCCCATTCCCTCGATTTCATTTGTTCACGGAGAACTCGCAAATCGTGGCCACTATCAAATTCAGAGGCCCCTTTGCAATTGTGCGCCATAATGACAACTTGCTCTCTCGGTAGTCTTGAGTATAGCTCCCAAAACCAACGTCCACTTCCCCCTTCAATTGGCGGAAAATTCTCAGTTAGAAGTAATATTTTTCTCATAATATCTCAGCTAAATTGAAACCTAGTTCAAACCTTCTTTTTCTTTGTAGACATCAACAATAGCCAATCTGTCCAATAGTTGGTTGTATCTAGCTAAGAACTCACTTTGCACCAAAGCTTTATTGTCCCTCAAAGTTGCCTTTCCACCATTTCTAGAGCGTATCTCAGCATTTACAAAATTCTCAACAATATAGTTATCTCTAGATTCTTCAAAACGATATTCTATAGCGTTTGGATATAAGTGCTCAAAAAACACATAATTACCTTTTACAGTAGTATTTTCTGCCGCTTCCAGAATGATCCCGGTATCCGCAAACGGGCTGCCATTGTCAGAATGATAAATGACATTACCCTCAATAAGCCCATCTCTATGAGAATACTCAATAATACTCTCATTTTTCTCTAGCGGCATTCCCAATCCAATAGCGCGGTCAACATCAATAAACAAATTGTTGGTGATTTGATTACCCGATGAATTTACCCAAAAATGAACTGCATGTTGAGCAATGTGTTCACTTGGACTGGCAATGTCTCTGAAAACATTATTGGATACGATCCAATTTTTACTTCCAAGGGCATCTATTCCCCCTGTATAGTAATTTGGTGCTACACCGCGAGTGAATTGAAAAACACAATTTGTTACGCTCCCACTTAATGAATAATTATCTGGTTGCGCTCTGTTATAACTTACTTTCAAAAATTGTTCGTAAGCATCCTCTAAAATACTATTATTTATCTTGAAATTACTCGAATTTGACTCTCCAGCAACTTGAATCAAGTGATTTTGTGCGCCGGATAATGTAATGCCATCGATGTAAAAATTATTGGAAGAGACTCGAATTAAATTTCCACCTTTCGTAGTAAGCCTTACATCATAGGGGTCGCCAGTTGCCGACATTATCATGATGTTGTCGGTTTTGACGTAGATCGTTTTTTCGAAAGAGTAGTTTCCTTTATTAAGGACAATTGCAAAGCGCCCTTGTTTATTTGAAGCCTCTTTCCAAGCGTTGTTAAACGACTCAACATCGTCAACATATATCTTCTCGTAATTACTAGGAACTTTAATTCTGGGCTCAATAAACCGTTTTAAAACGGTAGTTTTTTTATCGAAGTCCGTTTCAAATTTCTCTCTCGAAATAACACCTTTATCAGTGAGGAATGACTTTACTCTGTAAGTATCAATTACATCAATGTACATCAATAGGGGCAAAATAAAAAAGGAGGAGAAGAATAAAAATCCTATTCCATAAAGAAATCCATCAAACATTTTTGTGAAAAGCGCTTTGAACATAATTTACCTTAACGCATTTTTTATTTATTGGTCATTTAGCATTAAAAAATAACACCCCAATCTGTAACTTAGCTCTTATTTATCAATTTCAATTTTACTAACAGGGCTTCTATCCCAGATACATCAGTAGACGTTACAACAACCATACTTTCACTACCTAAATTACCAGTTAAGCGGCGACTAATCTCATAAAGTTTAGCCGAAATCGGTGAATTAAAACGCCTGTCAAAATATTCATACCAAAAAGTGTAATAAACAATCTCGCCAGAGGGTGAACTCAATCTATAAATGTAAAAATCATGACCAGTTGTGCCAGATATCGTCTCGTAAACCTCTGTCCCAACAATTGACCAATATTGCTCGTTAAAAGGTCTATTTAATGAATTGACCATCTCACTTTCTGGTCCAGAAAAACTAGCTTCATAGAAAGTGACGCACTGATTTTTAAACTCAATACTACTTTCAACGAATTTATAAGGGTTCTCGAATTTAGGCTTGAGGTCGAACGAAGGTAAACTGCATTTAGTCGAAGATAAACGCGAGCTCAATAGTCTGACATCGCCTTTTTCAATGTCGGGTTCCAATTGTTCAATCCAAGCATAAAAACATCCGAAAAGAACAAGTACTATCGCGATAGTAAATTTTTTAGTAGTAATCTCAAACAAACGTTTTGTATCGTTACTCCTTTTGTTCACTGAAGCATCCCTCAACAACTCACCAATACCCAACAAACACACAATTACAAACGCAAAGAAGAACCAACCATAAATAAGGTGGTCAGCCCCTGCGGCGTGCTCCATGTCGGTCCAATACGCGATAAGAATAATGCCGTACACACGTACAATGTTGGCTAATATAGGAAAAATTAAGGAAATGATGACAAATGCAGTTCTGCGCTTCACTGAAACCAAATTCAGGTAAGCATACAAACTACCAATAACAAAACTAGCAATGAAGAAGCTTACACCAGAACAGGCCTCGGCTACCAAAAAACGCCCTTGCGGTATTTCTATATACAAGCCACTTCTAAAAAGCGGCACTCCCGTTAAGCGCAATAGCGCTACAGAACCATCAGCTGCAATTTCTTGCAGATAAGGAATAAGTTGCTCGCCCACAGGAATACTAAACAGCATAAATATTAGCGGAAATAGAATTGTTTTAGCCGCTTGAGTGCCAATTATTATCCAAATAAGTGCCGGAAGAAGAGTAAAAGTTGCAGCGTGGAGAAACAATTGAATATCTCCAGCAACTCCAATTACGTAAAGCAACAATGCAGGAATTATAACGATAAGCGCTAGCGGACTTGTTTGTATAGGTTTACTCAGTAACTCGAAGCGCTTCAAGTAAATAAGATAAAAAGCACCCGGTACAATAAAAAAGCCATGGTTGAATATCTCGTTCCCGTACCAAATTTCAACTACAGTAGTAAGCCCCTGCCAGCAAAATACTAACCACAAGCCAAACAGAGCAAAGCTTGAAAAATAAAACACTTTATTATTGGCAAAAGAGAGCTCTGCAAAGCCTTGCTTATTATTATCTTGCTTTTCTTCACTGCTCATCTGCAATTCCCTGCCCTTTATCTAATCTTTTTAAGGCTTACTTTATTTCATATGCATCGCACATGCTCACCCAGTTAAAGTCTTTAAGCAGTTTCTCAACTTTGCCCTCCATCCTAGAAAGGTTGATATAGTGGCGCGCTTTTGACTTCCACGGTGCGTCTTCAAAACGGGGCTGTTGCGCATCAATTTCCCAAGGATGGAAATAAAAACTATAGGGTGCGCTTTCGGATTTCATGTACTCTGTGATGCGACGCTTCGATAACCAATAGGGGTACAATCGAAAATATCCACCACCACCAATGCCAACGTTATTATTACTTTTTCTTACCGTAGGAATGGGTATTTCAATAATGCCATTTTCGCGTTCATATTTAAAACGCGGCCATTCAGGTACGCCATACAGGTCATGATTAATTGGGTATGTGCTAGAAGAATAAACAAAGCCGAGCTCCTTTAGGATATCGTAAACCCATATATTCGAATCGTTAATTGAAAAACTCGGAGCTCTATAGCCTTTTAATGCCACACCGCCTATATCTTCAAGAATCTCTTTGCTTTGCTTAATATCATCGAAAAGCTCTTGCTCGGTCATCGTTGTAGCGCGTTGATGCGCTAGTCCGTGGCTCGCAAGCTCATGACCTTCACTTACTATCCGTTTAATTACGTCCGGACAGCGCTGCGCCACCCAGCCTAACGTAAAAAATGTCGATTTAACGTTATTTTGAGCAAACAAATCTAGAAGGCGATGGGTATTATCTCCCACTCTCAAGCCGATCGAATCCCAATCACTTTTGTTTACTACGCCTTCAAAAGCAGAAACTTGAAAGTAGTCTTCCACATCTACTGTCATGGCATTAAGTCGATTATCTAGCTTCATGATTATCGCCCTTTGCCAAACAGTACAATTTCAACCGTACGGATAAGTATCAAAATATCTAACAACAAACTTTGGTGTTTTACGTAATAAAGATCGAACTTCAGCTTTTCCATTGAATCTTCAACGCTGGCGCCATAAGGGTAATTAAGCTGTGCCCAGCCAGCTAAACCTGGTTTAACGTTATGACGCTGATTGTAATAGGGCACTTCGCGTACAAGCTGCTCTACAAACTGAGGTCTCTCTGGACGAGGTCCGATAAATGCCATTTCACCTTTAAACACATTTAAAAGCTGTGGTAATTCGTCTACGCGGTACTTTCTAATAAAGTGGCCAATACGAGTAACGCGATCATCATTCTTGCTTGCCCA
>CETC01028743.1_pt1 | contig 18747 bp, 24 predicted proteins | sample 326911 | NCBI WGS metagenome assembly CETC01 (sample SAMEA2622694, study PRJEB7988) | marine metagenome | isolation source: saline water (ENVO:00002010), including | reverse complement strand
ATCGTTTACAAGTTTTTGTATTCTTTTACTAATGTTTCCTATTCTTGTATCCATTCCTCCTAAAGCATAGTCAAACAAACGAGCCGATTCATCTTTAGATGACGCTGCTTTTGCAAGCAATCGACTCACAGCACTATCGTTTCTAATTTTTTCTTTAACTACTTTTCTACCTTGAACAGGAGTAATAACATTAGGAAGCCTAGATGCCTGTTGACCTGCTTGTTCTAATGATCTTAGTTTTTGATATGTGTAAATTTTAGATTCGTTTAAAGCTCTAGCAGAAGCATCTGTACTAGAAAATCCTTCGTCAGTAGCTTCGTCAAAAGACTTATTAAATTTATCTATTTGATTTCTAGCATTAATACTTTGACCAGTTTTTCTAAATTTTGAATCAGCCATAGCTTTAGCAACAGAGCTAACCATTTCAGAACCTGCTCCACCTGCTATAAATCCTAAACCAGTTCCTGCTGCTGTAGATAATCCTAATTTTCCAAGGTCTATTTCTTGAGAAGGAGTAGCTAAATCTTGTAGTATACTATACTCAGCACCTAACGCTCCACCTACGCCTCCTCCAACTGCACCTCTTCTAAGTATTTTTTGACTTCTTGTTAAATCGTCAGCTACTCCTAAAGCTCTACCTAATTTGGGAAACTGAGATGCAATTTTAACAGGAGCAGAAAGAGGAACAAGACTTGTTGGACTTATTAAAGACCCGAATAAACCTCCTACTATACCGCCAGCACTAGAAGGACTAGGTTCAAAGTATCCACCGTAAGTATCCAAGAGAGTTCTTTCGTCATACATCTGTATTAGTTCTCTACGTCTTTCTGGAGAAGCATCTCTAAAATCACTTCCAAATAATTCTTCGTCACTAGCCCATCCGAAACCTGCGTCATAGTCAAACGTAATTCTACCTCCAGGATTAAAATTACTTTCTAACCAATCGTTAGCATACTCTAAATCTGACTTTGACCTATCTGCACCGTAAGCAAACTGTTTCCAAAAACTATCAGAATTTTGTCTTAATATTTTTTTATCGCTAGGTCTATATAAATCTCCTTCCTCTACTTCTAATTCTTGTAACCTTTTACTATTAGATATATCAAGTCTAGTAATACGTTTTACAGGAGTTCGGGCGTCTTCTGGATTAGACCACACTCTAATAAGTTTTGGTTTACCCTGTTCGTCATATTCAATTTTGTCACCAACAGTTGCTCCCAACTCTAATAATCTAGGAGAGTTAGTTATATCATCTATTCTTAATTCTCTAATATTATTATCTGACATTTTTTTCAACTTTTTATTTTAGCCATGTGCTTCGACAAACTCATCGTTATTTACACTTGAAGACCCTACTCCTTTTCCTGCTTCTAACATATTATAAGCTGCTGCGCGAATTTCTTCAAGTTTTCTTCCAGGATAAGTTTTGTTTATACTAGCCATTAACTCTATAATACGATGACCTTTTCCAAATTCATTACTGGTATCTTTATAGTTATTTTTTAAATTTTTAATTACTAGATCATCTCTTTGTATCATTTCATACATAGTTTTTATTTCTGTTCCAGTAGCTGGTTTTAACTCAGGTGGTAAACCTGCCTGTTGTCGTAGTCTAGTTTCTGCTGCTTCTTTGATTTCTAATTCCCTTTCTTTATTAGCCTGTGCTAAAGCAGCTTTAGCTTGTTCTTGTTCTAAGAGAGCTTGCCGTTGTTCTGCAACTTGTTCTCTCTGTTGTTTCTGTTGAGATGCAGCTACAAACGCTTCAACAGGAGATTGATTATCTGCAAGGAAAGCAGGTTGAGCAAAAATATCTAACAATGCTCCCCAATTTATAGAGCCAAGTAAAGACTGCGTAGTATCTTTAACATTACTATCTTCTGCTAAAGATGCACCTAAATCTATAGATTCTTTTGCAATACTTGAAGGTCTAGGAGGAGGCATAGGAACTTCTACCATTCCTAACATACTTCCAGAAGTGTCATCATATGCAGATCGTATTGGATTGCTGTCAAAAGTTGCAGAAGTATTTCCATATGCAGATTCTAATTCTTTTCCAATTCTTTCTTTTGCTCTATCTGTTATTCCTGAAGACTCTGGAGAAAGACCAAGATATTGTTCATAGTTTGATATAAGTCTATTTCCTTCTTGTCGAGTTATGTCTCCTCGTTCAACAGCATTTTCTATTTTTCTTACTTCTTTAAGAAGTTGAAATTTTGGAAAGTCTGTTCCAGCATAGTTAAACAATCTATTATTAATGTCAAATCCTAAAAAATTTGCTGGATTAACTTCACTTGCTGCTCTTGGCCTTGTAGTAAATTCTCTTGTAATTTGTTGTGGAACAGTATCAGTTCTTACAGCGTCAGCTATTGACCTATACTGAGGAATAGCATTTAAAAAATTTTGCACTTGTTTTGTTTCTTCGAGAGTTCGCGGGTTAAAAACATCTCTAGCAGACTCTCCAGCAAAAGCAAAAGGGTTTGATCTATCTAGTTCAGCCATTTCCTTATCCTATATTAATGTAGTAATTGATGGATTTCGTGTTTGTTGATTTAACAATCCCGCAATAAGTTTACCTACAGCTTGATTATATACTTGAGAGTTTGTTAAGTAACTTGGAGTTGTATAGGGAGAGGTAGATACATCTCTATAAGATATACGTCTCCCTGGAGCTTGTGGCCCAGGAGGAATTCCTTGCTGCACTCCTGTTATAGCTCCTTGTTTTTCTACAGGAGCAGCAGGAGCTTGAGCAGGTTTTTCTTTATAATACTTTCCGTCTTTAACAATAATACCTGTTTCATCTTTAAAAGCATCGTAAGATTCTGGAGAATCTGTACCTAGTCCAAACCCACTTTGAAAATTAGATAAATCTTTAGAAATTTTTTCTATCTCTGCTTCATCTGTTACTTCTTCATAATTAACTTTAAAATCCCTTAAAGTATCGTCAAAAAGAGAACTAGACCCAAAAGACGAAATTGCATCGTCTACATATTCACCAGCAGAATTAAAAAGGTTACTTAAAAAATTATCAATCATTAAAAGAACCCTCCTCCTCTTAAACTACCAGCTAATGCTGCCGTTTGCATAAAAGGACTAGGTGCGCCAGCAAACGCTTGACCGCCAAATCCACTTCTAGATTGCTGTAATTGAGTTTGACTACCTAGACCAGCCAAACCACCTAATAAGTTAGATAGAGTAACAAGCTGTGCTCTTTCAGCTTCTTGCTGTTGCTGTGCAAGTCTAGCTGAATCTGAAAGTTGAGCAGCCTGTCTACCTTCAACTTGTTGTCCTATTGCTTCCTGCAATGTAGCTGGTGTTATTTGAGCTTGTAATGCTTTTTCTGCAAATACTGGAGCACGTTGTCCAGCAGCTATACGCCTATTTTCCGCAGCTTCTAAAGCTGAAGCTATTTGTCTTTGAGCTAACTCTTCTCTTTTTTGTTGTTGAGCAAATTCCATTTCTCTCAAAGCTGTACTACCTAGTCCAAACTGACCTGCTTGTATAGCCTGTTGCTGTGCTGTTAGTTTATCGCGTTCTGTCATATCTCTAGCTTGTTGAGCAATAGAGTTTACTTGAGCCTGATAAATAGGGTCTGTAGTAGGGTCTGCCTGTGCTCTCGCTAAATCTGCTGAAAATAAATTCTGAAACGAAGGAGATAGACCTGCTGCTGTTTCTCCAACCTGACCGTAGATATTTCGAGCAGCTAATGTCTGAGCAGAATCATCTGGAACAAGATTACCTGTATACAACTGAGGAGCATCTGTAAACTGTCCAGCTATCTCTGGAAGTAAAAACTGTAGGTAAGGTTCTACAGGAGCATACGGTTGTATCTGTGTCTGTGCATCTGACGCAGACTGAAACGGAACTTGAATAATTTTAGGGTCAGGTCTTGAAAATAAACTACTCATACTACAAATTCTTTCTAAGTGTTATATATTTAAAATCATATCCTAGCGGTTTCATTTTTCTTTCCCAGCCTTTACGACCAGTCATTTCAAAAAAATCGTATCCAATATCCTTATAATATTTTTCCAATACTGGAATTAATTTTGGAAAATCAAATTCACCACCTACTGCTTCTGCTAAAATTCCCTTTGTTCTAGGATAAAAACAAAATCCTATAACTACGCATCCTTTTATAATACCTTCTTCATCAAACGATAACCATAAGTCAGACGCCTTTTTAACAACTCTATCTGCTAAGTCCTCTGCATTATATAAATAATCTACATTACCTTTTTCTATAGTATTTTTTAAATGTTCTAGACACTCTGATAAATATTTTCTTATAACTATATTATTATTATTTACTAACTTATAACTTAGTCCATGCTGCGGAGGAGTTGTAAAAATAAATTCCTTCTCCTCCTCCTGGGTTCCAGTTACTGCCATCAGCATACCTTATATCTCCTTGCTGTGGATTACTAGGTGCTACATTGCTTACATCTAAATGACCATCTCTTACTAAATCCAATACAGTTCTTATTTCTAATAACATAGAATCTATATAACGAGGTATATCATCTATTTCTGAGGGACAAATACCAGGATTAAACCTTAAAAATTCTCTGCTCATCTGTCAGATACAACCTCTGCTTCTATAGCATATCCAGACAAGTTAAACTGAGAAGCCGTAGAGCTTTCTATTTTTATAGCTGCATACCTACCTTTTGCTCTACAGTCTACCTTATTATCTGTTCCTATTGTAAACGATACAGGGTCATTATAATTTACACCAGAACCTGGAGACATTTCTGCTCCTATGCTGATATTAACAGTGCCTGTTCCTTCCAATCTTGGATATACTCTGGTAATACTTTTAACAGCGTCTGTTCTTCCAGCGTTTAATCCTCTGCGCTCTAAGGTACTTGTAAAAGCTGTTCCATCAAACGTAACCCCAGAGTCTGTAAGATAAAATTTATTATCGGATGTTCCGCACATTAACAAAGAATCAATAGAGGGGTTATATTCTTGCTGACCCCAATTAAGAGTATTTCCTTCCCATGTACCTGTAGCAGCAGCCCATGTATTTGTCAAAGCAGGATTTACCAAACCTTTTGCTATATAGTTTACACTTGGCAAGTCTCTTGTAGCCCAAGTGTTTTCAATATAGTTCCAAATCAAAGCTGTATCAGGATATCCACCGCTTGCTCCTGTAGATGGGAAACATATCCATACTTCGTTTTTAATTTTGTTATGAGCCAAGAATGTTTTATAGTAGTAAGTAGAATCAATCTTAGAAAACAAAAATGTTTTCATTTGATCGTCTATCACACTTGTAATAGAGTTTCCATTATGAACTACTACATCGTTAGTAGTAACCATAACGTGTTTACCATTTCCTAAGTCTACTACAGCATCTCTACTAAACAATCCTGTATCTTTAAAAACATCTCTTACGTTAAATGTAAAAGCACCACCTACATAGTCAAGAGAATATACGCTATCCTCTTTATATATCATTAAAACATTTCCAAGCTGAACAGCGTTAAGTATGTGTCCTTTTGTACCCATTATAGAAGTTTCAGCAGCTTCCGAAGCAGCAGCAGAAGTAACCCAGGTGTTGCTACCATTATTATCAGTACCTACTGGTATAGCATCACTCCATCGTATAGTAAACGGTTTTGATACTGCTGATCCGCTTGCACTATCTGTAAGATTAAGAGCCACAAGATGATTACGAAAGGGTACAATAGCTTTGCACTTTAATGTAGCCGGCCAATGAGTAAGGTCTGCAAATTGAGAACCCCCTTGAGTAAAACTTTGAGGAGCATCTATTCCGTTACATGCAACAAGGACACCTCCTAATATGCCACCCTGCCAGTTATTAGTAGTGGTAGCAATAGTCGTATACGCACCGCTAGAACGTGTAACATCTGCGTGTGTAGTTCCTGTAATTTTCCTAAGACCTGTTGCTGTCCCGTATATCCACAACTCTGTGCTACCTTGTAACCAACTTGTAGCCCAATAAGGATTATTACTAGACCCAGGAGCACCGAAAATTTGTATGTGTCCTTGTATTTTACCAGCTTTACCGTCTAAAAATCTTACATTATTACCGTAGCTAAAGTAAGAAGCTGGCATATCGTAAGGAGACAAATCTGTATTAATACTAAATCTTGGGGCTTGTCTACCGTTTATATCAAATAATTCTTTAGCCATTAACCACTACCAGTTGAAGTTTGCTCTGTCCATGTAGTTGAATTATATTGCTCTAATGCTAGGTATTTAGAATCTTCCGTGAGTATATTTCCTCCAGATTCTTGTAGTATATTAAACTGATCTATTACCCAATTAGTAGCCATTAAGCACCTCTACGAACCAATGAGCCAGGATCGCCTTGTACAGTCATTTGCATAACTGTTCCGCTATACCTAGCTTTTTCTTCTGCTTCTTTAGCATTTTCTAACGTATTAGAAAAAATACCTGCAAATCTTTGAGTTTGTTCTGTATCGTTTAAATATACAGCTCCCTCTAAACAAGAACCATATAAATACAAATCAGAAAATTCATTTAATATATTATTGGTAGAAACACTATCTGAAAGAGGTGTTAATTTTTGAAAGTAGTTTATGCCTATAGTATATGTAGCATCTGGAGTAGGATACAATTTTATATTTTTACCTAAGTTTGTATATGCTCTAGGATAACCGCTTGTATATGAGCCGTATTCCCTTGTACCAGATTCTGGAGATAAATAACTTAAAGCATAACTATTAGTGTCAGAAGTCTCGTATGTTATATTTCTAAGTTCTATTAGGTCAGACGGTAAATCATAAAAAGCTGTATCGGCTGTAGTAGTGGTTTCAGCTCTGACCATATTAGCTCTAACTCTTAGTTCCCTGTTTAAACGATTTTCTGTTAATTGTATAAATGTAGGAATAAGACTTGTTAAATCATCTCTATTAAGATAATTAGCTATACTTGTTTTTAATTCTGAATACGTTGAAAGGCTCATTAGATATTACTTTCATGTGTCCGTAAAAATCTATACTCTGGATCATTAAGAAGTTTTTTAATTTTAGGCCAATGATCTTTATTCATCATATCTATACCATGTTCTTTTTTCCACTTTTCTACAATAATAAGCGGAATACTTGCAACTTTACGCATACCCATTTCTTTAGTTTCTACACCACCGTTGATGTAATCTTTATTATATTCTTTTTTATTAAGCTCAAGCAACGGAGTAACGTCTTGAACAGAGTGTTGAACAAGCTTGTCTCCATCTGCATCATAGGTAGTTTTGCGTTTAATAGGAGAAGAATCAGTCATTTCTTTGCCTTCTTTTTTCTTTTCTTTTTGGGAAAACCTTTTTGCATGTTTTTGTATGCTTTTGCGCTTATCGTAGATTTTTTCTTACTACGAGAAGTGCCAGCCTTCTTTCTTTTATTTATGTTTTCGTATAAAGACATTTTTTTCCTTAAAATGGGGAGAGCCATTACAGCCCTCCCCGTAGTTAAAAACTTATGCGCTTAAATCGTAAACTGCACCAAGAGCTTTTTCGTTGTCTACCTGTAAGGTATATTCAACAACAATAGCTCTCTGTTCTCCGTCAGAAGTAGAAGCTACTTCACGCTGGAAGAAAGGACGTAAGTAAGCAAGTTTATAATACTCTGGATCAATTAGCCATGCTTCCCTATCGCGCTGTAGACGGTTAGGGACAACAGCCATTTCTCCGAAGTCACTTACATATACATCCATACCGCCGACAATACGCTGGTCAGTAGCATCAACGAAGTTAGAAACGCCAGAAGACCCACCTACACCAACAAAGCTAGAGAAAGTTTGCTTTTGTGTAGGAGCCATCATAAGGTATTTTGTATCCGCACCGTTGTTATAAGCGGTAAGAATAACAGCCTTAAGAAGAGCTTCAGTAAAAGTACGGCGGTTGCCGGAACTAGCATCTGTACGAGCCGCACCTGCTCCAGAACCTGATCCACCAGTACCTGCGCTTACATTGGTAGCAACCCATGTAGTAAGACTGCCAAGTTTACGAACAGTAGAGTCAGCAGACATAGCAGTTTTAGCAGTATTAGCACCTACCAATGTTGATTCCATATCGCGCTTAAGTTCTTTTGCACGTTTGGACATTTGGTAAGCCAACTCTTCTTTACGACCTGCTTTCGATACAGCATCAAGCGTACCAGAAACAAGTGTAGTTTTCAAGCTGATCTGACAAATATTGCCAAGACGAGTAGTAGCAGAAGGTTCAGAAGCAGTAAGTGTTGAACCCTCTTCGTGGTAGTTATCAGTAGCTGCGGCTGTAAGAGCATCCGTTTGCCACTCATGGTTTACTGCAATAGCATCTGTCCTACCACCCATTGACATAAACGGTGTATCTGTAGGAGAGATGTCATAAATCACATTTTCCAAATCTTCACGAAGACCTACTGCGGAATATGTGACAAATACTCCTGTTGGTTGTGCCATTTTATTTTAGTTCCTTATAGTTGAAAGTTAAGACTCTAACAAGTCCAGAAAAACATTTGCTGCGTCTCGATGATGTCCTGTTTTAGCCAATCTTTCACGTTTTGTCTGCTTTGCTCTTTTTGACTTTTGTGCTTTAGTCGCAGGAGTACCAGACTTAACAACTTTAGGAACAGTTTTAGTTTTTTTAACGGAAGCCTTTGAACCTTTATCTTGTAACATAGCTTTATGTAATACAAGAACTACTCGGTGATCGGTTATTCCATTAACATCATCTTCAGAAAAACCAAGACCTAACGTATACTGTCTTAAATCTTCTTTTAATCCTGATGATGGATCAGCATATTCAGGCAACTTTTGTACAAGAAGTTCAGATTCTTTTTTGATTCTTTCTTCTACTATTTGTTGCATTTCAGTCTGAGTCTGCTGACGTACTCTCTGTTGTTCAGCTTGGACTTGACCAATTTTTTCTTTAGCATCTTGATAATTTACACGCTTTTCCATATATTCTACAGGGTCATCCTGTTTAAGAGTTTTCCAATCTACGTTTTCAAACTCTTTAAGTTCAGCGTATTGGTTTTGTGCTAAGACCTGTAATGCTTGATCGTACTGGTTCCTTTCTTTTTGAACAGCTTCTAAATTAGATTCATAAGCCTTTCGTTGTTCAGCTAAAGATTGGGATTTACGGGTGTAATCTGCTTGACGCTGGTATCCGTTCCGTAGTTCATCCAGAGTAACCTCTTGTTCTTCACCGTCTACTTTAATAGTATAAGTGCTAGGGGTTTCCGTCTCAACTACTTCTTCTTCTACCTCTACTTCTTCCTCAAGCTCAGTTTCTTCCGCAGATTCAAGAACATTTTCTTCTTCAACTGCTTCTTCTTCTACCTCTTCAGTTTCTTCTTGTAACTTTGAAACTAATTCAGCTTCTGTTTTAACTTCGCTTTTTGGTTTTTCGACAGCCTGTTCTGGATTGGTGGTTTCCTCACTTCCAAACATAACATCGAACATATTAAGCTGTGGCTTAGTGACTTCCTTTTCAGGATTGGTCTGTGCCTCACTCATTTATTTTCCTTTCTAATTATTTTCAATTTTGTCATTATGTATTAATGCTTCTAAATCTTCTGTTATAGAACGCAAAGCATCTAATTTTAACCAACACTCTTCTCTTTCATTAATAGTTTCTGATATAGTCCATTTAGATATTAAACCTTGATGTATGTTTTCTATAACTTCCTTGAATACTTCATTGTTCAAGATAGCATTTGCTTGATTAGCTTTTTCTCTAGAGTTCAAAGTTTAATACTTTATTGATTTTGATTTATCTAGGTTTTGATGAGATTTACCAGCGATTTCTTCTTTGGCAAACCTGTTACCAGCAGGTTTAGGAGGAATAGCAGGCTTGTTTCCACCAGCAGGAGGAACTGCTCTGTTTCCTACTTTTCCTACTACATGACCTGAGTATTCTTTAGGCATCTTAATTTCCTTTTAAAATTTTATTTTTATTCTTGGTAGGTTAGTCCCGAAAATATCATTTAGTCTATCGTGGATGTGAGAGTCCCAATGCCGTTTTTCAAACGGAACTTTTTTAGCAAGGTTTTTTGCTTTTTTTAATTCTTTTAAAACAGCATCATATTCTTTTTCGGCTGCTTTAACTCTCGAATCTCCGCTACTATCTGGTTTTAGTAAATGAGATTTTTTTGCTTGCTTTAAATTATCATGCCGTTTTTTTGCTAACTTTTGCATTGTATTAAGTCGTTGTTTTCGCCTACCTGTTTCTAAAGCTTGCGCTCCTTTTTTAGTAGCCATACCATAGTCCATTTTAATTTCCTCTTACCATTTTTTACAAGACCAATATCTTGCTGTTAATTTACCAGGAGGACTAGTATCACACTTATGTCTAGCCCTAAAACTTTTACGTCTCTTTGGCTGGTCTTTTTTAATTGTCATATTAGGATCGCCAAAACGAATAAGTTTTACGTTATCTCCTTGTTTTGCTAATACAGCAAACTTTTTATTTTTACCAGGAGTACGTTTTGGTTTATTGTATCCTGAAAATTTTTCGCCTCTGTATTCAATCATGTTTTTATTAAGAAATTTATAGGCTGTGCTTTTAATACAGCAGAGCCAGAAGATGCACTTGCGCTTACTGCTGTTCCTAAAGAAAATCCAGAACCTACTCCTACTGGAAAATATGTTCTATAATCTGGAACCCTAAAGTCAGAACCAGATGTTCCAAATACTGTTCCTACAACTGCATATAAAACTGAATAAGTAGATGTTGAGTAAGCTGTGCCATCGCATAATAACCAATCTCTAACACCGCTAATTGTTTCTGTAGTAGGTGCCGAGTTAGAAGCAAACATGATAACACTACCAGTTTCATGCCCTAACTTATTCATTTGTGTTGAACTTTGAGTAACAGCAGTAGTAGCCAAGTTAGGAAACTGGGTTTGTAAAACGCTTTTTATAAGTCTAAGATGATCGTCACCTTCAGAAATATTATCACTAGCTGCTGGATTAGATGTATTAAGCTGGCTAATATAGTTGGCTGATTCTACTGCCATTTGTTATAGTCCTTTTCCTATTTTAACATTATTAACTATTTGTGTCAACTATTCTTGTAGTTCAGGCCAAGTTACATTTGAAGGATCAACTGTATTTTGAGGTAAATCTCTTAATTGTTGACGATATAATTTTTGCGAATTACTCATATTTACATCTGTTAAAGCCCACCAGTCACACTCTTTTAATAGATTATTACGTTTTTCTCTAAGGCTAGACCAAAGTTGATTTGTTATAAATTCTTGTTCAGCACTTTCTGAAGCTCTTGTAACAGTTTTTGAAACTGCATCTGCACTCCATAAAGACATATTACCTCCAGGATGAGGTACTACAAATCCAGAATGTCTTTGAGCATGTGACTCTGCATCAGATTCATTTTCAAATGGCTGGTATTTTGTAACTTTATTACCATCTACGCCTGTAATTGATAACCAACTCATGTTTTACCTCCTAGTCTAGTCGTAGACAATGCTGAACTTTCCAGCATCCAATGTGTTCGTTAAATTCATAAATTGAATTTGAGTCAGCTCTGCCGAAAGAGCCTTTGAACCAGCGATAGTATGAAGCCACCCGTAACCAACATTTGCAATGTTGCCAGAGCAAGTCCAAACATAGCTTGAGCTGTCCATTAAAATTAAAGTTAGGTTTCCATCGAAAGTTGCAGAGGCAGTTGATCCTGTAAGTCTAAATCCTACGGTATCTGTCTCGTAAGTTCCGTTTATATTATTTCTTTCAACATATCCGCTAGTTTCAATTCCACCACTATCTCCCAGTCTGACATAGCTGTGATCACCACCGTTTGTAGATATGCCTTGCATACAAACATGAATACGTTTTACACCCGCAGGTATGCTACCAATTGTTACAGAAGTGCCGCTTGTTGTAGCTAATACCGAACTTTGTGTTGGCCCACTACTTGTTAAATCCAGAATACCTTGAACTGTATCAGTTTTTAACGCATCGCTAGAACCAACATCTACAAACATAAATTTATCAGAAGCTGTTATAGTTGCATCTGTTAATCCTGCTAAACCTGCGTGTAATCCAGCAGGAGTAATAACTCGTCCTGTGTCTGTTCCACTTGTTGTTTCTGCGGTAGTCGCTAATTCAGAAACCCCTTTGTTAGTTACACTAGCATCCTCCGCACTATAAGTAACAGTATCAGTTGCAGAAACAGCAACATCCATTGCTTCTCCTGCGGCAAAAGTCATTGTATTACCGTTAGAAACAGTTTGTGTAGTACTTCCATCAGACATAGTAAAGGAGGACATACTACCACTTGCAGCCCATTTTAATCCAGAATCTTCTCCGCTATCAGCAGTTAAAACGTAATCATTTGAACCTACCGCTAATGCTCTAGGATCGCCTGAACCATCTCCTACAAGAATACTTCCTTTAGCTGTTACATCTAATGCAGTAATAGCATCAGTCCCAGAACCTAATAATACATGACCGTCTCCTAATGAACTAGCACCAGTACCTCCATCAGCTACAGGTACGTCTGTTCCACCTGCTCGATATATAAGATTACCTTCTACATTAATGTCTCCGGCACTTGCTCTACCTACAGTAGTATCGGTAGCAGCTCCTATATTAACAGCAGTAAATTGAGGAGAATCTCCAGTACCAACACCGATAGAAGTTCTAAGTGTAGCTCCGCTTTCTGCAACTGGATCGCCCGAACCATCGCCAACTATCATTTGACCATCTGTCAAAACAGCCATTGCAGTTACAGCCGCAGTTCCAGAACCTAGTAATACCCCACCGTCAGTTAAACTTGTAGCACCAGTTCCACCGCTAGCTACAGGTACTGTTCCTGTGCTAACTGTAACTGCTCCTGTAGAAGAATCAACTGCTATTGGACTAGTAGCACTTATACTAGACACTCCTGACAATGCTGCTGCTAAAGTATCTTTCCTGACTTTATGAGTTGTTCCTGCACTAACATCTACAATAGGAAGAACATCGTCATTAGCTAAATCAGCTTCGACTAGTTCTGTTAAACCTGAGATTTTTTTATTAGTAGCCATGTCGTTGTTCCTCGCCTATGTTACTTAACCGTCCAGCCAAGCAATGTTTACAGTAGCAGTTCCGCTTGCAGTAATAGCAGCAACTTCATCGCCTTCTACTACTGTAACAAATACAGGCTCACCTACATTAACTTGTATACCGTTAGCTACAGTAGCAGTAGGGTCTTCGCCTTGACCACCCCTGCATAATACATAAGCCAACGCAGACGATGAGATACGAGCTTTTGTAATTTGTGCTGGACACCCGCTTGAACGAGTAGCTCCGCTAGTAGTTGTTGCAGACAAGTTTTCGCTAGAATGTATACGATAAATATTATTTTGTCTTCCTGTTGCCATTTTACTTTCCTTATGCTTTAATGTTTCTATCAGAGTTCATTTCATAGCCTAGCTCTATACCTTTTAGTCTAAGCTGTTCTTGTTTCATAGCCATTTCATGTTCAGTTTCCATACGTTCTAGTTCTAATTTTGCAGCGTCTATTTCAAGTTTTTTAGCTTTAACCTCTGCTTCTAACTGAGTAGCTTTAGCTTGTGTCATCATAGCTTGAGCTTGTACTTGAGCTAATTGATCTTGTGCAGTAGGAGCAGGAGGTTGATTGCTAGGAACAGAAATAAACTTATCTACATTTTTAATTCCCATTTCATCGGCTACTTCGCGCATTAAGTTGTATACATTATTAGGTTGTATAATGCCCTGCGTTTGTTGACCTACTTTTTCCATTAATAAAGCAAAATTATTTAATTTTTGCAATTTAATATCTTGATCTCCATAGCCTATACCTACTTCTATATCTACATCTAAATCTTCTCTCCAGCTAGAAGGGTCTATTGGAAAATAAACATTATTTAATCTTACTACCTTTTTTCTATTTTCATATCGTTGTATAAGATTATAAATATTTTTAAATATATTACGAACACCTGTGTCTGCAAATATTCTAGCTATAAGTTCTAACCTGCCTTGAGAGTTTGTCAATGCTGCGTTAGCTGCTCCTTGAGTAACATGGGACTTAAGAACATCTGCCGATAAACCTTGAGTTTTAGGATTTACACCTGTGCGACCTGATTTAATATCTTCCCAATATTGTAACATTTGGAAACTATGAGGTTGTAAACTAGGTGTTTCTATAGGTCTTAAAGCATTTGCAGAACGTGTCCTGACAATTCCTCCTGGTCTATTAGTCAGTAAATCATCTACGTTTACCTGTCCTTCTACAACTTGAAATCTACCGTTATTAGCAAGATACATATTATCTAAAAGATTACGAGTTAAAGTTGATCTAATTAACTGTATGTCTTCTACTGTTTCTGCTACGCTTAGTCCATAAAATTTATGGGGTATCGGTATAGGACAAACTGTACTGAAAGGTATGTAGTCGATAGGTTCTAGATCAAGTATTTCTGAACCAGAGTGGCAAACTTTGTGTAATACGCTTACGCCTGTTCCATCTATATCTAACTTAATATACGACTCGTTTACAATTACTACTGTTTCAGAGTCACTAGAAGCTTGATTAGGATATACATCTGTAGAATCATAAGAATGTCTAGCCATGTATTCTTGACTAGTTGAAATAGCATCTGCTTCTGAAGAATACCCTGATAAACTTTCGACTACTTCTTTGTCATAGCCCATTTTAATCAAATCACTTTTAGACTTATGCGACTTATGACAAATAAATCTAGCATCCTCTAAAGTCTTAGCACCTCTATTTATAAGAAATTCTTCGGGTGGAACATTTTCTATAGTAACTTTTCCATCAATAGAAGTTCTTGCAAATATTACATTATGAAATATTTCTTCTACTTCTTCCATTAATCCTGTATTGGGATTCATGTATTCTTGTATTTTTGTAATTTCTTCGTGTTCTATTACTTCTAATTCTTCATCTTGAGTTAATACAGAATATTCTTGTTCTGTAAGGTTTTCGTAATTTTCCGTTGTTACCTTTTCAAGTTCTTCCCAATAATGTTTAACAACTCCTACCTTTTGCATAAGAGCATCTAAAAACATATTATACAAAATCATAAAACCATTGTTCTGTTTGTAGAACACATGATTAACATATTTAGTTGCTTGTTCCGCTATTACTTCATCTTCTGGTTCTTCAGGAACAAATTTTACAACGCTATCCCCTGCTGTAAAAATACGCATAAGGCTAGGCATCATCCACATTAAAGTATCTTGAACGTCTGTAATAACTACTTGTGATCTTCCGTCTTCTTCATTACCAAAAGGTTCACCGTAGAAATACTCCATAGCTTTAGCTTGTTGAGCACTTATTTCAGAGTCAAGATAGTCTGAACTTCCGTTTATTTCGCTTTCAACTAAAGAAATAATTTCTTGATCGTCTAGTTCTCTTGCCATGCTTTCCTCTTACAGTAAACTTTTAGCTCCAACAGCAGAAAATACAGGTGCTGTTTTTCTTTGCTGTGCTATTATACTTTCTCTAAATAATTTTAAAGCTGCTTCTCTTTCTTCTGGACTTAAAGGTAAGCCAGGTGTAGTAGGAATATATCCACTTAAATCAGGTGTAAAAACCTGCTGATTGTCTACTACTGAAATAGGGTCTTGAACTTTAGGAATTGCAGAAAATCTAAAGTTTTGAGCATCTTGTAAATTATCAAATACTTGGTTTTCAACTCTATACCTGGGGCCAGCGATAGTATCTACTATTTCAATACCTGGATATATCGAAGGTGTTGAAGGAGGAGAAGGCCCGAATGAAGGTGGCGAAGGTGGTGAAGATGCTGGTTCAATATTGTTTACAGGAGACTCTGTAGAAGGAGTATCTCCTGCTTTGTTAGAAGAAAAGCTATCAAAAATATCACGTAAAGAAAAGCCTAACAACCCTTTTCCAGATCGTATATTATTTGACATATTTGCTATTGATCCTAAAAGACCTACAGGCCCAGGTAAAAATCCTGCGAGTCCGCTTACTGCTCGACCAAAAGGACTGTCTGTCTGTCCTATATTAGTTCTGGAATGATAAGGAGTATTTATATGGCTTTGAGCTTGAGCAGGGGTTAATCCTGTAACAGCTCCTAATCCACCTGGTTTTCCATGTACTGTTACATCCCTAAAACCTTGATCTAAAGCTGATCTTACTTTACCCTGAGTATCTCCAAAAAATCCTTTAGTCATTGTTGCTACAGGATTATCTAACATAGCCTGAAAAGTTGCAGGATTTATATTTGCTCTATCGTCAGCAGAAAAAAGACTCATTATACTTTCTGGAGTTGCAGTAGTATCGCCAAATCTTCCTTCACCAAAGGCTTCTGTACCAGGAATATTTCCGCGCACACCTCCATACCCTGAAGGTCCACTAGGACCAGGTGCGCCTCCTAATCCAGCGCCTCCTAATCCAGCCCCTATACTTCCAGAAGAAACTCCTGCTCCTATACTTGCTCCACTATGACCGCCAAAAACTGCCATTTTAAACTATCCCTGCATTTGAGTATTCAATTTTTTTATCAAAGCTATACTTACGGTAAAGTGTTTTTGATTCTTGTTTTTCTCCAAAACGTTGTACCGATAAAGCAGCGTATCTCATAGCACTTAGACAATCATCTTTGATTGCGACCACTTTACCATTTTTTCTATGATAGAGACGAAGCTCCTCAAGGGTATGTATACAGGATTTAAAAATAAGAAGACGACCCGTTTCAAAGCGTTGTAGCAACATGCTAATGCCCGCTTCAACAGAATTATTACCATTTAGTTCTCCATCTACTGGTGGGTTTTTAAAATGTTCTAATAACATAAAAACACCTAAATCTCTGTATTGTTGAGCAAGTTGAACTCCAGAACCCTTATCATGCTGTAGACCATCGTGTGGGAAGGCTACAGGTATGCCAGGTGTTCTAGCGTTTAAAACTGCTGCATGAGTTAAAGGTGTTTCCTTACTTCTTCTATATTCATCGTAAACATAAATTATATCGTTGTCTGCGTCAAACGCTACCCAAATAACTGCTGTTGGATGGTCAAATCCAAAGTCTATAGCTGCTAACCTAATAAAATGTTCTGGAAGATCAAAATCTTCGCAAACTACATCGTCTTCACTTACCGGATATACCAAGCCACTTCCAAATACTGGTATACCCTTGCTCCGCATATCTCTCTCGGCGGGGCTGTATACGGATAGGAGCTGTTCTTTTGTAGATACGTCTAAATGTTCTACATCGTCCCAGGTGGCTGTTGTTAGGCTTTGTCCAGGTTTTAGATCGTTTAAAAAACTGCTTACTACGCTGGTCATGCCTCGTTCTGGAGTGAACGTCATATAGACAATTCCGTTTGTATCGGCTGTTCTGGTTATACACTGACTAAAAATTTCTTGTTTAGGTTCTTCGTCAAGCCAAACAACGTCTATAGCCTCTCCCATAAATTTTTCAAAACCTTGTTCATACGCCTTAAAAGTAACTAAAGAGTTTCCACCGCTTTTGTGTTTTACCAATGCACTAGAAAACGCATTTGGAACACCTGGTTTTCTAATGGTTTCTACAATGTTGTTTAGCGGAATAACTCCCGTGCCTTTTTTACTAGGGTCTTGAGGATTTCCAAATAACTCCTTTTGTATAATATCTCTAGTTGTATCGTTACTTTCACCTGCTACCCACACTCGGACAGGTTTGTTAAATCTCTTCCCCCTCCACCATTTAGGATAGTTTCCTGTTAAATGGTAGGCGGTTTCTACAGCACCGCAAAAAGTCTTACCTACGCGGTTAGCTGCCATTAAAATTCTTTGCCTACAGTCTTCACCATCTTTGTGAAACTTAGATTGATACTTATATGGTTCGTAGAGTTTAATCTTATTTGTATCAATTCTACGTTGTTTTTCCTGTAGTAACTTTAATACCTCTTGTTTACTCCCGCTAGGCACTAAGTTTCACCACGTTGCTAAGACGTTCTATCTGTTCATCTAGTTCCTTATCACTAAGTTCAGAAACCTCTTTAATAGTTGTCTCTTGTTTCTGTATAGCGTCATATCCTGCCCTACTAAGGATGTCTCTAGCAGCGTTAAGCTTTACGTTTTCCGAATCCGCTGTTCTCATAAGAGACTCTAAAACAGACAAAGCAAGAGTAGCCGTTTCACCAACTCTCTCGCTTATACGTTTTTCTATATGTCTAAATAAATGTCTTTGTAATCTCTTTGCCCTATTACACGCATTTGTACGATTAGCAGTATATCCTGCTTTAAAAAAGGCTTTTTCTGGTTCTAAATTATTATCTACTAAGTTTATAATAAAATTATGCTCTTTTTCTGTAAGCTCTTTTTCTAAAGATTTAGGCTCTTCTAAAGAAGCATATAAACCTGTTTTTTTCAAACTCAATACTTTTATCCCTTTTTCCTAGATTTTACTTTTGCAGTTTTGGATAATTCTGAAAAATGAAATAATTTCTTACTACTTTTTGTGTGTGTTTTCCCAGAATGTAAAGTTCCATTAGGCATTTTATGAACATTGCCTGTATGCTTAGTTCCATCTTTAAAGTAATGAGCATGGTTTTTTGGCATATTTTAACTCCATTTTGTTTATAAATTAGAGTATATATCATTATACTATGTTGTTGCAATATTGTCAACCCCAAAATTTTACAATTATCCCCAAAAATGAACGCAGAGAACTATATACATACTTATATACGCAGGGGGGGCAAGCGACTGGTGCAAATTTGCAACACTGTTGCAGCTTTGTTACAGTGACATTTAAACAACAGTGTTTCAATATTGTC
>CETC01037230.1_pt1 | contig 18769 bp, 14 predicted proteins | sample 326911 | NCBI WGS metagenome assembly CETC01 (sample SAMEA2622694, study PRJEB7988) | marine metagenome | isolation source: saline water (ENVO:00002010), including | reverse complement strand
GAAATTTCATTAATTTCTTTATTTTTATATAACCATTTCATATTTTAAATTTTATATATCCCAACGAACTACAAAAGTTGTATCTGTTTCTTCAGACATTCTTATAGGTTGGCCTAGTTTAGCTATTGCTAATAGTTCGTACCCTTCATTATATAAACCTATTGTAGTAACATATGGAGAAAAATAAGAACTTGATATAATACTTTTTAATTCATAAGGATTAGTTGATTTAGTGTTTCTTATAGATGAATTTGTTGTGTAATTAAATTCATGTTCTTGAACAGTACATTGATATTCATGTTCATGTATTAAATGAGTTCCTTGAAATTGAAGTGAATTGATATTTGATCCTGATAATAGTGTTGTGTATTTAGGATGAGTTATTGTAGCAAATCCACTTGCATAAAATAAGTTACCTATATAAGGAGAAGCATTAATACTTTCTGATATATTAGATATTTCTGTTGATGAAAAAGCTGTTGACCATATATTAATATTTTGTAATTTACCATTAAAGGTTCTATATGGACTATTTCCTGTATCATCTAACATAGAATTATCTGGTTTTCCTTTTGATCCTATGTATAGATTAGCTTTATTTCTTACAGAATTTTGTAAAGTACTTGTAGTTGAAGCTATTTTTACACCTTTATGCCAAATTTCCATTACAGAAGCAGATATTTGACATAATACATGTGTATATTCACCATGAGAATTTCCACTACTAGCAGTAATTTCTCCACTAATTTCATGAGTATCTTTACCATCAGATCTTGCAAAATATAAAGATTGACTTACCATATATATTTCATAAGGAAAATGAGGACCTTCAAAAGTATCTATAAATATAGAACTTGAATTTCCTGGTGATGGTTCTGTTTTTGTAGTACTTTTAGCTATAATATATCTTTTTTCTGTTGTTGATATAGTACTATCAGAAGAAGTGTAATCTGGACTTATATAAAAAGATATAGAAAAATCTTCATCATTATTAAAATTAAATCTAGGATTATGAGGAACTTTTATATAAGAAGAAGTTGCACTATTAAATATTATGTTTGAAAATTTTTCTAAAGAAGAACCATAATCTAAACCAGATTCTCCAAAAGTTACTTTATTATAATTTATTTCATTAAAAAAGTAACTATCATCTTCATCTTTAGGATAATATCCTTTAGGATATCTTTCATTATTACTTGTGTATGTAGTAGGAGCATTTGAATTTAAATGTCCTTGTCTATAAAATTCTTTATGTATATATTGAAAATCTGTTCCTGGTACTATTTCTCTACCTTCAACTATAGCATAATCATCAAAAACAGATAAATCATATTTTTTATGACCTTTAATAGGATCTAGTCTAAAAACATTTTGTTGAACATCTGTGGGATAGTTATTGGTATTAGTACCACTTATAATTAAATTTCCATAAGAATCATCTACAACTTCTCCTAATACAGAGAAGGCTAGGGTGGGTTCTATTACTTTTAAATAAAATGTAGATTTTTTTATTTCTTGACCATATAAACCAGAAGGTATAGATAATATATTAAGAGTTTTATATAAATCTCTACGTTGTTTTAAATAATGGGTTTTATCTTTTTTATTACCAAATTTTTTTATATAATCTCTATAAAATAAATGATCAATTTGGTTGTATTTAACTACATTATAGATATCACTTCCATAACCTGTACTAGCACTAGTAAAGAGAGAAATAGATTCAGAAGTATAACTAGCACTATAATAGGTTATATTATTAGATCTAACCTCCGTAGCACCGGTGAAATTGTATTGCTTATGAGCATTAAAAGGAATTATTGCTTTATCTTGAGGAGTAAATTTTTTATAAACATATGAGACACCCATTTAAAAAACATTTTAGTAATCTAATTTTATTCTAATAAGTGCTTCTTTTGTAAAATCTTTAGCTATTGGTTGACTTAGTTTAGCTATTGCTAATAATTCATAGGCATCGTTGTATAATCCTACTGTTGTTATAAATACTTTAGGATTTAATTTCATTGATTCAAATCTAATATTTTTATTAGCATCTACAAAAGATTCATTATTAGTATAGTTGTATTGATCATTTCTTACTCTACAAAAATAAAATTGTGAATTTATTTCTTCTGTTGAATCTACTATAAAATAAGCAGATGCTGAAATATGATCTTTTAACATTCTATGATTTTGGTCTGTATTATCTGTGTGAGCTGGGTTTCTTGCAGGGGTTAGAGATTGAGTAAAAGCGTCTCCATTTAATATTATAAGTCCTGCTTCAGGGTAAAAATTACCATAAGAAGCACTGGCTCCTAATTGTGTAGTAGCAGTAGTACCTGATAATACAACACCATTACTTCCAGATACTATATTATAATAAGTACCTAAATTAGAAGTCATTCCTGTACTATTTGTAACACTATCATCAGTAAGGTGAATTGTTGACATGTTAGCTTCTAAAGTATCACTATTACCAGCACCTGATATATGTAAATTTAAAGATCCTTTAGTTAATCTTTGTTTATATCTTGATCTTTCAATGTTAATTACATATATGTCATCTGGAGTGTGAGTTCCAAAAGTAAAAAATTTAGTATCATCATTAAAATGTAATTGTCTAAATTGATTGTAAGTAGTTCTTGCAGCATTTAATCCAAAAGAACCTGTATCTCTAGTAAAATCTGGAGATCCAGATCCATATCTATGACCATAAGCTATTGAATATTGTTTTTCTGAAGTAGTTAATGAAGCATCAGCATTATACACATCAATAAAAAATTGACCTGAGCTTGTTGGTGATGAAAACCCATCAGCCCCTGCTTGAGCAGAAGAAGTAAATACTACTTGTAAATTGTTTAAATTATTACTCCATGTAGATGTTACTAATTCTTGAGCTTGTCTAGTAACTATGTCGTTATCTTGAAATCTTGTATACATTATTTTTTATTTTATGATGATGTTGAATTAATAGTTACAGGAATAGTTACAACAGCGCCTGAAGTTACTCCTTCTATAATAAGACTAGTAGATCTAGAAGTAATAGCACTACTAAATAAAGCATTACTAGTTGTACCTTGTAATACTAATGCTGTTCCTCTAACAGATTCTGAATGTGCTAATGTAGAAAATTCTCCTATATCTGCTAAAGAAACTATTGATGTACCTCCAGTAGCAGTAAATGTTTGTCTTAATCTACTGTCTAAAATAGTAAATATATATTCTTCAGCTCCAGAAACATTACCACCACTTAAATTAAAAGTAGTAGGAGTTACAGTTTCTTGTGCTCCTTGACTTAAAGTAATACCTGTAGTGCCATAATTGTGACTTATATAAGGAATAGCATTTGCTCCTCTTGTTAAAGTAATAAGTTTTGAATTCATTGAATTAGCACCATTAGGTATAGCTTCAATTAAAGGCATATTTTCTATAGCTTCTGCTGAATATTGAGTACCATTTGGGTGACTTTCATTAAATAATGAATAGTCAATTTCATCATCACTTAATGCAAATTGTGTAATTTGAAAAGAACCATCATTTCGTGCTAATAATTCACGACCTCGTTTTGTTAAGATCGCATCTACTGTTATTGAACTGTTGTCTAAGTATCCCATTGTTTTATTGTTTTATTATAAATATATATTTTTTTTAAAAATTGTAATTTTTTAATCATTACGGTCAATATTTTCTGTAATGTTTTGTCTTGTTGTTTGGTTAGTATCCATGATACCTGCTATTTGTAGATAATGTTCTATATTAAATGATATATGAGGGTGTGAGTGGTCTGGTATTATTACTAATCCTTTTTCTCCTATTCCATCAAATAATTCTTCATTTTTATTTAAATTAACTATTAAAGTATGATCTTTATCTAAAAAAGAAACATCATAGGCAAATGAACCTGAATAATAATTATCTAAATCCATATCTTCTATTAATGAATTTCCATAGTCTCCAGATGAAGCTGTAAAGCTGCCTTCATATCCTACTTCTCCTAAAACCCCTCCTTGAATATAAACCTGCATATCTTTTACAATATCTATTGTAAGGCCATTTTGTAGTGTTTGATTTGGACTCCCACCACCGGGGACTAAAGAAGAAGAAATAACTGTAGTAGCAGGGACACATCCATTTGAAAAAGATACACTTTCTGAAATAGCTTGTATATGAGCATTTCTAATTGTGTCTGAAAATGTTTTTATGGTTGGGTAAAATCTAAAATCATTTTCACCTTTTAATATTAGTTCATGGTGAAGGGGAGTTTTTCCAGCACAAATAACAGGAGAAGAACCAGAAGCTTCATCAAATTTTAAATTATTATTTGAAATAGCTCCATCTATCTCAAAAGTACCTATACTTCTTTCATCATTAAAACCTGGAGCAAAATCTTTAGTTCCTTGAATAAATGTTATATGTAATTCTGTTTTGTCTTTTTCTGTTAAGGTTGTATCTGAGTTATTTGTATTTAAAAAATTTATAGATTCTAGTGATAAAAATCTACTAGCACTACCTAATCCTGTAGCATCTATATATCTTCTCATACTTCCTGTTTGTCCTACTGCATTATCTGCTTCAGATAAAGTAGGAGTAGGATTATGAACTATAAATCCAAAACTTCCACTATAAAATTGTCGTGTAAATTTATTATCTATAATAGAAGAGGATTTAAAATTAGGACCCATATTACTTTCTATAAATCTAGATCCTCTTCCATTAGAAGTTCCTGCATGGGCTTCTACTAAACCATATCTGAATCTTAATCTATTATTTTGGTCTACATCAGTAGCATTTGGGTTTTGAGAACCTGTTAGAAAATCATTATCTCTCATAGCTCCTGATTTGTAAAAATACATTGAATTATTTTCTACTAAACAATCAGCATGTCCATGTGCAGGGGCTGCATTGGGTTCAGTAGCTATTTCACCTGCAAACACATATTCAAAAGATTTTAATAACCATCCTTTATTCATTTTTACAAAATATTCATTTTGTAGATTATCTGAAATAGATTCATCTACAAGTTTTATTCTACATTTTGCTCCTGTAGGGAAGTCATTTGTTATAAATCTATGAAATACATCATAAGGTTCAGTAGATTTATCTAAAACTTGAACTGAATCATCTAATCTATTAATTAGTAAGATTTTATTTATTCCTATATAAGAATGGTTTCTAATAGTAGCAAATTGTTGATCTTCATCACCCCCTACAATAGTATTAGCTATATATAAAGCGGTTGATTGATTTTTTAAAGTTGCAAGATTTTGATAAGCTTCATCTGTAGAAGAATATTTGTTTATTTTTTTAGCAGTAAGTCTAGCTCCATTGTATCTGGAATTTTTCCATGCTGCTTGATCACATAAAGCATCATCAAATTCTGCTGTAAGTTGACGTTCTTCAAAACTATGAGTTACTGATGCTGATGTTCCTGGATAATAAAATTCTGGTGCCATAAATTAAAAACTTTAACCGTATACGTATAAACTTGATGTTGTTAGATTATACCTTTTATATTTATAATACTTACGAGACATTTTTCCACTCATCATATTTCCTAATAAAACTGATGATTCATGTGCTACATAATTAGTTGGTTGTCCTAATGTAGGATCGTAAGGTGTTATTGGTGCTTGACAACTTTGTGCATTTTCTCTATTAGGATCTTTTGTAGAAGGATCTATATGACCATATATATCTATAGCTGCGTTTGTTCCTTGTTCTTGTCTAATTCCGTCACTTCCTGTTATTGATGATAAATTACTATGATAAATAACATATGAGCCTGGATCATGTTGACCTTTAATATTATTATTAATCCCCTCTTGACCAAAATCTTTAGCACTTGAGGATCTCATAGTATGGATTTTACCGTCTACTGCTCCTTCAAAGTTTTGATGAAGTCCTGTTGTCATTGTTTGTGCATCTGATCTTTGAGGTATTGCTCTTTTAAACTTTGTTCTTTCTAAGAAATGAGGTTCTATTAAAAGACCTGTTTTTGTATTTGCTCTAGCAGGAACAAATTGTTCTATCATTTTAAATAAAGTATGATCTATATACTGTATTTGTTTTATGTAATCCCAATAGTTGTGTCTTCTGTTTATTTTTTGGAAATAGATATCTTTAAGTTCTTTTAAATCATTATAAAAAGAGGATGATTGATCTGAAGGTAATGGTGATCCTATATAATCATCCATTCTAAATCCTCCTAAAGTATAAACTATGTCTTCATTTATTTCATTTGTAGGTGAAAAAAATATACCTAAGTCTTCATAATCAAGTGCTTGTCTATCTAAAGTAGAAGTTTCTGATTTTATAAAAGGTGATAATATATTATCATCAATAGTACCATTATCTATTCTAACTTTTTCACTAGACATTGAAGCTCCTACAGTATCAGGAGTAGGTAAATGATGTGTTTCTACATAGGACTTCCATGATTGAGAATCCATACTTTGACTAATTCCATCTCCTAAATAATTTATATTTTCATTAGGATGAAAACTAGAGGTAACTTCTTTATTATTACTTCCTAAAGCAGCTCTAAATACTAAATTACTATAAGAAGAAGAAACTGAATTACCTGAATACATAAAGGGTTCTAAAGCATGTTTTTTTAGGGTTTCATGAGACAATAATTCTCCAAAATGAAATCTTACTTCTTGTATTGACCCTGAATAACGTAAATCATCTACATTTGCATGATTGTCATCATCTGTTTTACCCCCTATATAACAATACTTTGCTCCTCCATGTGATAATGGTAAGCTAGTTGGTGCACCCCAAGACAGGGCTACTGTAGCTTCAGGTAAACCAACAGATTGAGTGGTTATACTTGTTACATTTTTATTAAAATTAGCTTGATAAGCTCCAAATTTTACTGGAGCAACACCACTACTTCCACTAGGTATTCCTGCAAAAATATTCCAAAAATTACCATTAAATACGGGAAAAGGTGATGTTTCAGTTATTATAGGAGCTGAACTTCCTCTTCTATATTGTATACTACCATATTGTTCTGCATCCCCTGAAGATGATATATCATTACCTGTATAAGGAGATAATATAAAGTGGTGATCTATATTTTCATAATTAGCCGCATTAGATTCTGCTAATGACATTAAGTGGTAGTTTTGGTTGTCTGAAGATCTTACTGGATTAATTCTAAATTCTATTGTTTTAGCAGAAGCTGAAAGAGCATTTGTTAAAGAAGAAGACCAATTAACTCTAAGAAAAGTTCCATTTGTCCCTGAATCACCGTGTAATGCTAATCCTGATTTATCATAACTAAAAGTTTTATATATTTTTGATGTATCTAAGTTTTTATAAGGACCACTTGTAACAGTAGATCCTCCATATTCTTTTACATTTAAAATAGTCGAAGGTACCCCATAACAACTCATTAATGCTTTAAGACCTCTTTCTGTTCCCTTTGTTTTTAAAAGATAAGGGGCATTATGATATAATCTTTTCCATATTTCTTTTGATATATCCCCTTTAGGAATTGAATTGTTTGAAGCTGAAACTAATGTTTCTGAGGGAGTTATTGTTGTACCTGCAATTTGGGCTGAAGAACTAAGTATAAAATGATTTACATCATATACATTGCTTCCTGTTCCTTCTCCTAAAAAATATTCTGAAAGAGGAGCATTTTCAAATTGATCAAAAACTTCTATTCCTATACTTTTTAATTGATGGTATACTAAATCTTTAGAAATACCTTTAATATTATCATTATTATAATTATTAGAAAGAGCTTTAATATGAGTCCATATATGGTCAAAATGTTGACCTACCATATTTACAAAACTAGTATATAAACTATTAGTTGAGTTTTCTTGAATATGAGTAGGAACTAATTTATTTAAGTTATAAGGATTTTCTCTATCAAAAAAAGAAGCTGATAATAGTTGACCTCCATAAAGAGAAACTTCAGATCTATGGTCTCCTAACCAAGTTAATGCTTCTGATGAAGTTGTATGTGATTGTAGATAAGGTTTTACAGTATTTTGTTTAGGCCATGAATAAGCACCTGATTCAAAATACAAAAAATGTTCATACCCATCAAATCCTTTTATTAATGTTTCTATCTTTTTATTTAAAGTATTTTTATTAGATATAGATGAATCTGAAGGTGAAGAAATATTTTCTAATTTAATAACTTCTTTATTGTAAGATTCAATTAATTCTAATTTATATTTAAAATTATTTAAACGTTCAACAGCACTACTAAAATGAGTAAAATTTTCAAAATGATAAGTTTTATCTACATCTTCTGTACTAGAAGAAACAGGACGGATATAATCATATTGAATATTTAGATCAAGAGTATTTGTTTCTAATCTATTTAATAAATGTTGATATGAAGAAGTTACATTATAGTTTAGTATTTCATCAAATGTTTTAAAAGATGAAGGTACTGAATTATTTTGTCTTACATCTATAGTAAAATTAGGTCTTGCTATAGGAGTTCCTCCTAGTTGAATTTCAGGTCCTCCTAAATCTACATTAATTATTATAGGATCTGATATTTCTTCTACTATATCAAATATAGAATTTTCAGATATCCCAAGAGGAAGTCTTCTAAAAGTTTTAATTAATACTTCATTTTTATCAGGATCTTTATTTAATAAAATATTAATTGAGGGGATTAATAAGTCATTACCAAAATTAAGAGAAAATTCTTTAAAATAAACAGAAGATTCTATATCTGAAATAAACCCACTTATAGCAGGATTAAGTGATTTATTTGTAACATCAGGAGTTATTGATCTAATTTCTCTTCTATCACTAGATATTTCTTTAACAAGAAAAGGTTTAACAGGAGATACAAGTACTTTGTGTTTTAATACGTTCAATTTAATTTTATAAATACCTGTAATAAAACCTCTGTCATTAAGTATTTTATTAGGATCAATATTTATTGAACTTATGTTTTGAGGGTCTGATTGGTCTTGAGGAATTTTATAATCTTCAAAAAAAGGTTCAGAATATATTACTTGATTATTACTATTGTATATATGTAATTCTATAAAATCATCTCCCTTGCCAAATTTTTTCTTTATATTTTTAGTTTTAATACCTGTTATTTCAAGAGTGTCAACATTTTTAAAATCTTCTAATTTAGAAGTTTTTACTGCAGGAGTGTTTGTATTTCTTGTACTATATGCCATTAACCACGTGTATTTGTTGTAACATTATTTTGGGGTTCCTCAAATAAAGGATCATAATTTTCTATTGTTCGGGGATAAATATTAATTTCAAAAACATCTATGTAAATATCGTCTAAAGAATTTATATCAGGACCATTAGGTATATAATTAATAGTGGGGGTATCCACAAAAACTATAATATCTTCATTAGGAGTTGATGACTGGTGTTTATACATTTTATCTTTTAAATTAATAAATGTAGGAGTATTAATAATTTTTCTTTTTTTAGCAGATTGCATATAATAAATATCTCCTCCTGATTCTAGAGCCCCATTTGGAGAATTTTTATAAAGATTATCCATTAAAAAATTTCCATTTTTAAAAAAAGTATGTTCTTTTTCTACTGAGTCTATTTGTTTTTGAAGATTTTTTAATTGTTCTTCTAGATCTAAATATTCTTGCATTAAAGGACTTATATATCCTGTAGGGAAAGCATAAGTTGCACTTTTATTAATAAAATTTTTATGAGTATCTGGATGAAGATCATAAAATAATCTACTATATAAATCAAAAAAATTATTAATAGAATATTTTTTTGGAATAAATTGATTAAATTCCCTATCTAAAGAAGAAAAAGCTTCTTTAGCACCATAATGGTTTTTAGATAAGTTTAAATTAATACTATTTTTTGAATCATAAATAGCTGTTTTGTTAACCGGAGGTGAATGTTCTTCTACATTTCTAATAGGTATATTAGTTTTTTTATTATTTTGTTTTTTTAATGGGTTTGTTTTCATCTTTATTTAGTTAGGATATTTGATAACCCTGAGTAGGCGTATTATAAGAGTTTAAACCATAATCACTACCTTGATCTAGAGGGTTATAAACATTACGATCTGAAGGTTGTAATTTAGTTTTTACTTCTGTTAAACCTATATATGCTATTCTGTCAACATTTAAAGTAGGCCATATCATATTATAAGGATCACTATTAAAATCCATTTTAAAGCCCGTATCATCTTCGATTTGGGTTCTAGTTTTTTTAAATTCTCCTCCTGTTTGCACATTTACAAATATAGCTTTTCGTGTAAAAAACCCCCCCATATAAGCTTTTCTAATAACACAATAAGTGTTGTTATATCTAAGTATAGGTTGACCATAAAATTCAGGTTTATAATATATGCTTTGAGGATTGTCAAATACTTTAGATTGTAAATCACTACTTTGATTTAAACTACCATAAGCTCCTGAAATTTTATATATCATTTTAGTATTATATATACTTTTTTCTTGTCCTGTATAGCTAGGGTCAGATATAACAACAATATCAGCTTCACCCCAAGTTCCTGTAGCTTTAGTAGGTAAACCATTAAAAAGTCTTAAAGAGGTATCTTGTTGTTCTCCTGATTGTAATAGGACATTTCCTATACTTGCATTAGGTATTTCTCTACTCATTATTCTTCCTTCTGCATAAACAACAGATTCATAATCACCATAAGGTCCCCAATTTCTTTCATAATTTGTTATACTATTACCATTATAATTAATATTAATAGGTATATTACTTTCATAATATGTATTTATATTTGTAGGGATCATATTATTTGAGTTTTCTGATCTTCTAAGTAATCTTATTACTTCTGTTTCTCCTTTAGGAATAGATTTTTCTAAAACTGAAGGGCCTAATTCGTCATTAGTATAATCATCTTGAATATATTTTATAACACAAGAATCATTATTTGTATAAAACTGAAAAGTATCAATATCATAATCTGTATCTAAAGGGTTTGTAAGAGCACCTACATAATCTGATATTTCGTTTCCTAAACATTCAAATTCAACATCTACGTAAGCAGATATCCCTAAAATATCAGGTAAATCAATTATTAAATCTGTACCTTTTATATTTAAATCTGAAGTTGTTGCTATAGGAGGACTATCAGGGATACTATTTAATTGATCTAAACTAACATAATATCTTCCATCTAAATCATCAAGGGGTAGTTTTAAGAGTTTTTTAGTAAGTTTAAAAACATCATCATTATCAAAAGCTCTTTTTCTTCCTTCTTGCATAATATATTTAGTATTCATATCTTGGAAAGCCATTCCATTTTCTCCTGCTATTAAAATAGACCCATTTTCATATATAGGATGTTCTTTTAAGAATGAATTATCTACGTTACTTAATTCTGTTTCTTTTATAGATAATTTTTCTATTAAGTTTTTAATTTTTAATTCTGTTTTTTTGTTATTATTATGGTATATATGATCATAACTTTGATTTATAAGGTCTGTGTGAGATTTTTTTCCTTTTTTTGGAATTTTATAAAAAATATCATCATATATTTCTGTAAGTCTATCTCCATCAATAGAGGAGTCTGATTGGGTTAAACTGGTAAAATCTTTTTTAAAAAGTTCTTTAGCATATTTATTGCTAATTATAGTTTTTTTTAACTTAATAGATTTCATATTAAAAAAAATTATTAACTTTTAAAGTTACCTAACAACTTTAAAATAGTATTTATCATCATATACTATAGTTCCATCATCATTTATTTCTTTAAATAATACACGATAATATCTTTCTGGTTGTAATCCTTTCATATATAATTTAAAAAACATTCCATCTGCATCAGCACTTAATTTTGTAAAGGTTTCATCAAAAGGAATAATTTCTTGTTCAGTATACGCATCTCTTACACTATAAAGAGATTTAGTTGAAAAATAACCTATATCTAAAAAATTTGAAGTAGTTGCAAAGGCTCTAGTGGGGTATCTATCTCTTACATGAACTCTGAATATAGCTATATCATTTTGATTATATTCTTCTCTATTTCTAAATAAAGATACACTTAAATCACCACTAGTTTTAACACTTCCCGTATATGCATCAGGAAAAGATGAATCATCCCATTTAAAAGTTAATTTAGGAGGATGAATAGTATGTGTATCTGTAGAAAAATATTGTAATTCTCCAAAACTATAAGATATATTAGTTTCTATTGTATCTGGTTTTTTTATTAAAAATCCTGAATTATGTATTCCATTAGGATATGTACTTGCAGCAAATAAACTAGCACTCCATTTTGTTACTATATCTGTTACATCAAAATTTGTGTCTAAACTTTCTCCTGATAAAAACTGTTGTGAAGATTCAAACCCACTACCTGTATACCAAGTTCCTCCTCCTTGAGTAAGTACAGAAGAACTAATTGATCCTGTAGATCCAGCTGCGAAACTTGCTGTTATCCATTCATTAGCTAAAGTTGTATTAGTTCTATATTTCCAACTAGCACCATTTGATCCTGTAGGTATATTTGTGTATCTACCTGTACCTTCATCCCATGATTGAGATACAGCAAATACTTTTAAATTTAAAGTAGGAAGTAAATTTTTAGGTTCTGCAGAAGTAAGTTGTAGTTTTGCATTAGTAATACCATCATTAAATTTTGCAGAACCTATATGATCTGAAATGATATCTTGAATATCTTCATTTTTAAATTGCATTAATATTCTTGAAGGATATAAAAGGTTATCAGTACTTCCTTTTTCTTTAACTATTTCTAATATTTCATCACTACCTGCATTCATTTCTGATCTATCAGGATGACTATATAATGTTGTGTCCTTTTCAGGGAATAAAAAATAATACGCCATATTAATAAGTTGTTACACGTCCTTTAATATCCCTAGTAGGATATTTTAATTCAAAAATACTAGGGTCTAATGAAGGATAAATTACTCCATTTCTAGTTGCGGTGCTAAAAGGATATCTATATTTTGAATATCCTGATTCTTCGTCAAATTCATTTTTAAAAAATACATTTTCTACTGTTTGTACTCCTCTTATTTCTCCTATTAAATTTTTAACATCTGATATTATAATAGGTTGATTTAGTTGCCATTTTTTTATGTTAAAATATTCTCTTAAATCAGTAATACATTGTAATATTACTTCTTGATTATTAAAGTTTTTAAAAACAGTTATTTCAAATTCAATACTAAAATTAACTATAAAAGCATCTTTAATATTAATAGCATCTGTTAGCATCCTATGTTGTTCTAAATAAGTTGATAGATTTGTTTTTGTAGCTTGATTTAATGTAGTTAAATTATCATTTGCATTATATCCTAAAACATATAAATTTAAAGCTAAAGGATTTGGTATTCTGGTAGAAGTAGTAGGTGATATTTGATCATCTTGAGTTATATAAGCTTTAGCTATACTACCAAATTGAGGGGGCATTGATAATGATCTAACTATATAATCTTCTTTAGTTACAGTTCTTTGTTGAGTAGAAAAATTAGCCATAGTATTCAATCTTATATCTTCTACAGTATCTCCAGCTCCTCCACCACTAGCAGCATAAGGATTATTACTAGATACAGAAGATATAACAAAATCTCTCATTGCTGCATTTAGATTTGGTTTATAATCATTTAAAAGAGTACCTACTTTATTAATAGTATTACTATTTACATTAGCACTTAAACCTCCTCCTACTATATATTTTACAGTTAATGTTGTATTTGAAGGAGCTTCACCATAAGCTTTAGTATATAAGAAATTTGAAGGATCATATGCTCTATTTAAATCATTTCTTCCATCTCTAATTCCTAAACCTATATTATCAGGATTTGGAATTATTTGTTCATCTGATTTACTGCTTATACCAGCTCCAAATTGAATATCAATTCTATTATTAGGTTTAATTCTACAAACAAATCTTTTAGGTACTCTTTTTAGTTTTAATAAGTAAGGAGTTTCATTATTATAATGATGCATAGAAGGATCATTAGCAGCATTATTTGTTACTTGTTCAAATATAGTATCTTGGGCTAAATAAGGTACTTCATACCATTCATTACCATCTGAATCAGTAATACTTTCTATTGATATAACATTATTATCAAATAAAGTTATTGTATTAAATTTTTTTATTTCTTCTATGTTAAATGTTTGAGTTCGAGTATCTCCTGAAATAGCTTTTACATTTTTTTCAAGTACATAATATTCAGGGTTACCACTTCCATCATATTGATATACACTTGATGTAGTAGGACTAAATGAAGAAGAATAAGTAAAATCAGCATCTTGTGACAAATAAAAAGTTTGACCTTCTGTTGATGCAAAAGTAGAATTTGATTTAACTCTTAAAGCATAATCATAATCAGGTTTATATGTCCCACCTACATTTTTAGCAGGTACTAATTGAGATATTACTAATCCTGCAGAAGCTGCTGAAGTCATTTTTGGTTTATACCCCATTGCATATGCCATATTGTATAAATTTTCCTGATCTTGAGCTAAGTTTAAAAATGATTCTTGAAGTTGAGTATCTGTATAAAAAGATAATACATCACCTACATAAGCAGCCATTTCTAAAAACATCATTCCTGGATTTCCTTCACTAAAGTCATTAAAGTTTTCAGGAAAATAAGTTTGAGTAAATTCTATAAGTTGATTTTTGTAAGAACTATAATCTTTACTTATATATTTTATTTCTTTATCTGGTGTTTTATTTGATATTTTACTGTAAGCCATTCTTTTTTAAATTATTAATATCCATTATCATTAAAATTTACTTGTATACTGTCTCGTTCTCTACTAAAATTATATCTAAAAATTATATTTACTAGTACAGTATGTTCTGATAAAGATGTAGTTACATTTTCTACTATTATTCCAGGCAAAAACATACTAGTTTGAGTTTCTATTGTTGATTTTAAAGCATTAATATCTACATTAGGTTCAAATAATAAATGTTTTAATCCTACTCCAAAAAGAGGTTCTCTTACTCTTTCTCCAGGTCGTGTTAATAAAAGATTTAAAAGATTTGATTTAAGTTGATCTTGTATAGTTTCAGTGCCTGCAAACATATTTTGGTCATCCATAGGGAAAGCTACTCCTATCCTAACATTTTTATTAAGATCTAAAGGATTAATTCTTCTTGTTTGTTTTATTATAGGCATTTTTTTATCTTTTTTTCTTTTTTATTGCTTGCATTAAATCACTATAATCTCTTGTTACAGCATCTACTACTGCTTTTGGAGCTATTTCTGTGGGTACACCCCCTATAGTAGAAAAATCTTCATCTAATGAAACAGGAGAAGTTCCTCTGTTTAAATTTGTATCTCCTTGAGCAGTTTCATTTAGTAAGTCATTTAAAGAGCTGTTATTTGTATAATTACGTTTTTGAAAAGGAATTTTTCTATTATCACCCATAATTTTTTCTTTTAAAGAATGTGAAACAGGTGTAGGTTGTTCTTTTAGTATAGGTTTAACTTCATCACGCAAATCTTCTTTAAGAGATTTTATCTCCCTACGTAAAGCATAATCAATTTCTTCCCTAACTACTTTTCTGATTAAATTTTCAAATGTTTTTGCTTTCATTTTAATTTGTTATTTGTTAATAAATATAAATTTTTTTAAGATTAATTAATTTTTTTACCAAATTTGATTACTTTAAAACTAATATTATAGTCTTCTTCTAAATTTGATTTAACTTTAAATATTCTTTCAACTGCTTTTTCATTGCCTGCCTCTTGTAATTTATTATATACATCTTCATATTGGTCTTTTAAAAATGCCATATATTTTTCTAAAGAAGAAGTACTATTAGGGTCAGGAGATATAGGGTTATTATTATTTAAAGAAGAATTTTGAGATTGTTCTAATTCATTACATTGATCTTCAAATTGTAATAATAAACTATACATAAATAATTGTATTTTTGTTATTTGTTCTTTAACCATTTCAAGTTTTGATTTTATTAAATCTAAAGGCACAAATATTTTTTTTGCTTGGTTTTGATAAAAAATAATCATTAGTGGTATACTTAATAATAAAGCAGATAATTCTTTTACTTTAGATACAGCTAAATCTCTTTTTTTTTGTGTTTGATCTATAGTAACTCCTGATACTACTGGAGTTGTTTGAGCAGCTAATAACATGGGGGCAGCCATTATAACTACTTGAAGTATAGGCATTATATTTTCTTTAAAGAAATCTGCAAATTCATTTATTTTGCCTAAGGGTCCTTCTGCTTCAATTATAGGTTTAATTTTATTTTCTATTCCTTCTATTTTTTCTATAGCACTTTTTATAACATTAAGAAGTTTAGTTAATCTATCATTTAATTGATTATATTTTTTCATAAACTTTTCTTTACCCTTAACACTACATGCTTCTTTATTTATTTCAGCTTTAAGTTTAGCTATTACATCTTCAGGTGTAGGAATTTTTTGTTTAACTTCATCAATTTTTTTCTTTCCTTCATCTCTTACTTTTTGTTTAGCTTCTTCTAGTTTGGATTCAACTTGGGAACTTAAAATATTTCTTATTTGTTGTGTAGCCATTATACTAATTTTATTTTTTTACTTTTAATATCTTGTAAATTTTCTTTTAAAGTAGTTATTTTAGTATTTCTTTTATTTAAAATTTGTATGTTGTTAGGATTCATAGCTGTAGGGGAGCCTGGAGGCATAGATAAAAAAGCTACTTGAAATGTTATATCACTATATACTGTTAATATTAAGTCTAAAATATCTTCTAAAGATTCTATTAAATTATCTGCTAAAACTGCTGGTTGTTCGGGTAATGAGTTATCAAATTCTAATCCTAAATAGATACTAGGAGAATTTACTATAAATTTACTTTCACTATCTTCCGAATTATCATTGTCAAAATGAAAATTTCCTTTAGTACTAAATCCTATAGCTTTATCAGAATATAATAATATGCTATCTGTTTTAGCATTAAATAATAAACGATCTGAGTTTATTATTACTTGATTTCCTATATAAGATTCGGGGCTTTTTGGTATATATGTCATTTTATATTTTATTTTCGTCTGCTTCGTTTATATTATGAGTATAATCACCATTATTAAAGTACGTTTCATCATTATCTTCTGCCATATAAGCATCATGAATAGAAGGTACTTTTGAAGATACAGAGAGTATTTTTTGATTATCTCCTTCAACATATGAAAGGTGAATCCATGAAAAATCAAAATCAGCATTTACAAATGATCCTCTTTCTGGGTATTCCCAAATTAATTGATTCCATTCAGGTAAATTATCTTTACACCAATTAAATAAAATAGCTGTTGGGTGTGTTAAACTAATTATGTCTACAGCATACCCTTTAATATGAAGAGATTCGCTTGATCCTCCTAAAGCATCATTTAAAGATTTTGATCTATAAGCAGATGTTATTTTTATATTTTCTATTCCAAAAGCTTGTATAAGAGGATTTATACAATTAGTATGTAATTTAGATAAATTATTCCAAATAAATTCATCTGTAAGAGTAGGATCTGAAGTAATATCTACACCTGGGTAATTATTAATATTTTCTGTTATAGCTAGTTTACTATATATATTATGGATTCTTTTAAATCCTGATCCTATATCTTCATTTAAATAAGAAATAGTTGTAGTATCAGGGACAACATAAGCTTCAGGTATTGTGAAAGTATCTACTATAGATATCGATTGGTTTTCTGTTGGTGATATGTCATAATGTGCATTATCTTCATTTTGAATATTTGATAAAGATTCTTGTTCTTGGGATTCTTCTGGATTTAAATTTTCAGCAGTATTAAGTTGAATATCTTCTTCTACATCAGTAGACATAGTGTTATTAGAAGTTTCAGGAGTTTCTTGGTTTTTTATTTTATTATAATGATAAGATTCATTATATTTTGAAGCTACTTCTAAATTAGAAATTTGTTGATTACTACACATCCAAATGCTTGATTTGTCTTCATTTACATCTTCTACAGAAAATCCTTTATTACTATATTCTCTTTCTGGTTGTCCATTTGTTATTATAGTAATAGGGTCTCCTACAGTACCTACATTACTCCACTCATTAGTATTAAATACAGATGTATTATAGTTATCTATAGTAGATCCAAATCTTATAGAATTACCAAATCTACCTTGCATTAATATGTCTCCTTCGTATGGTTGGATTCTTTTTAAAGTTAAATCTTCAATAAAATAATCTCCCATAGTAAATTGTCCTTCTTCATCTATATAGTTAGGAAAAGTATTTTGTGTTGTTTTTGAACTAATAGATAAAGGATGAATATAATAATCAGTAGGTGTTTTTATACTGTTGTAATTTTTATTAACACTTTTTATTAAATGTACTAATTCATTTTTTAAAGGATATTGAGTTATATTAGAATTAAAAGGTCTAGCTTTACTTGCATTTTCACAACATTCTTTAGTACTACATCCTTTTGACCTTTTAACTACATCAATATTATTATATAAAATAATTCCTATATCATCTGGACTATTATAACATTCATGTTTAAAGTCTAAAATTATATCATAAACTCTTACTGGTTCTGCTTGCATTATTTTATTCTTCTTTTGGTTGATCTAATTGTTTAGGTTTTTCTACTGTTTTTGATATTTCTTCTGCTACATTTTGAAGTTGTTCTATTTCTTCTTCAGTAAGTAATCCACCATCACCTGCATTTGAAGTACCTGTTGATAAACGTTGGACTATAGCAGCCATTTTTATTAACTGATCATCGTTTTTAACACTAATTTCCATATATTCTTTAATTAAAGGTACTACTACAGTAGCATCTCCTAAA
>CETC01058007.1_pt1 | contig 18931 bp, 13 predicted proteins | sample 326911 | NCBI WGS metagenome assembly CETC01 (sample SAMEA2622694, study PRJEB7988) | marine metagenome | isolation source: saline water (ENVO:00002010), including | reverse complement strand
GAGTTAATGTTCCAAATCACGCCTTGGGTAAACACTTTATGTTCGTAAGCAGCGATCAGTGCACCGAAACTTTGTGGTGTTAGTTCATCAACGAACAACAGGTTCGACGGATGCTTACCCGGATAAGACGGGCCATCACCAAGCCACATCAAACGACGATGGGCGAGGCAGTTTGCGACCGACAACACTTGTTGCTGGCGTAGGCCTTCTTGGACGTCGGTGTTAAAACCTGGCGCCTTGCGGTGTAAAACAGCTACAAAGTCTGCGGCAAAGTCGTCATAACCTTGGTGCAGATGCTGGAAGAACGCGTGCTGGCCGTTGGGACCAAAACCGCCCCAGATAATAGGCCCTGTCGGGTAGTCGATCGCACGACCTTGCAGGTCTTGCTGTTTGCCGTTGCTTTCCATGTCGAGCTGTTGCAGGTAGCTCGACAGATAACGCAAGCGACCGTCATAAGGCAGCACAGCGACGTTGTTCAAGCCGCGCTCTTCACGGTTGTACACGCCGAGCAACGCCATCAAGACAGGAATATTTTCCAACAGTGGCGCTTGGCCAAAGTGCTCGTCCATAGCGCGGGCGCCGTCGAGCATGCGTGCGAACTGGTTGGCGCCAATGCTCAATGCAATCGGTAAGCCAATGGCGGACCACAGCGAGTAACGGCCACCGACTGAATCAGCAAAGCTCAGTTGCTGCGCGGCGGGAATCCCGAACTCAGTCATGGCTTTGTTGTTTGAGGAGACGCCAATGACGTGCTGCGCGAGCCATTGCTCTTGACTTAGCGTGCCAGAAACCCAGCGTTTGACGGTATCGACGTTGGCTAAGGTATCGATGGTACCAAAGCTTTTCGAGGCGATAATAAACAAGGTGGTTTCGGGGTCGACAATCGGCAGTACGGCGTACAGTTGCCCGCCGTCCATGGAGCTAACAAAATGCACATCAAGGTCGTGCTCAACGTTGTCGTCGGCAAACTCTTTTAAGGCGAAACTGCCCATCATCGGGCCGAGATCCGAGCCGCCTACACCGATGTTCACCACGTCGGTAATGGGTTTGCCGGTCGCGCCGAGCCATTTGCCGGCACGCAATAAGCGTACGATTTCGCTGAAACGGTTACGTCCACCACCTGCGGCGACCACCGAGTGGCGGCTACGGTTCAACACGTGGGTGACTTTACGCCCTTCGCTCGGGTTTTCGTATTCGCCTTTCAGTAGCAACGCACGCGCTTCGTCAAAACCGGCAGGCATACGTTTTGCCGCGTAGGCTTCAATTTCCGCGGCGCTTAGGCCTTGGAAGGTGACGTCTAAGTTTAAGTGCTCCGTTGTTACTTGCATTGCTCATCCATTGGTAGCCCGTAGTTCTACTACGGGGTGAGTTTGACGTTTTCCGTAATGTTAAACATTTCCCGTGTGGGTGGTTTCACCCGTAGTAGAACTACGGGCTACGACCTCTCAAATTTCCGCAATGTGCGTGCGCACGCGACATTCCCCGTGTGGGTGGTTTCACCCGTGGTGGAACCACGGGCTACAGGCCGCTGAGCGCCGCCAGCGCGACACCTACTTGATACATGATTTGCGTTGCGGTGGTCCACATTTCGATGTTGTTCATGTATTGCGTGTCCATCGGTACGACAATGGTGTCGCCGGGCTCGATTTGATCCGAAACCCCAGAGCTGAACCATGAACGGCGTTCCGGCACCACCACGCTGCCGTTAGCTTTGACGATATAAATACGTTCGTCGTCAGCTTTCTGACGCATACCGCCGGCACGCTGAATGTAGTCTTCAAGCGACACGCCGCTTTCATACTGATAAGAACTCGCCAGCTGCACTTCGCCAATAATCGACACCGTGCTCTGCACCGTCGGCACAAACAGGCGATCGCCGTTTTTCAGCTGAATATCGGCCGCGACAGATGCTTGCTCGCCAATCACCTTCTCCAGGTCGATAACCAAGCGGCCCACGGCATCAATGTTGGTCAGGTCACGCAGCAGCTGATTCATCTCGCCATAAGCAACCTGCGCACCGCTGTCGGTGATCACGTTCGAAGCAATCTCACGACGGAGTTGTTGGGCTAACTCGTCTAGACGTTTACGCTCGGCTTCACGCAAATCAGCACGGGTGAAAATCGCACCGTCAACGAACGCGTATTCGGTTAACCCCCCTGCTCGCTCGAGCAACCCCTGCAAGGTTTCACCACGGCGAATGGTATAAGTCCCCGGGAAGCGAACTTCGCCTTCTAAACGCACTTGTAAGGTGTTTTGCCACTGCGGAATCGACAGCACTTGCATGCGGTCACGCCCTTGCATCGCGATAGTGCGCTCACCTTGCAGTACACTGGCTAGGTTAAACGGCACGTAAACCGCTTCCGCTTCACCATCGACAATTTGCGTACGGGTAATTTCGGCACGCGCCAAATAGGCTGATTCTTTTAAGCCGCCGGCAGCTGCAATGGCTTGCCGTGCGTCAGCGCCTCGCACCAAAGGATAGATCCCGGGATAACGCACTTCGCCGTCAACGTACACCAACGGCAAGGTACCGGTAGCGCTGTATTGGTTGCGTAGCTGATATAAGATCGGCTGCAACAGGTTATGCCGTGAAAACTTGGCATAATAGTCGGCCTCGCGCTTCTGCTGTGTATCTTCTATGGCAAACAATGAGCTAAGCTGACTATCCAACTCTTCCGAGCGCTCTGGCGTGGTTTGCTCTAATAGTTGATTAAAGCCAAGGTCATCGGTGATCAGCTTCTGCAAGTATTGCTGGCGGTAAACCTCCAACACGCGTTCACGCTCTTCACGCTGACGGTCGCTTTCCGATTTTAGCCATGCACTTAACTGGTTTTCTTCGGCTTTGGCCGATTCATAGCGGCTAAACAACACGATTTGGTCGCGCGGCTGCAAGCTTAGGTTTGCTTCAGCATCGCCATGAATCGCGCGTGCTACGTCAAACTGCAACACACTGATGGTACGACGGTCATCACTGCTGCGCACCACGATACCGTAGGTCAGGTCTGTGATAGACAACAGTGCGCCTTCAACCGTCGGTAATAAGTCTTTGATGCGCAAATCGTCACGCCATTCGTACACGCCCGGGCGCACGGCAGCACCGACCACCATGACGCTGTCAACGGTGTCTTGTGCGACTGGGAATACGGTAATTTCGTCACCACCTTGCAACGGCGTTTGAACCTTGCTGGCTGTTAAATCAATGGTTTGCACACGACGTGAACCGTTACTAATGCGCTGTAACTGCACCGACTTCCGGTAAGCTGTCGGCAACAAGCCACCGGCGTAACTCAACGCATCGGCCAAGGTTTCTTCTGGGCGCAATTCATAAATCGCAGGGCGCAGCACTTCACCGCTAATACTCACCATGTCGCCACGGGTTGGAATAAACACCACGTCGCCCGCCTGCAAGCGGAAGTCGTTCGAGGCATCGCCTTCAGTTAACAATTTATAGAGGTCAAAAGTTACCACGGTTTCGCCGGCGCGCTTCAGTTGCACATTACGCAGCGAGGCAATGTCGCTGACGCCGCCCGAAACAAAGAGCGCTTGGCTAATGGTGGTCAGTGAGCTGACGGTGTAGGCACCAGGCTTGTAGGCTTCGCCCACGACAAAAATTTGCATGCTGCGTAGCTCGCCCATGCTGACCGCCGCTTCCATGCCGATCATGCGCTCGCGCACGGTGCTTTTGATCAGTTCTTTCGCTTCGTTGTAACGCAACCCAGCGACGCTTAATGGACCGAGGTTTTCGATAACGATCTGGCCTTCATTATCGATAGCGGCGTCAATGCTGCGGGTTTCTTTGCCGTAGAGCTGGATGCGCAGAGTATCGCCAACACCAAGTACATAATTCGACGGCACCGGCGCATTGGCCATCGGCGCAAAGGTGCTGGGCTCGCCTTGGAATAGGTTGTAACCAAACGGCTGTAATTCGTTGTCGTTTTCGGCGAGGCGTTCGGCAAGTTCAGACGGGCTTAACTCGTTCAGAGGACGATTGTCGGCGGTCTCACGCTCGCTCATTTGCGTGGTGCGCTCACCTGGTTTTGCTGCTTGTGCGTCACCAGATGTCGCAGCACCACTCATCAAGCCTTCAAGATCGCTCAAATTGACGCCAAATTGGCGCGCAATGGCCTCTTGCTGAGCGCGAGGTAGCTTTTGAATTTGTTGAATTTGCTGTGGCGTTAACGCCGACAGGTCTTGTGCCTGTGACGCCTGAGTCGGAACGAAAAGGACAAACGCTAGCGCGGCTGCCGTTAGCGTTTGTTGCAACCATGCTTTCACGCTAATTCCCCTATTTATAATTTTTAGTTAGATGGCTCTATGTGGCGCTGTTGGCGTACCCAAGATACGATCTTCCAGATGTTCTTGAGCATCAATAGGTAGAGAGCAAAGATTGCGACAAAGGCAATCAAGACCACTGTCTCTGAGACTTGCATCCATTCGAGTGTCAAACCAAGCGCCAACTTAGCGACCGCAATGGAACTGATAATAGCAAGAGCTTGGCGAGCAGAGAAGCCCGCGCGCATAAAGATGTGATGTAAATGTTCACGATCGGGTTTGAACGGCGACTGCCCTTTCATGACGCGGCGCGAAAGAATGGCAAACATGTCCATGAGTGGTACGGCTATTAGCCATAGCACGGCCACCGGTCGCACGGCTGTGACGTCTGGCGTGCTCGCGAACCAGGTTTCGAGAATACGCTCTGGATGGGTCAACATAATGAGCATCCACACCACCACGAAACCTACCAGCATGGACCCTGAATCGCCCATAAAGATTTTACGCACTGGGCGATATTTGAAACCGATATTGCGGATTAAATAAGGGATCATGGCGCCAAACAAAATCGTGGCGACGAGGAGTGGCAACTGCTGCCCGTTCATAAATGCCAGCGCCGCAACGCCAGCAAATGCCACCATCGCCATCGAACCGAGCAAGCCGTCAATACCATCAATCATATTGTAGGCATTCATCGCAGCAACGATACAGAGCAAAGTGAACGGCATAGAAAAGGCGCCAAGTTCGATTACGCCGGTACCGAATAAGTTACCGAGCTGAGTGATTTGCACATCTGCGCCGAAGACCACCACGGCTGCGGCGAGCATTTGCGCGATAAAGCGCACGCCTGCGTCAATGTCGTAACGATCATCGAGGGCGCCTATCAGCACCATGAAGCTAGCAGAAACCAGGAACAAACGAATATCGACTTCAAGTGGCAGTAGCGCCACCATCATGATCAGCATGGTGCCATAAACCGCCAAACCACCGACTAAAGGTACCGGTGAAGCGTGCTGTTTACGTTCGCAAGGCATGTCGACCAGCGCGGTGCGCCAGGCCATGGGAATAAGGACGTTACATAACACGCTCGAAAGTGCGGTAGCGGCTATTAACACCATCCAAATATTCATTTAATCGCTTGTCCCTAATCACTATTGTAGATATCGCGCGTATAGACTTTTTGCGCGACGTCGCTTAATTCTGCAGCCATTCGATTGCTGACTATTATATCTGAATTCTCTTTAAATTCTTGTAATTTTTTCTCAACACGACAGTTGAAGAAAGTTTCTTCGCTAAGTGTCGGTTCATACACAATAATTTCGATGCCCTTCGCCTGCAACCTTTTCATAATGCCTTGTATTGCACTTGAGCGAAAATTATCCGAGCCCGCTTTCATGACCAATCGGTACACGCCGACCGTTTTCGGCTGCTTGGCAATTATAGCATCTGCTATAAAATCTTTACGGGTACGGTTGGCATCGACAATCGCGCCAATAATCACCTGCGGCACATTATCATAATTCGCCAACAGCTGCCGTGTGTCTTTTGGCAAACAATAACCGCCGTAACCAAAGCTTGGGTTGTTGTAATGATCGCCAATGCGCGGATCTAAACAAACACCGTCAATGATCTGACGCGTATCTAAGTCATGATGCGCCGCGTAAGTATCGAGTTCATTAAAGAACGCCACCCGCATCGCCAAGTACGTATTGGCAAATAATTTAATCGCTTCCGCTTCTGTCGGTTCAGTATATTGCACAGGAACATCAGGCTTCATTGCGCCCTGCTGTAAAAGTTGTGCAAAGATTTCAGCCCGCTCGGAACGCTCGCCGACGATAATCCGCGACGGATACAAATTGTCGTGCAGCGCTTTGCCCTCGCGCAAAAACTCAGGCGCAAACAAAATACGTTCGGTGCCCAGCTCAGCGCGCTTCTTGGCAACGTACCCTACAGGGATGGTTGAGCGCACGACAATGTGACATTTATCGTTGTTTTGCAGTACCTGTTCGATCACCTGATCGACCGAACTGGTATTAAAGTAATTGGTTTCCGGATCGTAATCGGTGGGCGTGGCAATCAACACCCAGTCCGCCTGCGCATACGCTGTCGCAGCGTCGGTGGTGGCTTGCAGCTTCAGTTCGCGATGTTGCAAGAAGTCCGTAATGTCAGCATCTTGGATCGGGCTTTGCTTTTGGTTAATCAACGCCACTTTTTCGGCGTTGATATCCACCGCGGTGACTTGATTGTGTTGCGCCAGCAACACGGCATTTGAAAGGCCTACATAGCCCGTACCTGCGACAACGATGTTCATTGATTTCCTATCTCTTACTTCTTGCCTGATTAATAGCAGCGGTACAGTTTACAGAGTCCGCTATTTGATGTCATTAACTACACCGTAAAGACGGCCGACACTTCGTTGCAGTTTTCTACCACCCTAGCTAGAATGCCTGCACTCAAATAATCTACTTGGTACCAATGAAAGCTCCAACTAAATCAACTGTCGTTGTTGGCGGACTCGCCATCATGCCTTTCCAGTCAATGGAATCAGCACTCGATCACGTCGTCACCGAAGGCCATGTTAATAGTGGTGTCGGTGTTTCGGTGAATAGTGAGATCGTTATGATGGCGCGAAAAGACCAGAACTTACGCGACCATATCAATTCCGCCTCACTCCGTTTCGCTGATGGTATAGGTGTGGTGAAGACTGTTGCCAGTAAGGGAGTACCTAATGCACGAATTCCCGGCTGCGAATTCTGGGAAGCGCTTATGCTACGAGCGGCACAAGCGGACATTCCAGTCATGCTCATTGGCGCTAAGCCGGAGGTAAATCATGCCGCCGTGGAGAAATTACGCCAGGCAGGCTTAAGTTCTGTCAGTGGTATTCACGGTTATATCAACGATGAACAGTACATTTTTGATGAAATTGACGCAAAGCAACCAAAGATTATTACAGTGGCTCTTGGCGCTCCAAAACAAGAACAACTTATTGCACGACTCCATGAGCGCTATCCACATGCGTTCTACTTGGGCGTGGGCGGCACCTATGATGTCTACACAGGGCATGTAAAACGTGCGCCACAGTTGTTTTGCCGTCTCCACTTAGAATGGTTCTATCGCTTGTGTGCACAACCAAGCCGGATAGGTCGGCAATTAAATTTATTCCACTACTTAGCTTTGCACTTGATGCGCCGGCTTTGAGACTTTTAAGGGACGAAGGTTTCCAGATGCTGATTTCTGTATATATGCCAACTCATAATCGCGGCCCATTACTCGAGCGGGCGATTGACTCGGTACTCGCGCAAACTCATGGCGACCTGGAACTGATCATTGTCGATGATGGCTCTAGTGATGGCACGTGGGAACGCCTGCAGGAGTACATGAGCCGCGATCCACGTGTCAAAGCCTATCGCCATGACCAGCCCAAAGGCGCTTGTGCCGCTCGTAACTTAGCGATCTCAAAAGCCTCAGGCAAGTTTGTGACTGGTCTTGATGATGACGATACGTTTACGCCTGACCGCCTTGAGACTTTACTCAACCATTACGATGAGCAATACGCTTTTATTTGTTCTGGCTATTATTGGGTTGCTAAAAACAAAACAAACCGCACAATGTGTAGTGACAAGATCATCACTCTGGCAGCGCAACTCGATGCGAATCACGCTACCAATCAGGTATTTGTAGAGCGAGAGAGAATGATCACCATCGGCGGTTTTGATGAAGCTCTGGTCGCTTTACAAGATTACGATTGCTTTACGCGTCTGATAAAGCAATACGGCCCAGCGTTTAGGGTTGGGCAACCGTTGCAACATATTTATGTTGACCATGGCGGTGCGCGCATTTCAAATCAAAAGAAAAGCCGACGCGGCTTTGCACAGTTCCTCGAAAAGCATGGCGCAGACATGGGCTTTCGGCAAAAACAGAACCATGCATTTTGGCTGAAGATGCGCGTTCACGAGCCGTTTTCGGTGGGTGAATTTGTTACGTCTATTTTCGCTGGCCATTTAAAAATGAAGTTAGGTCATCTTCTCAAATTTGGATTAAAGTTCGGAAGAACATAATGAAAGACAATAAGAAATTGCTCGTTGTTTTTGGTACACGGCCCGAAGCAATCAAAATGGCCCCGTTAGTCAAAGCGTTGCAGCAGGTTGAGCACTGGGATGTTCGCGTCTGTGTAACGGCTCAACACCGCGAGATGCTGGATCAGGTTCTTCACTTGTTCGAAATCAAGCCTGACTACGATCTTAATCTCATGCGCCCGAAGCAAACCTTGGCACAACTAGCTGCGCGCGTTTTGACCGAGCTGGAACCCGTATTAACTGACTTTAAACCTGATTTGGTTTTTGTACATGGCGATACCTTGACCACGCTCGCAACCGGGCTCGCCGCCTACTTTCAGCAAATTCCAGTGGCGCATGTCGAAGCAGGACTGCGAACCGGTAACATTTATTCGCCCTGGCCAGAAGAAGCGAATCGAAAATTAGTTGGTGGGATTACCCGCTGGCACTTTGCGCCCACAGCACAGGCTGCAAAAAATTTGCTTCATGAGAGCGTCGATGAGGATCATATCCATGTGACCGGCAATACTGTCATTGATGCGTTGTTGTATGTACGCGAAAAGTTAACCTCGGATAAGCATCTCGAACAACAATTTACCGCTCAGTTTGCCGATCTCATTCCAGGGCCTGACACACGCGTGGTACTGGTTACCGGTCATCGAAGAGAGAGCTTTGGCAGCGGCTTTGAACGCATTTGCCATGCGCTTGCAGACTTGGCCAAAGCAAACCCAGACGTTCAGTTTATCTATCCGGTTCATTTGAATCCGAATGTCCAAGAACCAGTCAATCGCTTGCTCTCGCACATCCCAAATTTTCATTTGATTGCACCGCAGGACTATTTACCGTTTGTTTATTTAATGAATCGAGCAGCGGTGATCATTACCGACAGCGGCGGTATTCAAGAAGAAGCACCTTCGCTTGGCAAGCCGGTTCTGGTCATGCGGGATACCACTGAGCGTCCAGAGGCCGTCAGCGCAGGTACTGTTAAATTGGTAGGCACTGATGTTGAGCGCATTACCAACGAGACGCAGCGCTTACTGGATGATGAGGCGTATTATCAAACCATGAGTCGTGCGCATAACCCATATGGCGACGGCACCGCGTGTGCAAAAATTATCGCCACGCTCAAAAAAGAACTGAGTGCATGATTTATATCGTCGCAACTGCATTGACCCACGGCAAAGGCGGGATTAGTACTGCGCTAACCAGTGTTGTCGAAGAGCTTGACCGTCAAGCAGTTGCCTATCAATTTATTGAATCGCACTCAGAGCAAATTAGTAAGCTGCAAAGTATACGAAAAGCGCGGCGCGAGCTAGAGGCGGCAGGAGCTGACGATATCGTCTGGCTGCACGGCGCGCGCTGGCTTTCACTACTACGCAAGTATTTATTATCGCGAGGTCCGAAACGCAGAGGCGCACGCATTGTTATGCAGCTTCACGGTATAGAAGTTGCGCACTACCTGAACTTTCGCCTTGGCCGCTGGTTATTACAACGCCTCATCAATCGTTGCGACGCACTCGTTGTGCTAACCCCTTGGTGGCAATCAACCATCACCCAGTACTTAGACTATCCACCTGAACGCATCTTGGTGATGCCGAATACATTGGACGCCAGCCTTTCGGCACTGGTTAATGCGCCATCGGTTCAGTCCTCCGAGAGAACTACAACCGTAGCCAAAACTCGGGTTAATGTGCTTTGTATGACTCGCCTTGAACCGGGTAAAAACGTCGACGCAGCCATTCAAGCGATGCAACATCTGCCGGCGCATTATCACTTACATGTGGCCGGAGATGGTTCGTTACTTAACGAGCTAAAAGCAGAGACGGAAGCACTCAATTTGAGTGAGCGCGTTCACTTTCTTGGCTGGGTTCCTTATCAAGAAAAACCCGAGTTACTACAACGCATGGACCTGTTCTTACTGCCCTCAGCGCTGGACTCGTTTGGCATGGTCTTTCTTGAGGCGATGGCCGCAGGCTTGCCGGTCGTTGGTCTTGCTTATGGCCCGGTCTGCGATGTGGTTCCGCCCACAGCTGGGAAACTAGTGTCCGAACCCTCAACGCAATTAATCGCCAGCGCGGTAGAAGAATGTATGGCAAGCCACTCAGAGATGAGTCAAGCCGCCAAAGAACACGTCAAAGCGGCTTTTTCTCCCGAGCCTGTGGTCACCAATACTTTAGAATTCTTCGCGTCACTAACACGCTAAGCGAATCGTTCAAACTCGCTCATTACTTCAGTAAAGCGAAAGTTTCATCCCACATTTGTTTCACTGCGGTGCGTTGCCATTCACCTTGTTCTTTGATGACCTTACGCAATTCAGTTTGGTAACTCTCATCCGTTAACAGCTGCTGCAGCGCATGAAGTGGCTTATCGAGATCGTCTCCAACTTCTACTAACTGCTGCGCACAACCATAGTCTGCAAGTAATTCGTGATACTTATGGCTCCAACCGGTTGCCAGCACAGGCACGCCCTGTGATAGTGCGCTCACCAAGCCGTGGAAACGTGAACTCACTACAACTCTCGACTGACCGATAATCCACTTAATTTTCAATGCGTGCCCCGGATCGAGCACCGGCACCTGTTGACTTAATTGGGCCTGGATTTTCGCCGTTAAACGACGGTCCGCGTCTGCCTCGTGGATCAGAATAAATGGCTTCTTGTCTTCTTTGAGTGCCATCTCGATCGCGGCAACCATAAAGGCCACGTACTGCTGACCATCGGTGCGCTTTTCTAGCATTTTAGAGTTGGGAATAAAGCAGACTTGATGCGCCTCTGCATTGAACTCTGCTGCAGGAATACCTTTTATCAGATTGGTGAAATCTGGGCATTTCTGCAAGTTTTCTGCGTCTGGTAACAGCGCGCGACAAAAATCTAAAGATTGCGCATCACGCGCATAGACTGTGCTTGCATGCTGCAAAACTGGTAGGAACGCCTTTTTCGAGGCTGGTTTTTGAAACGGCCCTAGCGCCTGCGGCAAAACCACAACTGGAACGCCCTTACCGGTCAGCTTTGCAATTGAGCTTCCCAGACGGTCATGCGCAATTAACGGGCTCCATTGATCACCAAAGGCAAAACCAGATGCATCAAGTATTAAATCAAGTTCCGCTTCGCTGATAATGCCAAACATATGACGCAGGCGTTTGGGTAACCAGTTCACAGGAGCTAATAAGTTGATGCGCTTACGAATGTAGCGACTTTTTTGCCAGAGCCCAAAAGCGACACGGCGCTCATACGGCCCTGTCGGCTCTACGACAAAACGTGCCGCTACCCCGCGTTTTTCAAATTCAGCAATGATCGCGTGTAACATTAACTCCGCGCCTTTGTTCGCGAAACTAATTCCCTTGACTTCGACGTTTAACACTTATGGCTCCTTTCTCCAATCGATAGATCACGATTGCGTAAATAACTGCTATTAGACCACCTGGCTGACCGCTAACAAAAGCATGTCCAGCTAAGATCCCATGACCGATAAAGACGCCACTTGCTATCACAAAAGCGAAATGCTCAACGTTAGGGCGATACCACCATAAAGTTGCGGTCAAAAGGAAGAATAAAAGATGACAAGCGAACACAAAACTTGCAAACGGCACCCCGTATCCACCGCGCAGATCATACCATTCCTGCTCAATCGCTTTGAATGTCTCCGTGCCAGTTGTATTGTTGTGGTTTATGTAATACTCACGGCCGCTACCGGTGAAGAATGAGTGGCCACCGCCAGTCCACTCGGCTTTATTGGGATATTTTTCGAGTTGACCTTCGGCGGCAGTAATCAAGGTTTCACGCGGATTTGCTCCCGCTATTACAGCTTGGATTTGCGCGACTTGATAGCCCAGCGACTCTTGGTTGGTTTGTACCCAGTTGATGCCAAGCGAAGTGGCAACAATGACAACCGGTAGAAGCACCCAACGAGCGCGTCGGAAAAGCAATATAAAGATGGCAGTAAGCACCAACGCGCCCGCCCAACCTGCTTTGGTGCCTAACAACAGCAAACCAACCAGGCAGAGTATAATTTTGCCGAGGTTCAGAAGACTAAAGTGTTGGTGCAAGAGCACAAACATGGCGCACAAGCTTATAAGTGCGGCGAGTCCAATATCGTTACCGCCGATGTAGAAGGATTTAATTCCAAATACGCCATCTTGATAGCTTGGAATCCCCACACCGGTAACAAACGAGAACACCATGAACAACCCGAATACCCAGCCATAATGGGCCAACCCGCGGATCAATAGTTGCTCGTGATTATCAAAGTAAACTAATGCCGAAACTGTAATCAAAACAACCGTAAACGGGTAGACCCAACGGGTAAGCAAGGTCAATTCGCTGATAAAGTTAATATCCGCCGTTGGGTAAATCGACACCAGTAAGATAGTCGACCAACTTAATATCATAACTTTTATGAGCCAACTTAAAACGCCGCCACGCGTGTAAACAAGTATCAATCCCAGCAACAGTAGCAGTGAACGATAGAGTAAACTTACCCGCAAGGCGCCCAAGCCCAAGTAGCTCAAAATGCCGTAAGCGGTATCAAGCCAAATAACTGGGTAAACAAGCAAAATCAGTGCCCATTGCGCGATTCTATCTCTGCTAAGCGCGAATTGTTTCACTGCTTTCTCCTCGCTAACCAGACGTGCAGCAAGGTAACGCCAGCTGCGCACCAGCCAAACATCACAGCCAACAACACCTGGATGCGTTGCGGATAGATGGCGTTCGGACTCGCGGTGACGTCGGTGGTGGGCTGGATCAAGCGAAACTCGTCACTCGTCACCATCGCTAAACGCGTTTGTAATAAACCGAGGTTTCGCTTTAGTTCAGCTTTAGCTTCGCTTGGCCATGACGTAGAAACTAGTTCAGACGCCTTGCCAATCTGCAATTCAATTTCATTGATGCGCTTCATCAACAGGTCTGCTTCCATCATTTGCAAAATAGCTTGCAACTGTTGCTTCGACTGTTGGGGGGTAGATGTATGCCAATGAATCGCATGAAACCTATCGTTTTGGTAGCGATAGTAATGTAAGTGTCGGCGAACTGTGAATAGAGCTTCGTCAGTCACTTCGCCGTAGAGCAGAGCTGTAACCTTCTGCACAAAATCATCGCTATTGAGCCAATAGCTAATGCGGAGCTCGGGCTCTGCGAGAAGAGGTTTGCTTGCCGTGGAGTGAGCATCACCGGTGACAATCTCGTCAGACCTTAGTAGCAACCCTTGGTTATACGCTTCTGGGTTCACAACAAAAATAACTTGAGATTGGTACCAGCGCGGCATGGACTGAAAATAGAGGTAAGCAGCCGTTAGTCCGATGCCCACATAGAGAAGAGCCAGCCACCAAAACTTCGTTAGCCAGCTCCAATAAGTAGAAATGCTAAGCTGTTGCTTAGTTTCTACGAACATAGCCATGCAGAAGAGTAAGTAAGAGCATCAAAATCACACCCAAGATAAGGCCGATAATGAACCAAGTGATCGCACTAAGTCCATTAGGCTGGTGCGGCGCTAACGCGGGATCAATCGTTTCAAACACATAATCATCGTTTACCTCTACCAGCATCGCTCGCTTATACTGCTCTTGCAACAAACGATACAATGACTCTTGGACATCCGCTTGCTGTACTTCTTGTGCTTTCCTGGTTAAGTAGTTGATTTGTTGCTGCACGCGTTCACGCTCGCGCTCACGCATGTAACGGTTGATATCCGCAACCATTTCTTGCAACCATTGGGCCGCTTGTTCAGGGTCGCCGTGGCTCATCCGCAGGGTAACGATACCTTTTGCTCGATCATACTCAATCTCCAACTGTTTGCGCAGCTCGTTGTAGCCTCTCCAGAGCTCTTGCTGCTCCTGCTCGTTTAAGGTTTCGAAATCATCCAGCAAGAACGGTAAGAGTTTATGTTCGTCAATAAAGTTGTAGAGAAAGCTGCGGGATTTCAAAACCTCAACCGCCATCTGGGTATCGTTCACTTTGCCGGAGCTCAGGTCCAACCCTGCCAGCCCGGCCAGCCCTGCGAGTCCACCGGCCATATCCGCTAACCCCGAAGCGCGCTCTTCACTTGGCGCCAAAACAGTTTCAGCTTCATATTCAATAGGCGCTAGCCATTTTGCTCCTGCAGCTATCAGTGCGATCGCTAAAGGAAGGATCAACCACCACTTGCGCAGCGTACGTAGGCTCTCGAAAAATGCCTCGCCCGAGAAAATGATCACGTTTTGATTATCATTGCTCATCATCTATAAACCGCCCTAAAATTGAACTGGATTTTTTTGCGGAATAAGGAATACCGCCATCAGCATCCGCGTAGCCAAACGCCAATAACATGATAGGGCGTTGATGTGGATTCAACTTCAATTCGTTTGCTAGTAAGCGCTCACGAAACTCGATATCCGGCCAATTAATCGGACAGGTCGAGATACCCATGGTCTCGAATGCCAACATGAGTTGCATTGCTGCAAGTGAACCATCGATGTAAATACAGTGGCGATCACGTTCCATAGGGTACGCCTGCAGATCGCCTACAACTACGATTACTTGCCCGATTTGTTCAGAAAATCCGACTGTACCACCTGCCATTCCAGCGATTTTCGCGGCTCGTTGACTATCTTGCACGACATAAAATTCGTAAGGCTGGCGATTACACGCTGATGGCGCCAAGCTGGCCAGCTCAAACGCCTGCTCGACTGCTTCTCGATCTACTTTTCTTTCAGCAAACCAACGTACTGAGCGACGACGACGAAAAAGCGTATGCAACGCATCGGTTGTGATGGTGCTTTTGGGAAGCTGTTGATGCGGGTACGGAACCGAGGTTCCGTCTGCTCTCTCAACATTTAATTGCTCCCAAGCCTTGCGCGCCTTGGCTATCTTCGGCGTATCTTTGACGATATCGAAATAATTATGTAAGACATCGTTAGCCCACTTCAACTCACGGCTCTCGATGCTTGTCGAGGTTAGTGCTTGGCGAAAACAATCGACGGTTTCGCCAATATAATCGGCCGCAAAGCTTGGTCTCCGCGGTCTCATGATTAAGCCTTTCTCTAGGCGGTGCGTGTTGCGTCTTAACAACGCACTGCTTCGCTCAATATTTTTAAGAGATCGCCAATACGCGATTCTGCCTTTTAATACTGCCTGTTGCTCTCGGCCAAACTCTCTCGAGAAAAGCAAATAGTAAATTGCTGACATGAAACGGAAGCCAGCAAATAGCTTGATGATATGCTTATCGGCGTCTGCGGCTCGTTCTCGAAGCCAATGAACCCATTTGACGGGGATAATCTTTTTTAATAATTCTCGTGTGCGCATGAAACCTAAAATTCTAGTTAGTTCTTTTATATCGGCCCATATACTAACAGAATCCGGCCTCTTCTCGTATTTATTAACTTAGTTTTAGCGTCTTTTTGAGAAATCCCCAATAGCGCGCCCACAAGGTGAAAGGGAGTAGCAGTGAACGCGTCATGATTAAGGCCATGAGCCGCGTCTTTTTTGCGAACCAAAAGACAATAAACCCAGCCGTTGCATAGGAAAGTACGGTTGCGATTGCTGCCCCCTCGCCTTGCCATTTTGGAATGAAGATCAAATTTAGAATAACATTTAGCAACGCACCAGCGCCATGACTCAACAGCGAAAATCGAAGAAGATGTTCAGCGATTAACCATTTACTCGCAAGCTCTCGCATAAACACGAAGACACCCGCCCAGATATGAATTGCAAGTATGGTTCCACTCACAAGATATTCGCTGCCAAACAATAGGGGCACTATTGTCGATGCAAGCGAGGCTACCGCTATTGCTATCACAAAAGCTGCGGTGAATAATCCATCACACAGGTTCTGAAGTCTGCGATGATACGCGTTGTTGTCAGAGTTCTTCAGTTGCAGTAGCGAACTAAAAAAGCTCGCGGCGATTGCCGTCGCAAAAAAGTACCATACCTCGGACAAGCGAACAGCGACAGCGTAAGTCCCCACCGCATCTTTGCTGACTAATTCACCAAGCATCACCTGATCGACTTTTAGATAGAGCACAGCGGCAAGACCCGAAAGAACAAGCCAAAATGACTGCTTTAACACCTTCAGACCGTAGTTCCAATTGATAGCCGCAATCTTGAAACCCTTGGCTTCTCCTTTTATGCGATAAAGTAAGATATATCCGCAGCCCCAAGCTAGATACTCGAAGGCGTAAATAATCGCAATCGCGAGCAGAGAGGGGTAAACGAATACGCACGTCAGCTTAAGCGTGCCTGCGATGAAAACAACCAGGGCTCGCATTTTCACGACATAGTGAGCATTGACTTTAGCTTGAAAGAAATACTCTACAACCTGGAAAGCCTGCAATGTCGCTGCGCTGCCTATGATGACTAAACTTAATCTTTCATCAATTCCCAAATCGCTGACAGTGGCCCATGTGACAAGGCCTAGTAGGCCTACCGCAGCGCCAATCAATCGATAGGCTGCGACCGTCGTCATTACCATCGTTTCACGCTTGGGGTTATCAACCAACTCGCGTATGACCAAGGCATTTAAGCCAAGCGCTGTGAGCGGTGTGACAATCGCAACAAGGGCTAACACATAATTTAGTTCACCAAAGAGGTAAGGGCCTAACACTCTCGCCAAGACAATGGTGACGATCAAATTAAGTGCCATCGTGAAAACCTTTTCACTCATTAGCCATGAACTGTTTTTAAGTGCTGCTCGGATCATTCGTTACCTGCAATTTGAGGGCTGCAATCTGTGCTTGGAATCATTATCAAAAGCGCAGATATCCTATCGGATTAGGACTCTATTATCCATGTATCAATCTATAGCTGAGAGAAAGCATCAATAGACACAAAAAAAACGCTCCCGAAGGAGCGTTTTATTATTATTTTCGATTTTCTAACTTCGGCTTACGCCAAGTTATTAGTCGATGATTTCGTTCAAGTCGTATAGGTCGAAGTCAACACGAACTGAATCGTTTTGTACCCAACCACGGTCTGAACCGTTTACGTTGTATGCAGAGTAGACTGAGATGTTAGTCGGATAGTCTGCAACGTTAACAGTCAACGAGAACTTAGCACTGCTTCCAAGTGCGCCCTGAGCGAACAAGCACTCACGGATATCACCTGCTAACTGAGTTACACCGTAGTTTGCAAGTTTGCCACCAAGGTCTTCGTTTTCACAACGGAAGTTGGTGCCGTCTTCACGAACTGCGTCAACCCAGATGATGCGGTTTACGTTGTTGTTTACTGGAGTTTCGCCTTCGCCGATTGGGTCAGGGTACGAGCCGCCGTCAGACGCATCATCGAAACCAGGATCACGATAGATATTGGTTACGTAGATGATTTGTGAGATCGGAGTCACTTCACCTGAAGAAGACTGACCGCTGTAAGGCATGTAAGGGATGTGAGTGATAGAACCGTTCACGCCCCAGCCACCAGCTGCGTCAGGACCTAAGTCAGTTGAACCTGTAGCAGGATCAGTCAGAAGTACACCATCTTCTGGGAAGTCAGTACCAGGAGTCATACCTGAATCGGTATACTGAGCACTAGTGTTTTCCCAGTTTACAGTCGCAGCCAACATGAAGTCGCCGTCTTGCTTAGGATTCTGAGAAGAATCGCCACCAGCTTGCAAGTCAAACGCTAAGTTAACTGGAACATCAGTTTCATCACAATCAAATACGAATTCGTTTGCAGTGTGGCTAACGTAAACACAGTTGTTAGGGTTAGAATTTGCGAAGAATGCTTCACCCGCTAGTGGGCTGCTTGCAATCCAACCAAACATGTTCGCACCAGATAAGGTGTAACGAACTTGCCAGTCTGCGCTCACATCTTCGTTTACTACGAAGTCCCAGCTTCCGCCGTCAGGGTTTTGAGTTGTCGCAACCCAGAACTCGCCTTCGCTTACTGCGTATAGGTCGCCGTGTGAACCACCGTCAGTACGGAATTGACGACGGTAATCCCATACGTCGATTTCGCCTTCATACGGAGTTTCTACGTTGAGTTCATACTGGTCACCCATTTTGAACAACTGAGTTTCTTCAACGTCAGCTGTATCGAACGGCCATGGGTTAGTGTTGGTTGGCCAAGGCTGGTTGTCTAAACGAGAGAATGTATCAAACATTACGCCATTTAGAGCAACAACAGTTTCAGCGTCAAAGTTGAAACGACCGAAGTCAAGCTCGATACCATACGTAGTATCGTTTGAAGCAGTCACTTCATCACCGAAGATGTTGGTTACACGATAGATAAGAACGGTGTTGTCGTCGTCGTCAGTTGTTTGAGCAACGAAATCAACAGTCATACCTTTGTTAACGTCTTCTGAGTCAGCGTCGTCATTGTAGCTGCCTGGATCAGAAGCGATTACACCGTTACCAGCGAAGTCGCCTTCGTCAAACTGCTCACCAAAACCGATAGTTAGTTGGTCTGGGTGGCCATCGATGTAAGCACCGTCTTCAAGACGTAGGTAAATGTAATCACCCTCTTTGTACTCGTCGTTCAAAGTGATGATAACGTTTTTCGACAAGATCTCATCCATGGTAGACATGAACTGATTTGTCGCATAAGTAGTTTCAGTGAGAGAGACGTCTGCAGCCATCGCTCCCGTGCTAACGCCAGCGATTGCCATAGCGATTAGCGAACGTTTAAACATGTTTGTCATGAT
>CETC01030254.1_pt1 | contig 18960 bp, 24 predicted proteins | sample 326911 | NCBI WGS metagenome assembly CETC01 (sample SAMEA2622694, study PRJEB7988) | marine metagenome | isolation source: saline water (ENVO:00002010), including | reverse complement strand
ATATATTGGCTGGCTTACATGCACCTCAAACGCGCAAGCGATACCCCACAAAAATACCACCTCATTGTAGGCTTATTTAATGACGCTATAGGCTCAGCAGTCAGAGAGATATTTTTAGAAGAAACAGAGGAGGAGGACGAATGACTAATTTAAAAATAGGTTGGTGCAAAATTGCAGTAGATATAGACGGAGAGTTAGAAACTTGGATTGGCAATATTAGAGAAGTGGGTAAAGAAGAAAGTGAGGTCGAAGTGCCACGTTGGGACGAAGACACTTGCACCGAAACAATAGAAACATACGACATACCTAATCATTGCTTAACTCAGGAGGACGAATGAGCAAGGTAACAAACATCAGACCTTACATAGCTAAACGCTTACGCAAAGAGATACGCGAAGCAGAGGAAAAATATTGCGAGCATTGTGGTGAGACCAAAGAAGATTGCCCAGGCTACAAGTGTTGGATCTAATATGGACGAGGATAAAATAAATCCGTCTTATTACAAGAAAGGTATAGAAACGACTGATTATATTGTCAGTCACAATATGAACTATGTTGAAGGTAACATCATCAAGTATGTTACTCGATACAAGGAGAAGAACGGCCTACAAGATTTACTCAAAGCAGAGTGGTATTTAAACAGATTGATTAAGGAGACACGGAACAATGGATAAATTATTAGAAGCAGTAAGAGAAGCAAGCTTATCTGTAGCTTGCTTGCTAGATGATGTATCAGTAGAACAAAGTGCCGATATAGAACTATATGAACTGCAAAAGGATATAGAGCATATACAGAATAAGATAACAATTATAGAAAACTATCTTGACCCATTTGTCATTGAAGAGCTAGATACAATCAAAAATAAAAAAAGCTAATGAATATAATCAGACTTTCTGAAAAAACTGCAAGACATATATGTAGTAATGAACAAAGAAAAATAGATGCTCAATTAAGTAAAAATTGGATATTGACTGAACAACAAAAAGATATAGTTAGAAAAGAAATAGGAAACAAATGGGCTTCTTATCTGCGTCTTTATAATACTGTTAATAAGTTAATTAAAGCAAAACCACACCTATATCCGTTATTGCCTCAAGATATAAAACAAAAACTAAGGGAGAAAACCAAATGAACCTACAAAAAATTACAGGGATAGGTACACAATACGTTAATTGTTGTGAGCAATGGGTGAGATACAACGTTGTTCTAGACTCTCAAGGACTGCCTCTAGTCTATTTATACACAGAACAACATGCAATTCTTAAAGACAAAAAATTGCATAAATTGGCAATTAGTGAAATCATTAACAATCTTACAGAGGATTTATAATGGGTACAGAGTACATTTTAGATAAATTAAGCGGGGAGTATGTATTGGTTTGTTCAAATTCTAGCCGTCCAACAGTAAGATTAGGCACAGACGACATAGAACTTGCAAAGAAACGAGCTAAACCTTACATGAAGTTTTAATGACTGAGCTCTACAAAGGCCGATTTGATTGCCACCCCATCATGCAGTTTGATTCTGATAAACACGGGACAATAGATTGGACTCTACACATGGATCCACCCGAGAGTATTTATTGGAAAACAAGCAAGATAAAGAAGAACCATATACGGATCACCAGCCAGGTAACGCCTGCACAAAGGAAAGAACTAACAAGCGAGCTTTACCTAGACTTAAACCCACCAAAGGAGAACCCAAAGAGGATAAAACAATTATGAAAAGACGCATAGCATACTTAGACAAACCGCAAGCTAAAGCTGTGGTACAAATATTCAGGCGTGGTCAATTAGGAGACTTGGCTGTATTCTTAAAAATAGACAGCAAGAACAAAAACGGACAGTACAAACTGTGTATTGATTGTCCCGTAGATAGTCACCCACGACTGGTAAACAAGCTCCAGGACGTAGCTGATACATTAGTGGAAACACACAAGCAAGCAATTGATACTATATCTTGGGAAGAATATGATGATAAAGATTTAGAGCCCGAAGAAGATACGCTTAGGGATTTTGTTGATATGTTAGGGAGTTACGACTGATGGATATGGAAAGACTAGAAAAGAAATGGAGAAAAGACTGCCCAGATGAAGTAGATGGCATGGTCAAAAGAATAGTAAAAAAGAGAACCCGACGATTATGGGAGCTAAGAGAAAAAGGTGCAGAAGCTAGGAAAAAACGAGCTACTCAACAATAACTGCGTCTTCAACTTCAAGTAAGGGTTTATAGTCTCCGAGTAGTTTCTGTATCCTCTGTTTAATCTCTACTTCACTTAACGAGTCTAACGTGCCTGTTCTAACTTCTTTACGTTCTACATACAGACCAGCAGCTCTGCCTCTTTGTACCTCTGCTGATACTGCTGCAGTAAGATTACCTTTGTCTATGGCCTGATCTCTTATCTTGGCTAACTCTCTGACATGACGACTAAAAGTAACCTCATACTTCTTGTCTAGCTCTGCCTGGAGACCTTGTATGTATCGAACAACAAGCGGGTACTTCTGTGGATTCAAGAGTTCCGAAGCCCTGACAGCTGCAGATGTATCGGCATAACCAGCAGCAAGCGCGCATTCTGTTTGTGTCTTAGATCCATCGTTGTACACATACTCTTTAGCAAAAAGCATTTGCTTAGGTGTTAGGTGTTTATCATTCTTACCTGATATGTTTCCTGATATTCCTTTTGGCATTCGCGAAGTATATACCAAGGTAATAAAAAGTAACAAGTTTTATTATATATGGGACATATAATACATAACTTCTGCCAGGTTAGCTCTAAACCCGCATTCTTTCAACATTTTCAAGACTTTCTAACCTGACCTAACTTTGCAGAAGTTAGATGGAAACCCTTATAGGACTTATATTTTTACCATTTATAACCTGAAAAATAAAAAAACTGGATTTTGAGCGTATTCGTGAAAACTTTTTGAAATATTACAGGTTAGGTTAGGTTTTGTTATATAGGAATAGAAACATTGCTAATAAAATCAATAACTTACGATCTAACCTTACCAAAGTTAGAAGATTTTTATTGTCAACAAAATCAATAGCTTACATCTAACTTCTAAAGTGAGGTTCAGGTTAGAAAGTCCCTTGTCCTTGGGCCGTCGTTCCGAGTCCTTTGTCCTTCGTCCACAAAAAAAGGGAAGAATTACGGGTTCTTCCCTTTCTCTAGTTTTGTGAAACTAAGCCTTTTTGAGTCCACACTAGGCAAACAGTGTGTGTTTGTTTAACCAAGACGTATTATACAGGATCCTTACCCGACAGGCTACCGCTTAAATGTTTCTTCTGAACATTTTTAAAAATCCTATCCCAGTTCTTGCTAAACTCTTCGACCGATACAGAAGCTGGCCTTTGCTTTGATCCTTTACCCACCGCCACCTGGCCCTGGCTGTAAAATTTTTCGCTGAGCAGCGTTTTGTGCCATACCCAATAACGTAGCGACACCGTACACCGCGTTCATTCCGCCTTTGTCGTAGGCCGATTTAAACAATGACGGTCCAGCCTTTTGGAAAGCTGCAGATGTACCAAGACTAGCAATGCCTTGTCCTGGCGTGATGTTACCTTGTCCAACATTTCTCACCGTTCTTATGCCTGCGCGAGCCATGGGAGAAATGCCTAGATTGCTTCCTACCTTACGCATAGCCAAATTGCCTACTACGCCTTTAACAAATTCCTGTGGGTTTTCTGCATCTTGCAAACCTTTTACAAAATCAAGAGCGAATGCTGCGTTACGCGTAGCTGGATGTACTCTCGCCAAACGTTTTAAAAATCCTAAAATGCTTTCCTTAGCTTTTTCTCCAAAAGTTTTTTCTGGTTTGAACTGAGGCATAACGGGCGTAGGTATGCTGGGTGTAAAGTCTCCCATTCCAAACGGTGAAGCATAAGCTCCTATGCCACCAGTAAAAGGGCCTGTTAGTATGCTCATACCGCCAGGGCCAAACCTACCAGATATGCCTGGTTGTACTCCAGATACAACTATCTCGGGGATACCTGTAGATCCTCCGCCTGTTATACCTAGATCGCCGTTGCCGTCCATAGGCTAATAATAAAGAAATGCAGAGCTTACTGCAACTTCCAGTTTTTGTTCTGAAAAGCGGGGCTGTACCACATAGCAAGAAACTCAGTGTAATGTTCTGGAGTCATTTGTCCGTCGTGCTCCAATATAACTTCCTTCATCAACTCAAACATTTCTTGAGGCACAATGTTAAATTCTACTAATCCTTCGAGCAACATGACGTGTTCTTCGGGTCCCGCGTCCTCGAGCCACTTTTTCATTTTAGGGCTGCATTGTTCGTAGACCTCTGCAATTATTGATCCATCAACTATTTTCATTATTCTCCTAGTGTAACAAAAGGCCTGAGACTTTAGGATACCAGACCTTTTGTCATTATCTATTTAATCGGGGGATCACTGGGCTGGAGGCTTTACTAAAACTATGTAAAAGTAAGGCATTTGGCTCGAACAGCTCCCCCTGCAGATGTTTTTCTCATGGAGCACACCGTCTGCTGGTGCCCTCTGGAATTCAAGGCCATTAACAAACCTTACGCTACCCCCTATCCAGCTAGGTTAAAAACCTGTAACGCAGATATATTCTAATTTATTTTATGGGATATGTATAGTGATTTATACTGGTTCGAATATTCCTTTTTCTATTAGAATATCCCTGTTACGCATGTGTTCGGCTTCTACGTCTTTTTTTGATTGACCATAGTAGGCTACCGCCAGGTGGCATTTAACCATGAGCTTGTTGATGTTTACGCCATCTACAACGACATCACCCAAGACTCTCCCAAACTTACCTCTGGAGTCCTTGAGCTTTGTTTGTATAACTACTTTCTCCCCGTCCTCGATAGCTTCTTCTAAGAAAGACCCAGCCATTTTTCCTCTAGCCTTCTCATCTTTGTTACGAGTACGTGACTCGGGAGTATCAATGCCGTATAGGCGAACACGAGACTTATACAAAATATCGAAACCGAGATCCAAAACAACGTCGATAGTATCGCCATCAACCACCTTTTCAACTGTGCAATTGTATTCATACATTAAATATAACTCCTTCCATAGTCACCGTAGTTCATAACCAAACCACCTTCTTTGTATCCTTTGAAGCCTTCAAATACTTTTGCTTCTATTTGACTGCGTAGTGAACGTAAGTCTAGCTGGTAATACGGGCCTCTATTAAGATCTTGGCTACCAGGAATAACTGTAAATAATTCTTTTGCGCTTGGTCCGCCTTTTGAAGCTATTTGTTTAGCAATTTTCTCAGCCTCTTTTTTAACTCTGTTGTACGTTCCTTTTACTCCTGCCTCATCAGGGGTAAAACCTTTTTCGGGAATTATGATGTGGTTAAGACCCGTATCGATAGCATGAGCGATTGCTGTTCTTAAATCCATTTGAGGGTAGTTCTTTTTAAAAGGATAGTCAGGGAAAGCTTTCCTGTTGTACTGTGTTCTTTGGAATCTTTCATACCTTTCTAGTTCTTGTTTGCTAGGATAGTTACGCGCTGCTCTTTGCATGTCGTAAACTGCTGGGAATTGTTCCGCTATTGTAGGTAAATTATCTTTAACAGTTTGTTCAAAAAAATCTCTATCTTGGTCTTTTTCTCTATCATACAAGTCAGTTTCAAGCTTCTTCACTCTTTCTAAACTATATGTAAGTTCAGGACTAGTTAAGGCCTCTGCTTGCACGTCAAATCCTTTATCAGCTAAATTTTGATATAACTGCCTCCTAGCACTGGAAAACCCAAATCTAGTATCTGTAAAGTCAACATCCTCTGGAGTTATTTGTACTCCCGCTATTCCAAAAGGTTGTCGAGCTAATAATAAGTTTTTGTAAGTTTCTATCCTAGCTGCATCACGTTTACTCTCATACTCTTCTAAAATTTCTTTAAACTTAGGTGAAACATCTACCATGTGAAAAAATAAATCAGAAACAGTTTTAGACGAATAATCATATAAACCCAACATAGAGCCTACGGCCTGTGAGTTAATTTCAGCACTGTAACTTGGGTACTCTCTACCGTTTTTTAAAGTTGTGTTTGCTAATTGATTTTGAAAAGCAACTGTAGCATTATTTGCTGCTTGTATTTTTTCTTTAGTTTCTTGAATATCTTGATCGGTATCAGTAGATAGCTGAGATAAATATGTTACGTCCTCGTATCTTGGATTTGTGCTTTGTGGGTGAGCGTGTACGTTAGACTGAAACTCGTGGACTAAAAGTCCTTCTCCTAATTTACCGTTGGGATCCTCTACGTATTTACCTCTCCACCAAAAAAGGTTTCCCCCATCACTACCGCGTGTTCGAGGATTATGAGCTGTGTCAGGGTCTCGATTAAAAAGAGGACTATCAAATTTGTTTTCTCCTTCAGGTAATCTTGGAACGTATTCTGTCCAAAGTTCTACAGAATCGTCTACAGGATTCATTTCAGGAAAGAGAGTTTTTAAATCCTCTGTATCCTCGTAATTGCTTTTATAATGTGTGTTTGCTCCTTCCGTTAGCACAGATTTAAATCTAGAAAGAGTGTCATTAAAAACACCTTTTATTTCATTTTTTGTTACTGTTTCGTCTACTCTCTTTTTATAGTCTAAGAAAGAAGCAATTTCCATGTTTATTAACTCGTTAGCTTCTGGTCCAATCTGAGCTTTCGTAGGTTCATATACAAATTTATTGTCTACTTTTTTTATTCCTAACTGTTTCATTGCAAAATCTGGTTTCATAGGAGAGTTAGGTAGGTTGTCTACTCTATCGCTCGATACACGTTTTGTCATAAACACAGGATCTATTTGAGTTTCTAAAGAAGTTATTCCTGCTCTAGGCCCTCCCAAAACTTTAGGGATTCTTGCGGGAGGCCCCATAGCTGTCTGTGGAACTACTTCTGAATAAATATCAAATTCTGTATTTAAAGGAGCCTCAAAACGTTTGTCTCCTTCTTCCACAGCTTGTCTTGGATTAGGTACTATTTGTTGACGTATTTCAAACTGCGCGTCTATTTGACCAGCGATTCTATCGGCGATTGTGCTTTCTGTGTTTTCAGGAACTCTTGGATCAAACAATGGATAGTTTGTTTGTATGTACTCTTGCACATCGTTAATAACATCTAATTGAACATTTTCCCCCGCTGCTCCGTAATACCTAGCTATATGGTTTCTTATGTAAGGCCCTTGTGCTTCTACAAAAGCTCTTTGTATTTCTTCATCATTCAGTTGTTCTTGTATATTTTCTTGATCTGCTTGCGGAACTTCTTGCTCAAATCTTTCAATACCCTCTCTAATTTCTTGAATTTGTTCTCTTCTTTGCAATCTGTCAGGGTCAGTCGTGTCTTGCATACCTCTGACAGCCATAGGAGCTGTAGTCGGACGTTGTGTAGGCAATAAATCTTTAATCTTTTCAATGGCTTGCGGTGCTGTTTGAAGTGTAGAAGTAGGCACTTGTGCAGTAAACCCCGTAGCACCGCCTATTAATCCCTCACCACCTGCTTGTCTCAAATCTAACTCTAGTCCTTTGTCTGTGCCAGCTGTGCTACCAAACTGTTCGGTAAGTCCTTGTAATAATTCTGTGCTCCCTTCTCGCACTCCTGAACCAACTAATGTAGTGTTTAATTTACCAATGTTTTTAGCACCGATAGCATTTAAAACCCCAGAAAAAGCTGCTGTGCCTAAAGCAGCTGCCCAATCAGAAGTATCTGGTTCTGTCCTACCGTTATTCCTAGCCCTTTCCAATGCTACTGGCCCTGCTATCTGTACCGCTTCAAATAATCCTGGTCCAAGTAAACCACCAATAACTGCTCCAGGGACATTACCAACCGCAAATCCTGCTCCTGCACCAATACCCCTAGATAATAAAGATCCGCCTAGTTGCCCTGCTTGTTCTACTACAGCTAAAGGCAAAGCACTAAAGTCGTACATTCCCTCCTCTCCTACAAACTGAGCTGCTTTTGAGTCATAGTCTTTAGGAGCATCTATTAAGCCACTTAAAGTATCTGCTTGTGTGTCAAATCCTAGTGCGCGTAACGTTGTTGCAACATTCTCTGTCGGTTGGTCTAAGCCAAATCGCAAAGCTTTACTAAACTCTGACGCTTCTTTTTCAGAGCCTTGTAACTTACCCGCAGCTAAATCCGCTGCTGTAATGTCTTCACCAAAGATTGCCATTGACTTAGTTTATATGATTAGGGCATCAAGGTGAATATGTTTATCCTGTCCTGTTTACCTTTAACAGTGATCGAAGGCAGTACCGCTAAAGGGAAAGAACATGCTTTTGCTGTGGACTCTCCAATGACTATATCTTTACCTACTTCTTTGGTGCTGGATTCTAATCTGGCTGCTAGATTCACCGTGTCGCCTATGGCTGTATAGTCAAATCTAGTTTCAGACCCCATGTTACCGACCACGGCTGGGCCCGTGTTTACGCCAATACCAATCTCCACAGAAATTTTTGAAGACTTAAACTGGTCTTGTATTTCTTTTGCGCAAAGCACCGCAGCTTCTTCATGGTTGTGTACATCCAAAGGCGCATTAAATATAGCCATCATTGCATCACCAATATACTTATCTACCATGCCATCGTACTTCTTAACTGTGTCTGATTGTATGGTCAAAGCTTGGTTCATAATTTTTGTTACTTCTTCTGGTTCCATGGTCTCACTCATAGCAGTAAAACCACGTACATCTGTAAACAAAAATGTGCAGTTCCTTCGTTCTCCGCCCAACTTTAGTAGACTCGGATCATCCTGCAAAGCCTTTACCTGCCTAGGATCGAGGTAATGTTCGAACTGCTTTTTGATTTGCTGGCGTAGCTTGTATTGTTCCCTGAAACGTAAGTAGAAAGCCACTGTCCCTGTAATAAACTCAGATATAAAAGTCCATGTTACGTCTATCAATAGTCCTTGTTGCACCATCCAATGTCCGTGAAACAGAGTAGCAATCATAAAGATACTTGCGTACGTCACCCCTAGAGTTATGCCAAACGTATTTATAAAAAACCACATCAAGGACACAGCTAGAACCAAGGAGGCTAGTTCTACAGCCAGAGCATAGTCAGGTATGTAAGGGCTGTCCTCGATTAATATACTTTCGGCAAGAGCTGCTTGTATTTTATGTGGCTCTAACAATCCTGCGGGCGTGGCTATCTGCGGCATGATGCCTTTTGCAGTAAATCCTACGAAAACAAACTTATTTTCTACGTCCATTTCTTTTAAATTTGTTTGCGGGGTGTTCACGAAACTTATCCACTTGCGCCCTAAACTGTCTGTTTTTACTGGTGGGAGCCCTTTTACCCTAATTTCTTCTATACCATTATCATTCGTCTTTATAACGTAAGTATCTGCTCCTGCTAAAACTTTTAATACTTCTGTGCCGTATGCAGATACCCATCCATTAGGTGTACGCATCAACAAAGGTAGTCTGCGAACTAAATTGTCTACATCAGTTCTAGCTACAGCTAGCCCTTGTGCTGCATTTTTCTGTAACACTTTAATGTTTTGTATGGCTCCCGTGGCTAAAATGCCTCCCGTGTCTTCTCCCAAAATAACTGTCCCTGTAGTTGGAGGATAGTCACCCTCTCCTTCAAACATGGCTAGTACACTGGGAGAAAAAGATAGAGCTTCCATAAACTCAAAGTCACCACCAAATCTATCGGGTTGAGGAAACGCTATAACCCATCCCACCCCAGTTGCTCCTCTGCGTAGAAGGTTTATTTGAATTTGTGCCAGTGTCTGCCTAGATAGAGGGTAGCCACCTTCATTTGCAATATCCTCTTCGGTAATATTTAGCACCGTAAAATATTCAGAAGGTTCTTGGTCCTTGATCCATGAATCAAATACCTTGAGCTTTAGTATCTCTAAGGGTGTGAGCTGTAGCACCAAGGGTGTACCAAGCAATAGTATCAAACCAAGTAACTGTAATTTTTTCATCCTGATCCTTGTTTTATTGTAATCGTAGTAGAAGATCCGCCGTTGATTTTAACTGTGTTTGATACACCGTCCTGTATTAATATGATGGTATAGCTGTTTGATCCATCTAAGTCTAGTCTAGCACTTTGGTTCACTGTTCTGTTCAGACTAATCCTTTGCCCTGTAATAATAGTTGTTATTTGAGTGTCCTTGTCCTGGCCTATTTCTGTGCCAACAATACGAATACCAGCACCTCCTTGTTTAAGAGCATCTTCTTCTTTAGTTATAGCTAGTGCATCCAACACGTTAAGTAAATCTTCTAAGAAGTTTACATCTAAATAGTTGACATCTAGCTCGGTAAACTCAAGTTCTTCTTCTGCATCCAGAAAATCCTCGTTTAGATAATCAATATCAAGGTCATCAAACTCTAAATAATCTACTGTGGTTCTTGATTGCGTTTCTTCTGTCTGTTGTTCAGTCTCTTCTGGTGGATTTACAATCAACATATTATCAATCAAATCTAGTGATATATCTAAAGTCACAGGTTTGCTTGGATTGTTTTCGTAAACTGATACTGTTGTTGCCTGGTAAGGTTTGTTCAATGTGACACTTCCCATAGCAGTTGCCACAACAATCTCTCCGCTAGATATACCATTTTCATCAGGCAATAGTATTACAAGCGATCTACCAAGTTCATCTACTGTGCATGTAAAGTCTGTACCACGTATAGCTATATCTGCGGTAGGAGTCTTGATAGATATATTGCTTTTGTTGTTGAATTTACCTGTTATAAAGCGCGCTGTGCCACTAGCAAACTTCAAGGCCATTTTAGATTTTGACGGGTCGGGGTCATAGATGTATTCGTCTATAACTAACTTAGAATGTTCTGTTAGTTTGACTGTAGAAGAATCTTCAAAAGTTATAGCAACTCTGCCCGCTTCCGTGCGGACATCATCCATTTGTTGTATGTCAAATTGAAGTTCGGCTCCGTAGGCCTTGTCTCTCAGGACTTGAGCGTTACCCCTAACTTCCGAGATAGAACCTATCTCAGCAGACGAATGAAGTTGTTGCGTCTGACTGAGTAACACAAACTGTGCCACTAGAACCGTTTGAAATAATCTTGAGCCAGTCATTGTCAGATGTAGATTCTTGATCTATGTTAAATGTACGCGATCCCCCTGTATGATCTAAATAAAAGTATCCTCCAGCATATCCATCACCATCGTACGTAACCACATTATCATCACCATCAATATCCAGGTAGTTAGTTGCACCGTCTACATCTATAGAAGCAGTGATGTTGTTGGTGTCACCTTGCACCACCCAATCTAAATCTAAGTTAGCTGCTAAGGCATTCATAGCATGGTTCAGTGTCATAGTATTTGTATTACCTGTGACCTGTACATTTACATTAGATCCATCTGCACCAGTTGCATTGGTTTCATCTGTCGACATATTAAATGTGTTGGTGTCTCCTATAAAAGAAAAGTATCCTGTGTAATTGTCTGCCCATATATCGCCAAGGAATTTGTTTGTAGATCCTTTTTGCAATATATCTAAGGTCATGCTTGCGCCATCTAAGTCCAATGGGGTCATATTAGATGCTCCAGCTGCAGCATCAGCACCACCGATGATGTTACCGCCACTACCAACTTGTTCTATATCTAAATTAGATGTTGCACCTGACTGGTCAATATATATTTCGTTGTCAGCTGCATAAAGAGGCGTTGTTAATAAAAACAACAATATAAATAGTTTATTCATTCTCACTTCTTTGCTCCCAATACTCTAGCTCTAAACCTTCAAGTATTGTTTGTAAGACAGCTGTTTCTACAGCCGTCTGTAATGCTATATTTACTGACTCATTTTCTACTATACCGCTCTCAATTTCAACTAATTCGGTGTTATTGTTGTAGAACCTAAACACGTCTTGTGAGATAGAAGCACTCAGTACACTTTTTGTAACTAAAACTTCTATTAATACTTTTCCTGTGCTTACCGACACAGTGCGCAAAGAGATAGTGATACTATCTTGCCTATACTCTTTCGATGCTCCTATACCAAGATACCTAGCCCCAGCTCCTCCAGACTTAATATTTGTTTCGTAGCCTATTACGCCACCTTCCATAAGTAACCCAGCAAACAAAAGAGGCTTTAGTTTTTGATTTTCATCAAAGTTCTCTCGTGTGCTCCTGATAATCTGTCTTTCTTTTGTTAAGTTGTCCAAACCTTTGCGCTCCACCACATCAAAAAATTTAGAGTGCTTGAGTGCTCTTATTAGATAGGCATCAGGAGAAGAAGTTATAGCTGTACTAAAACTAGCGTATCTACTATTAGATCTACGTTGACCTGTCTGGTCGGTAAAACTGCTCCCATACACAGCTACTATAGGCTTCCTAACAGGTGGCCCTATGTCTTTGAGCTCTTGAACAAAAAGAGAGTTTATTTGTGCAGGCTCGATCTCTCGTATTGGGGGAATGCCATTGTCTAACGGCGGTATAATAAGTGCGCAACTAGAAAGTAAAAGAACCGAGAGGTACAGTAATTTCTGTAGTGTTGCCTTCTTCATCTGTAATTATCAGTGTTACCTTATCGTCCTCAACCCTATATTCTATAGTGTTACCCTCTAATTCTAAAACTCCAAAGTCAGATGCTGTTTCGCCAAACAAACTATCAACCAACTGCCGTGAAAGCTGAGCGTAAATGCGCGATTCGAGATTTCTAATAAATCTAGCTAATGTGGTATTTTCAGCTTCTCTTTCTAAATCTTCTACGTAAGCTTTGATCTCCTCACGTATGGCCTCTTTCCTGTTAAACTCTTGGTTCTCTATAGTTAGGTAATGGCTTGAAGTGTTCTCTCCAGAAAAGCTAGGGTTTTTAAACTTGTGGGTCATTTCGTCGGCGTTTACAGACATAACCATAAAAAGAACTAATATTATTAATAACATTGTTTTATCCCACATATCCATTAATCTTTTCTCTGATCGTCTCTGTCTGCCTTTGCAATTTTATTGCTGTCTATTAGCTGCGGTACACCTAATATGGTTTTTATAAGAGTATCTTGTCTTATAATCTCATTGTCTAAACTACGTACTCTATCTATAAGAGCCACTAAAATCCCGTGTTGTGAATCTAGTTTTGTGCCTAGACGTTCTTCCATTTGAGATATTTGATCTGCTACTTTATCGTCTAGCACATCTACTTTAGTTTCCATGCCGTCAATAATTCGATTGATGAGCTTCCATATAAAAAAGCCTAGCCCTAAAGCAGCAGCTATTGGGAAGCCAACTTCATTTATAAACTGTACTGCTTGTTCCATATAACATATAAATTATACATTTATTGGAACCAACTGCGAACTTCTCCTAATACTTCGTTACTGATCTTTACTTTGCTTAATAGATTTTTAAGAATTTGTTCATCAACTGTGCCAGGAGACACTAAATCAATGTACGTACAACTGTGCTCTTGTCCTATTCTATGTATGCGGTCCTCTGCCTGCACCCTAAGTTCTAGGTCGTAGGAGTTAGAATAAAATATCATTGTGCTGGCTTCTGTAAGTGTAATACCTCTACCCCCTGTTTGTGGGTTTGATACAAAGTATCTTAGGTCACTGTCAGGATCTTGGAACTTCTCAATAATCTTTTGTCGTTCGTCCTGTGGTGTATGACCGTAGTAAGATGCGACAGAGCCCTGACCAAACTTTTCGGTGATTGCTCGCTCTAGTTCTTGTATGTCTGTTTGAAAGACTGCAAAGATTACAACTTTACCAGATGTTTCTTCTAGTAAATCTAATACTGTCTGCACTCTGTTGTTTTTAAGAATGATTGTTTCGCCTTCTTCATTACGTAAGCTACCTGCCACGACTTGCTGTAGTCGCATCAGCTGAGTCAGTACGTTCATTGTAGAAAACAGTTCGTCTTCTAATATCATAAGTGCTTCGCGCTTCATCGTGCCATACGCTTTGTTCTGTTCGTCAGTCAGCTCTACGTTTCTCCTTACATAAACTTTTTCGGGCAAGTCTAAACATTCATCTTTAATCTTACGTATAGAAAAGTCCTTGATCGATTGTTGAAGTTCTTCTAACTTTTGAAACCCAACAACTTGTTGAAAGGCATGTTGTCCCATCTGTCTGCGTTGTGTTATTGCATATCTAGCTTGAAAGGCATAAAAGCTACTGAACCCTAAAAGATTTGGAGATAAAAAGTAACATTGCGAGTACAAATCAAGGGGTGCTTTAGTTATTGGAAAGCCTGTCAGTATTCTCCTGTAGTCTGCTAAAGGTGCTAACTTAATAAGATGTTGTGTACGTTTTGCTTTTGGATTTTTAATTGTAGTTGATTCATCTACGGCCATCATAACATCGTGCGTAACCATAAACTCTTCTACAAATTTACACGCCTTGACTGTAGCAAAAGCTTCTACGTTAACTAAGAAAATATTGAGTTGACCATCGCTAGGTTCTTCGACCATCTTTTTAAACTCGTGCAACCATTTCTGTGTATGGTTTGGCTGCCACACCAATACGTTACGTTCTATGCGGTCAGGTAAATGTTTGTTAACCTCATTGATGTCCCAATTTCGTAGATTACCTTTTGGCGAAACAATTAGTAGCCCTGATATCTTACCTTCTTCAAACAAAATACCTGCGTTGTCTAATAGTATTTTAGACTTGCCGAGACCCATTTCCAAAAATAATGCAAATAGGTTACGATGGTAACTCTGTTGGAGAGTTTCTAGTTGATGCTGATATGGCTCGCTCTTGAATTCGTAATTAGTTATTTCCATAAGTTCCGTCCTTTATTCTTCGTTATATATTCAAACACATCTTAAAGTGTTGCAATATATTATATAGATGATATTATGCTCTGGCAACTTTGAGTTGATAACGAAATAAAGAAGGAGAAAAAATGACAAGTATCAAAGATCTATTCGAGGAGAGTACCACTAAAGCCGTAGAGGAAATATCAGAAGATTCTATACAAGACCTTAGTGCACTCTGTCAAAAATTATTACGAGTAGAAGCCACCATAGGCAATACAGAAGAGAGACTAAAACGTCTTAAAGACCAACAGAGAGAACTCTCTGAACAACTTATACCTGACAGACTTACACAACTAGGCGTATCAGACCTACGCTTGAATGACGGATCACGTATATCAGCTGAGCCGTTCTACAGTGCCAGGATATCTGCTGCAAATGTAGAAGAGGCACATAACTGGCTCAGAGAAAATGGACATGGAGACATCATAAAAAACACAATGACGCTTTCGTTCGGTCAAGGTGAAGATGATCTCGCAAAAGAATTGGTTGCATCGCTAACTAAACAAGGGTTTATACCTGAGGAAAAGGAAGCGGTTCACCCAAGCACCCTGAAAGCATTTGTTAAAGAACAAATAGAATCAGGAAACAACTCGTTTGACCTAGACGTACAGAAAAAGTTTTCTGTGTATTTAGGCAAGCGCACAAAAATAAATCGTTGAACGAAGAAATAAGGAGTAAATAAATGGCAACGAAGAAAAATGGTAACGGGACATCCTTAACGTCCCTATTTGAAAACATCGAAGAAAAAGGTTTCGGCGATGTAGGTGCGGAAGACCTCAAGACTCCGCGTATCAGCATAGTGCAAGCGATGTCTCCGCAAAGACAAAAGGCCAGCGCAGATTATGTTGCAGACGCAGAAGAAGGAGATATCTTCTATTCAGGCAACAACACTTGTATAAGTGGAGACGAAGGCCTGTCTTTCTTACCTGTCTACTACAACAAGACTCTTGTTGAGTGGCGTTTACGTGAGAAAGGTGGCGGTCTTGTTACTGTGCACGCTGCAGATTCTGACCTTTTGAATCGATGCCAACGTGACAGCCAAGGTAGGCTAGTAACGCCAAGTGGGGAAACTCAGTTGACTACTACTGCCAACCATTATGGCTACGCGCTTATTGATGGCACACCACAAAGGTGTGTTATTAATATGACTGGATCACAACTTAAACACTCGCGTGGTTGGAACACCCTGATACAGGGGACCAAAGTGAAGGGTGAAAAGGGGACGTTCACTCCCCCTGCTTACTCGCACTGGTACAAACTAAAAACGCAAGTAGAATCCAATGATCGTGGGTCGTGGTATAGCTATAGTATTACGCAGGAACGGGTATTGGAAGAAAATGAAATCGACCTTTTCAAAGAGGCGGAAGAGTTTTCTAAGTTTTGTTCCGATGGAGGAATGGATCAGTTACCTGGTCAACAGGCCTCCGCACTGGAAGATAAGTCTGACTCCAATAAGGATTGGGAAGACTAACTTCATTAGGCTCCAGCATTCCCTCACTCAATGCTGGAGCCTTCTTACTGGACGCGCATGGAAGAAATTGCAAACAGATTCAAGCAAGTATTCTCGGGATTGGAGAGGGCTCACGGTATATATGAAATTACAGGTCAAAAAAACACTGCAAAAGGTGTAAAGAAAGATGGCAGAGGCAGGACACTACAAGAGCCTCTTACTTTAGAACTTTGGGAAAAACATTTAAAAGGTGATTTATCCATAGGTGTAATACCTCTGACTGACGATGAAACGTGTAGCTGGGGCTGCATAGATGTAGACGAATATCCAATAGACACCAAAGAAATATTACAACGCATAGAAGAAATGAGTTTGCCTCTCCTACCTTGTATGACTAAATCAGGAGGCCTACATTTGTTTTTATTTACAAAGGAGCCTATATCCGCATACAAGTTTCAAGCTAAACTTGAAGAGATAGCTGCAGCCATGGGCAGGACAGGAGACGAAATATTTCCTAAACAATACGAGTGGTCTAAGCAGTTACCGAAAGAAAATCAAACAGGCAACTGGTTAAACATGCCTTACTTTGCAGGAGAAGATACAACAAGATACGCGCTCAAACCTGATGGAGAAGCTGCGGACATACACGAATTTTTTGATTTAGTAGAAAACATAGCCATAACGGAAAAACAGTTAGACTCATTTATAGCTGTAAAGAAAAGCAGAAAGAAACAGATAACAAAACAAGGCAGCATGTGGGACGAAGCTCCGCCATGTTTAGTGCACATGAAACTAAATGGCATACCCGAGGGCATGCGTAACAATGCACTTTTAAATTATGGAGTATTCTTACGTAAAGTATATCCTGAGGGAGAAGAGTGGAAAGACAAACTACAAGACATAAACAAGTCTGTTTGCACTAAGGCTCTTTCTCACAGTGAACTTAATACAATTATACAAAGCCTAGAAAAATCTGATTACCGATACCAATGCAGTAAGCAACCCTTAGTTGATTTTTGTCAAAGTGGCATTTGTGTTACAAAAAGATATGGTATTGATGCCTCTGAACGCGAGCCTAACTTTGGTGGTTTACGCAAGTATCTTACTGATCCCCCTCTTTGGCATCTTGATGTAGACGGTAGGACAATTGTGCTAGACACAAAACAACTGCACAACTTCTCTATGTATCAACAAAGATGTATGGAGGTTCTTAATATATGTCCTCCAGATGTTAAGAAGTCTGATTGGGTGGCCAAGCTTAATTCTCTGTTGCAAGACGTGCAAGAGGTAGAAGTTCCTGCTGACATGACAAAGCAAGGTCTACTACAAGAAGCTATCTACGAGTTCTGCAGATTATCTGAATCCTCCTCTAGACTATCAATTGCATCTAACGGTGTGTTTCGATACGAAGAAGAGGATGAAAAGCAGTGGTGGTTTACAGGGAGAGACGCAGTAATTTTCATACAAGAGTTTAAGAAGATGCGTCACATTAAAGAGGCAGAGGTATTTACAGAACTTAAAAACATGGGGGCTACAAACATGGCTAAATACATAGACAGGACAGTAGGCAACAAGAAGATTTGGATGTTAGATATAAATGAAATTGATGATGCTGTTGATTCTGCAGATTTCAAAACACAAAAGACACCGCTACCATGGGAAGAGTAACTAAATACTTTGGACCTCCTGGCACAGGCAAGACTACGACTCTTATGAACATCATAGAGAAAAGCCTAGATGAAGGTGTGGCTCCTGAAAAAATAGCCTTTATATCTTTTTCTGTCAAAGCTGCAGATGAAGGTAAAAACAGAGCTAACATAAGATTAGGACTAGGTTTTGATGAAATGCCCTATTTCTGTACTAGCCATGCTTTCTGCAAAAGAATCATGGGTATATCACAGGTAATGAGTGGCAGAGACATTTTTGATTTTTTAGAGGACTACGAGTTTAACCTTACTAAGAAGTATGGCACTAACGCGAGAGGTCTTAGGTCCGTTGTCCAAGATCCCTACTTCGACATCATAGAACGTGCAAAAGCAAACTGTCGTTCGTTAAAAGAAGAACGTTTGTCTTTGGAGAAAGAGCAACGCAAAGGTGTTGTTACGCATATGCTAGAGCCTTTGGCAGAAGCTTGGGAGTCGTTTAGATTATCTAGAGTGCCCGTGGTGTACTCGTTCGCTGACATGATAAACAAATTCTTAGATGATGGGACAGCTCCTGAATTAGATCTATTGATTGTTGATGAAGCTCAAGATTTAGCAGAACTCAACTGGCGATTAGTAGAAAAGCTGGCCTTGAACTCTAAGAAAACTTATATAGCTGGAGACGACGATCAGGCTATATACGAATGGAACGGAGCAAAACCACAACGTTTTGTAGACTATGTGGGTGAGAGCATTGTGTTAGATCAATCTTATCGCATACCTAGCAAAGTTCACCCTATCGCTGAGCGTATATCTAAACGTATAATTTCTAGAGAGCCTAAAACATACAAACCTAGAGAAGAGCCAGGAACAGTTAACAAAGTCAGTTCAGTAGATTTACTGCCTTTGGAAGAAGGTAATTGGCTTGTGCTTGCCTCGTGTGACTATATGTTAACTGACGCATCAAAAGGCTACAATGTTAGAAAGTATTTAATAGATAATGGTTTTGTTTTTGCCCATAACAATTTTAGATACATACCTAGAAAAATGAGCATGGCCATACAAATTTGGGAAAGGCTAAACAATCAAGAGGATATCACATTGTCTGAGCTTGACGCTTTGTACAAGTATTTGGGCAAAACAGGAGTAAAGAGAGGA
>CETC01013135.1_pt1 | contig 18962 bp, 24 predicted proteins | sample 326911 | NCBI WGS metagenome assembly CETC01 (sample SAMEA2622694, study PRJEB7988) | marine metagenome | isolation source: saline water (ENVO:00002010), including | reverse complement strand
ATTGATAGAAGGAATATTTGAAAAATGAGGGATAGAATCCCGGAACATATACTCCGGAGCACAAAAAATGGAGACTAGTTTTAAAGTTATCGTGCCTTTTTACAATGTGGAAGATTGGATTAAACTTTGTATAAGGAGTATAAAGGCTCAAAAATATGAAAAATACGAGGTTATATTAATTAATGACGAGAGCACAGACAACACAGTTGATATCATTAATAGAGAAATTAAAGACGACAATAAATTTACCCTGATACACACGGGCAAAAATGGAGGAGCATTAAATAGTACTTTTTTGGGTATTTTAGCCGCTAATCCAGAGGATGAAGATGTTATCATTGTTTTGGACGGCGACGACTGGTTAGCTAACAAGGAAGTGTTTAATACTTTGGATAGAACGTATTCAGAGAACAAATGTCTTATGACATATGGAAGTTATATTGAATATCCATCAAAAACCAGAGGAAAATTTTCAAGACAACTACCAGATACGATTGTAAGAGATAAGCTTTTTAGAAAATTCCAATGGTCAACTTCGCATTTAAGAACGTTCAAATATAGATTGTGGAAAAACATTCGCAAAGAAGATATTTTAGATAAAGATGGAAAGATATATTCAATGTGCGGAGATCTTTCTGTTATTTTTCCAATGTTAGAGATGGCAGAGGAGAGAAGTTTTTATATCGAAGACATTCTGCATGTCTATAATCGCTCTAATCCTTTGAACGAGGACAAGGTTAATCATGGATTACAACTGGGTATAGAGGCGGAGGTTAGAGAGAAGCCGATTTATCCTAGGTTAGAAGTGATGGAGAAAAGAAATGAAGAATAATCAAGTTAAAAGGATTTTAGTAACAGGTGGTTCTGGTTTTGTGGGAAAGCATCTTGTAAAAAATCTTAATGATCTAGGTCACATAGTTACCTCCTTGGACAAATGCGAACTTCTTCATGAGGATAGAATACACGGCGTGGATTATATAAAATCTCACACTAAGGACATTTTTCAATTAGATATAGAGTGTGATATTGTTTACCATTTGGGAGAGTACGCAAGAATTTCAACAAGCTTCGAAGATGTTGAAGAGGTTTGGGAATCCAATGTTCAAGGAACGTATGAAGTTGTTAAATTTTGTAGAAAAAATAAAGCAAAATTAATTTATGCGGCATCAAGTAGCAAATTCGGAAATAATGGCGAAGATGAAAATTTATCTCCCTATGCTTGGACAAAAGCTAAAAATGTTGAATTAATTAAAAATTATTCATCATGGTTTGATATGGATTATTCTATTGCATATTTTTATAACGTTTATGGTCCGGGCCATGCTTCGGAGGGAAAATATTCAACAGTTATAGGGATATTTGAAAACCAACTTAAACAAAAAAATCCTCTAACTGTTGTTCGTCCGGGAAATCAAAAGAGATATTTTACTCATGTTCATGATGTAACTAAAGGTCTGTTATCCTTGGTTCAAGGGGGAAATAAATTAGAATTCTCATTTGGAGATGATAGATCAAAACATTCTATTGAAGAAGTTGCAAAGATGTTCGGAGGAGAGATAAAATACATCCAGAAAAAAGAAGGAGATCGTTTTGAATCTCCAATTGATTTAACAAATTCCAAGGATATTTTAGATTGGTATCCAAATATACAGTTAAAAGATTATATAAACCAATATAGAAAGGAACTAGATGATAACTGCTGAATTGATGGGTCGCCTAGGAAACCAAATGTTTATAATAGCGGCGGCACACTCCTTGGCTTTGGACAATGATGATAAAGCTATATTTTCCACGGATTTGTCTGGTATAACCCCGTCCGATAGAGAGACGATGATTCATAGAAAAACAATACTATCTAGACTAGACTATGTCTCTCGAATACCTTTCGTACAAAATATTCATCATGAGCCCCAAGATCATTCATATTCTCCCATAACTTATAAGGATAATCTGCTTTTAAGGGGATATTATCAATCTGAAAAGTACTTTTCTCATAATAGAGCAGGCATAATTGACTTATTTAAGCCATTGAAAAAAATCGATGATTTTTTAAATAATAAATATTCAGAAATCATAGGCAATAAAAAATGTGTATCAGTTCATGTGAGACGAGGAGATTACTTAAAATATAGTGATTTTCATGCTATAATGGGAAAAGATTATTACAATAACGCTATGAATCTTTTTGAAAAAGATGTAAGGTATGTGTTTTTTAGTGATGATATAGAATGGTGTAAGCAAACATTTGCAAATGAAGGAAATGTTTTTATTGAAAAGCAAGATGATGTTCTGGATCTTTATCTGATGTCTAAAATACCAAATAACATTATAGGAAATTCATCTTTTTCTTGGTGGGCTGCTTGGTTAAATGAAAATAAAGATAAGAAAATAATATCACCTTCTGTTTGGTTTGGTCAAAAAAATCAACATTTAACAATGAAAGATTTAATTCCTGAAAATTGGATCAAGGTGTGAACATGAGTTATGAAATTGAAAAGAACAAAGAGGGTTATTATGTATTGAATATGTTCGACAATTCTATTTTACATGATAGTTTTCTAGAATCTGCTTTAAGATGTGGAGTCAGTGGCGATGAAAGGTATGAGAAAAAACCAGAAAAAGTAAGATATGTCAAAAATAAGAATCCGTGGAATGGCGTCACAGTATTTACTGATAAAATGTTCCATGCAGCACCTCATGTTAAGAGCGATGTAAAGGTAGCGTGGATTATTGAGCCATATGATTTATCACCTCAAATATATGATAATATTATTGCTTTAGAGGAACATTTTGATTTCATCTTTACTTATGAAGAATCGCTAATACAGAGAGATCCGGACAAGTACAAATTTCATCCTTGTGATACAACTATTATAGAGTTTGAAAGTCACAAGATGCATGATAAGACAAAATTAGTTTCTATGATATATTCCAATAAAACATGGCTTTTTGGACATAGACTGAGACATATTATAGCAAAAACCCTAATCCCAGATATGAAATATGATAAAATTGATTTTTTCGGCTCGGCAACAAAAAATCCAATAAAATTTAAATCTGAAGGAACAAATGAGTACATGTTTCAGATTGCTATTGAAAATGCCAAAAGGCCATTTTATTTTGCCGATAAGATATATGATTGTTTTGTAACTGGGACAATTCCAATATATTGGGGAGCGCCAAATGTAGGCGACTTTTTTGATAAAAGAGGTATATTAACTTTTAACACACCAGATGAACTAAAAGAAATAATGCTCAGCTTGAGCCCTGAAAAATATAAATCAATGCTAAAATATGCAAAGGCAAATTTCGAAGAGGTTAAGAAATATTTAAGACCAGATGACTTACTTTTAGAAAGCATCATTGAAAATTTACAAGGAGGAAAGAATGCCTAAAATATTAAATTACAATTTTGAAAAATATAATTTTTCTAAGATTGTCGCAGATATATATGGAGTGGAGGACCTTACAAAACTTCATCAACTTGACCCTTCTTTGTGCGGCTCAAGACCTTTAGAGCAGAGCAACGAAGCGGAAACTTCTTTTCACAAAACATTTTATGGAAAGTTAAATGATGGATGGCCCGAACTAATCAATGCCTTTGAAGGCTTTATAAAGAATGAAGTATCTCCGCTGTTTAGAGGGTCGTTTTTATATCAAAAAACACCAACATTTAGAGCCCATGTCCCAAATCAAACGGCAGTTTCAAAATGGCACTTTGATTCCGATCCAAATCACGGACACCCTGATTGGGAAATCAATATACAAATCTCTTTAACGGATATGAACGAGCAAAATTGTATGTGGATTGAAAGTATTCCGGGACTGGGAGATTTCGGACCAGTTCAGCTTGAATATGGACAGTATGCATTATTTGATGGGAATAAGTGTATTCATGGAAACAAAAGGAACACATCTGACGATACTAGAGTGAGTTTTGATTTTAGAGTCATTCCTTGTGAGATGTACGATGATAAAGGAGAGCATCTTTTTACAATCGTAAAAACCGATGAGGGAGAGGAGAAGTCAAAACATGGCTATGTTGGGAAACTAAACAGTCCCCATAGTTATTATGGAAAAGCTTGGGAAGTTGGCGGGTATTATTCAATTTGTGAGAAATAGGAGTTTGCATGTGGGCTGAACTAGAAGACGTCTATCCTTTATTAGAGAAACAGGGATATGAAATAAAAGATCCGTGGGATGTAGTTCGTATTTTTGAGGAAAAAGTCGCTTCATATGCAGGTTCTAAATATGCCGTTGCGGTGGACAACTGTACGGATGCTATGTTCCTATGTTTGAATTATATTGGCGCTAGTGGAGAGATAACAATCCCTTCTAAGACGTATGTATCAGTGCCCGCTACGATTATCAATGCAGGGTGTAGTGTGAAGTTTGTCGACAAAGAATGGAGCGGAATATACAAATTAGAACCTTATGATGTAATTGATAGCGCAACACGATTTCAAAAAAACATGTACGTCAAAGGATCCTTGCAATGTTTATCATTTCACCTTAAAAAGATTTTAAAATTAGGCAAGGGAGGGATGATACTAACAGATGATAAAGATGCTTATGATTGGCTACAATCAGCTAGCAAGATGGGGAGGCATATAGACAGGTTATATGTTGATGATTATTTTGACATAATTGGCTGGAATATGTTTATGCCCCCGGAACAAGCAGCTAAGGCCATATTGCTATTTGAACAGATACCAGATTTTAATGAAGACTGTGGCGGATCTTGGAGATATCATGATTTAAGAAAATATGATGTTTTTACAAATCCGGAGAAAAGCAACAAAGGAAGAAAGAGAAATGTCAGCAAATCCTAAAAAGAATGTTTATCTTTTCGAGATTAACGATGTCATAGCGAATCAAATGAAACTGCCATATAGCACAGGGTTGATTTGGTCTTATTGTATCGAAGATGAGAGAATAAGAGACAACTATAATTTGGACGGCTGGTTTTATTACAGAGATGAAGAAAGAAATTTAGATACTATTTTTGAGGACATTGTAAACCCGTCATTGGTTGGGTTTAATTGTTTTGTGTGGAACTGGGAATTCAACAAAAAGATGGCTGAAAAGATTAAGAACAAGTTTCCTGATGCCATTATTGTTTTTGGAGGATGGCAGCAGCCAACAGCAGCTAGGAGTGCGGGATTTTTTGAGGAAGAGCCTTATGTAGATATTTTAGCTCACGGAGAGGGCGAAATAACTTTCAAAGAATTATTGATAGAAAATTTAAAGGATGAGCCAAACTTTAATGAGATTGCAGGGTGTTCTGTAAAGCAACCTGATTTTTCAACATTTGTAACAAAACCTAGGCAAAGAATTCAAGATTTAAATGGCATGCCGAGCCCGTACCTAAATGGACTTTTTGATCCTATAGCGGCTTCGTCCCCTTATATCCTTGAATCAACCGTTGAGACCACTCGTGGATGCCCTTATCAGTGTACATTTTGTGAGATCGGTACCAAGTATCTACAGAAAGTAAAATGGCAAAGTTTAGAAAAAATATATAAGGAAATTGACTGGATTTCAGACAACAAAGTCGAATTTGTATATAATGCAGACTCTAACTTTGGACTGTTGAAGGATCATCTGCCGATTACAAAATACTTTGTCAAAAAGAAGAAAGAGACAGGATATCCAGTCGGACACCGTTGCGATTGGGCAAAGAATAAAGCAGATAAAGTTATTGAGTTGGCAAAATTGTTTTATGATGCAAATATGGACAAAGGTATTACAATTGCTTTGCAATCTATGAACCCAGAAACACTGAAGGCAGTCAAGAGGAGAAATGTCGACGATGGAAAACTCGGAGAATTTCTTAAAATGTATAACGACTGGGATCTACCCAGTTACGTTGAATTAATTTTAGGACTGCCGGAGGAAACTTATGATAGTTTTGTCCATGGCGTAGCGCAAGTCATGGAACTAGATCAGCATAACTACATCGGCATTTACCCTCTGACTGCATTTCCAAACACGCCATTTGGAGATCCTGAATATATTAAAAAATATGAATTAGAAATTATTGACACATATACAGCTTTTATGCACTATGATATTTCAGAACAAAATGATTTTGAAAGAGAAACAATGATCGTGGGAACTAGAACCATGTCGCACGAGGAATATAAAAAAGCTTATTATTTTAGATGGGTTGTAATGTATGGGCATTATCTAGGAAATACACAATTTATAAGCAGGTTTTTAAGACAACATTTGGGAATTCCATACAGAGATTTTTACAATACCTTGTTAGAACATTCGTATGAAAATCCAGATTCTTTTTTAGGAGTAGAGCTTAAAGAGACAATTAAAGCAATTGAAGGCATCATGGCTGTTACCCATCCATGGGGAAGAATATTAAATGATGTCCGTGAAAATTTTGCATGGGATTTTGAAGAGGCTACATCTATTAGAATTGCTCAAAACAAAGAATTGTTTTACTCTGAAATAAAAGATTTTGTTAACAAGCATTATGATGTACGTCCGGATGTTTTAGAAGAAGTTTTCAGATATCAGAAAAGCGCTGTTCTAGATCCGACCGTAACTTATCCAATTAAGGAAACTTTTACTTACAATATACATGACGTGATTTCTAAAAAAGAAAAGCTGAACTTTAAAGAGTGCGAATTGGAGTTTAATTCTACAAATTATGACGGCGATCTTTATGAATGGGGAAAGATTGTCCTTTGGTGGGGCCGCCGAGTAGGTGCTTGTAAAAACAAAATTAAATATGTTGATGAAGCACAGTATCAACAAGGGCTTACTTTGAAACCTTTAGGAACTTTACGTGGCTAGTGATTGGCAATGGGAAACAGCACACCAAACCACAGGAGCAGGTATTATAATTGTAAGAAAATTTGATAGCTGGAAATATCTAGGCCTCTGGGCTCATGGAGGGTTCGATATTCCGAAAGGACATGTCGAGCCGGGAGATGATATTTTTAAAACTGCCATTAGAGAAACTGAAGAGGAAGCTGGAATAAATAAAATAAATTTTCACTGGGGGAGAGATTATATCCAAATTGATAATTTATTTGTTTACATGGCATCTACCTGTCAAGATTTTAAAATAAGTTTTAATAACGAAGAGAGCATTTTTGAGCACGAATTCGCAAAATGGCTTGATTATGAGGATATGTATGAGAATGCATATGGATATTTGAAACCGGCAATCCATTGGTCAAAAAAAAGGATAGAGGGATAAACTAGTAAACATGAGATTACATTTTGAAGATATTGTTGATAAGCATAAGAATTTTCCATGTGTGATAGCTGCCCATGGCCCAAGTTTAAATAACGATATAGACGAGATTAAAAAATTAAAATCTAATGAAAAAGCTTTGTTGATCTCGGTCAATCGTTGGTATAAGTTTTTTGATATAAATCCCGATTATTGGGTATTATCTAGTACGATCTTAACTATTGATTACCTTATGCAAATGCTTAATGATAAGAAGATACCTGTATTTTTCTCTGATGATGGAGATTTCACACCGAAAGATTATATCGACAAAACTCTAATCCCAGATTATCTGGTGTATGATCAAAGACATTGGGAGGGAAAAAGATGTTTGGAAATATTAAAATCTTTTAAAGATTATTATGTTGAGAATAAAAATTTTGATTTTAAAAGATATGGAAATAATAGTTCAATGTGGCAACCTCCTAGATGCTTTGAATATGCAGGTCATGACCCAAATGAGAGATGCTGTGAGCAAAACATACCACCTAGGATAACAATTCAAGAGAAATTAATGCAAATATCAGGATTTGATCAGCATTATAGCACAGGGGATACTGTCACAGTGCATGCTATAGCATTCGCTATTATGATGGGTTGCAACCCGATATATATTAGCGGTATGGATTTGGATTATAGTTTGGGATATGCTGATCCTAATTTCACTACGCCCTGTGTCGCTGCCCATTATGATGACTGGAAAAAGGCAAAGGTAAACTTGCAAAATGATCTGTACGTCCTTAATGAAAGCGCAAAAAAAATAGGAATTGATATTATAAATTTAAATAAAGACGCATGGTATGATGAATTTAAAAAAGGGAATCTTGAAATAGGATGAATTATGTGATACCGGCCAGAAGAAATTCCAAAGGGCTACCTTTTAAAAACAGAAAACTAATTGAATATACCCTCCAGCAAATCCCTCCAGAGGAAAAGCATAAAATCTTCATTACAACAGATGATGAGTTTATAATAGATAAGCTCAAGTTAAAATACAATATAATCAAAAGGCCAGACAATCTATCGACAGATGACATCGACATCAGAAGCGTTATGGAACATGCGCTGGGAAAAATACAAAATTCCGATGATGTTGTTATGCTTTATTTAACATACCCTCAGAGAACTTGGAACGATATACAAAACTGTATTAAATTTTTTAAGAATAGTGGCTCTTCTAGCCTCTTATGTAAGAAAGATATCAAACAGCACCCATACTTATGTATGTTTAGCAAAGAGGGTAACAAAGGAAGGCAGATTATCCCTCACGACCTATACCGCCGACAAGATTATCCAGAATGTTTCCAAATCAGTCATTTTATGTGTATTTTTAAACAATCAGAGCTTAATATGTTGAATAAAAACATGTATAATAGTGATACGACTTATTATTCCATAGGTCGTGTTATTGATGTTGACACAAGTCAAGATCTAAAAAGCTTTGAGGAAAACAATGGTCAAAATAATAGCTGAGATTGGAATTAATCACAATGGCAGTTTAAAAATAGCCAAAGAATTAATTTTAGCTGCGAAAAACGCCGGCTGTAATTATGTGAAATTTCAAAAAAGAACACCTGAGATTTATTAACTAAACACTTGGAGGAGTATTAAAATGGGTGATACATTTATTATCGCAGAGATTGGAATTAATCATAATGGCAGTTTAAAAATTGCTAAAAAGCTTATTGATGGAGCGGTAGAGTCTGGATGTGATGCTGTAAAATTTCAAAAAAGAACAATTGATATTGTATACGCTAGGGAAGAATTAGATCGCCCTAGGGAAAGTCCTTTTGGGACAACAAATAGGGAGCAGAAAAACGGTCTAGAGTTTTCGAAAAAAGAATACGATAAAATTGACAAATATTGTAAGAAAAAAGGAATTGAATGGCTAGCCTCTGCTTGGGATATTGAAAGTCAACTTTTTTTAAGGCAGTATGATCTTAAATATAACAAAGTTGCCTCGGCTATGTTAACTGATCGTGATCTTTTGCAAGCTATCGCTAGTGAGAAAAAATATACTTTTATTTCTACTGGGATGAGCGATATGGATCAGATTAGAAAAGCTGTTCGAATTTTTGAAAATGCTAATTGTCCCTATGAATTAATGCATTGTAACAGCAGTTACCCAATGAAACCAGAAGATGCTAATTTAAAAACAATGGTCACTTTACGGGAGATTTTTAGATGTGATGTTGGATATAGTGGTCATGAAACCGGATTGGCTATAAGTTGCGCTGCTGTTGCAATGGGCGCTACATCTGTTGAAAGGCATATAACACTGGATCGCTCAATGTATGGATCGGATCAATCTGCTTCTGTGGAAATCGTCGGTTTGAAAAGATTAGTTAAATATATCAGAACAATTGAATCTGCCATGGGCTCTGAGGAAAAGATTATAACTGATAAGGAGAGAGAAATTGCTAAAAAACTTAGAAAGGTGGACACTCTATGAGCCTTCTTAGGCATTTTGGCATTACTGTCGCCAATTTGGATGAATCTATAGAATTTTATAGAGATCTGTTGGGGTTTGAGGTGGTTCGCATCATGGATGAGGAAGGCGAACACATTGATAGTTTTTCCGAAGAAAAAATGCTTTTATCTTATGGTACAAAGAGGGGATCATGAGTTTAAATAAGACCCCAGAAATGAAGTATGTCGAAAAAGGATGGGGATATGAAAAGTGGATTGTGAATAAGCAAGAGTACTGTGGAAAACTTTTATTTTTTAATAAAGGTAAAAAATGTTCATGGCATTATCATAAATTAAAAGATGAAGTTTTCTATGTGCAAAGTGGAAAATTATTGGTAAAATATGGATTATCAGATGATATTGCTCAGTCTGAAGAAATAATACTTAATCCGGGAGATAATTTTTATATTTATCGTGGTCTTCGCCACCAAATGAAAGCATTGGAAGAAACAGAATTATTTGAATTTTCCACTCAACATTTTGATGAAGATAGCTATAGGGTTATTAAGGGAGATTGAATGAATAAATTATCCGAAAAGAGATTCAAAAGTTTTCAAGAGAGTGTTTGATAGTATGATAAGATTGGCAGAACAGATAATCGATCTAGACGATGTAAACTCAATGAGAATGTGGTTATCTGAAACAGAGAGATATACGAAAGGCAAAGAGACTAAAAAGTTTGAGGAGCAATGGTCCGACTGGCTTGGGACAAGGTACTCCGTCTTCGTTAATTCTGGCTCATCTGCTAATTTATTATTATTTTTGAGCTTAATCCATTCTGAAAAGTTGAAAAATAAAAAAGTAATTATCCCGGCTGTTAGCTGGGTGACTACTGTTTCTCCTTCTATGCAATTGGGCTTGGAGCCAATATTGTGCGACTGCGATAAAGAAGATTTAGGTCTGAATATTGAAGATTTTGAAAACTTGTGTAAAGAACATAACCCAGCAGCCGTGATGCTAGTTCATGTTCTGGGTCACTCAAATAAGATGAAAGAAGTTAGGGAAATATGTGAAAAATATGATGTTCTATTGTTAGAAGATACATGTGAGGCATACGGAAGTTCACTAAATAATAAAAAACTAGGGACATTTGGACTTGCCAGTACCCATTCTTTTTTTTATGGACATGCAATGTCTACGATAGAAGGAGGGATGATTTCGACAGATGACTCTGAACTTTATAATATTATGGTATCTATAAGATCTCACGGATGGCTGAGAGACAATGAAGAACACTTTAGAGAGAAGTTTGTAAAAAAGTATAACATTTCAGATTTTGATAAAAAATATTTCTTTGTGTATCCCGGATTAAATGTCAGAAATACTGATTTGAACGCTTTTCTAGGACAAAAACAAATTGAAAAGATAGACAGTTTTGTTGAAAATAGAAACAAAAATTATATTAGGTTTTGTGAAAATCTAAAAGGAAAAATAAGATTTGTAAGCTCGGAAACAAGCCCAGTTTCAGCCTTAGCTTTTGGTTTAATACATGAAAATAGAAATAAAATTGTTAAAGCACTGGAAAAAAACAATATAGAATGCAGACCATTGATATGTGGCTCAATCCAAGAGCATCCTTTTTGGTACAATTCATATGAAAAAAGAGATTTACCTAATGCCAAACAGGTTCATGATCATGGGTTTTATGTTCCGTGCCATCAAAATATGACAGAACAACAAGTCGACTTTATTAGCGACATAATTTTAGATAACTTGGAGAGATAGTATGAAGTGCAGAATTTCCGGCAAAGAAACAGTCGAGGTTTTTAACCTAGGAAAGCTTTATATGTCTGACTTTATTGAAGAAGGTGAAACCCCTAGAGCAGGATTAGGAGAGCTTAAAATGATGCTCTGTAAAGAATCCGGCCTACTTCAATTAGAGAAACCAATTGACGTAGATAAAATGTATGGAAAGTATTGGTATCGATCTGGCACTAATTCCACCATGAAAAAGAAGTTACAAGATGTGGCAGAGTCTTGCGTAAACTCAATACAAACAGAGCCCGGCGATGTGTATTTGGACATTGCCTGTAATGATGGTACATTATTTCACTATGTCCCAGACAGCTTTACAAAGATTGGGATAGATCCTGCTGATGATTCTTATGTGGAGCAGTCTTCAAAGGTCGCTGAAGAGATTGTTCAAGATTTTTTTAGTGCCGAGGCATTTAACAAAACAAAAGTTGCAAAAAAAGGTAAGAAAGCAAAAATTATTAGTGCAATTGCAATGTTTTATGATTTGGATAATCCATATTCTTTTTTAAAAGATGTGACTGACATAATGCACGATGATGGACTGTTTGTATTGCAGCTTAGTTATACCCCTCTCATGATTAACCAGTTGGCTTTCGACAACATATGCCATGAGCATATCTGCTATTATTCATTGTCTTCTTTGAAATATGCCCTAGAAAACGTCGGCTTAGACATTGTCGATTGTACATTAAATGACGTCAACGGGGGCAGTTTTCGTGTTTATATGATGAAAAAAGAAGCAGACAAAACAAAGTTCAGAAACCAACAACAAAGGGACGTGGCAGATTTTAGAGTTCAATCTTTACTTAAGTATGAAGAATCTCTAGATTTAACAAATCCTGAAATTTATGTTAATTTCTATAAACAGATTTGCGATTTAAAAGAAAGAACAGTATCTTTTATCAAAAAAGAAAAAGAAAAAGGCAAATCCATTTGGGGATATGGAGCTAGCACAAAGGGAAATACTTTGCTACAATGGTACGGACTGAATAATGAACATATTGACAAGATTGCCGAAAAATCAGAATTTAAATACGGACTAAAAACAGTCGCAACAAATATACCTATATGCTCGGAAAAAGAAATGAGAGAAGCCAAGCCCGACTATCTTTTAATTTTGCCATGGCACTTTATTAAAGAATTTTCAGAGAGAGAATCAGACTTTATTAAAGGAGGAGGCAAGTTTATTGTTCCATGTCCTAGGTTTTTAGTATACCCAGATGAGGGGTTATAGGATGAGCATTTTAGAAAATCAAGAAAAAGTCCTAGTGACTGGTGGCACCGGTATGGCCGGAGTGGCTTTAAAAAAGCTTTTACCCAATGCCATATACATTGGAAGTAGCGACTATGATTTGACGGATCGTAGCACGACACATGCAGCTTTTGCGCATCATAAACCAGAATATGTAATACACTTAGCTGCCAAAGTTAGCGGCATGAAAGGGAATGAAGATGCAGTAGCTGATCATTACATCGAAAATGCTTTTATGAATTGCAATGTACTGGATGTAGCAAAAGAGTTCAAAGTTAAAAAACTCTTATCAGTCTTAAGTACATGCATATATCCAGATCCTGCTATATATCCTCTGGTCGAGGAAGATATTCACAAGGGCGAACCGCATTCTACTAATTTGGGATATGGATTTTCAAAGAGAATGTTAGATGTCCAAGCAAGAGCATACAGAAAACAGCATGGCTGTAATTTTGTAAATATTGTTCCTAATAATTTATTTGGAGAGCATGATAATTTTCACTTGGTCAATAGCCATGTTATACCGTCTGTAATAAGAAAGGTGTATGAAGCAAAGAGTAGAAATGAGCCTGTGGTTTTATGGGGAGATGGAACCCCAAAAAGAGAGTTCACATACTCTGGAGATTTAGCTAAAATAATTATTTTTGCTTTTAATAAGTATGATGGCACTTATCCAATTAACGTTGGGAATACTGGAGAAGTATCTATCAAGCAGTTAGCAGAAGAAGTTTCTGATATTTTGGGATTTGAAAATGAAATACTCTGGAGTTCGGAAGTAGGAAACGGACAACCTAGAAAACCTTCTGATAATTCAAAATTTTTAAAACTAGGATGGAAAAAAGAAAATTATACAGATTTTCGAAAATCATTGACAAATACATGCAAATGGTTTGTGAAGAATTATCCTAACGTAAGAGGTGTAGAATGAAAACAGCTTTAATCACAGGTATCACTGGACAGGATGGTTCTTATTTATCTGAACTTCTGCTCGGAAAAGGATATAGAGTAGTTGGGCTAAAAAGAAGAACGTCTACTATATGCACAGATCGTGTAGATCATATTTTTGATAAGGAAAACTTTATTTTAGAATATTATGATCTTACAGATGTCGGCGCAACTTGGAAACTATTAAACAAATATAAGCCAGACGAAATTTATAATCTTGGAGCCCAGTCTCATGTTGCAGTCTCTTTTCAGATTCCAGAGTATACAGTTGATACGATTGTAAAGGGAACATTATCATTGTACAATGCTGCTCGTGAATTATTACCAGATGTTAAAATTTACCAAGCAAGTTCATCTGAGATGTATGGAGACAACCTTAACATACCCTTTAACGAATCGTCCATATTGCAGCCTGCAAGCCCGTATGCCTGCGCTAAAGTGTTTGCCCACCACTTGACTAGGAACTACAGGCAATCGTACGGTATGCACATTTCTAGCGGCATTCTGTTCAATCATGAGTCGCCTCGAAGGGGAGAAACTTTCGTTACTAGAAAAATCACAAGAGCAGCGGCGAGAATAAAACTAGGCCTTCAAAAAAAACTTTATCTAGGAAATTTGGATGCTAAAAGGGACTGGGGCTTTGCCGGAGATTATGTAGAGGCCATGTGGTTGATGTTGCAACAGGAAGTCCCGGACGATTATGTCATAGCCACAGGAGAGACTCACACTGTTAGAGAGTTTTTAGAAACCGTCTTTGAGCATGCAGGCCTAGACATTGATACGCACTTAGAGATTGATCCTAGGTTATTTAGACCTCATGAAGTCCCTCTTCTTTTGGGCGATTCAACCAAAGCTCAAGAAAAATTAAATTGGACTCCAAAAGTAAGCTTCAAAGGTTTGGCTAAAATGATGTATGATAGTGATTATAAAGAACAGTGTTGTAAAATAAATTTAATGATTAATAATGAAATATAAAAACGGAGATAAGATATGCCTAAAACTATAGGAATTGTAGGGCAAGGTTTTGTCGGAACTGCTGTCCGTAAGGGGATGGAAAATTATTATAATATTGAGACTTATGATTTAAATAAAGAATGCACTTGTCGTACATTAGAAGAGTTGGTCGAAGTAAGTAGTTTCGTATTTTTGTGTTTGCCAACTCCAATGATGAAGAATGGCAAATGTGATTTAAGTATAGTGAAGCAAACAGTTAAAAAAATTGATGACATGGGAGAGGAAAAGATATTGATTATTAAATCTACCATTCCTCCCGGAACAACAGATATGCTTAATAGCGAAAGCAGGAATGTTAGTATTGTTTTCAATCCAGAATTTCTAACAGAGGCAAACTTTTTAGATGATTTTAAAAATCAAAATAGAATAATTGTTGGCGGCCCTCGTCCATATTCTACAAAAGTATCAAATTTGTTTAAAAAAGTATTTCCAAAAACACCTATAATTAAAACACATTCCACAATAGCAGAGATGGTTAAATACTTTACGAACTGCTTTCTTGCGACAAAAGTTTCTTTTGCGAATGAATTTAAAGAATATTGTGACAAAGTTGGAATGGATTATGACAAAGTTTTACAATATGCTCTCTATGACGATAGAATAGGAAAGACCCACTTCTCAGTTCCCGGTCCCGACGGAAATTTGGGATTTGGGGGATCATGTTTCCCAAAAGACGTTAATGCGTTGATTTATGAAATGGAAAAAAAGAATGTAACCCCTAGTGTATTATCCGGGGTATGGAATAAAAATTTAAAAGTCAGGCCCGAAAGAGATTGGGAGCAACTCAAGGGTCGAGCAGTTTCAGAAGAATAAGGAGATTAAAATGAAACTTTCACATCAAGCAATGGGAGCAATTATGATGGCGCTCCAAAATTCAATTTTAGAACAGTCGGATATTGTCCCTGTTTTGGAAGATTTTGATTTTGATATTACAGATAACGATGACTTGGTGGTAATGAACCCGCCTCAAGCCAAGACAATTTCGGAAATCGAGGAAAAACTAGCAGCAGATGCCTAAATACAGCTATCAGTGTATGAAATGTGATTTTTCTTTTGAAAAGCGCCACGAAGTGAGCGAAAAGGTGGAGAAGTGCCCAAAGTGCGACGCCAAGCCAGAAGAGATCAAAAAACTTCCTAGTTTTTTTCGAGTTGTTAAAAAGAGAGTTAATACAAAACAAAAGCCCGGAAAAATCGTAAAGAAGCATATCGAAGAAACAAGAGAAGAGATTAAAAAACAAAAAAAAGAAATGCAAAAGGAAATGGACAAATGATGATAATCCTATACAGTGTTGCAGTGACTGCATTATTTTTGTTTTGTATTTTCTATATACGCTACTTATTGAAAAGGCTTGTTTTTTTTGCCGAGAACATTGATAATCTAAGAGAGGAGGTTGAAGAATATAGCGTTCATTTAGAATCTTTATACGAAATGGAAATGTTTTATGGAGATGAAACAATCCAAGGTATGATCGAGCACACTAAACATGTTCTTAAGAGGATTGAAGATTTTGAAGAATTTTATTCCCTTCTCCCAAATTCAAGCGAAAATAAAGAGGAAGAGGAGGAAAGTGATAGTGTCCAAGCCGAAGAAGATTCGTCGCCGCAGAAAGAAATCTAAAAGATATTTTACAGAAGTTCACGAACAAGCCATAATCCAGTACGCATCATCCCAAGAATTGCGAGAGCGTACAAACCTATATAAGACGTATATACGCCCCGTTTTTCATGAAATGGTAGATAAGATCGTTTATACCTATAAATTCAACACCCTGCCCAATGTAGATAGCTTAAAAGAGGAATGCAAGATATGGTTAGTAACCATTCTGGAAAAGTTCGATCCTGAAAAGGGCCATAAGGCTTTTTCTTACTTTTCTGTTATCACAAAAAACTGGTTTATCCAAAAAACCAAAAAGAATAAAAGCAAGCTTATCCGAGAAGTTGAGTTTGAAAACATTCACACCGTTCAAGAAAAGCTCATAGTTGAAAATCAATATCACAATATGCGAGAAAAAGAAGAGTTTTTCCTTCTTTTAAAACAAGAAGTTCATAAATGGAAAAATCTTAATTTAAGAGAAAATGAACTAAGAGTCCTAGAAGCAGTCCAAATTTTGTTTGATGAGCGTGAGAACATCGAAATTTTTAATAAAAAAGCTATTTACTTGTATCTACGAGAGATAACAGGAATGAATACAAAACAGATAGTAAACAACCTTAACAAAATTAGACAAAGATATAGAGTCTTTAAAGCAAAATGGGATGATGGAGAGCTTTAATGAGTTTTCATGATAAAATGAACGAAGCAATAAGCAATATTGAAAGCGACCGCGCCGCTATCAATGCCGTCTTAACTGATGCAATGATCTACCTTAAACAAAATGCAGAAAACCACAAGAGCACCGGCCAAGTGGTCGCAAAATATTTTGAAGCTTTGCAAAGATCAAATGACCAATTGATTAAAATTCTTGCTCTTCAAGAAAAGAGAGAAAGGACGGAAACAGATGATCTTTCAGCCGATGATCTTTATGATTTAATCGGAAAAGAAGAGGAAGAATAGATGAGCGAAAAAGCACAAGACTTGAAACCAGATTTTGGGGAAGATCGGTCCATACATCAGTTTGATCGAGATCAAATATATACTGATATGGCCAAAGTTATCGATGAGTTTTATGAGCCAAAAGGTATTTTACAAGAAAATAAAAAACTTATAGGTGTGATTCTCAAAAGGGATACCGGCCCCAATCCAGAAAATCCTCAAAAAACAAAAGAAGAATTTTATCACGTTTTTGTGCAAAACGTTCACTTCAATAAAGTAATCCCGCTAGCTTTAAAAAACTTGAATGTCTTAAAAGATTATGTAAAAAAAGCTATACCAAAAAATAAAAAAAATAAAGGGTTCTTTGGCACATTAACTTACTGGGCTGGGTGGAAGGGTCCAAAACAAATACCAAAAGACCTAAAACAAAATGTTCTAGATAGGGCGTTTGAAGTTTATATAGCAAATGATTTTAACGATGGAACAAGTTATATGTCGAACCCAAAGGGGTTTACTCTACCAGAAGGAATAATAGTTAATATAAAATATGATTCTGTTGTAGGTGGTGTTCCGAGCAAAGGAAAAATTGAAGAAATTTTATTTGCACCAGATGGTAATACCCCCCTTTTTGCTGATGAGACGTTTTTAAGAACTATAGCTTTAGGTACAGACGACTTTACAGTAACTGCTCTTGACAGGCCCGTGGTTGATTTAAGATTGCCCTCGGTAACTAATGCCGCGCAAGATAAAACATTGCAAATTCTTGCTAATAGACATTCCCCTTGTAAAAATATTATAGCAAATCGAAAAACTTATAGAGATTCTTATAATCATACTGGACCGAGGCTCCATTTTGATTATGAGTGTAAGGATTTTAAGAGAGTTATAGAAAGCTACGCCCAGAAAATAAGGACAACTAGGGCTAACCCTCCAAATTTGTTACAAAAAAATGGACTTAGAAAGGGAGAGAGTTCTCTAGCTGATAAAATTAAAGAAGTTTTGAATAAAGAAATTCCTCAAAGACCTTTCTTTATGTCCGGTGTTGGAGAATATACTCCAAAATGGGCTTACCAAAGAGCAGACAACAGGGCAGAAATACCCACCGCCAAATTGGGAAAGAAAAGTTATTTAGAATACTATAAAGGATATATAACCGATGGCGGCGCATTTAAACAATCATATGATTGCTCTGGAATTGGATCTTATTTAGCATTTCACTTGGGTTTTCTACCCGGAACAAAAAATTATAAAACAACAGGATTAGTCCGAACAGCCAAAAGCCAAGGCGAAGAAATAGCAACTTTAGAGATTAATGTCAAACAATTCGCAGTTACGCCGGGTGCAGCCTGTGTTACAAATAATGGAACACATGTATATTGGTCAGCCGGAGAAGGATTTAAGCCATATAAAGGCAAATCAAATGTTTACGAGGTAAATGTTTATGAGGCCTCTAACTTTGGTATCATAACCAGAAAAAAGAAAATGATCTTCAAAGAAACCAAAACAGTGGTAAATGGTGTAATTAAATGCGTGAGACTAACCAGTTCCGGCAGAATTTACAATAAAGACACTCCAAATCTCGTTTTCGGCATTCTTCCTAGTTTTGTATATGCTTCTGAAAGAGGCTTGTTTATAGGATCAGCCCAATACAATGCTGCGCTACCGGCCGGCAAGAAAGCTGCTCGTAACGAAGAAAAAAACCGGATATATGATAGGATATATGATAGCTATGGCTA
>CETC01053050.1_pt1 | contig 18986 bp, 8 predicted proteins | sample 326911 | NCBI WGS metagenome assembly CETC01 (sample SAMEA2622694, study PRJEB7988) | marine metagenome | isolation source: saline water (ENVO:00002010), including | reverse complement strand
ATCAGTTTGGTGTGGACGTAATGGCATCAATGTTTCTCAGTTGAATACATTATAGCATAAAAAACCCCCTTTCGGGGTTCATGTGCCACTTCTGCCACTGGTTCTTAAAAAAATATAAAGATTCGCTTGCAATCCATACAAAGGTATGTATAATAATCATATATTCAACCATTATCATGACTAACGGATTAGTCGCTCGTATTCAAGAATTTGATCCTTTCTTCAAAGATGTACCTGAAGAAAAGAAAAATAGAATCTACTTCTTCATGCACAATGGATACATAACAAATCCCGACTATCCCATTATGTCGTTTATCGGTCAAACAGATCCAGATCGTAAAGGTGATAGATTTTGTGATGGTGATTATAGCAAATCAGTTGAAGCAATAAAAGAATTTGATCATTTAGATGTTCATGGTGATTTATCAGATCATTATGTTCGTAGATCTTTACTAATGAAAGGATGTAAGAAGAATAATTTTGGTGGAAGTCCTGAAGTATTAATTGCTCCATCACATATTAAATCATATTCAGAGTATATTGATTTTCTAGTACGAGAAGTAAATTCTTTAGATGAAAGCTTTCGTAAACAAGAAGAAACATATGGTTTTACACCAGAATCACATTCTAAAAAGATCAAAGAAAAAGATCCAGAAGCAACAAGAGCTCCTAAGTTACATCTAGTTCAGTATATGACTGATAGATTGACTTACGTAAAGAAAGATGCTAAAATATATGTTCCAATGGATGCTTGGGGACATTTTTGTAAATCTTTATCAGGTCTTGGTTATACGAATATATACACCGATAAAGATTATGATATGAGACTTGGTATGGATGAGTTTCCACACCCCACATATATTACACAGGAGGAATATTATAATATGAAATTTAATGCTATGTTAGGTAATCCCCCATTTGGGAAAGGTGGCAATCTAGCACTTAACTTTTTAAATAGTTGTGCTGATAGAATCGAAGACGATGGAGTAATTCTTTTGGTATTACCAAAATCAATAAAGAAAGGATCTAATAACTTTAATAAAATTAATAGAAGTTTAGAACTAGTTGATACTAAGGATTGTGATCCTAAAGATTTCTCTTCTAGTATTGATGCTTGTATTCAAGAATGGAGAATTGGTGAAAAATTAAGACCTCTCGAAGAAAAGCATACAGTACATCCACACATTAGGTTTCTTTCATATGAAAGAAGATATGATGCTGATATATTTGTTGGTGGTGATGGTGCTGGTTCATGTGGTAAAGTACATCTACCAAGTTGGAGAGGTAAGGATGGAAAAGGATTCTACAAGTATGAGAAATCTTCTAGTCACAATTACATAGAAGTTATACCTGATGATGATAATACAAAAGAAGAAATAATTAAAAGAATAATATCTCTTGGACATGAAGGTGATAATACATTTCGTGATATTGGTACTGGTACTACTAATGGAATACCTCATCTAGGTAAAACAAAGTTAATCACAGCATATGTAAAGAGATATGGAACAGGGTACTAAAAACGAACACAATAAAAGAACTGGATCTAAAATTGAAAGATCCGATGAAAGAATTGCTATAACTCAAGAAGTTTTCACTCACATTGAATTGTGTAGAGAAATGGTAGAGAGAATACCCCTAGAGATGAGAAAGAACCCTGATTCAAAGTTTCTAGATAACTCTGCTGGTTCTGGTAACTTTCTAGTTGCCTTAAGAGATGAATTAATTAAATATCACGATCTAGATCATGTATTAGATAACATGCTTTATTGCGTTGAGTTGATGGAAGATAACCATAAAGAATTATGTGAACGTCTAGATGTACCAATAGATCATCCACATTATGTGTGCCACGATGCTCTTACTTATGATTATGGTTTCGGTGAACCTGTTGGTGTAGAACAGTTCTTTACTTAATAGTAAATCTTGCCTGTGCTGGAGTAGCACCACCCTTACCAGCAACAGTGATTGTATAAACATTCTCAACATGCTGAGAACCAAACTTAGTAGGAGCAATTGTTAATTCTCCTGAAGTTGCCTTATTAGGAACATAGAATGATGGATCATATGGTACAGATACTCCCAAAATATTAGCCCAATCACCACCAACTTGGAATGACCACTTAGCAGGTCCAAATCTATTAAGAAGTGTTGATTGTCCAGGTAAATCTAAAGAAGTGAATATTGGTGTAGAACCCAAACCTTGTCCAGGTTTATAGATTGCGAAAGCAATTCCAGCAGGGTTTTTCTGCCATGTTTGAGCTAATGGTTCGCAAGGAGTAGTAGTATCAAAAACTTGTGGTGGATTCTTTTTAACATCACAATCCATATTATATGGATTATTTTTAATCCTAGCTATAACTGTAGCAGTAAAAGTATCAATACCACCAGTATATCTAACTTTTACTGTACCGTAATGTTTCTCAGTGTAATCATAAATTGGATCTGTCCAATTTTGATCACCATCATGTCCTCTAAAATCACTTGTATGACATTCTCTTTCACCGTTAACCCATATTTGAGCAGCATTATCAGACATCATCAAAATTGGATAATCTCCTTCAACTCCTCTATGAGAACCAGCAGGTCCTCTCTCACCACTACGGAATTTGAAAGTATATATTTGTTGTTGATATTCAGTTAATGATGGTGGGTAAGCAACAATATCTCTTGATTTGTATACACCATATTCTTGTAAGAATTCATGCCAATAACCATTAAGAGCTTCAAATTCCCATTTTTCCTCACCATCTACATCTATATACTTACCACTATGAATTGTTGGATCTTTACTGCGAACCCAATCAGATACATCACCTTCAGCATTTAATATGGTTATTGAAGCATCATTTCCTGATGAAGTAGCATCCTTTAAGTTAAGTCCTAATAAATCATTATCCACTTGAGCATCATTAATGAATACTTTATTACCATTTGAATCTACACCACCACCATTATATCCATCAGTTCCACTAATATTCGTATTAGTTTTATTAAGTTTTTCCCAAGTTATAAGATACTCACCATCTGCTAATTCAACTTCAGGTCCTAAACCTTGACTTCTTGATATTGAAGTACCAGCAACAGACATCTTCTGGAATGGTACTTCATCTAAACCAGATCTATCTTGACTACGTTCATGGAATCTAAACTTAACAGTCTCTCCTGCAGGAGCAGTAACTAATAATGACATTCCATCTCTATGGAATCTTACATATTTTGGTTCAACTACTGTTATAGTTGGATCTTCACCTGCAGGATCTGGATCTATAGTTTGTTCGCTTCCATCACATTCTCCATTATATTCTCCCTTAACTGTATTGGAATTAATATATGGTCCTTTTAATTTGAATGGAGATCCACAAATTGCTGCTCCACCATTACCACCATCACCAGTAGTTCCTCTTGTATTTTCACCAGGTCTTCCCCAATCACCACCATCACCACCATCAGTGCCATCACCAGCAGGTGATCCACCTATTAAATTACCAAATGGACATGATGGATTAACACCTAATGTTCCTGGTTCACCATTACTTCTTGATTGGACATATCCCTTACCATTACCACCTCTACCACCTACACCTTGAGTTGGATTTGCTTGATCAGCTTCATTTACAACTATTCTCTTACATGTTACTTCTTGAGTGTATGCTCTAACTCTTACTTCAACTTCTCCTGTTACTGGATCTGTTGTAGTTTCGGTTTTACATGGTACTGCAGTACCTGACCATCCAGTACTAGTCCACCCAGTAGGACAACCTTGTAACACATATCCACCACTTTCGTTTATAGGGCAGAATGATACTTCCATTGTCTCTGTATATTCCTCTTTACAAACACCAGCAGCACCTGGAGCACCCATTTCTCCAGATTCTCCACCACCTCCACCACCAAATATCTGAGCATCTCTCCAAATATAAACCTGAGTTACAGAACCAGTATGCTTTACTTTTAATCCAGGTCCACCATGCTTACCTGGATCACTTGATCCTTTAGGACCTATGGATCTATATCCACCAAATCCACCAGAACCAAAACATCTACCATTAACAAAAATAAGACTATTCCTAACCGCTAGTGTTGGTTCAACTAACCTAGCACCTGCTTTTTTATCAAATTCTCCACTAACAAGAGAACCTACATTTCCATTAGTCCCCTCATCATCAGAATAACATGTTGCATTGATAAACATATGTTTCTCAACATTCCGAATCAAATTACCATCAGATCTACTAGTAGTATCCTTATTATTTCTATTGTCCCAATCAATACCTTTAGATCCATCCCATCTACCCATACTATATTGACTGATTACCGTCCCACCAACACTATTAATACTACCACAGGTACTATAATATCTTTTAATAGAATTTCTAAAAGTTTTTAAACTAAGATTAGTTCCATTACCAGAGAAAATTCCATTAGGATAATTATCTCCAGATATTTTAGTAGATCCAGCAGTATCAAATTCATTCTCAGTAGCATTAGGAACATTAACAACAGTTTGTGTATTATCAGTATTTCTAAAATACTCTGACGCTTTTATTGGAGTAGAATCTACATAACCACCTTGTTTAAAATAGGTAGCCATCTTTCTAAAACTAATTGGACCACTACCTACAAAATATGGTCCAGCAGTTTCAACAGTTGTATCTCCATTAGTATGAGTTCTCTTTATACCTTCTGGGAATGATTTAGTATTATATCCATCAGTTCCAGGAGTAAATGGATCTGGATCATTACTACCACCAGATGTAGAAGTATCAAGTAAACTTAAAGATATTTTCTTTACTTCATTATTCCTTGCTGCATCTGTAAATAACTTAAATTCAAAATCTTCAGTACCTTCAGTAGTTGTATCACTACTAAATGTATGAGATATATTTGATATTGATCCAACTAAATCACCTTGACTACTATTGATAGTTACAGTATCATCACCTTGTAAATCTCCAGCAGATATATCAGCAGAAGATAAACCAGTTAAAGACCAATACAATGTAGTACCAGCATCAACATTATTAGTTGTAACAGAAGTAACTAGAGTATCACCTTCATTAAAGGTAAAATTATTAGGTGTTATTGTATAACTAGGACCAGTTTGTGTAGGTAATCCTTGATTATCATCTTGTAAATTTAATCTATACCAATACTTTCCACTACCACCGTGATAGAAATTACCATTTACAATAAGGACTGTAAAGGCATTATAGGTTGCCCCATTATCATCACTAACTTCTAATAATCTATCGTTAGATGAATTGATTCGCATTACATACTTACCCAATTCATTCTTATCACCCTGATCAGTACTAATACTAATAGGATAAAATCCATCCCTTAAAGTTAATTCAACTTCAGTATCAGTCTCTAAAAATTCTCTTATACCATAAATCTTTAATTTATGAGTCTCACTAGTACCACTTGTTACTGTAAATCTTTCATTAATTGGTCTTGTAGGGTGAATTCCACCACTTGCTACAAGAGATACATTTTCTGTAGTTGGTGATCCAGTATATTCTTTGATTACCTTCACAGGACTACCATAAGTTGAATAAGTATTCAACCAGTTTACATCATCAGGATCACTACCTGGAGGAAGACCAGTATAAACATTAGAGTCTGGTGAAATATATGAATTTAAAGCGTTCTTTAAATCAGCAGTATTCCATCCCCTATTCTGTTGCATGGCAGCAGCTAAATGTCCAGAAACTACAGGACATGCTGCTGAAGTTCCACCAAAATAATAATCTTGGTATTTTTTTCCACTTACAGGATGAGTCTCATTTCTTTCATAATACTTAGAACTACCACTTATATTACTTGGTTCTATTTCAGATGCCGCAGCTAAAGTACCATTACCAGGAGCATAAAAATCTATATAACTACCCCTATTTGAGAAATCATTATAACTTGGGTAAAAATCAATAAACCTATTTGCTAATGGAACTGTTAATCTAGGTCCAAACTTATACCCATATGTTGACATACCTAATGTTTCAGCATTATCTGGAGCTTTTGTATGGTTTAGATTATCTTCACCATAATAAGAAGCATCATCTCTCAACGCAGCATCAATATTCATATCAGTACGTGTCTTAAACTCATTATCTAAAGCACCAATAGTAAATATTGGTGTTGCAGGATTATATCCAATTTGTGCTGGTAATCCTTGCCTATTGTTAAAGTATTGGGGAGAAGCAGCAGTTGATCCAACCCTATTGTTAAAATCAACATCACCTTCTTTTGTTACATATTCACCAGCATTTCCTGAAGCAAAAGATCCTATAACACCAGGATGTTTAACAGTAACACCATTTTCAGTTACTTCATATTCTTCAAGCATCTCCTCCAATTCACTTAATACAACAGCCCATAAACCTGGAATATTATATTCATATTCCCCTGTGTTTGGATCAATAGTAGGTTCTTGATATGAAGATAATGATACTTGGAATGTTGACAGATTAGTTGAACCAACAATGTTATTCAAAACATTGGCATTACCACGAGTTATAAAATGTGGTATGGTAGGTCTTGATCCTGAATTATATGCTGCTGTGGAATCATAAGTACCAGCAGTTCCTCTATATTCATAAGATCTTACGGAATTAGAAAAAGCAAATCCTTGTGCAAGTCCACCACCCCAACTGTTAGATGAAATAGTAGGGTCTTTAGGATTAGTAGGAAACTTAGGATTATTAGGTTTATATCTATGGAATATTCTTTGTATCTTATAACATTCATTAGACAAAGCACCACCAAAATTGGATATTGTCCATTTATTACAATTAAATGCCCATCCAAAATTCTTTCCATATGCTAATGATGCACATGGTGTTCCATGTTTACCGTTAATAAAAGAATTATATGTTCCAGTTGGCGGATTTAAATCAGTTCCACAATGCCTATCTCTAGTATAATATCCGTTTGCTACAAATAGATTAGGATTAAAAGCTATTTCACCAACTTCAACTCCACCAAATTTTGAAGATCTTTTTGTTCTATCTTCCCACCATTCTATAGCAACAGATTCAACAGGAACTCTTGTACCATCCCAACGAATAGTTGTTCTTGATGCTTGATCAGCATCAAACCATTCAGGATCAATATAATATGGTCCATCCAATAGTACATCTAAAACACCAGATTTTCCATGTCTAGACAATACATTTCCAGGTATCCAATTAGGTGGATCATCATCAGTTGTAATAAATTCAGGATGTCCAGTCCACACACCATCATCCATTATAACAATATCAACATCCCTTCCATCATTTGTATATGATATATTACTTGTTACTGGAACATCATCAGTAGATCCCCAATTATTATTATAATCCGAAGAAGTTCTTAATGTTTGATATCCTGTTCTATTCTTTTCAGAAGATGTAGGACTAGTCTTAGGAATTATAGTAGGCCATACAAGAGTATTAGCACTTTTATCACCAGTTCCATAATAATCAGAAGTATATCCATCTATAGGAAGTCTAAGTAATTGCCAAGCAATAGCACTAGGATTATAATCCCAACTTTCAAATGCTGGATCAATATAAGGACCATTTTCTATCGAACATCTTATAGTATGTTCTCCAGCAGTAAGATATCCTAAATTAAGAACTTCATACTTAATACCCCTGTCAGCATAATCATCCACTATATCAGAAGTTAAATCTCTTTTAGCAGTCCAAGCTTCAGTTTGTGGAAATGATTTAGTACCACCAGCACCACCAGAAGTTCCTTTCCACCATTCAACCCTACAAATAGCAGCATCAGCACAGACTACTAACTGATGAACACCTGATGTTGTTAATTGTATTATATTCTCCGTTTGTAATAAATTATCTCTTTCAGGATCAATATCAGCTGTATTAGCAGGAATAGATTTATATACACCATAATCAGTTAGTATAGATGGTAAACCATCCCAATAAAGCATAGCTGGACTATCTCCAGAATTATTACGAACTCTAATCCAATTAGTAGTTCCTTCACCTGAGTTGCCACTAGTCATTCTTAAAGAATTAGTAACCTCAGTTACATCTGTGGTAGAAGGTTTAATTAATGCTCTATAATTTTTTACAGGATTAGAAAATCTATCATTACTAAACAATTCTTGTGGAGGAGAACAATCATCATGATATCCTGGATCTAATTCAACAGAAAGTATATTGGAATGTAATCTTAATTGTTCAACTTCAGCTAAAGATAATTGATATGTTCCTCTCTTTGGACTATCATAAAGAGGATTTTTACAAGTAACTTTCCTACTAGGAATTAATGAGTCAACACTATCAGATTTAATTAATTGCTCATGTATACTCTGCCAAGCTTCACCCGTCTTAGCCTTTACTTGATAATTCTTTCTAGCCATAAGTTAAACGCCAGTACCGTTAATGTAAGACCAATTTCCACCAGATTCATTATAAAATTCTATTCTTGATTCATCAGTATTCCATATTACTGATCCTCCTTCTAAAGCAACAAGATTATCCCTTTCGCTTGAAGTAACTCTAGGTAATTTTAAGAATCTTGTTATTGGTACTCCAGCTCTTGCGAAATCAGCACCAGAAGTTGCTATTGTAGTTCCTATTCCAACACTTCCACTAGCAGCAATAGCACCATCAACAGTCAAAGTTGATGAAGTAACATTAGTTCCTACGCCAAGAGCAGAAACAAATGCTCTACTAGATTGAGCATCTATTGCTCCAGCTTCAATAATATTTTCTCGACTTGTTCCAATAGCAATAGAACCAACTTCTACTATGTTAGTAATATCAACATCAACAAAGGTTGATATACCAGTCTGTCTGAATATATCTGAACCTGTTATTAATGGTGGAAGTGTAGTATTACCACCGATTAAATCACCGTCAACCTCCAAATTACCAGTAATAAGAACACTACCAGTAAATGTAGATACTCCAACTACATCTAATTGTACTTCAGGATCTGGTTTATTAATACCTAACTTACCATCATAGGTAAGAGACATTAACTTTTGATTGGTCTGTCCATATATCCAATTAAAGTTACCTGTATTGACACCAACAAAATTACCAGAATGTATATAAGAATTAAAATCTCCAGAATCACCATTGATTAACTCAAAAGTCTTATCCTGAGTTCCAAATCTTACAATACCAACACTTTCTCCTATACCTGCTGTTACATTATAATTTTGTCCAATCTGAATCATTGCTGATTCTGTTCCAACAATATCAACTGTTGATATTCCAGATGAATATATATCAACAATTCTCTTAGGATTATTAATACCAATACCCAATCCACTTTGAACATGTGCTATTGAAGATGTAGTAATACCAGTAAAAGATTGTGTGGCTAATAATTCACTAAAAGTTCCTATACCTGTACTGTTTATATGAAGTGTATCTACTTGATCAGATGTAGATCTTGTTGAAGTAACATCACCAATTAGACTTCCAACAATACTATTTGTAGCAGTTAATACACCAACAACTTGAAGATTATGAACTTGAGCTGAACAATTTGTTTTAATAGCATTACCTAATAAAGTAGCAGCAGAAGCAGAATCATAATATATTGTTTGTGGACTACTTCCAGTTATTGTTAGGTCAACATATGCTCCAGCAGTTCCTTGAGCACCAACAACATTTATATCACCACCATAAACTGAATCATTTGCTGAATCATAGTAAAATCTAAGTGGATAAGCAGTATTCGTTGGATCACTTTGATCAAATCTATATGTTCTACCAGGAACTAAAGTTAAAAATGGTGCTTCTTTACCATCTAGATAATACGCATTAGAATTTCCCTCATTATAATATCTGTTATTAGTAGTCTTAGGAGCAACAGTAACTATAATAGTCTCAGTAGGTCCATGTGGTTGGCTAATAATGTTTAAACCTTCAATCTTAGGTGTTGTTGTTATGCCTGTTACATGAAGATCTGTTGTAGTAACAATACCACTATTATTAACATAGGTTGATTCTACCTGTGTAATATTGGATTCAGCACTTGTAATATCACCAGTAAGATTTCCTTTAAATGTTGTAGCAGTAACAACACCAGTTGCTACAATACCACCTTCAGAATTAATACCAACTCCTCCCTCAAAAGCATTTGGATTATTATTACCACCAATTTGTAAAGTATGTCTAGGATCATCAGTTGCAATACCTACATTACCAGCAGCGTAGATACTAACAAATCCCAATCCAACATCTTTATCAATCCACTGAGATGTTGGAATATTTTCTAAATATTGACCATCTCCATAATAAGTAACTGTTTCACCAACATTTTGAGCAGTTATAACACCGATAGGATCTCCTATCTTAACACCAGATCCACTAACATTTGAAGTAAGATTAACATTTGTTATATCTAAATCAGTTGCTATAATTTTAGTAAAATTTCCTATCTCTCCAATAACATTTCCAGATGTTTTAATATTGCCACCATAAACATCCAAAAGGGCATTTGTAGGGACAGTAGTTCCTATACCAACTGCACCATTAGCATCAACGATTAAATGATCATCATCAACCTGTACACCACTTCGGAAATTGAATGATTTTTTAATATTCGCCATCTGAATATGTTTTTTATCTATTTATGAGTTAGGTTAATCTTTATTTTTTGAACCTCAAATCATGCTCTAATTCAGAAACTGTCTTAGCTAAATCTTTAACTGCCTCAATTAAAAGAGGAACAAGTTTTTCATAAGCAACGGCATGTGTACCATCATCTCGAATCGTAGTTAAACCAGGTAATCCAAGTGCTTCAATTTCTTGAGCAATCACACCCGTATCTCCTTTTCCTTCTTTACTAGATGCTGAATTCCAATTAAAGGTATTACCACTAATCGAAATAACCTTTTCAAGGGCATTAGGAATAGGTACAATATTATCTTTTAATCTTCTATCAGAACCTGAGAAAGCAATAATATCCTGAGTAACATCTAATTGCCCCTGAACTTTAACTCCAGTAGCTTGAGTAAGTAATTTGGCTTGAGAAGCAGCAATTCCTCCACCATAGAACAATTCAACATCACCACCTTTATTATAAACTATACCATATTCAGTATTGTTTTTATTACCAAGGATAACCTTTTCATCACTCTGTAAATAAAGATGAGTATCTGGACCTAATGCGGTAACTCTAAAGTTATCTAATCCAGTTGCTGCATCATGATAAATGTATCCCTTAGCATTAGCAGGAGTATCCTCACCAAATGATAAGAACTGATTACTTGGGAAATGAGATCCACCTTTAAATGTTGTTATTCCACTAAATTCAGAATTACGACCAACAGTTAAATCTTTATCAATATCAACACTATGCATAAAGGTTGAAATACCAGCAGTACTCCAAACACCTAAAGTTCCACAAATACTTACCTTCTTATGGAAAGTTGCTCCACCTTTTACAACAAGAACACCTTCATTAGTCTTATTAGTAGAACAATCATAATCAACATCAGTCTGGTTATTAATAGTAATTACACCATCATTAGTACCACCAACCTTAATATTGTTGGTGATCATATCTTTAGTGAATCTAGTAATACCATTAAAGGTTACAGGACCATTGAACTGAGATAGAATCTGTTTAGTAGTTCCACCTTCAACAAGTAATCTCTCTTTAACGATTACTTCATCAAATACAACACTCAACTTACTTGGATCTTCACCCGTTACAGTTGGGATTGGAATATCAAATGTAGTCTGCTGTCCACTATCTGCTGAGATCTTAGTGTTTCCAATATAGAAATCACCCTTATCATTCATACCAGTGTAAACAACAGTACCACAAGAAGTTTCTTGTGACTGTGCTAAGAACTCTTCTCGTTCAGTAAGAGTTCTATCAGATATTTGAGGAAGTCCAGTTGAATAGTTACCTGGACCATAACCAAGATATTCAAACGTATGACCAGATGCCCTCAAGATAGAAGGTCTACGAACCTCCATTGCTTTAGGTTGTATTCTTCTAAGAACCGCACCTATTTTATGATTATCTACATTTGTTCCTAAAGCACCCCTAATAACATATAACTCATTATTACCACTACCTTGAAGTGTACTATGAGTAACCCTCATTATCTCACTACCAGCTTGTAGATAAGATCCTAATGGGAACTTAGCTTCTATCGAAGGTTTAGCATCATTTATATCAAATGTTCCATCATATAATGTTACTGTAAAATTACCATCAGTAGGAGTAACTGCTTGACCTGTAAGAATTACATCATGTCCAACTATAGGTAAACTTCTAGCACCTAAGTTTTCATCAGATTTACCAGAAATACCCTCATGAGATGACATTCCATGTTTTAAAATGTACTTAGCCTGACTGCTTATGGAAGATCCTTCACTACCAAGTACAGCACTAAACTTGGATGAAGTTTCCAATTCTTCATCTACAATAAAATCACCTAAATTTTCATATGTAGCACTAAGTATTCTGAATCTATTACCTTTTACCAATCCATGAGGTGTGGTAGAAGTAAAATCATATTTGAGATTCACTCCACTAGTACCAGTTACCGCAGAAGCACTAGAAACCTCCAATGCTGGACCCATATCAATGATCTGCTGCCCAACATGAACAACATCATTAGTATGCTTATGAAGAGTTAGTGTTTTTGATCCACTAACTTCTTTAATCATATAATATCCATCAGTAGCTGTTGTTATACCAGTTACTTGAACATAATTGTTATCAGCAATAGAAATATGCTTTTCTGCTAGTGTTATAGAACAAATTGGAGTTCCACCAATACCACCTTCAGTAGGAAGAGATGAATCAAAAAACAAGGTATCTCCATCTTTATATCCAGAACCACCTTGATTTATTTTTAAGAAACCATTAGCATCTTTTTGTGGAGCACTACTATCAACAACAACATCTACTGTTGCTCCTTTCCAAGGTGCTGTTGATGGTTGACCACTATTATCAAATAATTTTACATTATAATATGTACCATTAACAGGAGCATCACCCTGTCCACCAGCATTATTAACAGTTATAGCACCATTATAATATCTAACACCATTTAATTGGTGCTCAGTATCTAATGATATTGCTGTTTCAGTTGTTCCATTTGATGATGTTAGAATAGTATTCGATACATCAAATGTTGATAAGAACTTATTAGCAGTTTCTCTAGTAATACTCTTCTTAAGATCATTGGTTATAGTTGATCCAATTGGAGTAGCTGGAGCAAACGTATTTGCTTCTGGTGGGTTATCCTCTAAATTATCTCTATCATGTTGTGGATATAGATCAACAATACTTTGATTATATTTACGGGAAGCAAAAGCACCTTCAGCACTGTTATTACCATTAAGAACAAATAGATGATAGATACCATCCTGAATTCCTTCTTCATATGGTGTAATTACTTCAGATCTATAGACATATAGGTTCTCTTTAGTATCGTTTCTTTCAATCCTTGGAAGAGAAGTTGTTCTGATATTAGTATTAATATTAATAGTTCCAACAAATATCTCTTTATCATCATCTGGTTCTCCATCTACCAATTCAACTACTTTATAAGTAAAAGTCTTATCATTAATTACACTAGCAACAACAAAGACTCCATTAAATTCTTTGTCAAATAAACCATCAGGGTTAGATGTTGTAGTTACATTTCTTACAGTAACTTTATTTCCAACTTTAAGACCATGTAGTTGATCAGTTCTAACAGTTGCTATCTTAGTACCAACATCATATGATATAGTTGTTAATAGTTTTAAATTCTTATTAAAATTATAACCTGGATCATAATTAGTTGGATCTGGATTACCTGCTCCAATACTTGTCGCAGTAAAATCACTAATGTTAGTAACACCAGTTGAACTAGATTCTTGAAGGATGAATCCATCTGTAGGATCTTTAGCACCTCTAACTTCTTTAGGTATTACATATCTAACTTTATAGATCTTTTCATCTAAACTTCTATCATCAACCTTTCTTAGAACATATGGAATAGGTACTTCATCATCATTTTCAAAATTACTTAAACCATCATTAGCAGGTACATCCTTAGAGTAAATAGTATTTGTTGCTGTCGTTGAAACATGAACAAACCAACCAGCAGGTCCAGATTCTTGTACACCATTTCTAGTAACTGTTTTAAGAGTATCATCAAATTGAATTGGATGACCTAATTCACCAGGACTCTTATCAGATATTCTACTAACAATAGTTAATCTTCCTTCAGCAGAAGTAAATGAAGTTCTAATAAATTCAGGAACAGGTAAATCAGCATTTGCTTTTGATCCAGAAATCTTAATTTGATTAACACCTAGATTTGAATCTCCATCTTTTGTAATTGCATAATATACTTGATGTGCTTGTAATCCTGCAGGAAGTTCACCACTATCAGATATAATTCTTATAGATTCACCATTTTTTAATTCATGCGAACCATCTATTGTATAGATTGCTTCATTAACATTATCAACTGGATCTGAATGTAATGCCTTATATGATTTCTCAGAAGTTGATTCTGTTGTTGTAAAGGTTCCATTGGACATAACAATGGTTGCTTCATATGCCGTTCCACCAGTAGCATCTACATATAATTTTTCACCTACCCTAGAACCAATTCTAAATCCTTGAGCGATTGATGATGGTGGATTAAATAAGTTTTTACTGCCAAGTAAATATAAACGTCCTGGAACAGGTGCTGCAATATTATCAAGAACCTCTTCAGTCATGATCTTATCAATCTGAAGCCAATCAACTCTCTGTTCTTCACCAACAACAGCTCTTGGTGTAATAATAGAAGTTACAAATCCTTTATTATCTTTAGCAAATGCTCTTTCCTTAAATCCATCAGCAGCTAGAGCAAACTGACCAAAGTTAGAGTTAGAGTTAGTAACTGAAGCATCAGCACCAGATAACATTCTGAAATGTGTATGATATCCAATAGCAAATACAGAAACTATCTGTATAACAGCATCATTAGAAACTTTTACGTGAGTTGTCTCCCAATCTGGTCTATAAACAGCACCAGAATCTAAATGATATACTTGTTCTATATTAGTAGAAGATGATTTAGCTGCTAAGGTTTCTCCTTTTTGAACAGCAGGTGTTAATCCAGCATACTGTCTACTAGTCTCATTAAACTTAAGGAAAGCACGATCATCTTTCTGTAGTGAGACACCAGTAAACTGGGCAACAACCATAGACTTGAAACCAGTTGCCTTAGATCCATCAGCATGCATACCTTGCATACCAAATACTGATCTTAGAGAACAGTTAAAGATATATGGTGAAGCACCTGTTACAGTATCAGTTTCTACTAGAACTTCTGCTTCCCCAAAACCTAGACCACTATTACGTCCAGCAGGTAAAGTTGGTTTTACAAATGATAATAGATAAGTAAATCTATTCTCATCAATTACAGTCTTAACTTTTGTTGAAATATTATAGTCAAGAGCACTTACACCTTTAATTTTAATTGGTGTACCACTACTTAAACCATGAGCAGATTTTGTTGTAACAGTTACTACACTTCCTGCTGTATTACCATCTCCTGAAAAGATATCTTCAATACCAAGAGCATCTGTAGCAAAAGCACCAACTATTTCAAACTCAGGTCTTACTGGAGCAAAATCGTTTGGATATGTAGGATACTTAAAACGAACTTCTCTAGTAGATGCCCTATTAAATGCATTTGATAACTTACTATAATATACTTGTAAATCAGTTAACTGATAATCACCAATAACATTAACACCATCAGCATACTCAAAACAAGTTAGCTTATGGTGTGAGAAAGTTGGTTTCGATCTATTAATATCACTGAAATCTTTATGGTCAGTATATACTGTAGTACTTTCATCACCATCAAATAATGTGAACTGCCAGAAGTAACATGTACCAGTAACCTTAAAGATTGATGAATATGGAACATCAGGATCTGTTGGGTTTGGAACATACTTAGGTCTTATTTTTGTCTTTCTTAAATCTAGTCCAACTAATGAAGTTCCACGAGGAATAATAACTCCACCATGAACACTATTAAACTTATAAAGAATGTTATCTTCTTGTGTTAAATCAAAATTTGAATTAAGAGTTAAACTAAAAGTTTCTGTTGCTCCAAGATTAGTTACTCCACCATCTGGTTTTACTGCTCTAGCATCTCCAGATACTGTTTTAATACCGAATCCTGGTCTATTATCAATTAAATGTTCACCAGGAAAACATAATATAGTTGTTTTCTCAACAATATCGTTATCGTTTCCTTCAATATATGAAAATCTTGCTGATTCTATTAATGCCCTCTGAATAGTCTTAAACGGTTTTGTTAACGAATTACCTTCGTTTTCAATACCGTCAGTAGCATCAAGATCATTTGGATTTACATAAAGAATACGTCCCTCAGTATTCTTTATAAAATTCTCTAACTTATTTAAGAGCATCTTCTTATACTTTTGGCCAAAAGATTTCTATGTTTCTATTTAGCTGCGATTAATTCACTGTTATCTCAGCATATTCGATAATACTTGGATCTGCTTGGTTGGTAACTACCTCCAATACATCCATAAATTGTTGAGTTGTTTCACAATTCACATGTCTCACTTCACCTTGATCACTGTAAAGTTTAAATCTTTTAGAACAAACATCAACGATAACTTTCTCTACAAATGTTTCTGGATCCATAATACTCAAGCCCAATCAACGTAATACCAAGTAACTGCTATCCTTTTTTTACCACTGATCACCTCCTGACCAGCATGAGGATAACACCAATTAGATGGAAATATTATAGCATATCCTGGTTTAGGTTTCAACGCTGTGTGTATGAATTCAGTCCCACCACCTTCAAAACCTTCATTTAAATATAATATAACACTTACCTTTCTTTCATATTCAGTTAATTTTTTATCAGTAGCAGCATCATGATGAAATCTATACTTTTGTCCAGGTTGATATTCTAATACCTGTATTCCCTCTCTCCAACATTTAGTTCCCATACCACAAGGAACTGGATAATATGAAAAATTTTGATGAATAGATTTAACTTTCTTATAATAAGATTCTAAACCAACATTAATACGTTGGTGTAACATTATAGTTCCCTTAGTGTTATCATCCAATGTTAATCCACTACTTGATCTAATATCATTATTAACATAGTTTTTTCCTTCTGAACCAAAAACCTTACAATCATGAAACTCTAAGGTATCAATATGATCATTGATGTATTTTACTTCATTTGGTTCTAAAATTTTTATAAGTTGTATGAGATCGTTCATGATATTAAGTAGTTCCCCATAACAAGATAATCAATATCCATATTCTTAAATGCCATTATAGCATCTTCTGGCGATTCCACAATAGGTTCTCCATTATCATTGAACGATGTATTCAACAAAACAGGATTCTCTAACTTACGAAGTAAATCACACATTCTTGGATTCAATTCATCATTAACAGTTTGCATTCTACATGTATTATCTTCATGCGTAATAGCAGGTACATCATCAGTTAAAACTTGCTCTGCGTATAACATATATGGTGAATCATATCCTCTACCTTCTAAAGTTATACCAGCAAATGGCCTCCAGTATTCTCTATGTTTAACTCTACTATTCATTATATCCTTATTTTCCTTTTTACTTGGACTCATTAGAATAGATCTAGATCCAAGAGCACGAGGACCATGTTCCGATCTATCTTGAAACCATGCCACAATTTTGTTATCCTCAAGATGTTTAGCAACTATTTCACATAGTTCATCAAAGTCTTCATAATAATCACCTTCTTCTGGAACATAATCTTCATAAGATTTTCCTAGAAGAGCTATGTTGTGTGGTATCTGAATTGTTTCATTAGATTTATATGATGCCCAAAGTGCTGCCCCAAAATGAACACCAGAATCGTTTGGGTATGGTGGAATATGAATATTCTTAAACAAAGGTCTTATTAAACTATTAGCACTAATGTTTAAAAAACATCCACCAGCAAAACAAATATTATCTTCCAAATAATCTTTCTTTAACTCCTTTATCAAATAAACAAAAGACTCTTCATAATTCTTCTGAAGCCAACGTGCTTTATCTTCAGGAGAATATCCTTGATTAATAAGATCAACAATAACCTTTCGATAATCATAAAAATTAACAAAAGGAAGTCCAAATTCATATTGATCTATATCAAATATTTCTTTAGAATCTTCGGTAGATTTTGTAAATGGTATACTTTCAATATCATATTTTCCATAAGCAGATAAACCCATCACTTTACCTTCACAATTATGATAATGATCTGGGTCTTTATCAAATTTATCAAAGTAAATATGGTTTGACATTGTTCCGTAAAAATCACCAAAACTATTAGTTGCTACCCAATCCTGCATTCTAAAAGTTCTAAACAATCTCTTATTCTTATCAAAATATCCAATACTATTATTCTCATATCTTGTAACATTACCAAATGCCAAATTCCAAAGACCACTACCAAGACCATCAAGTGTTAAAAAACTACCACTATTGAATGGTGCTGTAAAAACAGAAGAAGCAGCATGTGCTAGATGATGACTAACAAACCACACCTTAGCATTAGGAAATATATTATGAAAAGTATTACTAATCACTTTCATAATACTTTGTTTATGACATTCCTCCACACCTGAAGGAGAGAAACAAACAATATCAATATCCTCTTTCTTTATATCACCTAAACAATAATCTATTGATTTGTGAGGAAATCTACCATCATACTTTCTTCTAGAAAGACGTTCCTCATCAATACTTCTAATATGTTTTCCATCCACAAATAAAGTAGCACCAGAATCATGTACCATATTCAAGGATTTCATGTCATGTGGATCCCAATCCACAGCTCCATGTATACCAATAATATTCATTAATTAATTACGAAGGTTTTGTTGGCCAAGAAGAGTGAGAATGATCGTCTGCTAATGCTTTTGCTGTTAAATTAGAATCTGCTGCTATAGTTGCTGGAAGATCTCTTAA
>CETC01061801.1_pt1 | contig 19004 bp, 12 predicted proteins | sample 326911 | NCBI WGS metagenome assembly CETC01 (sample SAMEA2622694, study PRJEB7988) | marine metagenome | isolation source: saline water (ENVO:00002010), including | reverse complement strand
CCCCCCGGAGGCACGGGTCCAGGGGCACCAGTCAAGCCTGTCGGGCCTCCAGCAAGTGGGGTTCAGTCTTATCAGCAAAGGGGCGCAGCAGCAGCGGCGGCAAACGCGGCTGGCGCTCAGCGGCCATTGAATGTTGGAAGTCAACCGCGACAACCAACGCCGCCGCAACAAATTCCAACCGCGCGACCTGGATATGGAAGTTCGATTGGCCGAGGGGGCGCGGTTCAAGTAGGTCCGCAACGTCGCAGTAGGGGGCTTTTCTAATGGCAACAATGCAAGACTGGGAGGCTTTAGCTGGCTTGGACCCGGAAGAACTGGCAGCGGCAGCAGCCCAAATTCAAGCTATGAAACCGATGGCACGGTCTGGGGAGAGCGACGCTCGCGCCGCGAACAACAGGCTCACCACGCAAGAGGGAATGCAGGAGCTAGCAAAAGCTGGGTTTAATCAGGGCAACGCCGATGTTTTAGCAAAAGAGGCGATGCGCCAAGGTGTAGATCCGTTTTCTCAAAAACCTAGATTTAGAGGTCGGTCGTCAGCTGGTGACAGTCAAGTAGAGCCCGGTAGGGGTGTGATAGTCAGGCCGGGCTTGGACGATAGGATCGACGCAAACGCGGATGTTCGGCATGGGCGTAGTCCCGCAGATTTTGACCCGGAAAGCTTTCTCAAGGAAAGAGAAGCCAATAGGCCGGGAAACCCAGCGTATCAGAGAGAGTATGATATGTGGACGAAGGCTATGCTTCGTTCTGGGTTGAATAGAAAGCATCACTCTACAAAGCAAACTTCTTCTGTGATTGAGGTTGGGGATCAGCCAGAAGGGTGGGTTATCGATCCGAGGCGGGGCAAAAGGTATTCTGACGCTCCGCGAGACGGCCAGCACAGCATAGACAGTAGGCAAATTACGCACGCAGCATACAAGGTCCCCGACGATCCGAATATTGTGCCAAATCCGATGAATTATGCTCCCGTAAGGAAGCATTTAAGCGATGGTGGTAGGCTGGAAGGACAGCCCTACTACGAGAATGGGCATTGGTACATCAATATAAGCGGAGCAAACGCCGACCGTCCTGGCGCGAGTTCTAAGATTTACCTCCAAGTAGACTACATACAAGGGGACGAAGGCCCGTACGGCAATAAGCTGAAGCGTCATGGGAAAGACGAAAAAGGCAGGAACCCAAGGGAGTCTCAGGGGGATCTTCTTCGGGAGCACTATGATGTTAAGCAGTATAGAACTGTTCCTGGTACGGGGACTTTAGATTCTCGTGGTGATGATGGGGCTATTACTCCCGGCATCCCTCCGCAGTATGCAAGTAGCCCATCCTCTGTTCCTCCAGGGTTTAATCCGCAAGCAGCAACTCTAGGAGACGCATTATCTATTGCTGGAATGCCGGGGAACGAACAGGACCCGACGCAGGGGCTTCCTCCTGAGTTTCTTAGCTTTATCCAAAAATATAAAGTCCGGTTGTGATTAGACAAGCAAAGCATGCAGACAAGCTTCAGTTAGCTTGGTTGGTTCAGGAAATGTTTAGCGAAGTGGGCTCAGAATACGGACACGTAGATCGCAGTGCGTGGACAGTTGAGCAGGTATTTAAAGCGGTAGATAACGATGAAGCAGTCTATATCGCAGAAGACGAGAGGGCGATTGTGGGGTTCTGCGCCCACGCCCACATCGAGGGTGTCAACGAGGGGGAGTGCTGGGGGCTCGGCGCGTACGTCAGACCAAAATATCGTGGCGACAATTTGGCTAATAAACTACGTACAAAAGCAGAAGAACATTGCCGAAAAAAAGGCTACAAAACAATCATGGGAGAATACAGCGTTGGAAACGTCGCTATTGAAAAATCTCTCGCAAAACATTCCGGTGTTGAGATCGTTGGGTACACGGTTAGAAAAAACATCACAAAAGATTCTTAGCAGGGTCTTTAAAATTCTATAGGTTTAAAAATGGGTACAATTGCGGGTGCGGTTATTGCTGGTGCTGCTGTTGTCGGTACGGCAGCTTCTATTGGGACAGCTGCTTACACTCAAATAAGTGCAAGTAACGCCGCAGATGAAGCGGAGCGTTTGCGCAATCAGGGTAAGGCAATTGCAAACGCAACAGGTAAGGAGGGCTATACCGCTCCACCTATTGGGGGGTCTTCGCCCGGCGGTTCTGGGCTTTTGGATCAATCTACTTTGCCGGGTGCTGGGATTGATCTAACCGATGCAAGGGAGACATATAAGCCGAACACCCCAAGGCACACGCCAATGACTGCCGAAGCAGCTTTTTCTGATCCAAATGTAGGGTTTGCCTCTACTGCTTTTACGGATGCTCCTTCTGGTGAGGGGCTTATGACAAGTCCTTCGTTTGAGGCAAACGCCACCGCCCCCGACGCACTTTCTGACCCGCTTTCATCCACCAACCTTGCTGGTGCGGGTGACCCATTTGCAGGCATGGGGGGTGGTGGTGCAGGGGCTGGCTCCTACGTAAGCGCAGGTTTGTCTGCTGTTGGGACGGCTCTGCCCGCTATTCTTGCGGCAACTCAAGGCGGTCCCGAGATGCGTCATGCGGCTCCACAACTCGGCGGGAGTAATTATAATGCGCCAACAATGGCCCCTAGTCAGGCTGGTAATCTGACTTCAACCTTGCTGTCTAGGTACTCAAATAGAAGAAGGGGGCTTCTTTAATGGCTAAACTAATTCACGGCACTGCGGGATCGACCGTAGAGTCGATTTGGGATTACTTAGGCCAGCAAGACGAAGAAGCCGCTTCTCCGTCACCAGGCCCCTTCGCGTCTCCTATTCCAAGTCACGAACCACCCCCACTTAGTACATCTCCGGCAATGCCTCCACCATCAGCAGGGCAGGCTGCACCCACCCAAGGTCCACCTGCTCAGGCTGCACCCACTCAGGGTCCACCTGCTTCTGCTGGAAAACCAAATCTTGGAGTAAGTCAGCAGGGGGGTATAGCAGGCGCTCAAGGCTTAGAAGATTACTACAATATAGGAAGAGAATTTTTAGACAAAGAATTGATAAACAGAGGCTTTGGTCAGTACGCAAGTAGGGGGCCGGTTCCCATGCCTGCGTCGAGTCCAATGCCAACCCGGCGGTCACCAAATAGTGGTATTTTAAACACTGGAGATTCTGTTCTGGGACAGCTTATTCAGCCTTTTGCTACAGTAGTTGATCCGACTACGGAGATCGGGGCTGCGGCTTGGGCAGCAGCTGCCGCAGCTGCTGTGGGAGGCGAAGGCCGGGACATGGGGCAAGCTGCCCAGATGGCGTTGCAGGCCCACCGTTCGCAATCTGAGCGGGACTATAGAGATAGTCTTACAAGATGGGAGCATAAAGAGCGAGAGAAGAGAATCCGCGCCGAAGAAGCAAACCAAATTGCTAAATGGAATGAGGACGATATTCTTCAAAAGGCAAACATAGGGATGAAGCTAGCTAGCTCCCAGCACGAGCAAGGTAAGCGAGCCCTATTGACCCCTGTCGATATCCAAAACATGAGGCTGCGTGTTCAAGCTCTACAAAACTCTCCTAATTGGCGAAACATTCGCGGCCAGACTACTCAGGGTCAAGGGCTTCTAGAGCAAGCCTATCGCCAGATAGATGTATGGGACGAAGCAATAAGATCGGGCCGCGCCCCGCTCGCTCATCAGTCTGAAAATAAATTGAACACCATGCTTGGTCGTAATATCTCACAAGATATTTATGACGATGATGAAGACAATAGTGTATTGGCAAGATTTTTTGGCGGCGATGAAGCAAATCAAAGACAAGCTGATATTTCTCGGATCGAGGTTGAAAAACAGGGGCCAATGTATGCAGGTTTCACAGACAATGGTGTCACCGTTTTGAATACAATGATAAGAGATGAAAAGATCCTTAACTGGATCAATAGTCAAGGAGGATATTCGAAGGAGGATAAATTCGAGATTGCTATGGATTTTATTGAGAGTATCGAAGCTCAAAATGGATTAGCAATTGGTCAAGCCGAAAAAGGCAATATTGCGGCAAAGTTTGTTGAGATTATAGAGCAAGCTCAAGATTGAGATAATTAAATGCCAAGCTTTGACGACAAGCAAGAATCGCCAGGTGCTGCACCTGGGTCGATTCGTATTACTGGGGATGCAAGCCCCAATGCGGGTCCACCCACCGATCCGGTGACTATTGAGTCTATTATAAAAGAATTCCGCAGCGACGATGGGGGCATAACTCGTCACGACTTTAGTGACGATTTTATGTACAAGTTGGAGGGAAACCGGGCTGACTTTTATCACCCTGGTCGAAAGTATAAGAATTCTGGAGTTACAGTTGCGGCAGGTTTCGACCTTGGTCATAAAAATTTGTATGACCTTGAAAAACGGTACAAGCTTCCACCGGAAATTGTAACGAAGTTAAAACCTTATCTTGGGATAAAAGGCTACAAAGACTCTACTTCAAAAATCGAGTCTCAGAGAAAGCTTGAGCAACCAACATCATTGACGGAGCAAGAGGTAGCACTCATCAATGCGGCCGTTTTCCGCCACACAAACGACCAATCTGCTAAGAGGATTAACGGATATGGCGGGCGGCGTTGGGCAGAGCTGCGGCAAGGAGAAAGAGACGCACTCGCTGCCGCATATCATCAGTATGGGGAGTATACAAAAAACAAGCATGTAATTGCTTTCGAGAAAGCAGTTGCAGGCGGTAATGTTAAAGCTGCCCAGAAGGCTCTTTTTTCTTTAGCTTCATCTCGCGATGGTGAGTTCAAGTCTCGGTACATGCAAGCTCTCTATCGTATGAATGAATCTTACGACAAGGAAGGTTTGCCTGGTCTCCCGAGAGAGTATCCGGGAGTTCTTTTGCCGGGGCAGGAGACCATCGGGGGGCAGGTTGGATACCCTAGTCGAGCCTTTGTGCCCGGTATGGACCCTGGTATTGGCGATGTTCAGCCGGGTCCCGAAAATCTTCCTTTTGTCACACCACGGAATATGTCAGCACACCAAGCCGCCCCGGATGGCGGCTATAGCGCGGGTGATATTCTCTACGGAGAGAATATTAAGCCCAAAGAGCATCTACCGCTACCGCGCCGTATCTTGGCCGAGGCGGCTGACATGGCTCATTCGGCAGATGAATATTTTCCAACTCCGCACAAAATAGCAAACCTACTTCCTGAGACTGCAATGGGCGCTGAAGTGCGCCAGCCAGTAAAAGACGTGCTGGACATATCGCCGATGGCTGACACCGGACCATTTGGCGCAATGGGCCACGTATTAGATGCAGTTGGAGTCGGTGTTGACTACGCGATCCCACCCAGGGAAAAGCATGTCCCTGGCGGCATCCACTGGGAAGCTCCGCAGCCTGAGAAGAAAGAAGAGACTTCTTTTCGAGACGCAACAGCGGCTGAAAGCCGCCGGATGCGTAATCTTAAAATCCTGGCCGATCAGTACGGGGTTAGTGTTGCTGGGGATACGGAAGAGCAGGCGAATGAGAAAATCAAAAACGCAATGCTCGAAAATGACCCAAGGGCCGCTCAGCTAAATAGATTTACCGACCTACTAAAAGAGCTTCACCCGAAAGTTATTGTTGGCATTAACGAGAAGGGGCTCCCTTACGCTCGGATACCATCCGATTGGGAATTTTCTGACGAAGAAATTCCTTCTGACGTTGCTCCGCATGAGATTGGCTTGGGTAAGCTTGATTTCGCTTTCGTTGCCCTTCCCACTGCATGGAGAGCGGTAAAGTCTGTTGCCCCTAAAGGTTTAAGCTCGCTTGCGCGAAAATCATTCTCAATAAGACATAAGCTTAGCTCTTTTGAGAGAGCTAGAGACTATAGATACAGCCAAGCCGATGGTTATGTAAAACATATCGATGAAGTCAAAGGTGTTTATAACGATCTTAACAATTCAATACACCAAATAACAATGCGGTTGCGGAATCCAAACCTTTCCGCAAAGCAGAAGACAATACTTGGAGAAGAATATAACGTTCAAGTAAACCGCAGGAGAGAGCTGGCGCATACAGCAGCAACGCTTGAATCAAAGCTTGCCGCTGCTTTGAGAGCGGCTTCTCGCGCAGAAAAACTTGCCATGGTTGACACGGCCGGAAGAGAAACGGCTGGGGCGATGATCGCAACAAAAATGGTTCAAGATTATATGCGCGAGAATCCTGATGCCGAAGCAGGAGACATGCTCCGGGCTGCGGCCGTTGGTGGAGCCGCATCTCTTGCTGCTTACATCAGGTCTCCGTCGATGTGGATGATGCATTCACCGAGGATGCTTGCTTCTCTAGCGAAGTCGCAAAAAACGATTGATCGCGTCTTGAAGAATTCGCTGAATGGAGCAAGTGACCCTAGATCCGTTCTTGATCCTGGTCTGTTTCATATGGTTCGCAGTTCCGATGAGACTGCAAACATTGTTGGCGAAGACGGAAGTGGATCAACTTATCAGTTCTTGGCTCCAAATGTAATTCATGGAACTGATTTGCGCATGGTGGAGTTGCGGGATGTCATCAAGGCAGACGCAGTAAAAGAAAACGTGGATCCGGTGCGGCAGCTTTGGCTAGAGCTTGCCCCTGTAGATTTAAAACTAAACGGAGATGTGGACTGGGACTATACCGAAAACTTTCTCTCCGAAATGAGCCTTCTGTCTAGCGATAGGCACTACGCAGCAATAAGAACAGCAATCGAGCGTAAGCTTGGGGCAACTGGCTCCCTTTCTCTCCGAGAAAGAGGACAGCTAGACATTTGGAGGCAAGCGGTAAGAAACATTCCAGACCATGTAAAGTCTCCAATTATTGAACCAAATGAAAGAAAGTTCCTTGTATCGAGAGCAAAAATAGTCGCAGCCGATGCAGCTAGGGACCCCTACGCTTATTATTCTGAAGATGCTAGGCACCTGGCAACAAAAGCTACTCGCCACCTAAATAAAACAGGGTGGAATGGTGTTTTGGATTTCATTGCTTTCCGAAGCGGCATGACAGCAAATGAAATATCTGAAGTACAAAACATTGATTTAAAGGGGCCGGTAAATAGCTTCGCCGCAAAGCACAACAGACTTCCAGACGCGACAGAGATGTATGCTCTCGTGTCGGAAGCGGTCCAGAACAAGACCATAGAACCGCCCACGGACGATCAGCTTGCCTACCTTATCTGGAAAACTCAGATTGCAAACTTACAGTCGAACATTACCGACGGGAACAGCGGAGCAGCCCGTGCCCTTATGGCAAAAATGGCCGACTCCTTTGGCCAACTTCGCAGTATCGACGCCGCTCCAGCAGAAGTAGTAGCCCGCCCCACGTCTTGGGGCTCGACGGGATCTATGATCTTGGATTGGTCTACGATGCCCGACGGCCAAGCAGCAGAGATTCAGTCGTTGAGCAGGCGTTCGATTGAGCCTATTGGAACCTTGAGAAAGGCGGCAGGGCGTCAGATCCAGGGTAGCAAGATCGGCCTTGAGCCAGGGGTTGTCGGACTCGCAAAAGACCCCAAGAGCGGGAAGCTTCTTGTCGTAAGCGGATGGGATTATGTCAAGGACGCAAGAGATCGCGGGGTACAAGAGGCGTTCGTACAGCGTGTAGATATCGACGTACGGGCTGGAATGGCCAACAAGAGAGCACCCTCTGTTTTTGTGGCAAACAAAGGAAACCTTGCCGACGAACTTGTTGCTGAAGTGGGCGGTGAAAGTTTAAAACAAAAGGAACTGCCAGAAAGAATTTGGCACGTTTTGCTCGACCCCAGGGCGAGAAACAACCGCAAGGGCAAGTATCTGGCAAAGGCGCGGCGCATGCTCAATAGCGACCTGCCGTTTATGTCTGTGACTTCATCTTCCGCAGATGCAGAAAATATTTTCAACACACTTAGAAGTGCAACTGCGATTGCAAAAGCACAGGCAAAATCTGACAAAGCTGGAAAAAGAGCACTGAAAAAAATTATCGGGCAGGATTTGAAATCTGGCTTTTACCCATCAAGGGAAGATGCCAAGGAAATCATAAAGCGGCTCGGTATCGATTCTGAAGAAATTACAGCATACGAAGGTTACGGGGCTTATCTTCGGGATCGCCAGACAAACGGCGGCGTACCGTCTCCAGGGTTGTCTTTGTCATACGAAGAAGCGGCGCAAATTCCTGCAAAAAGCGTCAAGATGGTGATGACAAAGAGGGAAGACGTACCAGCCGGAGCGTTGGTTATCGGTAATATGCGAAACTCGGTAAATCCAAATGAGCTTCGTGTTTATTCAGATCTTCCCAGTTCTCTTATCCCCAAGAGGGAAGTTGTCACAGCCTATCCGATCACTTCAGCGAATAAGGCTGTTCGAAACATATCTGGCACCCCGGTTACTCCGGGTGGAAGTCTCGGTAAGACGCTGGATAATGCGATTCCGCAAGAGCAAACCGTACAAAGCCTAGACGCCTCCCCTCCCTTGCCGGGCCACTACAGCGGGCCAACCCCAATGTCGCCTATGCACGAAGAAGATGCCTTGGTCTTGCCGGGTGGTCCATTGCATGTTCCTTCTGGGGAAAACTGGAGGAAGGCTCTAGATGACGTTGCCTCGCCGGAATACTCATGGTTCGCTGATGAGATTATTCGAACGACACAAATCCCCAAGGTAGTCGTTAAAGGGCCAACGGTTTCACAGAAAGTTGCAAATCTAACAAATGGAATCCGAGGCATCAGGAAGGCAATTACAAGCTGGACCGACCCAGCAAGAGCGGACGAACTAGCCAGACGCGCTTCGCTTATCTTTCGCGAGATAAAGCACGGAGAAACCGCCCAGACAGGTGCAAAAGCTCGCCTGGCGACAAACCTTGCTCGCGCCCTATATAACAACACTTCGAAACTAAGTGAATCTTACCAGAGGAACTGGAAGACGCTTTCTCGCGACTTCGAAAGGCTTGCGAGGAACAGGGAAACAGCAATTGACGTGTTCACCGCGTGGGACGATGGACGACCGTTCCTGCATGACACTGACGTATATACAGCAGATGAACTTGAAGCTATCCGCAAAGTAATGACGGATGAGCTTGATACTCTAAGGAAACACCTAGAAGAACTTGATCCCGATTTTGCTGATTTCTGGAGGGACAACTACGCACCAACGCACATCTGGGACATGGCCGAATCCGAACGTGTTTGGCGGGCCATGTGGGAGTCCTGGAAGGCAACCGGTGTTTTGAACCCAAAGTTGCCGGTGGAGCTTCAGTCAGACAATTTTTGGAAAACGGGCCAAGTTTCTGAGGCTCTGTTTTCTCAGATCACAGAGCGGATGAGCGTTGGCACTCGCGGTCGATCAAAAAAAGCCTTCCTTGGCAGGCTGCAAACTCGACCAGAGGGGTGGGTTAATTTCCGCGAAATGCACGACGCCGGATTCCGCCCGATTACATATAATTTGGTCGAACTTTTTGAGCTTAAAGTCAGGCAAGCCGAAAACTACATTGTTAATGCAAGGATCTTGCAAGAGTATAAAAAGGCTGGGCTAGTCAGAAGGTTCACCGGGAAAAACAAGAAACAAAATGTCTTGCAAGCTATCATGCATGACGAAACTCCTTGGGTTAGCGTAGATAGTAGCCTTCGTGGAATGACTGATAGCTATAAGCCTGGGAGGTTTGCAGAATACTACGCCCACCCTAGCGTTGCCAAAATTCTCGACAACTATAATGCCAAGGGGCTTTATGGTTCGGAAAATAGGCTGCTATCTTCGACAGCGAGAAGATGGCAAAAAGCGAATATGACCTTGAACAATCTCCAGCTGGGGCTTTCCCCGTTCCATGTTGGAGTTGGTGCGGTCGATACCATGATTGGAGGATTGCAGCAAAGCTCAAGAAAAACCCGCATGGCACTAAAAGCTCTCGCGAACCCAGCGTATCGGAGGCAAATCAAGGAAAGCCCAGCGGGGTATACGCCCGGCAAGCTGATGAGGGAAGCGGTTAGGGATCTTGCTCACGGGACGCCTCTTGGCGTCGGAGCTAGCCCTAAAGAGGTTTACCATACAATCTTGGAGCTTGGTGGGGCTCAGGGAGTTCGGGACAACGACGAAGGAGGTCTTGATATTGGGTTTGGACCTCTAAGTTTTTCCACGCCCATCCCAATTGTAACTCTTGGGCAAATTTATAACGGCTCCAAGTATGGTCGTAAGTTTGTCGAAAGTATGGATAAGGCTATCCTAAAGATCCTTAATGGAGTAGCCAGGCTAGATCGAGATGACCCTAGAGCTATCGATTTTGTTTTGGGTACGCCGTTAAAGGCAAATGGGTACGACCCTATCTTTACCAACCCTAAAAATTGGAAGTCGGTTGGCGAAGAAATGGATGAGCTTTTCTTGGGTATCGCGCCATCAGATCAGTATCGACCGGAAATTAAATTTGCAATGGAATATGTTGCAAAGGCAAATGGTCGTGGGCTTGGTTTGCCAGAGGATTACTTTGGCTCACAGACTTCCGCCGTATTCCAGAAGGCAATCAATAGAGCAATGGGAAGTCCAGATAATTCGGACTTCCGAAACTTCCTAGACGCCGCCCTTGGGGCTAAGGATGTCGCAACAAAGGCTGTCATGCGACGCGGCTGGGAGAAAATGACAAGCTGGATGTTCGAAAGAATGGTGCCGTCTATCAAGATGGCTGCATTCAAAGAGATCTTTTTGACAGATGTTGCAAACGCAGGAGCCGCAAGCTCGGATGATGTTTTGAGAATGGCTCAGGATGCTTGGGACGTTGTTGATGACCGCATGGGCATGATGGTCATGGACAACCTGCATCTACATCGCAGGCTGAGAGATGTTTTGCATTCTACGATGCGAGCAGTTGGTTGGAACTACGGAACATTGCGCGTTGTTGCTGGTGGAGCAAAAGACATAGCAGAAGGTACATACAAACTCGCTACCGCGCCAGTTAGAGCGGCCGGAAGGGCGACTGGTAATCCGACGATGGCAGCTGCCGGTGCTAGGCAGTCGCCTAAGTACGGAACTCAGCGCGGCGCATACTTTGTTACCTTGATGATGCAAGCCGCTCTGATGGCTCAAGCCTATGAGGCACTTAGGTTTGGTGATTATGATTTCCTTGAGTCAACAGCAGACACCTGGGAAGAGAAGGTCCGTCGCATATTTTTCCCAAGATCTGGATTTATGCATGTCAGCGGCATGCCAGATAGGCTCATTGCTCCTGGGTATTTTAAAGACGCATTTTCTCTAATGTTCCTTCCGTTTATGGATACTCTCAATGGGGACCCAGGTAAGGCTTTGTCTAGGTGGGGGGAGGCGCTTGGTCATAAGGCATCGCCAATGATTGGTTTTATGACGATGCTTGGAACCGGTCAAGATTACTGGGGAAACGAGTTGTGGGACGATAGAGATCTCTCGGTCATCCAGGGTGTTCAGCGACTAGCGTCAGCGGGGCTTGCAACTGCTTTGCCCTTTGGTGTCACAAACCTTCTAGAGCAAAAAAACAAGCTTGTAGGGGTTAAGAACCCAGGACAGGAAGCTGTTCGTACGTTTATGTCTGGCTGGATACCCGCTGGTTCAAACTACCGCAATACGCGCTTCATGCGTATGGTAGCCGAGAAAATGGACGAAAAGGGCTTCCGGGATGGTTCGACAAACGCTGAAACACTCGCACTAAGGAATAACCTTAGAAAAGCAAAGCAAAGCATTGTTAATCAAATTGGATACGGAATAGAGCCTTCACTGGAAGATTTACGAAATAGACGCGGGCTAAGCGAAAGTCTGCCGAAAAAACGTATTGAAGACCAGACTTGGGATGCAAGCTATTTCGTGCCCAACAAGGAAGGCACAACCCTATATGCAGCAAGAGCGATGAAGTACGTACTTACTCAGTGCGCCACGATTCCTGAGATAACAAACCTGATAAGAGCACTGGAGCCTGACGAGTTTGGTCAGCTGCTACAAAAAGCGCCAGGCATAACAAAGGATATCAACGACATGACACAACGCCCCCAAATGAGTGCGAGGGAATTGTCTGAAGGCACTCCGGGTCAAGAGGGTACGGCTCTAGAAGCTGTGTCTACTAGGGCTGAAAACATTTCTGGAGTCCAGCTGGACTGGCAACGCCCGCGTAACCATGGTGAAGACTTTAGGGCGCTTGTTGCTGTCGTGAGGCAGAAAAAGGAGGCTTGGGATAAGTTTCTAGAAAGGGCCGCTGTGTTGTCCGAGCACGCAGACGCCGACTCCGAAAGGGCTCAACCTATGCTCCCTGGACCAGAGAGGGGAGCTGCGCCTACCCGAGAAAGGCCAAGTTATGGCAGTTACTGACGACAACATAAAAGATTGGAAAACAGATTTCGCAATTGGTGGTGACACCAACACCCCAAAAGACACTGACACCATATCCCAGAGCCTGGGTGAAGAAATTCGCAACTTCAAGAAAGTTGTTCGTGAGGAAGAGAATAATAAGGGGTGGATTACTCCAAATTTTCCAACTGTAAAAAGCTATGTAAATTTTCTCGGCAGTCAGGTTATTACGTTTGGTGATGTAGACCTGACCAGCTTAATTTATCCAGGGCAGGTAGTTCGGACAAAACTAACATCGTTCGGTACTGAAAAAACATACAGTCACGTCATAAGCGCAGCATATAATGGCATAGATACCGTATGCATTATGACAAGGATGTTTTATTTCTGCGAGAATAACTGGGCCGGGACGGGTCCGCATCTCCGCCGTTGGTCCATCGCAGGTGGAGACAATAATTGGCTTGTTGACACTCCTCTGGCCTCAAATAAAATCGAGCAATACGACTTGGTGCTTATGCGCCCCAGGCAAGGTCTGTTTGAGGATAGATTTTTAGTAAGGAAAGTAAAGGAAGTAAAAGATGGGGGTCCTGGTACTACGTGGATAATACTGTATGACGCCGACGTAGACATGGGAAGCCCAGCGAACTACTTCGATAGATACGAGCAGTATCCTCATTGGGCAAGCGCCAGTGATGCAACGACCCTTGAGGTGTCGTCTGCAAGCGGTGATAGGCGATTTTCGAATATCCCGTTTGCGATGCAGGGCGCGCAGATCCAACTCGGTGGTTCGTCAGTGGGCGGTGCGGCTCATCTAAATTTTGAATTTAGCCAATCCACAGCTGACCCAAGACGAACGAAGGCTTTCTACCATGGACTCGGCCAAGATACATCGAATGAAGCAAATCTTCATGCGGTGGCGCTGACTTCTGTTAATGGATCTGATTACGCAGGAGACAATAGTGTCGGATCATCAATTGCCTTAGCTAAAGAAGATTACGATTCGAATTACGTAGCCTATCCGTACCCCGAGAGCGGATCTCAGTTGGCAATTATCCAGCAGTCAACAAGTGAACCCTTGCGAACTTACGATGTAATCGTGACTCGCAACAATATTGCACACAAAAACAGGCCATGAGCGTAGACGATACACACATTGAAGACTGGTCTTCTGTAAAAGCAGAAAACGAACCGAAGGGCTCAGCCAAGATATCTACAAACCTTGGAGCCCAGTTTCGGAACATGAAGAGCGCCTATCGTGCTGAAAGTATTCTCAAGCAGTGGGAAAGACCAGAGGCAATATACTCGATAGAGGAAATTTCTTCGTCCAGCGAAAAAACCACAATAAGAATATCTGGAGATGCGACAGATGAGTTCCAGTTCGAACGTCGGGTTTTTGCGATGGACGCTGGGGGGGCCATCGCAAGGTGGGGTTATATAGCCCTGGTCAATTACAACCTGACATACACGGGCGACACGTATGTTGCGTTTGAATGGACATCTATTGCCACTGGCAATGAAATTCACCACTACAAGTTTGGGGCTAAATTAAAACCACCATGCTTTCCCAGCCAGATTTTGTCAGGGATATTTCGTCCGTCAGTACCACAGTCGAACCCGATGGCAGTCACAATCAAGGACTCAAAAGGCAACACAGTTACGTTAGATCCGAAAGAATACACCGTGTTTATTCAACCTGAAGAGGCGGGAGATACAAGCGAGGGGGGTCAGTCTACTCGGACGGTTCGTATCTCGAAAGTAGAAAAGAAAACAACCACTTTTGAGTTTAGCGTCGCTGAACCACCCGCTTCTGGGAGTCCTAAATATAGGTGGTTTATTATGCCCACGGGGTGGTGGTAATGGCTGTTACAAACGAAAATGTATCCGACTGGTCAACTACCGCTTCTAGTAATACTCCGGCGGATGGAGATGCTATCTCAACGGACTTGGCCAACAATGCCTTTACGGACCCCAAGAAAGCCGTGCGGGTTGAATCCACCAGAAAGAATTGGGAGGTCAGCGGCCGTGCGTGTACTAACGTCAATGCAACAACCATTCGACTTACCGGCGGGCCTACGGTCTCTGACGAGTATCATGTACATCAAGCAGTCAAGATAGAGAGGTCTTCGGGGAACGACATTGGCGGATATGTCGCTTCAATTTCAGAGGGGTCGAATACAGATATTACCTTGTATGACATATATGAATCAAACGGTACCCCCGCAACGGTGGGGGCAACGGTGCAGAAGGCATATTTCGGGGTGCATCGACCCAGGGGAACTGACACTTCTATTACGACAAAATCTTATCCGAACACACCTTCGTGTTTCCCGCCAAACTTTCAAACGTCGTGTTGTACCGTTCTCGGCTCGCAACGAAGGGGGGTTGTTACGTGGGCCTTCCCGTTTCTTGATTCCCAATACTACTGCGCTGTGCAAGTGATTGGAACTGAAAACAACTCAGGGACAACGATTACTTCTGCTATGGATAGAGGGTTGGACGTTTCCCGTATAATGAAGTTTCCTGATAGCGCGTGGATTTTTATGCTCGATGAGTGGACAGGCGATAGTCGTGATAAAATCGCCCTAGAAGTAATCGCATTTAAGCAATATGGAGGTGGTTTCTTGTGAAAAAGATCTTTTTGGCAATGCTGGCTGCAATCATGCTCTCCAGCACTTCGGCTGCTCAGCCAGATGGTAGCGACGGGAGGCCGTTTCATAGCGTCCACCGAAAGTCGCGCTCTGTTGCGCAAGGAAGAGTTGACTGCTCATCATCGAGTGGAACCCTTCTGGCGTCCGCAAACTTCAGATCTTGCGCGTCCGTTAGTTTCGTTAACGCCTCGACTGACTTGGTGTATCTTTGTCTCGACATCGGGACTTGCGCAACTGGGGCTGGAGATGGCAAGGCTGGAATCGTCCTTTCTCAGTACCAATCCATCACCGTTGATTGGGCTACAAATGTGGCGGGAGATTGGACGTGTATCAGCGCCGGGACATCTCAAGTCCACTATTTCGTGGAGTGTGGGGGATGAAGATTTCTTTCTTGAGACTGTTTTCTCTCTTGATTCTTCTTTGCGCAGGGATCTCTTTTGCAACTGAGTATAACGGAGGAGGCAGTGGTAGCGGGAGCGGATCGTCCGGGTACAACACCATCGAGAACAATGGCTCCTCCGTGGCCCAAAGATCGACCGTGAATTTCGCAGGTGCAGGCGTGACCTGCGCGGACGGGGCTGGCAAGACGACCTGCACGATTGCCGGGTCGGCAACGGCAGGCGGAAGCAACACGCAAGTGCAATACAATGCCTCCAACGCCCTGGCGGGCGACGCTGGGATGACGTACGCCGCTGGCACTGACACTCTGAGCGTTGGAAATGTCGTCTTGCCGCAGGGCGGGGCAATCGGCCACGATTCGGGTCTCACGTATCGGTACAAGCCCTACGACGCCAACGTGTCTGGAGCCTCAACGATTCAGACGGATAAGGGGATCTTTCTGGTCATCGACCAGAACGGCAACGACTCCGCTGGCGAATCGACCGCTGAGTATCTGTATATTAAGTCAGACAACGCAAACGCGGCCTCCGCGACATTGAATGCGCGCTTCGGCAACCACGGGGCTTCGATCGTCCCCGACGGGACCAACGGAGTTGTAGTGTCTGGCGCAGGAGCGATGACGGCCACCGGATCGGGATCGATCAAAGCGACTGACTTCTCGGCCGCTGCCGACCTCAACGCTGCCGGGAATATCACTGACTTCTCGGACGCTGCCGCCTTGGACGCTGCCGGGAATATCACTGACTTCTCGAACGCCGCCGACTTGGACGCGGGTGGTAACCTCGGATCCAATGTTGTCGCCCTTGCGCAGATGGGCAACAATTCCGTGGGAGCAGACGAGATAATCAACGGTCAAGTGGGGAATGACGAGATGGCAGACGACGCCATTGATACCGATGAGATCGTTGACGACGCAGTGGACCTCGATAAGCTCGATGACGGCAGCGATACCCCGGCCATTAACGAATGCCTGATAGTGGCATCGACCGCAAGCGGTGGCACCATCAAGTACGGCGACTGCGACGCGGTTGATTCCGTGTTCGGCCGAACGGGCTCTGTTGTCGCGGCGACGAACGACTACACCTGGGCGCAAGTCGACAAATCAACCTCCAGCTTGGGAGATCTTCAGTCGTCTGGGAGCACCTCGGCTAACGTTGCAGCGATCCTCTCGGACGAGACTGGAACCGGCAACGTGATGTTCGACACCAATCCAGACCTTACGCTTGAAACAGCCGCAAACCCTACGCCAACCACCCCTGGTGAGATCCTATACGGCACCGACGAAGACGCCCTTTATCTCGGCGATGGCTCAAGTACGCAGGTATTCTACCCTGGGCCGCACCCGGTGTTCGGCGACGGGCGCACGCCTGGCCAGGTCGCGGGGAATGGTAGCACTGACGGCACAATCGATCTTAGCTCCTCCTCCAACTGCGCCCTCAATGTCGATCCCGACTTGGACTGCGATGCCGTATCTGGAGGGACATCCGGGAGCTGCATCTGCACATTTAATGGTACAGCGGATGGGTTAAACTCGTCCTGGGGCGGCATGACAACGAACGCTTTAAACGGTGCATCGAATCGGGTGAAGGGTAGCGTCATCATCAATACGAAAGATTTCATCGTTGGGTCTGGCTGGACGATCCGGTTCGATAACTCGACGGCGATGCCTGACGTGGGTAGTCGCGTGAAAAGCCCGGCGTCCGGCGGGCACTTCGTCGTCCGCGCGACGGGCGACGTCAATATTGCGGGGACAATCGACGCGAAACACTCCGGGCAACCAGCAAGTAATCTTTCGGGGTCGAGAAACGCTAATGGCACGGGTATCGCAGGCGCTTCGACTGACTGTGCTTCTGGGGGCGCTTTAGGAACAGCGGACGCGGACACCGAAGAGAACAGAGACGGTGAGGACGGGGGCACCTGCACGAACTTTACTTGGTCGGTCGGGGATCCATTGCCTCTCCTAGCTGGCGGATCCGGCGGCAAAGGCGGATGCACCGGTGGCGCGGCCGGAACTCAGTACGGATTCAATGGTGGTATGGGTGGCGGCGGTGGCGGCGGTGGCGGCGCTGGATGCCCAAACCCTGCCGGATCGGTAGGGACTTGCGCCGCCGAAGGTCGAGGTGGCGGCGGTGTCGCGATTTTTGCTCGCGGGTCGTACACATTCACAGGCACGATCAACACCTCCGGGGAGTCTGTGGCCTCGACCAATCTAGGTGGCGCAGGCGGCGGCGGGACGATCTTGATCGTCTCTGGATCACGGCCGACAGACTCTGGCACGTACACGGATGATGGTGGGGCCGGGGGGACCGCACGGACGGGCAGTAGTGGCGATTGCGGCGACTCCGGCAGCGGTGGAGACGGCGGCGTTTTTAAAGTGATTCATTCTCTTGGGTAGATAAATGTATAGACTTTTCCCCCTCTTATTGTTTTTCGCGCTTGCCGTAGCCCCGGCTGAAGCGAGCGAGTACGCTTATGCTGCAGATTTGGACATCCACGGCGTGCCGTTCCACGGCGAGTTCTCCTGGCGGGAAGACGGAAAACCGTCTTACCTAGTCCCGGAGGTCTGCGGCTGGGTGGCGAAACGCGCGTACCGTGGTCGAGCTGTGGTCGACGCAGCGCGAGATAGCGGGGTACACGTACGCTACGACGTTCCGATCTTCTTGCGCAGGAAGATCGGCAGGAACAAAAATCTGCTGCGCGTGTGCATCCCGTACAGTGCCGAGAATCTTGTCTTTCGGGTATTAGAATCTGGGGAAATTGTAGGGCTAAGCGGAGGGCATTCGAGCAAAAATATGCGATCATTAAAGCGAAAGAAAAAATCATCTATCAGCAAAATGCCCAATTAAATAGCTGCGTTAAGTTCTTTAGTGTCAGCACAAATGCTAAAATACAACAGGAGGAGATGTAATGTTCAGCAAGAATTTTTATTCGTTTAAGGATATCAAGGCGAGCCAGACGCGAGTTGTAGACGAAACTCGCGCGGGGGCCACGGCGGTGGGGGGGATCAATGCAGTAAACGACAAAGTAAACGACGTAAACATCCTAGCCATCAACGACGACAATGGCCAAGTCAGCCAAATGCCTAAAGTCCCAGCCCACCCAACTGGCTTTGGCGGAACGGACGATCTCTAATGCCTCCGGGAATTGGATATGGGGCTAGACCGGCACTTCGATCTGGCGGTGGAGCACCGGGGCAGCTGCGGGATACGTCCGCTGGTGGTTACCCCCGCATGGCAAACAATCGCATGCGAGACCCAAACGCCCCGACGATGAACTGGGGTGACCCTGCCGTGCAGGATGCGATGCGTACTCAGCATCAGCTTTGGGGACGAAGAGGCATGCCACCGAGCCCAGAACAGTGGGCATCCGGCGAGTTCGGGCGGGGGCCTATGCCGCAGCCGGTGCGGCAACCTATGTTGCAGCCTGGTTACAACATCCCCCCTGGGTGGGGCGCCGCCGTTGGGAACTCACCTTGGAGCCGTGTGCCACAGAATCGTCCCCCCGGCAACCTCATGCCGGGCCGCGAGTCCAACGCAAAGAAGCAGGGCATGCAACATGGAGGAGGAAGAAGACTCCCACCTCAGTATGGTGGCATGGAACGGTTCGACAGGCTTCAAACCGAACCGCTTAACAGATGGTCTAATCCCTATGATCCCGCAGTTATGGGACGTTTCGCTGGCCTTCAAAACATGACGAGGGGAATGCAAGATATGCAGGATGGCATGGGTGGTGCAAGGCAACCGCAAATGGCAAACC
>CETC01064231.1_pt1 | contig 19084 bp, 23 predicted proteins | sample 326911 | NCBI WGS metagenome assembly CETC01 (sample SAMEA2622694, study PRJEB7988) | marine metagenome | isolation source: saline water (ENVO:00002010), including | reverse complement strand
TTTAACAATGACAAAGGTTTTTGATTTAGCATCTCAAAGCACAATTATCGGCCCAGGTAGAGGTTCAGGTGCAGGCTCACTTGTTAACTATTTGCTTGGGATTACTACCACTGATCCGATTAAGTACGGCCTCTTGTGGGAAAGATTCTTACATAGGGCAAAAGCTGGCTGGCCTGATATTGATACTGACGCAGGCGATAGGGACGTCTTAATTGACGCCTCTCGTGAGCTTTTTGGTGAGGAGTCTGTAGTTCCAGTTTCAAACTTTAATACGCTAAAGCTTAAGTCATTGATTAAGGATGTCTCTAAGTTTTATGGTATTGATTTTGGAGAAGTAAATGCTATGACTAATACTCTTGAGAAAGATGTTATGCACAAGGCCATGGGAGATCATGAGGAAAGGTCGACATATGTCCTAACTCACGAAGATTGCATGAAGTACTCACCAAAATATGCTGAATTCATGGATAAGTATCCAAAGGTAAATGAGCACGTTCAAAACTTATTTATGGAGTCTAGGTCAATCGGTCGACATGCTGGGGGAGTTCTAATTTGCCCAGACCTTGAGAAGTATATGCCTGTTATTAAAGTACGAGGCGAGCTTCAAACACCCTGGTCAGAAGGTATGAACTTTAGACACTTAGAGCCTAACGGCTTTCTAAAGTTCGACTTTCTCGGGTTGACAACTCTTAAAATGGTTGAGGATTGTGTAAGACTTATTTTGAGAAAGCAAGGTAATCCCGCACCAGCGTTTGCAGATATTCAAAAGTTCTTTGATAAAAATATGAATTGTCGATATAACACGCTTGAAGATCAGAAAGTGTGGGAACACGTTTATCACAGCGGAAGGTTCGTACAAGTCTTTCAGTTTACACAACAGGGTGCAAGAAACTTCTGTATGTCCGCCAAGCCTAGAACTATTGAAGAGCTGGCAACCATTACTGCTATTTATCGACCTGGACCTTTATCTGCAGGTGTACATAGAAAATATGTTAAAGCTAAAAAATCTGTTGAAAGCGGGAATCCAATTAAATACGATCACCCAGTTATTAAAGATATTTTAAGTGAAACTTATGGCTTTATTTCCTTTCAAGAGCAGTTTATGCTTCTGGCACAACGTCTTGCCAATTTTGATAAAGGCGCATCAGACAAGATGCGTAAGACACTTGTTAAGAAATCTCTTGATTCTAATGCAGCAAAAGTGCAAGAAAGAGTTGATCTTCGGAAAAAATTTGTTAACGGGGCAGTTGAAATATCCGGCATGGACAGAGGTAAAGCCGAAAAGCTTTATGAAACAATTGAGTTCTTTTCAGGCTATGGTTTTAACAAGTCACATGCTGTATCCTACGCTATTGACTCTTATTATTCAGCTTGGCTGCATACCTACTATGAAAAAGAATGGCTAGCGACGTGCTTGCAAACCCAAAATGGTTCAAATAAGTTTGGAAAAGTAATCTCTGAAATTAAATCTCTAGGCTATACAATTCTTCCTCCTGATATTAATGCTTCTTCAGATGTTTGGGTCTATAGTGACGATCGTGGAGGTTTTGTACCACCCCTAACTGCAATCAAAGGTGTCGGAGATGCTGCTGTTGCTGAAATTATGGAGAGACGTCCCTTCTCTAGCCTTGATGATATGATGTTTACTGAAGACGGTAAATGGAAGCCTTCAAAGATGAATAAGACCTGCTTCGATTCTCTGTGTAAAGTTGAGGCATTCTCGTCTCTTAGAGAGTTTAATTCTGGACACATACAAAATCACAGGCAGCTTTATGATATCATTGTCCCCAGCTATGATCTTCTAAAAAAAGGTCGACACGGTATGACAAAAACAGCGGCAAAGAAAATCTTAAAGCAAGGTTTAAAAGTACCAATCTTTATAGATGAAAAAATTAAAGAAGTGCACGGATCACCTGACTGGTCTAGGGAAACCAAGATTGATTTCAGTGTGAGCCTCATGGCAGGCGCAGATGAATCTTTAGTTTTTCCTCCTAAGATTATTGAAAAGATTAGAAAATCAAATGTAAGACCTATTACAGATTTGCAAGGGAGTGAAAAAGACATAGCATGGTTTTGCATTCAGTCTATAGAGGAGAGAGAGACAAAGAATGGTAAAGTTTTTTATAGAATGAAGGTGATTGACAATACATTTGAAAGTTCCTGGCTTAGAGTTTGGTCTAAGTTTAAAGTAAAGCCAAAGCTATACACAATATGGATTGCCGAGGTAGCATCGTCTGAGTCTTGGGGATGCTCTACTTCATCGTATAAAATGAGACAGATTGAGCTATAGATTTGTATTATGTTATATTTTCCATGTGAATCAGTTTTTTTTGAAGGTCCAGACTGCTCCGGCAAGACATCTCTTATAGGAAAAGTGCACGATATCACAAATTATAGGTGGCACCTTCTCGATAGATCTTACATTTCTAGAGAGCTATTTGCTAGTATGTACAATAGAAAGAATCCTTTTATAAGAAGCTTTTCTCAGAAGGAATTTTATAATCTCAATAATAAGTTTGTCATGTTGCTTCCCCCTTGGCAAGAGATTAAAAGAAGATATGATGTAAGGGGCGACGAAATACACAATCTTTCCTCTTTGAGAAAAGTTTATGACATGTTTGATGAGGAGCACAGGAAAAAGGTAATATTTCCTAATGTTATTGAACTTATAGGAAGCAATATAGATGTAAATGCCGGGATATTACTTAGAGAATTAGAATCTATGGAGTCACTAACACTGCGTGATATATCGGAATATATTCAGAAATTTGTTGAAAAATGTCACACTAAAGAAGCTCCTGGTTTAAATTTTACAATCTACGATGATGGTGCTTTTCTTGAAGATGATCCCGATGTTATGTTTACAAAAGGCGAAGAGGCGTATTACAAATCAATCAAGCAGGAAACTCTAAAAAAGATTAGTAACGAGATCTTAGGAATAAATGAGTACAATAGGAAACAAGATATGTTTTCACGTCGATTTATCCACACTAACGACTCTTGTATTTCATTCATACATGCAATGTTTAGAGATGGAAATCTCAATATTGATTTTGTTCTACGCTCTTCAGATGTCAAAAATACGTTTCATCATGATTTAAAATTTTTATATCATTTGTCTAAGTGTGTTTATTCAAGCCTGCCTTGTGATAATATAGAATTTATTAAGATGAGATTTACACTAAATTCAGCTCATATTCTAGATTAGTTTCTATTAGCACAAAGAGAATAGATTATAAATGCCTAAATCATTAGTTACAGGGGGTTGTGGCTTTATTGGAAGTCATATAGTTGATAATCTCGTATCTTTGTCTCACGACGTCGTGGTAATTGATGATTTATCTGCACAACAAAATGAAAAATTTTATTATAATGAAAAAGCTAAGTACTGGAAAAAAGATATTTCTAAAGATGATTGCTGTGATATTTTTAATGACGTTGATTATGTCTTTCATCTCGCTGCCCGCAGCAGGATTCAGCCTACTATTGGGAGTCCTGGGCAGTGCTTTGAGGTAAATGTGGTAGGCACACAAAGGGTCCTAGAATGGTCCAGAATTAACTGTATAAAGAAACTTATATATTCAGGCACCTCTTCACTCTATGGCCACCAGAACCAAATACCGTTTGCTCCAAATATGCCAGCAGATTGCTTAAATCCATATTCACTATCTAAATGGATGGGAGAGCAAATATGCAAGCTGTACAGCCAGCTCTACAGCCTAGACACAACAGTCTTAAGATATTTTAATGTTTATGGGCCAAGAGAGCCTTTAAAAGGCTGCTATGCACCTGTTGTAGGCCTCTTTAAAAGACAGCACAAGAGTGGTGAGAGCATTACAATAGTGGGTGACGGTACGCAGAAAAGAGATTTCACTTATGTTCAAGATGTTGTAAATGCGAATTTATTAGCAATTGAAATGAAAAAATCAGAATATAAAATTTATAATATAGGTACAGGTAAAAATTACTCTATAAATGAAATATCAAGAATGATTGGAGGGCCTAACGTGAAAACTATTTCTATTTCAAGTAGGCCTGCTGAGGTTAGAGAGACACTTGCTGATATTTCAGATACAATTAGAGAAATGAATTGGGAGCCAGAGTTCTCTCTTGAAGAAATGATTTTAAATTACTAGGAAGGAAAAATGAAAAGACATGCACTTATAACAGGGATTTGCGGATTTATAGGCTCAAATCTCGCAAGAAAATTACTAAGTGAGGGCTGGGTTGTAGACGGCGTCGATGATTTGTCTAGCGGAAGACTAGAGAATCTTGATGGCCTGGACATTAGAGTGATACCCACGGGTGATTTTTTACAGCATTTTGAAGAAGTAGAAAGCGAAAAAAGGCCAGACAACACAATTCTAGTTGTTCAAGATACTTTTTCTCACCATAGCATAATTTCGAGAATCTCTAGGGGAAAATATGATGTAGTTTTTCATCAAGCAGCAATCCCTAGAGTTCTGTATTCTGTTGAGAATCCCTCGCAAACTACAGCGGTTAACATTGCTGAGACTATTTCTCTTTTTGAATCTTGTGTTAACAATGTCAAAAGAGTCATATGGGCATCCTCCTCCTCAGTGTACGGAGGTGCGGATACTCTCCCGACTTCCGAGAGTCATTCAAAAGATCCAAAGTCGCCATACGCTTGGCAAAAAAGCGCAATAGAAGATGCAGCCTCTCTTTTTAGCAATCTGTACGATCTTGACATAGTTTGCCTGAGATATTTTAATGCCTTTGGACCATATCAATATGGTGATTCAGCATACTCTACAGCAGTTTCTGCATGGTGTCACTCAATTAAAAATAATCTACCGCTGAGAAGTGACGGTGACGGTTCTCAGTCGAGAGACCTTTGCTACATAGACAACATAGTGCATGCAAACTATTTAGCCGCGTGCTCAGATAGAAAATTTAAAGGAGAAAGGTACAATGTCGCATGTGGTGATCGAACAACAAACAATGAGATACTAGATTTCTTAAGAGACAGATTTCCTGATTTAACAATTAGAAATGCACCCTGGCGCCCTGGTGATGTTATGCACACGCAGGCAGATATCTCTAAAATAAAAGAAGACCTAGGGTATGAGCCTCTTGTAAGATTTTGGGACGGCCTCGAGAGAACCTTGGCTTGGTGGGGGCTAAATGACAACGAAGTATGAATCTAAAAAGCATTTAAAGTCCGCCTGGGTCTCTCGATCAAAAGACAACTACGAAGAAAAGCCGTGGGGCAAAGAAAAAACATGGACCGGCTTTAGCGGAGTTCATGGAAAGCTATTGTACATTGACAGTGGTAAAAAAACAAGCCTAAAATTTCATAGTCAAAAATCAGAAGTTTTGTTTTTAAAAACTGGAAAGATAAAGGTTATCTTTGGAAATGAGTGTGCTTTTTCTGACCCAGTAGCTAACCCTTTGCAAACAGAAGTTTTGGAACCTGGGGATGCTTTGCTTGTACAGTCTGGTTGTCCATATCGTATAATAGCATTAGAAAATAGTGAAATGATCGAAATTGGTAATCACAGTGCAGAAAAGCCTGTGAGAGTTATTGACGATTATGGTAGAGAATCAGAAAATGTTGAAAATTTAGCGAGGGCGATAAGTGAACATACCTGAATTCATAATTTACACGGGGCCGATGTTTGGCTCAAAAACAACAAGGCTTTTAGCAACTATAGACAGGTATAGATATCAAAACAAGAGAATAGTTGCCTTTAAGCCTGCTATTGATGATAGGTATGACAGCAGCTCAATTGTAACGCATTCAGGTGGGAAGCTTAGTGCAGTTTGTGTAGCTGAGGGAGAAGATGTGTTACAATATATTAGAGACATGCCAACCCGACCTGATGTAGTTGCTGTTGATGAAGCATTTATGATAGACGGAATTTCTGACAGTCTTATTAAAATCTTTAGAATGGGGATAACTATAGCGGTTTCATCACTTGATCTTTCTGCTAAATTTAATGTATTTGAAGAGATTGAAAAGATGTCTTGTTGGGCAACAAGGGTTGAAAAGTGTCCGGCAGTCTGTCCCGTTTGCGGGTCTGATGCATACTACACATTTAAAAAGGTAGGTGGCGAGGAAGAGATCTTGGTCGGCGGGTCAGATATTTATGAGCCAAGGTGCTGGAATCATCATCCTCACTTTTCTAGGAAGCAAAATGCTTGAACCCTCCTCTGTAAATGTTGTTATTTACCACGCTGATTGCACTGACGGCTTTGGTGCCGCGTACTCTGCCTGGAAGCAGCTCGGAAATCGTGCCGAGTATCACGCTTGTAAACACGGCACGCCTCCTCCAGACGTCAAAGACAAAAATGTCGTTATACTAGATTTTTCATTCAACAATGCAACTACAAAGCAAATGATTGAAGACGCAGCTGAGCTTTTGGTTATTGACCACCACAAGTCTGCGATGGTGGAGCTTCACGACATATCAAATGCCCACTTTGACATGACTAAAAGTGGTGCAATGCTGGCATGGGAATTTTTCCACCCCGGCAAAGAATCACCAAAATTTATTCAGTACATTCAAGATAGAGATTTATGGAAATGGGAATTGCCCTATTCCAAAGAATTTGCCGCTGCATTTGACATGGTGCCTTTCGAATTTGAGGAGTTCGAAAAATATGAAGATGATTCAGTGTTCGACGATGCTGTTAAGAGAGGGTCTTATATTCTAGCTTATTCTAAGACTGTCGTTAAGAAGGTTTGTGAAAAGGCTGTATCTAGGAAGTACAAGGGCAAAGAAGTGCTTGTTGTTAACTCTTCTCACTGGATGTCTGAGATAGGTGCACGCCTTGCTCCTGATTGCGACTTTGCTGTCATATGGTATTATGACCACGATGACAGGATGATAAAGGTTAGCCTAAGATCTTTTCACGATAAAATCGATGTGTCAGAAATAGCAAAAGAGTTCGGCGGCGGCGGTCATAAAAAGGCGTCGGGGTTTCAGCTTTCCGGAGAGCTATGCGTAGACGACATCTTTGACATAGAAGAAGAGACCGAAGAGCCCGATCCAGAAGTTGTTGAAGAAATTAAAGCTGATCTTGAAGTCATTGCTAAGAAAGCACAGGAGGCAGGTGTGTCTATAGAAGAGGTTGGATCTGCACTTGACATAACCCCTAAAGAGATTTTAAGTGGAAGCAAATCGACCTGAGTGGCATACAGTTTGGATGGAGTTTGCGCATTCAATATCTCGTAGATCGTACGACCCGAGACATCGAGTAGGTGCAATTGTTGTTACCGAAGATAACACCCAGGTGCTGGCTGTTGGCTATAATGGCAATTATTCTGGCGGACCTAATGAAGTTGAATCAACACTGCCTGGTGAATCAGGCATGCTTCATGCAGAAATAAATTGTCTTTTAAAGATGGACTATAACAATCCCAAGGGTAAAACTATGTATGTTACCCTTAGCCCGTGTAGGATGTGTGCAAAGGCAATAATAAACTCAGGCGTTGAAAAAGTTGTCTACGATGAGGCATACAGAGATGATAGTGGAATAAAGTTGCTTACAGAGTCAGGAATTGATGTGAAAAAGTTCTCTTCTATTAGATAATTAATTCTACAAGAGCGAGAATAATTGTGCGTAAAAAGCTTACAAAGACTGACATTGAAAGAATAGTTTACAAAGAGCACAGCAGAGTTGTTGACAACTTAATTGAGAAGCTCGTAATGTTTTCAGGAAGCGGAAAGAACAAGAAGCCTCTGCTGTCCAAGGGTTTAAAAATTAAGCATGATAAATCTGGTCTAGTTTACACTGTCACAAAACTTATGAAAATTGATGGTAAAGATTTTGTAGTTTGCAAAAAACCAAATGGTAAATTTATAAAAATCTCAGCTTCTGAAATTAAAAAAGATTATTCACGCCTATAGGAAGAAAAATGAAAAATTTCACAAACAAAGATCTAGCTGACAATATTAGAGAAAGCTTAAAGCTAGAAGAGACTGAAACAATAAACGAAGCTTTTGTTGCACAGGTAAAGCATTTTGACTTAAAGACAGAGATGTTAAGCACGGCAAACAAGAAAAATCACATTGAGCTTTACGATACTTACGTTAAAGATCTAAATGAGATTAGCGCAAAGCTTGATACAGCCAGCAGAGAAGATGCGAACTCTAACAGCTCTGAGTATAGGTCACTTAAGATTGATGAAGCCTTCAATCAAAACGCTGTCTTTCTCCATGAGCTTTATTTTGCGAACATCAGTGACTTACACAGTGAAATAAAAATGGATTCTCTCTCATACATGCGCCTCTCCAGAGATTTCGGAACCTTTGATGACTGGCAGCGAGATTTTATAGCATGCTGTATGGCATCTAGATGCGGCTGGGCTGTTACAGTCTATAATGTATTTCTACAGAGATATCAAAATTGTGTAATTGATCTTCACAGCTTAAATATTCCCATAGGTTCGTATCCTGTAATTGTAATGGATGTGTGGCAACATGCGTACTATAGAGATTATTTAAAAAATGTTAAGACATATGTTTCTGCAATGATGAAGCAATTTAACTGGGATGTCATTGAAAAGAGAGTAGAGAAGGCAGAGAAGATTGCAAGGGCATTAAAATAGGTGTACACATGAGAATAACAGCTAAAGAAATTAGAAAGATTATCTTCGAGCAGCTTGAAGATCTATATGTGATGGACAACGCTGCAAACGTTACAAGGTTGTCAAGAGATTCAGCTGATGATCAAATTGACTCTCTAATATTGAAGTTTGAGACAGACTCTATAAAAGGTGCTGATGAGTCAATGTTTGAAAGCTCATTAGCAAACTTTTCTTTACTTGACATTATTAGTGAGCAGGTTGATGAGGAGGAAGAGGAAGCCGAAGCTGAAGACATAGAGCAAGCGGAAGAAGAAGAGGTTGAGATAGACGAACCTGCTGATAGCAAGGACATCGATGTTGAAGAACCTGCAGAATCTCTAAGGAAGCCTAAGCTAAATATTGACAGTTTTTCTAAGCGTATTGCAAGGCTGGCGCTAAACCATGATTCACTGCTCGATGTACCCACTGTTGTGATAAACAGGGCAGTCACATTCCTTGAAGAAAATTATGACCAGGAGCATATAGATCAGATGATAGATATTCTCAACAATCAGTTTGACTTCAATCTTGGTAAAGAGAGAGAAGAAAATGAAAGGGCTGTAGCTATTGGAGCTTTTGGAGGAAGTGACGGCGGCGGTTCACCAGCAGCAAGTGAATAACTATGGCTATCAATAAGTCAAATATTGATTTTCATACTAAGAAATCAGTTCATTTTACACTTAGCAAGGATACGCATGCAGAATTAAGGATAAGATGTTTTAAGCATGGTCTATCAATGCAAGAAATATTTGAAGAAATCGCCAACAAAATAGCACATCAGTCTGCAGATATGATTGAGATACTCGATGACCTTGCGCTCAGAAAGAAGAACAAAGTCATAAAGAAAATTTCTGAGTCAGATGCTGAGTCTATATTTTCTGCTATAGAAGATGAAATTGGATTTTCGGATAAGTAGAGGCATATGTTTATTTCAATTATATCAAAGCTATTTGGGATAAAAGACAGGGAGTCTAGAATTGCTGAGCTTGAAAAAAAGATTGAAGAGTCACATCAGATTGCTCTTCACAATCAATGTATAATATTAGAAGTAACTAAAATTGTAACAGATCTGGCAAACGATCAAGTTGTTTTGTCAGAATATGTTAAAAAGTCTGCCGGTGTATCAGAGAAGACAAAATCAGCAAATATTTTTATCACTTATGCTGATGAAGATGATGATCTTATTAACTAAACAAAGAGCAAGGAGAAAGTCACATGACCAAGGGTTACCTCGATAGAATTACTGAAAAAGTAATTTCAAGAAAGTTTACCGTGTTTTTAACGGCAACAGCGCTAATGTTGTGGTCTGACCTTACGTCTGATACGTGGGGAATGATTGCAATTGTCTATATTGGCAGCCAGGGAGTAATTGATGCTGCACTCTCGTGGAAGCATGGTCCTAGGGATTAATTAGATGACTATTAAGCTATTGGCACTTAAAGCTTTGTTTAGAAAAGCTAAAACATATATTAAAAAATATTGGAAGCTTATTCTTGGGGTCATTGTCTTGGCTGTAGTTTATGTCACTTCGCGATCAAAAGTTCATTCAATGGCAAAGGCACTTGAAGCAATTAATGAGTCGCATAAGAAAGAAGTTGATGCGATTGAAAAGGCACACCAAGACGAAGTTCAGAAAATTGAGAAAGCAAGGGTTGTTTTAGAAACCACTATGCGAGAAGTTGAAACTAAATACACTGAAGCAGAAAAGAAGCTTGACTCAAAGAAAAAGAAGCAAGTTAAAAAGATAATTAAGGAAAATCACGATGATCCTGATGCCATAACTGAGAAGCTTGCAAGTTTGACTGGGTTTGACATTTATGTTAAGTAGATTTTTAATAATTGCAATGTTCTCTATGCCGCTATCCATGGCTAATGCAGAAGACCAAATTGTAACCTTAAAGAAAAATGATCCCGCTCCTTTTGCGGGAACTCTTTTTAGCACATCTGCTGCAGCTAGAATTGCTATCGACTTAGAAAATAGTAGAGCAGCATGCGATCTAAGGATAGGTGAGGCTGTTGAGAAGCAGAAGGCATATGATAAGTTTCAGCTTGATTTGAAGCAAGCATCTCTTGATTCGTGTCTAGAAAAATATACAGTTGTTGTAGATCTTAAGCAGCAGCAAATAGACGAGCTATCAGAGCAACTAAGGAAAAACACGGGTCCGCAACCCGCATGGTGGTTCGCTGGTGGAATATTGGGAGGCATAACAGTATCCTTGTTGACTGCATATGCATATAGTCACATTGCTAACACAAAATAGGCTCACAGTAGAATATTTAATTGCAGGAGTGATACATGGAAGTCATTGTTAAGAAATCAGTATTAGAAAGGTTTATTTCTAATTCTCTGAAAGAAAATAGAACTGGTCATTCTGGCATGGGTGGTGAAATTGAAAAAAGCATGGACACGCCGATCCAGCCTGATGATCAAATGTCTTCACAGCTTTCAGTTGATAAACCACCTGTTGCAGATCCAAAGTTCGTCCCGGGCTCGCAAAAAGAGCTTGGCTTAGCTGCGGTTGTAATATCTGAAGAAGTTCCTGATAGTCAGATTGAATATTTTTACAGAATGCTTCACAAGCTTCTCGACAGAGTACTTGATAATCATGACAATATTCTGAGAACATCTCTGGCTGAGGCTAAGGTTGAAAGAATAGACGATATTGATTTTGAAGAAGATGACGAGACCGGCGAGGAAGCTTCTTTAGATGCACCCCTTTCAATGGAAAACAAGCTTCAGTATGCACTCGATCAGATTCAAGATTACTTTCACACACCTGCCGTGTTTGAAAGAACAGTGTATAATATTCTCGATCAAAAGATAACCGACAAAGGCCAGACATATACTTTTCCGGTTAGATATGCAAAAATGATTGACGAAGCAGAGACCATAACAAGGGATTTATTTAGAGATACTACAGTCAGAAAAGCTCTTGCAGGTCTGTCTAGCGATGAGAGAACTCGCGCAGCCTTAGAGATGAAGAAGTATATTTCTGGCTTTCTTAAAAATCCTGAAAAGGTTACACCAGAAGATCTACAAATTGGAAATATTAATTCTATAGTTGATTCTCTTGAGAAGAAGGCAGAATATGATCCAGAAGAATTTAGAAAGCTTTTAGATGCAGAAATACAAAAGCTAAGCAAGAAAGACAAAGTTTCTTCAGGCTTGCTAGTTCTCGTAGGTGCAAAGAGACACGCTCAGCTTGCTGCAGGAGAAGCTGACTCTGGTGAAGAGAAATATGACGATACTGATCCCGATGATGATTCAGATGACGTGGCAGAACTAATTGACATCGCAAAAGATCTAGAAGCCAAGAAGAAAGCTGAGTCTCAAAGAGATGCAGACACCTGGACAAGAATTGCAGAGCTTGAAGGTTTTAGAGGGGCAGCTGGTGCAAGACAATTTGCCTATAAGCCGCAAATCAAAATGTTTTTACAATCTGAAGTTATCAAGAACAATGTGATGGAAATGATAATCTCTAGAGCATCAAGAGCTTTTAGGCAGGAGATTTTCAATAGAAGCAAAAAAGGGAAGATGGACAAATCGACTGCCACGCAGCTAATGGGAACTGCTAAAATAGGGCCAAAAGAAAAAGGAAATGAAATATTCAGATCATTTTTTAAAGAAATATTTTATCAACCTTTTGTCAATAATACTCTTGGTGCATGGAAAGATGAGACTCAAAAAATACTCTCTGGCTTTGGAGTCGATGACTCAAAACAAGTTATCACAAAAATGATTGTCGGTGAAACTTCACCTAGCAACAAAAAAATAAAAGATTTTATGTCCAAGACTGACTTTAGCAAAGCAAGAAGTGAATCAAGAAAATGGATAGAAGATCGAGATAGAATTAACAAGCTTGCAATTGAATTTATCAAGAAACGGACAGCTGATTCTCCTAAAGTTAAAAATGCTCTAGACAAAGCAATAAAGGAGTATCAATAGTATTTATGAAATCTCTTCTCAGCTATGTAGATAACGAGCTTTTAACTGAGTCTTCTTTTTCATCAAGGTCTTTAGATATCGTCCTAGGTGGAAAAGAAGTTGACTCTTTGCCCGTTAGCGTATCTGAGTCAGAGTGGACTACACTTTCAAGCCCAGAAAGACTTGGGAGAGTGTTTAAGTTTAGAAATCCATCGCTTCTAAGAGAGTTCATCAGCCAGATATTAAAGCATCAGGAATCAGTGGGACATCATGCAGACATAGAAATAAAAAATAGAAATGTCAAGATTGAATCTTATACACATGATGTAGACGCAGTTACTGAGCTAGACATAGAGCTGACAAAATTTATAGATGATCTTTACGATGACCTGCAATACTATCTTTCAAATATAAGAGAAAAGAGCATATGAATGATGCCTCTGTCATGATGAGTGAGTCTCTGATGGAGCGTGTTGATATGACAGAGTTCTATGACTTAGTAACAACTCCCACGCTTTTTTCTTGCTTTATTGACTTCGAAGACGAGAGTGTTATATCAAATATTACCGGCTTTAAAAGAAGTGCTCAGGGAGCAGAGATAACAACAATGTGCTCACAGGAGATAGCATCTAGATTAATATCTGGCGATACGATTTTTGGAATTGAAATAAAATATGAAGAAAATAGTATTTTAAAAATTAAAAAAGATAGCTTTTCTGATATCTGCATAGACATAAGCAATATTCAAGATGCAAATTGCAAGGTGAAGTTAATCGTCTCTTAGGCTGGTTGTATTGTCACAGAGAGAATATATAGAATAGAAGGTGAAAAATGTCCCACAATAAAGATAAAACATCACAGTTTGATAAGTTTATGAAAGATATCTGTGAAAGAGAAGATACCTCAAGAAGAAAAATTGAAGAGCACCTGGAAGGCCAAGAGGAGTCGCCTCAGCGTAAATATAATAGACTTTACCGCGAGCGGTGGCAAAATTCAATCAGATACAACCGGAGAAGAAAGTGAGCAAAGTGAAAATAGATTCAGTTTCTGACTTAGAGAATTTTTTAAAAATACTTGCAGAAGAAAGTGTAAAAAAAGCACACACAGATATAAAAGAAGATAAAGAGCAAGAATATTTCGAAACTCAGATGAAGAAAGACAAGATGAGATTTTCTGCATCTAATGTGAGCGAAAGAGATGAGGACGTAGAGGATACTGTGGAATCTGAGGACGAGGAAGAGGTTGAATCTCAAAACGCACCAGAGGTTGAAAAGTCCGATCAGGAATCTGAAGAAGCCAGCAGTGCTGCTAGCACTCCTGCTAAAGAAATTACCTATTTTATGATCAGAGATGCTCTTAATACAATCAGAAGCGGAAGATCTCTCAAGGATAAAGATACAAAAATTGAGCTTGAAAGCTACGTTGATAGGCTGTCTAGAGATGAAAGGGGTGTTTTATACACTTTCTTAAATTCAATATCAGATATAATGACAGATATGGTTGCAGGTCAGGAGGCACAAGATCCTAGCGAGCCACCATCCTCTTTTACGGTCAAAAAGAGGGAAGAGGTTAAAGTATCTGAGAAAGAGAAGTCATCTCGTCGCCCAAAGGGTGAGGACACGACACCTCCGATAAGAGTTGGAACACAGCAGACTGAAGCCATTAGAAGAAAAGTAAAAGATTTAATGACATTTTAGTGTAAAAAATTAAACTTTATATTAAAATACTTTCATGAACAACATAAAGAAAATAAAACTTAGTGACGGCGGAGTATTAGAGATCTCTTGCACTGACGAGCTATTAAGTAAAATTAAAAACTACTACAAGCTACCAGAGAGTGTTGATCTTTTAGATAGTCAAATATCTGATTATGTTATTGAAGCTTGCCGGTCTGCTGTGCAAAAAGCAGAAATAGATACAAGGACTGAGAAAGAGACAGTTTAACCTTTATAATTAGAGATAGAGGTTTGTCAATGAAACAAGACGTCTTTTTAAGAAAATACATAAGTGCATTGCTGGAGAGCAAAGTTAAAACAAGAAGAGGAGTTTCTGTGCCTTACGGTTCAAGAAAACATCTTGCTGAGCTTGACCGTGTAATTGGTGAACTTGACTTTATCAGAAGGAATATGAAAAGGTCGGAGAGAAAAGAGCGCTACACGGTAAGCAGGGCAATTGATAGCCTGCGACATATGAAGAGAAAGGCAGAGAGGTTTGCAGCAAAAAATGCACTTCTGTCTGAGAAAAGCTTTCAAAAAAAGGTTAAGAAATGAAGTTAGGACTTTATGGCGGAGGATTTAAGCCCTTTACAACAGGTCACTTTGCAAAGCTTGCAGATGCCATTAGAGATAATGATAAAGTTTACTTGTTTTATGGAATGCAACAGCTTGAGCCTACAAGATATGGAAAGAAAGGCCAGCCTTTAAAAGCTCGCCAAAAATTTAGATCAATTGGAGACTCTGGCCGAGTATATGACGAAAGAGTTGCCAGAGAGATATTTGATATATACAAGTCTGCTCTAGAGCGCATCCCGGAAGTTGAAGTTGTCCTTGTTCAGAGCCAGGCTAAAGATACTCAAGGTAACTTAGCTGCAATTCGTGCACCTGTCACAGCGATCTTTAAGACACTTGAGGACTTTGTCGATGATCCAGGCGAGATAGAAAAGGTAACAATCTATGGTGACGGGGATTCAATGCGCCCGTACATGCGAAGTCCAAAGTTTAAAGATGCAGTTCAAGCAGGACAGATTCAATTTGGTGGTGCGGTACCGTCTAGCCCAGATGACTATGCTGAAAAACTTGACCAGCTAATGGCACAAGGCGAAGTTGAAGCTCGAGAGGCATTGAAAGATTTTTATGCTAGTAAGGGTGAAGAGCTTGACGATGAAGAAGTCACCGCAAGGCAAACTGTAAGAGGGACCCAGGTTAGAAATCTTGCATCATCACATAAAACTGCAGACCAGGCAAAAAGATTTCTACCCCCTTTTCTGAACAATGACGAAAAAGACAAGATAATTCAAATACTTTCAGATCAAGAGGAATCGATTCAAGTTGCAGAAGCGCATCTTAGAGCTTTAATTCGCGGTATAATTAGAGGTTAAAATGGCAATATTAATTACACCTGCATCGATATACAGAGCAGCTACTAGATTTTCTGTTAACGAGCAAGCGGAAGCTGCCGGTGCACCAGGAGAAGAAGCACACATTTATAATCTCTATGAAGAGTTCTCAATGCCCCTAAGCGACATCGTTGAGATTGGACGCCTCGGGCTTGAAGGAAAACTAGAGAACGTCCAGGAAAAGATGGACGGCCAATTTCTTGCGTTTACCGTTGTTGATGGTCGACTGAGATTTTTCACCAAGATGGATCTTCAGGGACAGGCAGCTAAAGATAAAAAGCTAGAAGCAATTCGAACTGGCAGCAAGGGTGGCGGAATGACTCTTGAAGAAATCATGTCCACCTACACTGGAGGGCGTTCAAATATTGCCGAAGGTTTCGCTATTGCCTATGAGGCACTTGAACCAGTTGCACTCTCTTACCAAGACTCGCTTTTTAGAAACGGTGAGGTTGTAATAGCATCTCAGATCATGGTGTCAAAGAATCCAAATACAATTCTATATGATGAAGACTCACTTCGCACTGTGCTTCCAATTCCGTTAACTGATGAATCTGTTAATCAAGACGCACTTAATGCTTTTAAGTCTGAAATGAAGCAGGCGTCAACTGAAGCTTTTACCATGGACGAAGTTCCTACTGCCAGGCTTATTAAAGGTCTTGAACAAGATGATGCGCAAATTGAACAGCTTGAGAAAGATCTTGAATCTGTTGTGAACGAAGTCGGCATGTCTGTCAGCAAAAATACAGTTGGTGACTATATTAAGGCTAGGTTGGAAAAGTTTTTGGCTGAAAAATATGACTTTATTCCCACTGAGTTAGTCTCTGATGTTGCTGACAGGTTTATGACGGGCAAGGGGAAAATAGCACTAAGACTAAAGAAAGTAGTGTCTCCTGAAGATTACCAGAAGTTTAGAGCACTAGACAAAGTTAAACCTCGTATTGTGCAAGAAGCTATTATTCCGTTAGAAAATATTATTCAGCGCCTAGGTGTAATGATTATCGACAAGCTTGATCTTGCACTTACTGCTAGCAATCAGGAAGAGCTTCTAGGGTTCATAAAAGACGTTAGAGCAGCTTTCGAGTCAGGGTTTGATTTTGGCCTTGAGGCAGGAGACACAAAGACTCTAGAGGGAATCAGAGTGGCTTTGGCAAGGCTCGAGGCTAATGAGGACCTCTTTCAGCGTGCAACTGAAGGAATAGTGTTTACCTATAATGGCAAGACTTATAAATTAACGGGTTTGTTCACGCCTATCAATAAGATGCGCGGTTTCTTTGGCAGCGCCATGGGCCGCGAAGGGTTTGGAAAAGCATCACTTCCTGATAAAGGAAACAAAGAAGAGCTTAGAGAATCCTTAAAAAAAATTATTATAAAAATGCTTTCTGAAGGTGGGAACGCATTTAAAAAGCAAGATGAGACTGGTAGGAAAGTCGTTGTTACGTCTGAAGACAGGATTACTCGTGAGCAAGCTAATAGAATCATGGCCGATCTTGAGAAAAATCTACTTGGTCCGCTTGGAATAAATTTCTTACCCGCAGGAAGCACAGGAACAGATAAGAAAGAAATAGGTGATATCGACCTAATTGTTGATGAGCCAGATAAAGAAAAGCTGTATCAGACAATGCTTAAAGCACCGTACTTGAGCGAAGAGCTAGTTGAGGGTGTTTCTAGGGTGATGAAACTAGGTCAGTTAATTGCAATAATGGTACAAGACCCTCAGACTGGCCAGCTCTTTCAGGTTGATCTATTTCCCAGTTCAAGCATCGACGACACTGCTTGGGAACTGTCCGGCGGCGGCGAAGGAAAAGTCAAGGGTGAGTATCACAAATTAATGCTATCACTTCTCGCAAAAATCAAGGGCGAGAGAGAGTCATCAGGAGATGCTGTTGTTAAATACACTCTGTCTTTTCCGGGTGGCTGGCGTAAAAAAGTTAACGGCAAAGAAGACCCAGAGGGTAGAATTGTAGATCCAGATAACTATCTTCCCCTGTTGGGAATAAGTGCACCAAAATCAGAGGTTAGAACCTTTGAGGAGTTAATAAAATATATGTCTAGAAATAACACAGATGACTTCAGGGAGGCTCTGGAGCGTTTCAAAGATTACATTGGTAATAGGCTTAGTGCTAAGTCAGAAAGAACAAGGAGCGCAGCACAGAAGGCGATAGAAGCTGTTGAGTCAACCAATAGTCAATCTGTTGCTGAAAACACTCTGAGGCTTGCTGTAAGAAAAATATTGCAAGAGTCTGAAAACGAATTGTCTGCTGAGCCAGATGCTGGTGAATCCTTGCTTGATGCACAGAAATCATTTGCAGGAAAAGCACGAATTATTCTCAATATTTTACAAGGTTCAGATCTGCTAAACGGTGACATAGAGAAAGTAAATACGACATCACCAAGTTTGAATCTTATGCGGTTTGGTCTAAAGGCTGGATCAGGTGATAACCATGATTTCAATGATATTGTAAACAAGCTCTACAGACAACTTCTACCCGGGTCTACCGATTCAGTTGTCGAACTAGCACCTCATGAGTCACCCAATCCAAGTGGAACATATACAGCTTATATGATGCCCGGCCTTGACAATCTATTGATTATCTTTGGCACAGCAGGGACTTCGGGCGGCCAGAGAAAAGCGGGTTATATTTATGAAGATGAAATAGGTGATCAGCTTCAGTCTGCAGGAATGAGTGTAAGAGCTGAGACTGACAATGCTTATTCAGACGTTTATGTTAAGTCTGCTAACGGTGAGCTCGGCATCGAAGTAAAGCTTCCAAACGCTCAAGCTGGTGAGCCTACAATGAGATACGATTATGACAAGGGCGAATTTTATGCATCTAATCCTAAGCCACAAAATCAGGACATAGCAAACCTCGTCAACATGGACCCAGACATGCCAAAGGTCAAAAAGAGAATGCTTGCAATTCGCAATGGTATTAACAAACAGCGTGTCGACACGGGTGAAATTGCACCTATTGAATCTGTATTAGGTTCAATCACTAGAGATGAATATGTCAGTGTTGTTCACAAGATTCTTAATGATACACCCACGGGCTTAAGGCTTGCGGCATACACAGTCTCAACTGACGCATTGCGTGACTATTACATGTACAAGGGCGCGGGCGTGGTACAAGTTAAGGGCAAAGGATTGTATCATCTTAATCCGGCTTTTGAAATTGATCTGGGCGGAGGTAGAAAAACAGTGCTATTTGATTTTCCACCGGCTCAGGGAGCAGTCTACTTTAGAAATAATCGAGGGATTAACTATGCCATGAGAACTCAGTTTAGTGCCAAGCCGCTTACAAAGCTTAAGCAGTCTGGTATTAACCTGGATAATCCGAGTGATAGAGAGGATTTTGCAAAAGCTGTCAGCGAGATGAATTTTCCTAACGCGAAGTCGCTGGTCAAGGATACAAAATGATAATCCCAGACAGAATTATAGAGCAGATTAATTTTG
>CETC01057609.1_pt1 | contig 19096 bp, 9 predicted proteins | sample 326911 | NCBI WGS metagenome assembly CETC01 (sample SAMEA2622694, study PRJEB7988) | marine metagenome | isolation source: saline water (ENVO:00002010), including | reverse complement strand
GATTCGTTCGAAACAAATCAGCCAAGTTCAACTAACCGCCGCGTATCTGAGATACATCCTCTATCAAACACTACAGCTCTTTTGTTAGTTGGTGCCGGCAGCAACACTGGATTCGTTCAGTATGCAGCTTCTGGTTCTGGTGGTTGGACAACAACAAACATAGGAGAATTACATAGCGATTATACCTTTCAGTATTCTGGCAGAGGAAGAATGATTCTGAACCCAAGTAAAACTATTGGTATTATTTTCGACCAAGGCGACGAAGAAATATCAACAGTTGTTTCTGGTTCTGATGGTTGGTCTCTTTCGACCTCCGATCAGGTCCCGGCATCAGTTTGGGGCGCGGACTGGAACGGCGCAGTTTGGGCAGATGATCGTCGTGTTTTTGTTTTCAATGACAACGGCGCAGGCGGAGCTGGCCAGATTGATATTTATGAATTGAACTCAGGTCAAACTGGTCTTGAAAACAGCCATTGGACCAAGATAGACGGGATTTACGGCAACAGTAGTGCTGCCAAGGGTCTCGGTGCTGGTATGTATTACCATACATCTAGTAATACCTTTTTAGCTATTGCGGGTGACGGAAGTACAGACCCTTTGAATGGCCCACACAGTGACCCAACAGGTATTGATCTATTTTCCTGGACATCTTCTTCGGCAGATGGATATTTGCCGAATGCACACACAGACCTTACAAAACAGGTTGAAGATACTGTTGGCTGGAATGCAACAGGATACACCATAGACACAAGACCTGGAACTCATGGTGGAGATACATTTTTTGTGTTTGGAAACCCAGACGTTGCAGATTCAGATAGTTCTGATAAAGCAGACATTGTTGTCTTCGAATCCGGATCTTCTGGCTGGAAAGGCACCGTTGTTTCTGGCTCTGGCGCAATGATTAACTACAACACAAGTGCTGTAAGTCACCAAGGCGTTGATACAAACAATGGGTTTAGAATAGCGTACGCTGACCCGTCATACATTGCATCAAATAATCCCGGCCGAATAAGCATCATGGATTTCCATGTGTCAAGCGGTGGTGGTGATGCCACAGCGCCAACAATAACATCAGTCACTTCTGATACATCTGATGGCACAAAGAAGGTAGGCGATAATATTAATATCACCGTAAACTTCAGCGAAGCAGTGACGCTAGCGGGTGGAAACTTGGTCATCACTCTAGAAACTGGAGCAACTGACCGAACAGTTACTATTTCATCGATTAACAGTGCCACGTCAGCTACTGGTGTCTATACTGTTCAGGCAGGCGATACTAGTAATGACTTGACAGTATCAGGGATTGCGCTTAGTGCGGGTACTCTTAAGGACGCGGCAGATAATGCGATGTCCGACTTTAGTATCGGTACCAATCTTGCTGCATCCAGCGCCCTTGTCATTGACGGCGTAGCTCCAACCATAACTAACGTTGCAATAACTTCAGCAACCAACGGTCAAAATAACTTTTTGAACGAAGGAGATGTTGTTAGTGTTACCGTTACTTATGATGAAGCAGTGGTTGTTGATGATTCCTCGGCCGATCCAACTATTAATTTGGATATTGGTGGCCAAACTAGAGCTGCTAGTTATGCTAGTGGAACAGGGACAACATCAATTGTTTTTACCTATACTATCGCTGCAAATGAAACTTATGATGATAGTGGTATTGAAATTGATGCTGATATTACGCTAAACGGCGCAACAATGAAAGACGCAGCAGGAAACAATGCTGATCTTACATTCACCGCGGTCTCGGCCAACAGTTCCTACAAGGTTGACACTACAACACCTTCTATTAGCTCTCTAGAGATGGCTAATGACAACTCGACAGTTACAGTTACGTTTGGGGAAAATGTTTATAGCGATAGTTCACTTAATGATTTGGCAGCCGCCGATTTTGCGTTAGGCCTCTCAGGTGGTAACGCTGGGTCTATAAGTCTTAATGCAACGCCTTCTAGTGTTAGTAAAACTAGTGCTAGTGAGTATGTTCTAACATTGAACGGCACGAATTTGGGAACAAATGCTGCAGGCACAGAAACGCTTACTGTTGGGGCTGTGTCGGGCCAAATATTAGATGCAGCCGGAAACGCAGCGTCTACCTCGACTAGTAGCACTTCGCTCAACAATGTTTTACCGATCAATGATTCGGTCGCATCTTCGCTGGGCGCTACTGCAGGTACAATAACAGCAGGTAACAATACAACAGAATATCGAGCACAGCTCACAGTTCCGGAAGGCGCCTTGAGTTCCGATACTTCGTTGACAGTTGATACTTCGCCATCGTCACAGACAAAAGCGGAAGCTCTGACAAACCTGCAAAATGCGGGACAATCAGTAAATACGCAAATTATTTCAGATATAGTTAGTTTAGAGCCCCACGGGCAAACGTTTGACTCAGCAGTTACGTTAAAGATAGCCGTAACAGGCGACAATGAAGGTTCGTGCCCTGCAAATTTGCAGGTCTGGAAAAGGATTGACACCAATAGTCAGTGGTATGCTCTTCCTAACGACGAGAACCTTTATTCTTGCAGCAACGGCATAATAACAGTAAGTACAACAACATTCAGCCAATACATGGCAACGGAGGGAGCAAATATGGCACGTACTAAGTTAAATCAAACTCAAATAGAAAAGCTTACCAGAGCTGATAAGGTAAGTTTTGCGTCAGTTACACTAACTGGCTCTTCCGGCGGCGTAGGTACCGCTGCCGATTCGGCAATATTATTAATGCAAGCATCGGGTTCAAGCCCACAGCCGATTCGATTCGATGCATTATCTGAATACGTCTTGGGCGGTTCCGGTGGTGCAACATTCGCGAACTTGAGCGCTACAGGCGACGTTGATCTTGGTGACGCTACTAGCGACACAATCACTGCAACCGGTCGCTTTGACAGTAACCTTGTTCCATCTACGGATGCAGCAAGAGACCTTGGTACCTCTACTCTTGGTTGGAATGACCTTCACTTGGGTTCAGGTGGTGTTATCAATTTTGATGGTGGTGATGTTACTTTGACCCACGCAGCAAATACCGTAACTGTTGCAGGTGGAACATTAGCAACTGCTGCTCTTACTACTTCGACTATCACTGCTAGTGGTATTATTAAGTCTGACGACACCACGGAAGCAACCACTACCACAGACGGTTCTTTACAGACCGACGGTGGTCTGAGTGTCGCCAAGAGCGCTGTTATTGGTGACGACCTTGACTTGTTGTCAAATGCGGCTATTTTTAAGATTGGTTCCGACCAACCTTTTACTTTAACTCATTCAAATGCTAACAACACTTTGTTGGCTACTGCCGATCACAGATTAGCTTTTGGTGATGCTGGTGAGTATATCTCTGGCGACGGAACTGATCTTAAGATCGTTTCTAGTGGTGATGTTGATATAACCGGAGACACTGACGTTGTTGGTGGGCTGAGTTCAACTCAGGCTACTACTTTAGCTAGCGCTGCTGGCGTGACCACTATTGGTTCTACTACTGGTGCGACTATTTCTGCAGCCGGTGTCTTAAACGTCAATAATGCAACAGATGCAACCTCAAAGACTGACGGCTCACTTCAGACCGACGGTGGCTTGAGTGTTGCCAAGAAGGCTTATATTGGAACGGGCCTTACAGTTGAAGCTGGCGGCGCACACCTTACTGCCGGTCGAATGACAATTGATGACACAACTGAAGCCACTAGTACAACCGACGGTTCTTTGCAAACTGATGGTGGCCTGAGTGTTGCAAAGAGTGCAGTTATTGGTGACGACCTTGACTTGTTGTCCAATGGTGCAATTTTCAAGGTTGGTTCCGACCAACCTTTTACTTTAACTCATTCAAATGCTAACAACACTTTGTTGGCTACTGCCGACCATAGATTAGCTTTTGGTGATGCTGCAGAGTATATTACCGGCGATGGCACCGATCTTAGTGCAGTCTCCAGCGGTGAGATCAATCTCGATGCCAATGGTGGAAACATCATTCTTAAGGATGGTGGTACAGAGTTCGGCCGCTTTACGCAGAGTAGTAGCAACCTTACGATTAAGAGCGGCGCCGGCGCGTCAACAGCCATTAGTATTGCTGGTACTAACGTCACCATTGCTGGTAACCTGACAGTCGAAGGCACAACAACAACAGTTGACAGCACAACCGTTAACGTCTCCAGTTCCTTCACTTTTGAAGGGCCAGCTGATGATCACGAGACAATACTGCATGCTGGTACGCCAACACAGGACTTGCGGATTGATTTGCCACAGTTTTCAGCTTCTGCTGGAGCGGCAACATATCACTTGCCTGTCTTGGCTGACGCTGCCACCGCGGCTTCTGCTGCTGTTACAGCTGCTGAGTTTGCATTGTTGGATGGTGGCTCAAGTGACCAGTCAGTCACAATCGTGGACGCTGATCAGCTTATCATCAATGATGGTGGCACCATGAAACAGACCGCTTTCTCTGACCTTAAGACCTACTTAGGTGTTGGCGCAGGTGGAACAGCGATTACCCAGCTTGACATTGATGGTGGTACTGATATTGGCGAGGCACTTGCTGACGGTGACCTTATCATTGTTGATAACGGTGCAGGTGGCACCAACAGAAAGTCAGAGATAGATCGCGTACCTACTTACGTCTTTAGTAAGGTTTCCGGTGACGCAACGGTTGCCTCCAACGGCGCCTTGACAATTGGAGCTGATGCAGTCGAAGGCAGCATGCTTAACGACAACGTTATTTCTGGCCAGACGGAATTGGCATCTGGCAGCCTTAATGCAGCAGATGAAATCCTAATCAGCGATGGTGGAACTCTAAAGAAGTTTGGAGTTGACAGTCTTGCAAAAGACTCCGGCGCCTTGGTCTCCGAAGCAGCTTTGGCGGTTGATGCTGACTATGTATTGTTCCTTGACGGTGGAGCTTCTGGTGAAACCAAGAAAGAGCAATTCTCAGATGTTGTTGGGAACATCGCCGGCTCAGGCTTGGCAGCTTCTTCGGGCGTTTTGTCTGTTGATATCGACGAGTTGTCAGCATTAGGTGGAACTGGAGTCGCACAGGGTGACCACTTCATGTTCTCGGATGGTGGAACAGAAAAGAAGATTACATTCTCTAACTTAGAAGATGCTATCTTTGGAAATGTTAGTGGCGACATCGCCATCGCGGCCGGCGGCGGAGCGACAATTCAAGCTGGCGCAGTTGAGCATGCCATGCTTGCTGAAGATATCATCTCCGGTCAAGCTGCTCTCGGTGGCGCCACAGTTGCTCAAGCTGACTTGCTCATGCTTGATGACGGCCCTGGTACCGTAAAGAAGGTTACATTCTCAAACTTTGAGGACTCGATCTTTGGTAACGTGAGTGGCGACATTGCAGTTGCTGCTGGTGGTGCTGCAACAATCCAAAACAGCGCTGTTGAGGGCAACATGCTTCACAGTAACGTGTATGGAGATGGTGTAAGCAACGTTGCAAATAAGATCACTATCACTCCAGTAGAGAAAGTGTTTGTTAGCCAAAGCAACAATGCTAATGGTATCGCAGGCAGAATGTCAATTGACTTGCTCACAGCTTCATTGGATACTGGTAACGACGGAGCAGTCCTAGGAGCTGCTGCAGGAGGCGTCGGTGGGTCTTTGATGGTTTTCTTGAACGGTCTGCTTCAAACTCTATCGGGTTCAACAAACAATATTGGCTCTGCCAATGCCGTTTTTGATTATAAGGTTAATAATGACACCAACCCCACTGAGATTAGGCTCGAATCAGCACTGGACGAAGACGACGTTCTCGTTGTCAAGTACCTCAAGAAATAATATCCCTTCCTGTACCTTCCCACCTTCAAGCCCGCCTTTCTGGCGGGCTTTTCTTTTTCTTTATTCCTTTCGTCCAGAGAAAAACTATTTAATAAAGTAAAATATTACTAATTTTGTTACAAATCACGTCACTAAGGAGATATTAGTATGGCAGCCAGAAAATTTAAGTTCGTCTCACCAGGAGTTTTCCTTAAAGAAATAGACAATTCCCAGCTTCCAAAACTACCAGGAGGTGTTGGACCAGTTATCATCGGTAGAACCAAAAGAGGGCCATCTTTAAAGCCCGTAAAAGTAAGCTCTTTTCAAGATTTTGTTAGAGTTTTTGGTGAAACCGTCCCCGGAAATCAGGGCTCAGACCCTTGGAGAGATGGTAATGGCTTGTTAGCTTCAGCATATGCTCCTTATGCTGCGCAGGCATATTTGAATGCGAATATACAGTCTCCAGTTACCGTTATAAGGCTCGCTGGTGTTGCTGGCGACGATGCCGTTGGCGACGACTTGGGCGCAAAACACCCAGGCTGGTTTGCTTCAAAGGCATTCGGCTTGTTCGCTTTTCAAGGTAAGGCTGCAACTGCTGCAACTGCAACAATTACGGTTACCGACGCCGGCGGTGTTGGCCATGGTGAAACTTTTAAGTTGATTGATGCAAACGGGCTAGAAACAACATACACTATAAATGGAGGCGTTGCAGCCACTGCTGCTGGAGCGGGAGGTTCTGGAGGAAACGCAACTGTAGGTTATCAGGGTGTCGGCGGTGGCGACGCAGGAAAAGTTGCTGCAGCCAATGCAATCAAAGAGGCAATAAACAGGACATCGGACGCCGCTTATACGGCCGTCACCGATGGCGTAGACAAAGTAACAGTAACCCAGGCCGCCGGAACAGGAGCTTCCGGGAACAGGACGAACTCTGATAGTGTGGGCGGAGTTACCGTAGGCAATTTTACCGGTGGCGAGGGCCCTTTTGCAAGTAGCCACCCAACGGGGTCGTTGATTGCGACTATTTATGCTAGCGACAAGGAACTGGATCAAGGTTCAGATGTTCAGGTGGGATTCAAAGGGCAAGCAGTTGATAGCACTGCAGCTGCATCAGGATCTGCTAAGAACGATACCGGAGACGGTGGCCTAACATACGACGCGTCTTTAAAAAGTGTAACCAACGCGTTAAATGTTGTGCAGCCAAATAACGATAATACTTTTTCTTTGTTGATCAACGTCTCTGGCGCTACATGGCAAGGAATAGAAAGAAGGGTCTCTTTCACGCCTGGCTCGTCAACTTATATTAGAGATGTGCTCAATACAAACCCAGTGAAAACCAATCCACAAATTTCACGCTCTCTATCAGGCACACTAGCACACAAATACTGGCTTGGTGAAACCTTTGAAGAAGAATATCAAAGACTTGTAGCCATGGCTGGAGATTCTTCAAAGATATTTGTGGCATCGATTCCTTTGTCAGCTGACATGTACGATTTCAAAAGTCAGCAGCACCAAATGTCTCCCGGTCAAACAGGTTGGGTGTTCGGGCAGCACACTGGCCCAACCGGCAGTTTTGACGGAAGAGACCAGCAGAGACTTTTCCGTGCCATTTCTTTGCACGAGGGAGAATCCCCATCTAGAGATTTGATTGTTGGAATAGAAAACATAAGAGTCCCAGAAGATGGAGACGCAGATCCATACGGAAAATTCACAGTAACAGTCAAGAAGCTTTCCGGGGTTAGACTAGAAGAGCTGGAACGTTTTGATGGTTGCAATATGAATCCAAACTCACAGAATTTCATCGCTCGAAAAATTGGAAACCAATACTTTGAGTGGTCATCTGTAGAAAAGAGAAACAAGGTGTATGGATCCTATCCAAACGTATCTGATTACATAAGAGTAGAGATGGATCCGGATGTTCTAGAAAACGGACCAGACAACGCAGCTGCGGTTCCATTTGGCTTCTTCGGCCCGGTTGTACCGGCAGATGTTGATGGTGACATCGACTCCGGTGAGTTGTTCCCTGGTTCTGGCAATGCAAAAAACGACTTTGTTGAGCTTTCAGCAACCAAAAAGCTTTTGATAAATGGCGTTACAACAAACGCGAAGCTGCAGTTCCCAAAGCAGCCTTTGATCGTAACCGGTAGCTTGCAAGATCCTGTGTTTGGCGTTTCTCCATTCAAGCTTAGTTACACGTCCACAGGGCACTCTGAAGAGACTGCAATACCAAATCCAGGTTATGTTGATTTTTGCAGAAGAGCGCCACAGTGGGGAACTGTCTTGACGGATCACCTCGACGGCATCGTGGCGAAGAACTCAGCAAAGAGCAAGTATTCTTTCATCTTTTCTTTAGATGATGTTGTGGTCACTGGCTCAACAGAGTTGGCACCAGGCGACCTTTCGGCGTATGTAGCAACAGAGATTAAGCACATCCCTGGCTCCCGAGCACTCGGAACATCAGCCACGGCTAAAGCCGATATTGGAGAACTTACAAAAGAGCTTTTTGATTCTTTCCAGATGCCGTTAGTTGGCGGCTTTGAGGGTGTAGATATCACTGAGGCAGACCCTTTCAATATGAGAGTTGTCGACTCAACCGCAACCACGGCCAATAACTATGCATATGCCAGTATTGACCGGGCACTAGAATTGATAAAAGACCCAGAATCACTGGAAATGAACCTTGCAGTTATGCCAGGGATTAGCAATGAGTCTTTGACCACAAAGTTGATCCAGACTTGCGAGTCTAGAGCGGACGCATTGGCGATCATAGACTTGCCAGACGTATACAAGCCTCCGTTCCAGAAGAGTTGTGACAACTTTCAGGAGCGTCTGGGTACAACTCCGGCAAAAGCAGCCAAAGCCTTAAAGGCTAGACAGCTTAACTCTAGCTATGGCGCAACCTATTATCCATGGGTTAAAGTTAGAGACTCTATCTACACAAGAGATGTGTGGGTACCACCTTCAGTTGTGGCTTTGGGAGTTATGGCTTATACAGAAGAGAGAAACGAAGTTTGGTTTGCCCCTGCAGGCTTTAACAGAGGCGGCCTGAATGAAGGCAACGCCGGGTTGGCAGTGCTGCAGGTAACAGAGCAGCTGCTTTCCAAGCACAGAGACACGCTTTATGAGGCCAATATCAACCCAATAGCCTCATTTGTAACTGAAGGCTTGGTAGTTTTCGGGCAGAAAACTTTGCAGTCTACGCAGTCTGCCCTTGACAGGATAAACGTCAGAAGGTTGTTGATATTTGTCAAGAAAGAGGTTTCCAGAATTGCGAATGGTCTTCTTTTTGATCAGAACTTGCCAGCGACATGGAACAGATTCCGAAGCCAGGTTGTTCCAATGCTAGAAGGTGTAAAGACGAGACTTGGTTTGTCCGATTTCAGGGTTATTCTGGATGAAACAACAACAACGCCTGATTTGGTCGATAGAAACATCATGTATGCTAAGATTTTCTTGAAGCCAGCTAGAGCTATTGAGTTTATTGCAGTTGATTTTGTTATAACAAACACTGGGGCATCTTTCGACGATTAAAAGTTAAAAAAGCTACCAGTATCATATATACTAATAGGAGATTAAAAATATGGCATTTTGGAATCAGGCGTCAGTTGAGCCAAAGAGATCGTTTAGATGGCTACTGTATATCTCGGGTATGCCCCAGTTCATCGTAACAAAGGTGCAGAAACCTAGTTTTACTATCGGAAGTCAAACACATCAGTTTTTAAACTATGACTTTAAGTACCCAGGAAAAGTTACCTGGAATGACATACAGTTTACGGTTGTCGACCCCGCAGATCCGGATTCCGCAGCGAGTTTGTTCAACATTCTAAGCGTGGCTGGCTATGTTGTGCCACCAGATTATGCAGAGGCTGCAGCAAAAACCATTTCAAAGCAGGCACTCGTTGATTCCTTGGGAAGCCAGATAAGAATTGTTCAGCTTGATGCTGATGGTGATTCTGCTAACCCGCTAGAAGAATGGGTAATAAATAACCCTCAAATCAAGAGTGTTAACTTCGGTCAGCTGGATTATGGAAATGAAGGTTTGCTTAATATCGACGTCACGGTGACCTATGATTGGGCAACTCTTGAGGGTCTCTACAATGGAACTAGATACCAAGGTAAGCTCTGGCAGCTAAACAGCGGCGAGAACTTCTCCGGAGACGACACAGCCGGATAATAAAGAAAAGAGGAAATAATGTCGAGAAACAACTCTAGAAGACAGAGACAAAAAACACAACAACAATCCCCACAACCTAATGTACCATCCCCTGCCGCACACAATCCGTTTGCGGCAGCTTTTGTTGTTCCAACAGAATTTGTTACCTTGCCAACAAGGGGCAGATTCTATTCAGAAGATAATACCTTATTTCAGGTTGATAGTGTGGAAGTCAAACACATGACAGCGAGAGAAGAGGATATACTTGGAAACCAAGACTTTATTTCCCGCGGGATTGTGCTTGATAAACTAATTGAATCAATATTAATTGATAAAAGCATAAAAACAGAAGATATTTCTGACATTGATAAAATCGCCATTCTTGCAACTGCTAGAAAATCAGGATATGGTGATGAGTGGAAAGAACTTATAACCTGTTCTGAGTGTGACCAGGAATCTGAATTTGTTTTCTCTCTGGAAACAATGATAGAAAATGCAAATAATGAATCCAGAGATCCACCAGAAGGCCTTTTTACAGAAATGGCAGACGGAACATTTAGTATTGATCTTGAGTCATGTGCATATACTGCAACTTGCAGGCCACTAAACAACACTGACTATACTTATATTACAGAATTGCAAAAACAGAGAAGCAAGCACTCTTTGGACTTTAACTACACAGTTGAATTTTTGAGAAGAATGATAGTGTCGGTCCACAAGACACAAAGCGCAACAGAGTCGACTTCCGATCCTGGAACTATATCCCAGTTTTTGGATTTCATCCCTGCAAAAGACTCAAGAAAGTTAAAATTAGCACACTCTTTCTTGTCACCCACCTTTAGAATGCATCAGCAAGTAGAGTGCCCAAAGTGTTCCCATGTGCAGGAAAGAGAGGTGCCCTTTTCTTGGGCAATGTTTTGGGGTAAGCTCTGAGTATCTAGAAAAGTTTACTTATGAAGAGATATTCTTTTTAATAAACTATGGAAACTGGTCCTTTACAGAAGCATATAGTCTCCCAGTGCAGTTACGGCGCTGGTTTGTCCAGAGAACTATAAAGTCACTCGAAGAAGAAGCAAGCAGAAATAAAAATATTTAACACCTATTTATAGTTGTAATACTATGTCTTTTGCGAGGTGTGTTGAGTGGTTTTTAACAGAACATTTTTGTATGGTCCCCTAAGAGAAGAAGAGGACGGCAGATCAGGCGGTGGCACCACCGGCCGTAAAGCGCTGGAGAAAACAGCAGAAGTAATAAGTAACATGGAAGACGCGATGAGGGCATACACCAAACGCGCCATGGAAGCCCAGCAGCCCCTTGTCAAACTTTTAGACGCAGCAACCAAGATCAGAGACGCTAACGAACGCCTGGTTCAATCGGGCGGTGATTTCTATTCAAGATTCGCCCCGGGTGGCGAATACAACAGGTCTATGGAAGAGATAGCTCGACTATCTCAAGACTTTTTTGGAAATGCGGAGGCCGGCATAAAGACCATGGAAGGTCTTGCTATCGGCATGAAATCTTTTGCTGGTGTGTCACCCGATGTCCAGCGTGAAATAGCCAAAACAACCATGTTTATGGGAAAGCTTGGTTTTGAAGTTGGACAGGTCGCAAAGGCGTTTGAAAATCAGGCCATGGCCTTTGGCACCAGCGAGAAAGACCTACAAAAATATGCCACAACAATGTCGAAGCTTTCCAGTACGCTGTTCATTGAGCCGACAAAGTTAATGGACAATTTTGATTTTGCGCAAAAGAACTTTGCTTATAATGCAGAACAAACACTTGATGTTTTTGTTAGGCTGCAGGAACAATCAAGAAAATCTGGGGTCGAGTTTGGCACCATGACAAGTGCTTTTGGCGAGGGCATGGACACATTCCAAGGCGTTTCTGGTCTTGCTGGCAGATTGAATTCAATCTTAGGATCATCGGTGTTTAATCCGATGCAACTACTCAACATGGATGAGGCTGAACGCGCCGCGGCCATAAGAAGAGGAATACAGGAAAGCCCTATGCTTGGAGGTAAGGATATAAACCAACTAAGCAAGTTTGAGCTTAAGTCGATAGCCAAAACACTAGATATGTCAGTTTTAGAGACCAGGAAGTTTTTGACAAATCAAGGAGACGTTAGACAGGCTTTTCAGGATACGCTAGATAATAGGATGGGCCCACAAGGTGTCGATGGCTTAACACAACTGCAATCCACTGACCAAGAACTGCTAAGAATGCAAGATACCATAAGAGACTTAAGGGGAGAATTGGCAAACCAGTTTATTGATTCAATGAAAAGGGCCTCAGCCGCCATCGACACCGTTTTTGCTGGACAATTGAGAGAAAAGTTCGGCATAGATGATGCTCAAGCTCAAACTCTATCCAAAGATTATTACACTATGGTGAGGCTGCTTGAGCAGGCGGTCGTCAGACCTGGCATAGTCACCGCAGACGACCGGGATCCAGATAGGATAAGAAATCGAGCTGGCTCAGACCCGGCGATTAACCCTGCGCTTCCTGGGTCGGAAAGAACTTATGGGTCGGCCGCAGATCAGGCCGCGGCCCTCGGAGGCCTGATCTTCGGCAAACCAGGTACTGCGACTGCCTTGAACTTCCTGGCTCAGGCCGGCATGGATACTGCTGATCTCAAGAATCTTCTTGATAGTCTCAAACAGGCCGCCACCGGAACAACCGGAACAGGTACCCCTACTTCTCCGACGGGATCCCCGACAAGACAAAGCCCTTCTGGCCCCGTGGATTTCAATGGAAACCCAGCACCGGACCCTGCACCGGAACCGCCCCCGGGTGATGATGGGTTTTTAACTGGGTTTAAGGATTTGTTTTCTGCGGCGATGGTCGCGTTGGCTTCTGATACCGGGTACGTAGAAGAGATAGCTAAAAGGGCCGCGGCAGAAATCAGCCCCAGGACGTAAAGGAGAGTAACAATGGCTTTTACAAAATTTCATGATATAGCAGAGGGAATGAACCAGATACTTGTTATTACCAACGTTCCAACTGGCAAAACAGTAAGATTTCCAGCGTTTATTGATAGTTTTTCAGACAACTTTAGTGTTTCTTGGGGCAGTGAGGCCAGTTTTGGTAGGGTTGACCCTGTTATGCCGTACAGAGGCACAACTAGACAAATAAGTTTGGGAATATCAGTTCTTGCACCGGACAAACAAAAGGCTATTGAAAATCTGACACAATATTCGACGTTGATACAGATGATGTACCCTGTATACAGTGAACCTTTGAATGACGGCGGTTCCGCAGGCAGGACAATCGTCGCGCCCCCAATACTAAAAGTGAAGTTGATGAACTATATTCAGTCAGCTGACGGTACTGATGGTCTTTATGGGGCAATTCGCGGTTTAAAGTTCGATCCAGATTTTCGTTCTGGGCATTTTGTCAAGGATACTGGAGATTTAATACCAAAAAAGTTTACTATTAATTTTACTTTTATGCCGCAGCATGCCAGCGAGCTTGGGTTTGACGACACAAGAGAATTCTTAACCCCAGAATTTCCTTATGGAGAAAGACAAATTCCAACAGATACTTCAACAGATTCATCAAACGACCCTAGCGCAGTAGCTGCAAGAAACGGAGCTTTAAATAACACATAAAGTGTTGAGGATATAAAATGAGTGAAAGAAACCTAGGCAGAGAGATAGTACAAAACTCAGATGAAGGGTATAAGGAAATTTTAGAAAAAAGAGGATTGACAAGTATAAAGCAATATGCTAAGTTGAAGATACCTTATCTTTCTGAAGAAGACCGCAGAGGTATCACCACCGTAAAACATATATATAAAACTGGTGATAAACTATATAAAATATCTCATGAATACTACGGCGATGCCCGTTATTGGTGGGTTCTAGCTTGGTGGAACAGGAAGCCGACAGATTTTCACTGCAATATAGGAGATACGATATATATCCCCCTGCCTCTTAAAGAGGCTTTATATTTGGCAACCAGCAGAGATTAAAGAATGGCAGAACAAAAACAACAACCAGATAGGAACAGCCTGGTCCCTCAAGCATATTTGATGTGGCATATGGGCCGAAGTTCTAAAAAGAATGGCCTTCTTAGCAAAAGCGATGCGATAAGTCGAAAGTATAAGTATAACTTTGTGAGAAGAGTCGCTGGCACTTATGAGACCGAAAATGTTGTAAATAGAGTTCACGCAAGACCCTCTCAAAGCCCGGAGTCAACAAATTTAAGCAACAGCTTTTTCAATTTAGAAAATCATAAGCTATCCATGCTTGTGCCAGAAATAAGACTTTTTAGAGTTGATGAAGACAGATTCACGCCTTTTTATTTTCCAATAGTTTCTGACTTCGACCCGCTTGAAAACTCATCTGCTGATGTAGGCTTCGTGCCTGCATATGCTGGTGGCAACAGCGTTATACAAAACTTCAATGTTAAGTTGAAAGGAACAGACCCTTTCACCGCTAAAAAATACTTAGAAGCTTCTTTAAATATAAAAGTAGATAGCCTAGCGAATATATTCTTGTTAAAGCCGGGGTATGCTAGGTTGGCAGATCTTTTTACAATATCTATTCCGGGAACCAAAGTCCGTTCAGACTCTGGGCAAAAAGTTAAAGCTGGGCAGCTCTCTAGACCGATTGAAATTGCAGCCGTTCTGGGATACTCTGTTAGGGATCCCGAAGGGGTTTTCAGTCCTTTAGAGATAAGGGAGATAGAAAAAAATACAATGTCATTAAGAATGAATGTTACAGATCATTCAATAAGCGTTCAAAAAGATGGAACTGCCACGATTTCTATATCGTATGGTGCAAGAATAAGCGCGTTTGATGACAATCGGCATGCCTTTAATATATTCGGCTCTGCAGAGGACGCAATGTTGGAAGCGCAAATAAAATCAATGGATCCAGAATCTATAGATGATATTACAAAAAGCGCACAAGAAAAAGCAAAAAAGACTGCTTTACAAGAGAGAGCAGCTAGAATCAAGAAGATGACAGATAAAGCTGGAGAAATATCAAAAATTACCGAGTTTTTGGAATCAAGAGGCAGGTTATTCAAGGTCGAAACAAACGAAAAAGATTTAAAAATATACTATGCACCCGTAAAAACAGAAGATGCAGACGCATCCACTCCAGATGAAGTACCAGTACCGGCCTCGTCAGAACGTGCACCACAATCTACCGGGACTCCCTCATCAGCCTCAGAGGAGCAAAGAAAAGCTGCCCTGCGAAGAATGCAGAAACTTTATACTGAAAATAGAACCTATGATTTTATGTTATTTGGTGATATGATTGAAGCTTTCTGTCGTCATCGAGAAGCAATCTTGAAAACTGCGCTGACAAAAATAGGGAAATTAGACATCACAAATGATCAAAAGTCTGCGAGAAGCACCGTAATAAATAAGAGTCTTGAAGACTTGGGGAGGATTAAAATATTGTTGCCTGATATTAAATTGGTCTTTCCACAAGGCAATCGATCTTTACCGCCGCCTCCAAAAGTCTACAATCTAGCAGATTTACCCATTTCTGTTGAAATATATCAAAAGTTTGTATATAACGAAATGTTTAACTCCAAAGCGCAAACTTACTCTTTAAAATCTTTCCTTTCAGACTGTGTAAACAAAATACTGCCAGAGGCAATAGGGGGATTTTCAAACAAGGCGCCTTATGTTGTTCAAAACAAAGGAGTGGTTTTTGCAAGTTCTACTTTTACTGGCAAGTCTCTTCCTCCGTCTCTTGGGGCTTCTGGATTGGACATTGATAGGATCGAAGGGCCAAATCACGCAGCGTTCAGTGCCCCAGAAAAACAAGATGAATATTTTTTAATATATGCAGAACCTGATGCAGAAACACCCTCATCGCGTTCTGGAAATGAGAAAAACGATTTTAATAAAAATGTTTATCATTTTCACCTGGGCAAAGATCGGGGAATCATAAAGAATATATCCTTTAAAAAGTTTACAGTACCCTTTAGGCAAGAAGCTTTAATGACCAATCAAATAGGCTTGTATGACGAGTTAAAGATGCCTTATAGCGCAGACATAACATTATTTGGAAATATGCTTTTTTATCCAGGTAGCCAACTGTATATTGATCCGTTTTCTTTAGGTTTTGGAGATCCTAGGAATAAAAATTCAGCTGCAGCCGATTTAGGTTTAGGTGGCTACTATATGGTGCTAACTGTCGACACTTCTTATTCTAGTTCTGGAGTTTTTGAAACAAAACTGAATTGCTCTTTTGCGTCTTGGCCCTCTGGCGGCGCTACAGGTAATGTCTCTTCGACTCCTTTTCAAGTACCCAAGCTTCAAGATACGCGCGAAGCACAAGCAGAAAGCTCAGACCAAGATGAACTCAATGCACCACCAGATCACCAAACTGACTCGGAAGATCCATATATCGGAATGGTTACGACTGCTGCAGACTTGCAGGCTCTTGAAAGATCCATGCAACAATCAGAAGATTATAGAGAATCCCGCGCATCGAGAAGAGAACAGACGACCGAAGCACCAGCTGCACCAACCCCATCAAGGTCCAGCCCGACAGGCGGCAGCGGAGGATATCGATCATGATTGTTTTTGAAGGCGGATCCACAGAGAGTTTAAGGGAAGAGTTTCAAGAAAGAAAAGAATACAAAGACTATGAGGGTTTCAATAATTTTGAAACAATAGATACTCACTATAAGGACTTCCAATACGGTGTTTTAAACAGAAATTATGAACCGATAACATTAATATCGGAACAGGCCGAAGAATCGCTGGCAAATTTTCCAGATCTTGCAGACGAGATCAGGGCCTTGCCTTTCGTTGTGGAAGCCTTTTTGGATTTTAGAGAAGATTACTTAGATTTTGTTGAAAATTCGCAAAACCCCACTGTTTCGTATGTAAAGTATATTGCAAATGTGGTGCCAAAGGTTGGGTATTTGAACTTTTCTACAGAATTTGCAAAATATATGAATTACAACCTCAGAATACATAAAGGCCTTTTTGTGTCGGACCCTGAAATAACTAATTTTGATATTTTTGTCGACAAGATGTTGGCAGCACTGAAAGAAACAGCAAGAGAGTTTCCAATTACAAAATCCGGATTTAGTCTTTCTAGACATTGTTCGATTATGACCACTGGATTATGCATAGAGCTAGCAGATGAAGAGTACGAGTTGGATCAACCAAAAGGTGAAATGGTGCTTACTCCAGATTTTGAATGTTTTGCACAGCGAGCCAATCAGTACGGGTTTTTAATAGATAAAAATGCTCCATGGAGAATCGTCGCAGATTTAAATTCTGAGAAAATGCAAGAGTATATGCTAAAAGGAAAAAACATTGCACCAGAACGAGCACTAGATTTTTATGAAACTTCATATACCACAAAAAGCTGTTATGATGATCTTTTTTTGATGAGAGATTATTTGTTTCAAATATATTATGCACTATATAGAAACGCTGGGGGTACCACCACCGGCCCGCCAACAGGAAAACTAAAGACAATACCCCCACTGTCAATTCCCAGATTGTTGCAGATATTATTTGATGTTCGCTCAATGGAGCTGGGGATTGTTCATGAAGATCCTTTCGCAGAAAAGCAAAAAATAGTTGACCTTTATAACAAGTATGGGTTAAGATATATGGAAGGATACATTGGAAAGATGGGCTCTGACAAATTAAGAAAAGTATATGGACCAAATGATACTACAGACACTGGATATAAAAGATAACTGCACAGGAATATTTAACAAAACTTCTTTTTTGTTTGATAACTTTGACAAAATTATAAAAAAACACTCTAAAGCCTGGAAACATTCTCCTATTTTGGATGACGAAAAGTACAACTACATTTACCTTTACTTGAAGGGCGAGGACCTTTCTCGATATTCTTATGACTCCGAAATGTACGAGGAGTTCGAACTTAAAATGGAGTCGCACGCCAAGGCGGCAAGAACAGCAAAGATAGAACTTGACGATATGTGCTTTTTTGACATCATACCAGAGAATCAGCTGATTCGGTGGTTTACAATCCGCAGACAATGTATGGACAATATTTTAGACACTGTAGAAAAGCCCAGTGATTATGACATTCTTCACAAGGCTCATGTTTTAGCTACAGAGGTCTCCCACAAAAAGAGAAGATACGGAAAAGAGATTTCCAGGGTAAAATACAACATATTTGGATCAGCCACTGGGCGATTTACGACAGTGAAAGGGTCGATACCAATCCTGAACCTGAAAAAAGAAAACCGCTCTCAGCTGACTCCAAACAACGATTTATTTTTGGAGCTTGATTTTAATGCCGCAGAACTTCGCACGCTACTATCTCTGTCAGGTCGAAATCAGCCCGTTATAGACATTCATGAATGGAACATAGACAATGTGTTCCGGGGAGATCTAGAGCGCTCCAAAGCGAAGCAAAGAGTGTTTGCGTGGCTCTATAATCCGGAAGCAGTTGACACTTCGCTTGAACAATGTTACAATCGCGAAATCTTCCGGGATTTTTTTTCGACAGAAGACCAGATCTTGACCACTCCTTTTGGCAGAAAGTTATATGTTGAAGAAAGAAAAGCACAAAGTTACTTGCTTCAATCAACAACATCTGATATAGTGATAGAAAATGCTTACAAGATCATGAAAATGCTCAAAGGCAAAAAATCAAATATTGCTTTTACACTTCATGATTCGGTTGTTCTAGACTTTGCCAAAGAGGACCATAAGATGGTTCAAGAGATTAGAAGCGTTTTTGAAGAGACTCGGTTAGGTAGATTTTTAAGCAATGTGTCAATTGGGAAGAACTTTGGCAACATGAAGGAGATGAGGCTTTGAGAAATATTTTAGGTATCGGCACCGCGGGTTGTAGTATAGCGAAACAGTTGGGCCAAAAAAAGCAGTACAAAGTATACTCGCTATCGCCTTCTGTTGAGAAAAACACCAAATATAATTGCAAAATTGAAGAGTGTGATAGCCCCGAAGACTATGAGAATAAAGACTTAACAAGGATTCATAAATTTTTATCGACAATCAAGGGTTCTTGTGTGGTTTTTACATGTGGCGCATCTACATCTTCGGCTGTTGCTCTTCGGGCCCTTGAAGCACTACACAAAAATAATGTAAAAATGGAGATAGTGTATTTCAAACCGGAAACAGAGGTTCTTTCCGAGACTAAGACGCTCAACGAAAGGGTGGTGAGAAATGTATTACAAGAGTATGCAAGATCGGGCCTTTTTGAAAAAATCACG